>JABLTP010064888.1_pt1 | contig 208186 bp, 214 predicted proteins | sample 7160111 | NCBI WGS metagenome assembly JABLTP01 (sample SAMN14651227, study PRJNA627086) | human gut metagenome | isolation source: feces | host: Homo sapiens
AATTAAAATGTACAATTTTCCCATCTAAAGCTAATTCTCTATCTTCAACAATTTAATTTTATCAAATATAATATGGTTAATCAATTAGTTTTTAAAAATTTTATCAAACAAATATTTTTACATTTTAATTTGCAACTATTTACTGGCTAATTCTATAGCAGCTTTTAGCTGATTGTCATTGTCTTCTGTTAAGGGTTCATTTTCTTTCAACTCTAGTTTAACTTCTTTAGTAGGAGTTACACCTTTTTCATTAATCCAATTTCCCTTAGGAGTTAACCATTTTTGAACTGTATACTTAATTGTATCACCATTATTTAAATCACCTGTTTTTTGTACTGTACCTTTTCCATAAGAATTAACCCCTACTACTTCGGCACCGTAAGTTTCCTTAAAAGCACTTGCTAATATTTCACTAGCAGATGCACTATTTTCATTTATTAAAACTACCACTGGATAATTATAAGTAGCTTTACTACTAGTACTATAAACTTTTTCTTTATTATTCTTAGTTTGTAACTGATAGATAACATCTTTCTTAGTCATAAATAATGATAGCATTTCAGTTACTTGAGTTAAATAGCCACCTGGATTATCTCTAACATCTATAACTAACTTATCAATATTCTTTTTCTTTAGAGACTCCAACTCTTTCTTTACTTGTTTAGTAATATTATTAGAAAACATCTCTATTTTTAGATATCCTATCTTCTTACCATTTTCTTCATAAACTTTACTACTAGTATAAGGCATATCAACTGTTGTTCTAGTAACTTTCATAGCCTTTTCTTGATTATCTCTAGTAATAGTTATTTCTACTTCTTTATTCTTAGCATTTTTGATAAGGCTTACTACATCTGATAAGCTTTTACCTTCTACACTTTCACCATTTACTTTAGTTATATAATCTCCTACTTTTATACCAGCTTTTTTAGCAGGAGTATCAGCAAATACTTTAGTAATTTTTACTTTGTTATTATCAAGAGTAACTTCAATACCAACTCCTTCATAATTACCTTCTAATGTTTGATTGAAGTTTGTACTACTAGTTCCATCAAAATAAGTAGCATAAGGATCATCTAAATAATTAATCATCCCTTTAATTCCAGCATCTATTAATTCCTCTTTATTAACCTTATCATAGTAATTATTTACTATATCATTATAAGTATCAACAAATTCTTTTAACTCACTAGGAACAGAACTATTAGTAGTTTCTTTCTTAGTAAAACTAACAACATTACCAATTAAGAAACCAAAAAGAATTGCTATTATCATAATGATAACCATTTCTGGATAACTAAATCCTTCTTTCTTAATAGTAACTATCTCCTTTGTTGTATCTATTTTTTCATCTTCCATTATTTCTTCTTTTTTCTTCATCTATTTCACCTACCGTCTATATAATTGTACCATAGTTTTAATAATTTACTAAAGAAAAAAGCCTTTTAGATAAAGACTTTACATATTATTTATTAAGGTAATCCTCTATTTCATTTTCATCAGTTATAGTATCAACTACTTCTTTATTTTTAAAATGAACTAGTGTAGGATTCTTTACTTTCAAGTTTTCAATACTACTAGTATCAACATCGCCATCTGTTTTATATTTTTTATTCATACCATCACTTAAATCTACACTATATAGTTTTATATCTTTTTTATCTGATTGATAAGTAGATATTGTTTTAGAAAGTTCAGTATCAGTACTGTCATAATATACTACATAATACTCTTCTTGATCCATTGTAAATGATTCTCCAGCTAATATTTTTTCATATTGAATACTTGATTCAGTCACTTCGTTTTGTTTTCTTTTCTTAGTAACTTCTTTTGATAAAATTCTTGTAGTTAGAAAGTACATTAATCCAAATAGTAAAGCTACACATATTAGAATAATTACTACTCTTTTACCTGTTCCTTTAAATTCACTGCTGTCACTATAATATCCTTTATTCATTTTATCCTCCTAAAATTCACAATTTCCTGGTGTTCTTGGGAATGGTATTACATCTCTTATATTTTCCATACCAGTTAGATAAATTAGTAATCTTTCAAAACCAAGTCCAAATCCTGAATGTTTTACTCCACCATACTGTCTAAGCTTTAAGTACCAGTCAAGTTCTTCTTCATCCATTTTTAAATTATCCATTCTATTTTTTAGAACACTATATCTTTCTTCTCTTTGACTACCACCCATTAGTTCTCCTGCTTGTGGTACTAAAAAGTCTACAGCTGCTACTGTTTCATTATCATCATTTAATCGCATATAGAAAGCTTTAATATCTTTTGGCCAATCAGTAACAAATACTGGAGCTTTAAAGTATTCTTCTGTTAGATATTTTTCATGTTCTTTAGCAAGGTCTTCTCCATATTCTGGTTTGTTTTCAAAATCTTTTCCACTTTCTTTAAGGATAGTAATTGCTTCTTTATGAGTTATTCTTTTTGGTTCTGCATTTAAGACTGTATTTAGTCTATCTATTAATCCTTTATGAACAAAGTTATCAAAGAACTTAAGTTCAGAATATGCATTTTCCATTACATATTTTATGATATAACGAAGCATATCTTCTTCTACATCCATTAATCTATCTAATTCACAAAAAGCCATTTCTGGTTCAATCATCCAAAATTCAGAAGCATGAGTTTTAGTATTAGAATTTTCTGCTCTAAATGTCGGACCAAAGGTATAGATATTTTTAAAAGCTAGAGCAAATATTTCACCTTGTAATTGTCCTGATACGGTAAGGGCAGTTCTCTTTCCAAAGAAATCTTTACTATAATCTATTTCTTTACCTTTTAGATTCTCAAAGTCAAGAGTTGATACTTGAAACATTTCCCCTGCTCCTTCACAGTCACTTGCCGTAATTAATGGAGCATGTAAATAAACAAATCCTTTATCCTGGAAATATTTATGAATGGCCATAGCTGCTACACTTCTTACTCTAAAAACAGCTTGGAAAGTATTAGTTCTAGGACGAAGATAAGCTATTTCTCTTAAAAATTCCATAGAATGTCTTTTAGGTTGTAATGGATAATCTTCTGGACAATCTCCTTCTAGTTTAATCTTACTAGCTTGAATTTCAAACTCTTGTCCTTCTTTTGGACTTTTAACAACTAATCCTTTAACACTAATTGCACTACCTACTCTTAATTTTTGAATCTCATCAAAGTTTTCTAGTTTTTTATCATATACTATTTGTACAGATTCAAATACAGTTCCATCAAAGAAAGTGATGAATCCAAATTCTTTTTGTTTACGATGGTTTCTAATCCAACCATTTAGTACTACTTCTTTATTTAAATACTCATTTACATCTTTATAAATATCACGTACGTCTATCATAGTAGTCCTCCTCTTCTTCTAATATTATAGAAAAAAAAGCTCTTAACGTCAATCAAATGACTAAATAAATATTAATGTAATTTATTTTTTATTATAAGCAAAAGGAAGAGATAAACTCTTCCTTTCGAAACACATCTACCAAGTGTATAAATACACCTGCAACAATCTAAAGTATCTCAATTATATCATTTTAAATATTTAAGTCAATACTTTTTCACGATTTTTGTTATATTTTGATTTACTTTTATTAAATGTATAATTACCTTTTATTTCTTCAAAAGCATAATATTTTTTTATTATCTGTAAAATACAATCATTATCCTTTTTAGTAATGATTGCAATTCTATTATTTATATAATATGGTTCTTTAATTCTATTTAAACTAATATTAATTAAATTTTCCACCCTTACGGTTCCTAATTTTGAATTTGATAAATCGTAATGAAAATAATAGTTGTCATTCTTATGCTTTGATGTAAGTGGTATAACAGTCCACATGCTTTTATCAGATGAACTTCTCCACAATATTGCTGGTCTTAACTTTCTAAGTTCACTACCTATATTGTATCCTAAATCAACCCAATATATTGCTCCAACTTTTAAGTTTATTTTATTATCAACATTTTTGTTTATTAGCTGTAGCTTATCTTTACACCACTTACTATATGATATACCATTTGAATCGTTACTTGTATTGTTCTTAACATAATTTAGAAAACTTGTCTTAGATTTTAATAAAATATCATCATATTCTTTATTATTTATTTTGATAGGTTTACCTTTAACATAAATACATCTTTTAATATTAGAACGGTTATAATCAGTTATTTCATCTAACACAATATATTTATTAATAGATTTCAAATAAATACTGTCTTCTCTCTTTTCTTTATAAACAGGTACTCCAACATAATGATTTTTCGATATATTATATAAGATTAAAACCCATTGTTTATTATTATTTAAATCAAACTCATATATTTGTTTCCAACTTATCACAGTCACTTAATCACCAACTTTCTAATTATATTTAGTAAAACTAATATCGTATAGATTTTATATTTCTAAAAATTATGTACAATGTTCGTCAATGCTTTTTATATTATTGATATAAAATTTAATAAGTAAAAAAAAACAGTCTATTTCTAGACTATTTCATAGTAGGTAAAACATTTATTGAGGAAGCAACTTCTATTAATTCTTCTTGATTCATTACATCACTTACTAAGTAATACTCCATGTTACCACTACTCCAAGTAAGGGAATTATCAGATAATGCTCCTATAGTATCCATAAACATATATGGTTCACCCATCGTAGGAATAATAGTTAGCTCATCTTCTTGTTTAACCGTCTCTTCTACTAATAAGAATGGTTTTTCCCCTTCAAAGGTTAAAATTACTCTTTCTCCACCTGTCTTATTAAGTTTTTCTTCACTCTTTAACTTAGTTCCTTCTGGAACAACTAATGGATAAATTATATCATCAATACTACTAGTTTCTTTAGTTTTTTCTTCATCTGTTTCAACAGTATTCATTATGTCTTCTATTTCAAAATAGTTTTTACTAAATTTTGGATTTTTATCAGTATTTTTGACATTAAGAGTGATTTTTGGAACATCATTATCATTAAGTACTACTACTTTTTTAATCATCATTTTCTTATCAACTGTTACTTTTTGTTTTATTAAGTTTCGATTATTGGGATAATTAACCGTACTAGTAAATACATAATTACCTTTTTCTTTTTCCATTGTCGCTTTGCTATCATTTTCTATATCATTAATAATTGATTGTAGTAAATATACTTGAGAATTGTTATATGGCCAATCACTTTGAAATTTAAAACTCTTTTTAAGACTTGGTGTTAAAACATAGACACCATCATCATTTTTTAAAATTATTTGTTCATGATCATTTGCAGTATTCTTTAAACTGATACGATAATAATCACCTTTCTTATAAGCTGATGTCACTTCATAATTATAAGTATCGTCATTATTAACTACTTCTAGTTTTCCTGTTAAAATATATCCTTTACTATTAGTTATATCTTTGGACATTTTTTTTAGGATATTTTCTTCGCTATCTTTTGCACACCCCGTAATAAGAAAAACAGAAAGTAGCAATAAAAGACCAATCTTTTTCAATATATTCACCTCATTTATAGTTTCATTTCATTATATTAATTTTTTTATTTAAATATTCATGAATAATTTTAAATTTACTACAAATACTAAGAAAGAAAAAGGAGGAAATGTATGGAAATATTAAAAAAGATTTGCTTAGTATTAATTATTATTGGTGCTATTAACTGGGCTTTTGTTGGTTTATTCAGTATTGACCTTGTAGCATCTTTATTCGGAGGAACCGATAATATTATTGCTAGGATTATATATATAGTTATTGGTATTGCTGGTCTAATTGACATAAGCTACTTATTTGAAAAAGACTAAAAAAAGAGCATATTGCTCTTTTATTTTGCAGTAATTTTTACTTTTACTTTCTTAACTTTAGGTGTGTAAGTTAATTTTACATCATCACCAGTTACTTTAACTTCTACTTCATGTTCTCCTACACCTAAGTCTTTTAAGTCTACATAAGCTTTAATAATTGACTGATCAATATTATCAATAATTGATTTACTACCTTTAACTACTACTGTTACTTTACTATCAGCTTCACTAGATGCTTGTACTTTATATTTAGATGTATCTAAGTTTTCAGTAGCAATAGATATATCTTGGAACTCTTTAACAGTTGAATCATCAACGGCTACTTTTACTGTTACTGTCTTAGCACTAATATCAGTTACACCAGTTGGTTTCTTAAGTGTTACTGTATAGTCTTTACTCTTTTCAAGACCAGTTACATCAATTTCAACTGGTAAAGAAGAAATACTAGCTAATGATTCTTCACTACCATAGATAGTTACATTATTAATACTTGTACTTAGTGACTTAATTGCTTTTCCAAAGGCTAAATCTCCTTTTGGTACTATCTTTAACGGAACTTCTTTACTAGGTGATGTAATAGTTACTTTAGCAGTTACACTCCTAGGTACTATTTCTACATCAACTACTTTTCCATTTGTATCATAAGCTACTAATTGAACATTCTTAAGTGTCATTTCCCCAGGTTCTGGATTAGCAAAATCATCTACATCAACTAACGCTTTAACAGTAGCTACTTTCTTAAGCTTTTGTTCAGCTCCTTTGATAATAACTTCACTTCTATCAAGTTCTACTTTATCAATATTTAACTTACTATCTAAATTATCTTTATGTAAGATATCATAAGTTAATGTTCTAGTAGCACTTACTTTATCATAAATAGTAATTGTTACTGTTGATGGATCTAATCTATAATCTAGTGATTTAAGTCTTTGACTATATTTTAATGTTACTTTATGTTGTCCTGGTTTTAATCCAGTCAAATCAACATTTACTCCTTCACTAGGTGATTGTTTTGCTAAGAAAATATGTCTTTTTTGTCCGACTAAAGTTATATCTACAGTCTTAGGTAATCCTTCTACCACATAAGCTTCTTCATTATAAGTAGCTGTTACTGGTTGGTCATATAATACTTCAGCATATTGGTCTATAGTAGCACTACTTTCACCATCTATTATAAAGAATATACATAATGCTACTAATAAACTAATAACTATTAGTGTTTGTTTTCTACCTAAAAATCTTTCAATACTTTTAGCATTCTTTTTTGAAAAGTCTGTTATCTTTAAAATCAATTTTGTAATGGGAGTAATTAAAATACGATCAAAGAAAGCTCCTATATGGGAAAATAATTTTCCAATTCCTCTACATATCTTCTTCATATAATTCTTCCTCTTCTATTTCTTCTTGATCATAAGTACTATTTGTCTTTGGTTTTAATTCATCTATTAACATCATTCTAACATCATCTAGTGATAAGTTATAATAAAGTTCTCCCTTAATAGCTACTGATAAACGTCCAGTCTCTTCAGAAACAACTAGACAAATAGCATCTGTTTCTTCTGCTAATCCTAAAGCAGCTCTATGTCTTGTACCAACATGTTTATTTATTTTAGTACTACTACTTGTTGGAAATACTGCTCCAGCACAAGTTATACGATCTCCTTGAATAATTACTCCACCATCATGTAATGGGTTACCTTCATAGAAGATAGCTCCTAGTAAGTCACTTGTTAAATCAGCATATACTTTTTTAGCTTTATCTATATAGTTTCCTAAACTTACATCTCGCTCTATTACAATTAAAGCTCCTATACGATTTTTTCTTAAATAGTCTAGGGCTTGAATAAGTTCATAAACTAAATGTTCTCTTTCATCTACAGTTAAGACTTTATGTCTACCAAGTAATTGATTTCTTCCTAACTGTTCTAATATATTACGTATTTCTGGTTGAAAAATAACAATAAGTGCAAGTGGTCCATACATGATAATATATTCAAGTAAAACTCCTACAGTGGTAAAACCACATTTATCACTTATTACTTTCAAAAATACGATAATAATGACACCCTTAAATAGAAGCGTCAATTTTACATTATTTCTAATACTTTTTAATAATATATAAACCATTAACCAAACTATCGATATATCAATAATTTTCTTAATAATTGTAATTACTGTTGTTGCTGTAATGACCATAACATTCCTCCTTACCTCTTATTAGTATACTATATTTTAATTATTTTGTAATCAATTAATTTTTTGTTCTGGAACGGGATTAACTGTTTGGGTAGACTCTTGAACAACTTGCGGGATTGGATTAACTGATTGAACTGGTGCTTCGACTACTGGTGAAACAGGATTAATCCCTACTGGTTGTACTTCTACTTGTGGTTCCATAACTGGCTGTATTTGTTGTGGTGGTATAGCTACTGGCTGTAAAGGTACACTATTTACCACATTTTCATTAACTGGTGCTACTTTAATTTGTTGATTACTATTTGGTGTTACTGCCTGATTTGAATTTACTTCTTCAACTGGACTATTAACAACAGGAATAGGTGCTGTTTCTTCTAAAGATTTAACAACTTCACCTGGTTTTGCTACTTCAGCATATTTATCTTTTTGTTTTTTCTCTTTAAGTTTATTTTCTGCTATATAACCAATACATGCAAAAATTAAAATTACTAATACTATTACATAAATTATATAACTAGGTCCACTAAGTGTGTCCCTAAAAAAATGTATAACGTTTTCCATCATTCACCCTCTATTCTTATTCTTATAATAACATTAACAAGCTTGTTTTTCAAGAATTTAATTATCTTTAACTAATAATAAATAGACATAGCTTACATAAAACGGCATTAGAAAAGTAAATGGCATAGTATAACGAAAATAGGTATTAGCTGGTGAGATAAAACAAATTGCTAATGATAATAGGCTAGGTAACATAGCAATTACATATTTTTTATACCTTGATGTTAATAAATAAACTATTAAGGCAATTAATCCCATAGCAGAAAATCCTATATTAGATATTAGTCCTATTAAAGGTATGTAAGGAAAAATAATTCCATAACCTGAAAGTATCATTCTTAATGTTGATAATTTATTATAGTGATAGTTAACTAAATTATCTTCAGTTATTAACTTATTATAATTTTTCCCTGAGTATATATACCAATTAGCTGTATCTGGATAAAAGTAACCATAAGTATTATTTAGTGTCGCTTCTATATAGGTAGTTGGATGAATTAAAAATTCTTTCCACCAAACTTTAAAGTAGTCTTTTAACTCTTTCTTTGTTGTGTATTTATTATATTTATTTTTTACTGGATCTGCTAGATTAGGATTATATCTATCTTTTAATGTATCATATTCTAGTAATTTATCTATCTTTTTTCTATCTTTTAAAGGTATTTCATCTCCATGTTCTTTTACATATCTAGCTGTTTGTTGAAATGGTACTGATAATTCTTCTCTTATACTACCTGCTGGTATCTTTAAAGCTGGTAAAAGTATTTTATCGTAAGAGATATAAGTACCTATCACGAATAGTAAAGTAGCTATTAAGTAGATAAATTCTTTTCTTCTATAAATAGCTAGTACTAAAATAGTACCAACTGCTACATATATTCCATTATTTCTTAATAAATATAATAAGATACTTAATAGTAACAAAACTAGATATTTAGATGTTTTTATCTCTTTATTATTATCTATTATAGTAAACAATGTTATAACAAAGAAGATAATTATAGCAGTATATAAGGTATCTTTAACCGCACTCATCGCATAGAAAGGAAACATTGGTACTAATGAATAAATCATAAGTAAGACAAATGATAATATTAATGATTTCTTTTTCTTATAAAGATAAGAGATAGTATAAGCTAAACTACTAGCAAGAGTAATACTTTGCATAATAGCATAAATAAATAATCCTAAATTATCACTACCTAACAATCTTCCTAGTTTAATAGAGCCACCTAAAAGCATAGTATGAAAAACTGGATGATGATTAGTAAGATTAACTTTATCTGATAAGGGAATAACATAATCTATATATTTAGTTTTTACGTTAAAAAACTGTTTTATTTGAAAGCTTGGATCTTTTGATAGTATTAATGGATAAAATGCTATCATATAAATCAACCAAAATAGTAATATAACTATTAATGAAAATAGGAATGGATGCTCTTTAAAAAGTTTAATAATTTTATTCTTTGTATTAAATTTAAAGGTTACTTTTCTTTCTAAAAATGTATCTATAAAACAGAATATAGTCTTTATTAAGTAATAATAACAAAATACTTGTATTATACTTATCAAGAATAATGGAACACTTGAAAAGACTAAATCCCAAGAAGATATTTCTTGATAGCTATTACCTATTACATAACATAAAGAAAATATAATGGCTAGAATATGTTTCATTGAATGAATTTTTTTATTATATCGTTTATAAAACAAATATAGAGCTATAGTAAGAATAGCCATCACAATAAAACTTAGCTTTAAAATGTTTAGATTAGGTAATAGTTTTTCATAAATCATTTTCTTATTAATAGAAATTGCTATAACTGTTAATATACTTAAGAAAAAATATTTAATCTTATTTCTCATAACTCTCCTCATTCCTATACCAATTATATAATATTTAAAGAAAAAAAGAATAGTTTTCTTTACTTTCATTGTAAATAGATGTCGACTAGTTAAATTTATTAATAGTTATTTTGAATCATATTCTTTAATGAGGTGACACAATGGGTACTAGTATTATTATTCTTACTTATAATCATTTAGAGAAAACTAAGAAGTGTATTGAAAGTATTAAAACATATACTAAGAATGAGGTTTATGAAATTATTGTAGTAGATAATAATTCTAATGATGATACTATTAACTGGTTAAAGACTCAGTCTGACATTACTGTAATTTATAATAAGGAGAATAGGGGGTTTCCAAGTGGATGTAACCAAGGTATTAGTGAGGCTAATAAAAGTTATGATATTCTTCTTCTTAATAATGATACTATTGTAACTAATAATTGGTTAACTAATTTAAGGAAGTGTTTATATTCTAAGTCTAACATCGGAGCTGTCGGTCCTGTTTCTAATTGTAATGATAATCTACAAGGAGCTAGTTTTATCTTTAAAAATTTTATTGATATGCAGATGAAGGCCATAAAAAATAATATCAGTGATAGTAATAGATGGGAAGAAAAAGCTTTTCTTACTGGTTTTTGTCTACTTATTAGAAGAGAAGTTATTGATAAGATTAAGATGTTAGATGAAAGATACAGCCCTGGTTATATTGAGGATAATGATTTAGCTTTACAAATACTATCTTCTTCTTACAAGTTATTTTTATGTCATGATTCTTTTGTCTATCATGAAAGGGGTACTAGTTTTAGAGAAGATATTAATAAGTTTAATTCTCTTATATTAAGGAATAGAGCTATTTTTGAAGATAAATGGCATTTTTCCTGTTTTGAATTTGATAATAGTAAAAATTCCTCTATCTTTCTTGCTAATAAACCCAAATATATTCTAGATTATAATTCATCTATTGGGGTATCATCTTTAAGAATTAAGTACTTCTTTAGAAATAGTAATATCACTTTGCTTGAAGAAGATGATGATAAGAGAAAGTTTAGTAATATGTTTTTTAAAACGGTAAGTTGTTTAAATGAATTAAATGGTAACACTTTTGATACTATTTTTATTGGTAATTATCTAGAAAAGGTTGATAGTCCTATTTTATTTCTTAATAGTCTAAGACCATATCTAAAGGATAAAGGAAGGATAATTGGTGAGTTTAAAAATATTAGTTATCTTAAGAATATTAATTTATTACTAAGTGATAATTGGTATTATGAAAATTTTAATAAACAAAATAATTTCACTAGAAATGATATTATAAGAATGGCACTTGATTCTAAATATAGAGTTGTTACCATTTATCCTTTTTACCATAAAGAAAAAGAATCAATATCTTCTATCCATACTAATTCTTCTTCTATTTATTATTATTCTTTTGTTATAGAAAAGATTTAATTATTCATCTTCTGCTATTTGTTTTTTATAAAAGGGAAGATTTTTAAGTTGTTGAAAAGCAACTACTATTACTGCTCCTATAATAAAGAATAAAATACTAAATGTTTTAAGAGTCATTGCATTTTGTGGTACTTTTAGAGTTGTTGGTCCTATTACTATAGCATATAATGAACCTAACATCATTCCAATAATAGCATATACCATAGCAGAACGATGTTTATCTAATAGTTTTTTAATTATTCTTAGTACTGTAGCTACTCCAAACAAGATTCCAAGTCCTAGTGCTAATAAAAGTGGAAAACTACTAAGGTCAAAATGAAGGAAATCTTTAACACCACTTATCACTGGTATATATAATCCAAATGATAAAAGTATAGTAGATCCTGATATTCCTGGTAAAACCATAGCAGAGATTGCAAGCATTCCAGCAATGAAGATATAGATAAACATTCCTATATTTAAGTGGGTTAGGTCTAGATTACTTCCCATCTTTAATGATGATAGTAGTATAACTGTTAAAGCTCCTACAATAGCCCATATTATATTTATATATTTTCCTTTAACTGTTTCTTTTTCTTCTATAATCATGACAGGAATTGCTGCTATTATAAATCCTAAGAATAGTGAACTCATTTTATATATTTCTTTATCAAATAAGTTAGCTAGGATAGTAACAGCTAAGCCCATTCCAATAATCCATCCTAGGAATAGTTTTGCTAAGAATTTTATTGATTTAATTTTTTCCTCTTTTGTTCCTTTTAATAAGTAGTTTAGTGAATTAATAAACTTATCAAAGAACCCCATTAAAAATGCTATTGTTCCACCACTTACTCCTGGCACACTATCAGCTAGTGCCATAAAAAATCCTCTTATAACATCAATTATCATTAATAACCAACCTTTCTTTTATCATATTATGATATACTTTTCTAGATAATCACAAATGATATATTGAGTATAGCATAATTCTATTAAAAAAAATAGTACGCAATCTAAGTGTAGATTAAGTACTCTGTCTAAATTAAGTATAACTTGATTTCAGGACAAGTACTCAACATTGCAAAGCTAAGTACTCACTTTTTCTATTGTATACAAGCAGTCTTACTTACATGCTAATAGTATCATAAAATTTAACTTTTAACAAGTTATCTTAACACATTTCAATCACTTTTATTTTTAAATAATATTAAAGTTTTTTCTTTACCATAGTTTTCGTAATCAAGCTTAGATTTAGTTTTAATATATTTTTCAAATTCATCCTTTTCAAAATGAAGTATTTGTGATATAAAATTTTTATCATGTAAAAATTTTGTAAAGCCATCACTATACACTGCTACTCTATCACCATCTGTTAATTCTATTTGCCCTGTTCTTATAAATTCTAAAGCTGTTTTTTCACCAGTAATAGCTCCATAGGACACACATTTACTATCTTGTATATTACTTAAATTATTTCTATAATCTCTTCTAACGATTACTCTTGCTTCTGGCAAATTCCAAGGAATACCAATTTTATCAATATATGAATCACTATATAATTCTTTATCATCTATTGTTTGAAATTTAATATTTCCTAAGCTGTCATATACAATTATTCCACAATCACAAATATATGCATAATATAGGATGTTGTTTTTTATACTGATACAAGAAGCAACAGCTCCATAATAATCATTTTCAAGATAATCACATTTTAAAATATATTTATCATTTAATTTTCTAACTCTTTCATTACACTTAATCAATTTTTCCATTAATGAACCATTAGTTTTTGCAAAAGTATCACATATTACCTTTGCAGCTAATTCAGCACCACTAGGCCTTGGATACTTTTCTAAAAATTCTTTAGGAGAACAGGTTGATAAATCATTAATCCCAATAGGATCCCTAGTTATTCCATCAGCAACAATTGCTTCTGTTTCAGTTGCATAAAACTGATCTTCGACAGGAAAATCAAAACCAGTAGTTTTTATATTATCAAATGTATTTTTATATATTAGCATATTAACCAATACCTTTCTAAGCCTACAATAATTGTAGTTATACAAGTTCACTCTTAAGTTTGTTATATCAGCTCAATTTTACAGGTGTTTTATCATAAAATCAAGCATATTAAAACTCGAGCTACAGTTGTCCAAGTTTGACATTTTATAGAACATATCGATGCACATTTTTTCATATGTTTCATTTCTTTATAAATGTTAGCATAATAAATGGTGCCGACTAAAGGATTCGAACCTTCGACCTACGCGTTACGAGTGCGTTGCTCTACCAGCTAAGCTAAGTCGGCATATAAAAACTTTACTACTTAAGTATAGCAAAGTTTTTTTACTTTTTAAAGACTATTCTGTTCTAAGAGCAATAACTGGGTCTTTTTTACTTGCCATCTTAGCAGGAATGAAACCACTAAGTACAGTCAAAGATACACTTATTAATAAGAGAATTAAAGCATGAACTGGATTAAGTTTAGCAACAGAAGCTAGTCCTGACAAATTTTCAATTATTCTATTAGCTGGAAAAGTTAATAGATAAGCGATAACTAGTCCTAAGATTCCACTACATAAACCAATTAACATAGTTTCAGCATTAAATACTCTAGTTATATCTTTTGCTCTTGCACCCAAAGCTCTTAAAATACCTATTTCTTTAGTTCTTTCTAAGACAGATATATAAGTAATTATAGCTATCATTATACTAGATACTACTAACGATATTGATGAAAAGGCAATTAATACTACGGTAATAGCATCCATTATTCCACTAGATAAACTACTCATTAATTTTGCCATATCTGTATAAGTTATTTTATCACTATCAGCTTTATTTTTATTATATTTATCTAAGTAACTAGTTATTTTATCTTTACTAGCAAAATCCTTTGGATAAAGATAAATAACTGCCGGTGTCATATCTGCCCCTAAATAAGCTAAGATATCTTCTTTAGTAGTAGTATCATCAAAACTAGTACCTGTTAAAATATTATAATCTTTATCTTCCTGAGCTTTTACTATCTCACTATCTTTATTTATAGAAATAATTTTATCAACTAAAGCCCCGGTATAAAATATTAATGCTTGATTAGTAAACATCTCTTTATCTTCTTTTCCTCTAATAATAGCTTTTATTTTAACCGTTATACTATTAGTATTGTTATATACTTCGTCATAATTACTAGTTGGAATAAAATTATTAGCTAGTTTTTTATAGTAATCATTATTAGTAACTATCTTGAATTCTTTATTTAATATGTCATCGAAGGATATATTTTTAGATGAATCAAATCCTAAGGATTCAATTATTGTTTTACTAACCTCATTTTTGGAATCTATTGCTAAAATCAGTCCTTCTTCTTTACTATCGATTTTTCCTGCTAAAACATCATAATTATCTTCTACTATGCCTGACTCTTTATCTTGTGTTCTAGTAGGGAAAATTTGCCACATCATACTATTTGCCATATCTACTTTTTTATAGTTATTATTGTTATCTTTAGTTATTAGATTAAGTCCTGTTTTCTTAAGATAAGATATACCACTTAAAAGATTACTATCAATGTTTTCTATATAATTTATATAATCTTTAGTTATATTGTTAGTATGTACTATTTTTTCCATTACTGATTCAGTTGGCTTTACTACTTGTTCCGTTGGATACTTATCTTTTTTATTAGTTGATGTTTGCATTTGTTCTTCCAAAGTATCTTCATCCATTTGCATAGCTTGACTACTAATAGTTACAGGCATCTGTGATAAGGTACTTTTTTCAAACTTGTCTATTTGTAGTTGAAAACCATTAGAAAGAGATAAAATTAGGGCAATACCAATTATACCAATAGAAGCAGCAAAGGCAGTAAGAAAAGTTCTTCCTTTTTTAGTCTTAATGTTATTGAATGATAAGTGAATAGCTGATAAATAACTAAGTACTGTTTTTTTGATATGAACTGTTCCCGTATCTATTTCTTCTTCTTTAATTGGATTAGAGTCTGATAGTATTTCTCCATCTTTAAATTCAATAATTCTACTAGCATAATTTTTGGCAAGTTCTGGATTATGAGTTACCATTATAACTAATTTATCTTTTGCTATTTCTTTAATAAGATTCATTATTTGCACACTAGTAGTAGAGTCAAGGGCTCCAGTTGGTTCATCTGCTAGAATTATATCAGGGTTATTGACTAAACTTCTAGCTATTGCTACTCTTTGCATTTGACCACCACTTAATTGATTAGGTCTTTTATGAGCATGATCTTTTAAACCAACTTTATCTAGGGCTTCTAAGGCTTTTTCTCTTTTATTTTTTCTTTTATAACCAGATAAAGTTAAAGCCATTTCTACATTTTCCAAAACACTTATGTGACTAATTAAATTATAAGACTGAAAAATAAAACCTACACAGTTATTACGATAACTATCCCATTCTGTTGCTTTAAACTTTTTAGTACTTTTTCCATTAATAATTAAATCACCTGAGTCATATCTATCTAGTCCACCAATGATATTTAATAGGGTTGTTTTTCCACTACCAGATGGACCAAGTATAGCTACAAACTCATTCTTTCTAAAACTTAAGTTTACTTTTTTCAAAGCATGTTGAACAAAGTTACCTGTCTTATAACTTTTACTTATATTTTTTAAATCTAACATATTTCACCTTCTCTTTATAAGTATATCATTAGAAGTTAAAAAACAGTCATACTATTTTATAAACATTACACTTTTCCACAGTTTCTAAACTAATATTCTCTACTTTTATTTTATCCACATCTTTACATAATATATTTACCAAGAAAAAAACTGTTTTCCACAGTTTTATAGATATTCTTTTAATTTATCCACAGTTTTCTGTTGAAACTTTAAAAAGTCTTCTGCTAACTTTTTATCTTCTTTCTCTGCTTCTTTTGCAAAGTCTTTTATTTTCTTTTCCATTTCAATAGAACCCATTGATACACCTTTAATTAACATATCAGCAATAGCAGCATCACTATTATCTTTCTTTACTTCTTTAGTAATTCCCATCGTTGACATCATTTTTGCAATTAGCCCTTCTTCTTCAAGTTTAACATTTTCTTTTTTTAGTTGTTCTTTAGCTTTACTTTTAAATTCTTGATATCCTTTTAAGATATCTTCAGCTAGTCCTTTAATCTTATTATCTCTATCTTTCAAATCTTCTAATAAGTGTTCCATTGTATAACTTCCCATGGAAGCATCTTTATAAATATGTTCTAATAATTCATTTGTCTCTTTCATTCTATTCTCCTTCTATTTTTTCTTTTTCTTGTGATAATGTTTGACACTTTTCTGTTATTTTAGTAGCATCTGCTTCTTCTAATTTATAAAATCCACATCTAAACATAGTTTCAAATGTTTCTCTTTGTAATTGTAATAAGTCATCATACATTTTCTTATATTTACTAAATAATGTCTCATTACTTGCTTCCGTAAGTGCTACTGCGTAGTCTTTCACCATACATTTTAAGGTCGCTAACAAATCATTTATATAATCTTTATCATTTAATTCTATACCTTCTTCTACTTCTATCTTTTGATTAGAAATTTCTTTATTCATTGTTACCTCCTTGTTTTAAGATATCTAATATCTCTTGCATATTTTCATTAAAGGTATTACCTGCTTTTTCCATTATCTCTTCTATTTCTAGATTATTTACCATGTCTATATAATTGACTATTTTTTTATAACCTAGATAATTATAATTAAACATATCTTCTAAATAATCTAAATCTTTACTAGAAATAATATCTGGTACTTGTTCATAATTCATTTTTATCATCCTCCAATATTATTATTAATAGTTTTTTAACTTTTATACAAAAAAGTATCAGTTATAATAACTGATACTAAACTCCTGTCTTAGGAGGTATAATTTCATCTGTTTGTTCTTCAACTACATTACTAACTTCTACCTCTTCCTTTTGTTCTTTTACTAATTGAAATTCCATATAAGCTCCAAATTCATAATTCATATATGCGTTTGTTGTATATGGTCCATTTATATAAAAATTCATTGTTGTTAAACTATTTTCACTTAATGGATTAATTATTCCTAAATCTTTAGTAAAGTAGTCATTACCTAGTTCTTTATTTCGCATATAACTACCGATTGCTGATAAGTTACTTGTTTTATAATCATATTTTTCATCACCAAATAAGACACTAAATAGGACATTATACCAATAGTTATAACCAAGTTCTGCTATTTCTAAATTACTTTCTTTAATAGGATAATTATTTCCATTAAATATTTCACTTATTACATTTGCTGGTAAATCTTCTAGATTTTTACACTCTAAATTATACTTTTTATTATAGAAATCTAAATAATATTTATTTAATTCTTCTATTCCTTTATAACCTATTTCTTCTAGTTTTTTCCCTAAAGTTTCATCAAGCATCATATCTTTTTTTATACTTTTTCCATATAATGTTCTTATTGCTGTATTTGCTGTTCTATTAGGTCCAAAAGTTCCTGCTATTACTTGTCCATCAAAACCTTTACTGTTTTCTAATTTTTCTTCATAATTACTAATATCCATTGTAGATAAGATAAAACTTTTATCTTTATATAAGTATTTATTATTTGATTTATTAATTATTTGAATATTAACTTTAATTCCATCTCCTGGTACATAGCCATCACTTTCGCTAATTGCTTTAAAAATACCTGGTACTATATTTATTGTATCTTCATTATAATCTTCTTTTATTGTGTAAGTTACAGTTACAGAATCAATCACTCTTTTTGTTATATGTACATCTATGTTTTCCACAATACCTGTGGATAAAACTTTTTCTGTTTCTTTTGTTGTTTGATATTTGCTTAAGTTTTTAGCAGACACTGGTATACTACTTATTAGTAATAGAAGTGCTATTACCATAATTAAAAATAATTTTCTTTTCATAATTTCTCCTTTAATTTTGCCCCTATTACCAGATAAAGTCCATCTTCATCTTGGGAACAAGTCTGTAGTATTAATAGTTTATTAGTTTTATCTATATTTATACCTGTATCATATATAGATTTTTCCTTAAGTTCCTCTAAGTGCTTTATAAATGTTTCATCAGTAAACTCTAATCTAGTATAAAAATAATCTTCTTTTAATAGCATAACAGTAAACACTTGATATATTTCTTTCTTGTCTTTGTAGTTAAGTTCTATATCTTGATGTTTTAAAAAAAAGTCTTGCTTTTTATACCCTAGTAGTTTAGTAAATGGTATATCTACTGTAGAAGAACTATGTCCATAAATAATTATTTTTCTAGTACTATTTAGATTAACTCGATAATCAACAAAGAGACTTCCACCAATAAACTCCTCTTTTTTATTATTATGATTCATATAGAACTCATTATCAGTAGTTTGCATTACTGGTTCTTTTGTTATTAGGTTATTAATTGATAGAGTAAATTTTTGGTCTGTATTTTCTTGATTTACTACTGGAGTTGTTGTTATTTCTTCACTTTTTATCTCTTGTTGCTTATTATCTACTATCTGTTTTTCTTCCTTACTAGGAATCATAATTATTAAAAGACATATTATTATACTGACAACTGCTATCTTTTTTCTCATCTTCCCTCCTTTTCTCCAATATAGCAGTTTACTAACATAGGATTTGTCGAAAGAAAGACAGAAAAAAAAATTAATCTATAATAGACTAATTTTTGACTAAGTTATATATTTTTTCATGAATAGTATTTATATCCTTCATTTTACCATTATCACTACATTCTACTTTTTCCCATGAAAGATAATCTGCTACAAATAAGGCGTTATCATAAATTTTCTTCATAAACTCTAAGTCTCTTTCATAGACATCATTTATTATACCTTCATTATCTGGTCTTTGTTTTCTAAGTTTTGTAACTATATCAAAAGGGGCAGTTAAAAAAATAACTTTATCTGGTTTTCTAATACCTAATTTGTTATATTCAAGATCACTTATATAATCAATAAATTTCTTTTTTTCTTCTATATCATCAATAAGTGCAGACTGATAAATTAAATTAGAAGTAGTATATCTATCAAATAATAGGATATCTCCATGATTAAATGCTTTTTCTAAAGCTGTATGCCATGTAACTGCTCTATCATTAGCATATAAGTTGCTCACAAAGTATGGGGATAAATCGCTAGGTTTTCCATATTTACCACTTAAATATTCTTCTACTGGTTTTCCTTGATAAGTATTATAACTTGGAAAGTGATGTGTTGTAACATTATATCCATCTTGAATAAGTCTATTATGTAACAACTCATATTGAGTAGTTTTACCTATACCATCACATGCTCCTTCTATAACTATTATTTTCCCTTGATTCATATTTTCCTCTTTCAATTATATAAAATCGTACATCTTAAGGTGTACGTTTACTTACATTATGGTGCCCTAAGGGAAGAAGTAGAACAACTTTTAGGACAAAAGAAATAGTTAGTAATAACTATTAACTAATATAAGTATAACACAAATTTTCAAAAAAACATTAAATAATGTTCATATTTAAGCAAAATATGTTATAATATCAATCACTAGGAAAGGATTTTTTTATGAATTGTTATGTAAAAAATGGAATTGCTATATTAAATGATACCACTAAAGATTTAAAAAATTTAAATAAACTTGGAATATATTTAGCAAAACAAACTGATATTGATGCACTAAAATCATTAAAACTTTTAATTTTAGCTTCTGAAAATTCTATGCTAGATAAGGATTTTGATATTAATAGTGTTAAATCTTATACTGAAACATTTATGCGTGATACTTACAAAAGAAACGAATCAGTAGTTGGTAACCTTTCTATGAATCCACAAAATATTGGATTGGAATTAATGGATTACATTTTAAAGAATTATAAAATTGATTTAACTGTTCAGCCTTATGATAGCGGTTATACAATATTTGATTTTTGGGCTCGTTCATTTGCTAGAATAGAAGATGACCAAGATACTTTTTATAAAAGATATGATATGATTGATAAAAAATTAGAAATTGCTTCATATATGATTCAAAACGGATTGTTGGATGTTAGTCAAATTGATTTCTTATTAACTTCATTTGATAGATGTATTCAAAGAAAACATTCCTATACAAGAGAACAATTGTTAAGAATGCAAGAAATATTTGATAGCGTAAAGTTAAAAGAACAATTAGAACTTAATGTTGCAAACTTAATTACTCAAAATAAAATTGAACTTAATTGTTCTAAAGATGAACTTGTTAAAAAATTATTATCAATTGAAAGCCAAGTAGAATCATCTTCTAATAGGAGAGATTCTTGGGATGAATTATCAAATTATCAAATGCTAAATGATCAATGTGTATATATGTTGCAAACTATACCTACTTTAGTTAAGAAAAAAGTAATAAAATAATTAATACACACGCTAATTGATATGTCAATTTGCAAGTGTGTTTCTAAATTATCAAAAATTTAGTATAAACAAAGAATACGACTAATCGAAGTAGTCGTATTCTTTTTCTAATGTTTCTTCTTTAATAAAATCATTTACTTCTATTTCTTTATCTGTATCTTTAGAAATATCTATTAAATCATAAGAATTATAAAAATCTTTTTCATAACACTCTTTTAAAATGTTTATAGTTTTATTTTTATCAACTTCATTTTTAGAAAGTAGAACTCTTCTAAAAAAGTCTTTTAACATTTCTAGTATATTCTTGATAAAGTCAATTAAGTTATTATTATTTTGTTCTAACTTTTCACATTCTTCTTCTAAATTTTCTATTACTTTTTGTGAATGATTATATTCTTTTTCTAACTCTTTATAATTAAAAATATAGTCATCTAAATCATTAAAAAAGTTTTGATATATTACTTGATTTTGGATTTCTTTAGTATATAAATCTAGATATTTTAGTAAGATGTGATATGATTCACCATCAAGAATAATTGAATCTGAAAAAGCTTTCTTTTTTGAAAATTTTAACATATTTATAATTTTTAAATGTTCGCTTTCAATATTCTTTTTACTCTTATTAGCAAGTCTTTCATATTGTCTAGTTATACCTTTTAATTGTCCTAAAGAAAGATTTTTGATTTTAGTTCCTTTTTCTCCACGTTCCAATTTAAAACCTAGATTATTTAATCTAAAACAATATTTATCTTGTAATATACTTAAATAATTTTGGTCTTTAATATAATCTCTTTTAGAAAAAAAAAATCTTTCTTTGTTAACTCTTTTATCAAACTTTTTAACAAGAGGAACTACTACACAATGAATGTGTGGTGTCTTCTCATCTAAGTGTAACACTGATTGTATTACTTGTTCTTTGGTATAACCTAAATCTTTATAAACAAATTCCATACATCCATTAGCCCATCTTAATATTTCTTCTTTTGACATATCTTTAAAGAACTCTGGGCCACTTGTAAATATCATTTCATCTGCAACACAATTTTTAGAATCATCTACCATCTGATCAAAATCTTTATATCTATCTTGTCTAATAGTTTTCATTTTTTCTTCGTGTTCTTTTTTATATTCTTTAGTGATTTCATAAAATTTTTCTCTATATTTGTTATTACATTTTACTAATTCTATATTGTTAATACTGTCTTCTTTTCTTATATCAGGATTAGATTTATAAGATTCTTTTTCTCGTTTATTATGACTACCAATATGGGATAAACCATTTAATGTATTAATACTTTTACATCTAAATATAGCATAACTCATTTGGTTGTTCTTTTCTATTTAAACGAGAATATAATGCACTTTCTAAATCTAAAGTAATAACTCCTAATCTTAAAGTTTTATCATTATAGTTTTTAGTATCAGATAAAACTATTAATCTTAATATTTGTTCATAATCTCCATTAGGTTCAAAACTAATATCTTTTAATTTACTATCTGCTTCAGTTTCATAATAATTTAGTTTTAAACTATTTTTTGAAACAACTTCTTGTAGTTTATTAAAATATTCTTTTGCTTCAAAACTTGTTTTACCTTCGTGATTCATTGGTATTTTAAAACCTTTTTCATCACTAAATATATTAAAGTTATATGGTACACCATAATTATTGTGATAATTTACTAAATCAGTTAGAAAACTTTTTCTATATTCAATATTTAAAAGTTCTATTTTATATCCAGCTGGTGCTTTTGTTTCTTTTAATGTATAAGTACCAATTATTCTTTTCATTTCTTCTCTTGAAGCATTAGTTAAATTTAAAATATTAGTTAAAAATATATCAGGATTAACAAAAGTATCAATTGTTTCTGTATCTTCTAAAATTAATAAATCATTAGTAGTAAAGTTAAAGTTTTCACATTGTTTTATTTCTTTAATCTTTTTATTAATATTATCAATTTTATATCTAATACTTTTTAATTCGTTATCAAACTCATTCATTTTAACAACCCCATTTAAATAAGCACATTTAATTCTTTCTTCTTGTTTTTCTAGTTCTTTTAATTCAGTTTTATAATCTTTTGTAATATCTTCTTGTTTGTGTTTTATAAATGGTGTGTAATATTTATTTATTAAATTATCTTTTCTTATTAGGTCATATAATTGAAGTAGTAAACCATGTCTTATAGTATCTTCTTTGTAGTTAGTTCTACATTTTTCGCATTTATAGTAATAATATTTCTTACCACTTTTTCTTTTAGTAGTAGCTTTACCACCTAAGAAATTACCACATACTGAACATTTTAATTTATTAGTAAAAAGGTAAGTAGCAGTTCTTTCATAGTGTCTTGCATTTCTCTTAGTTTGATACTGGCAAGCATTTCATTTTTCTTTTGATACTATTGGTTCTACAACATCTTCATAATATTGAGGATGTTTAGTTCTTTTTCCATGAACAAAATCACCTTTATAAAGTTCATTAGTCATAATCTTTTGAATAGTAGAATCTAACCAATTAGTTCTACCTAATATTTCTTCTTGATTATAAATATTAGCAATACCTTGATAGCTTTTTCCTTCTAAATATAAATCATACATTCTAATAACAATATCTTTGGTTAGTTCATCTGGTACTAACTTCTTATCAATTCTTTTAAAACCAATTGGAGTTCTATTTGGAATGTGTCCTGCCTTAATAGCACCGACCATACCAAACTTTGTTCTTTCTGAACATCTTTCAATTTCATTTTGACTAAATGCAGTCGTTAGTCTTATACACATTCTACCTGTTGAAGTTAATGTATTAGAATCATCATCTTTACAATCTAAATCACAACCATATTTTTCTAACAACTTCATTAGTTTTTCTACATCATAAACACTTCTAGTTAATCTATCTAGCTTTAAAGCTACTATGACATTAACTGTACCGTTTTTAATATCATTAATCATTTGTTGATATGCTGGTCTTTTATCATCTTTAGCGCTTATTCCTTCATCAGCATATATTGCGTGAATTTCATATCCTTTGGATTTACAAAATTCAATTAGTTTTTCTTTTTGCTCAGGTAAACTAAAACCTTCTCTTGCTTGGTCGAGTGTACTAACTCTAATATAAACATCTGCAATTTTCTTTTCATCATTCATAATTTCATCTCTCTTTCTATTATTTTTTTGAAAGAGATTAAAAGCACAAAAAGTCCATACTTTTAACCTCAAGTATTTCACTTCCTTTTTGTACGCCTAGTTTAAAAACATTTAATTGTTTTTAATATGAACTCCCATATCTTTTAATTTAATACATTTAGAATAATCATTTATAAAAACTTTATCACTTCCATTAAATATTAAATAATTATTCTCCTTGATTGTTATAATATGTGGACTTACATAAGCAATATTACTTCCTTTAATATTAATAATACTTCCTTGTTTAATAGTGTATTTTTGGCAAGCAAATCTACATATCATATCAATTCTTTTTAAAACTTCCTTTTCAACTTCTAATATTTTTACTTCCTTCATTAAAACTCCTCACTTTCCTTATAATAACAAAAAAACTAGACGGTACTTCTAGTTAATATTTATTACTACTCGAAAAGTTCGAGTTTCCTATCAATCTGGTGCGAACGACGAAGTGGTTTACAACTCTTTCGCATAAAGACGATTGATTTATATCAATCATTGACATAATTATACACCATTTTTATAAATAATTCTATAAATTATTCTTTATATACAAATTATTTTTCAAATTTTTCTATTTTTTTTATATTTAAACCTGTCACTAATATTGACAATGTAAGTAATATCATAATTATATTTAAAACAATTTGATTTCCACTTATACCAGCTAATAAGAGCATTAAATATCCTACAATTCTACCACAATTTAATATTCCTTCTCTAATAGCAAAAAATTCACTCTGATTATTTTTATCTACAATAGAACTATCTGATATATTAAATAATCTTATTTCTCTTGTTAATGTAAGTAATGATGTAAAAATAACATAACAAACATTATAAATTATAACAGTAATATTATTTTTATAAATAAGTAATAATAAAACCGATAAAACAGGAACAATACTTGATATATTTATAATTTTTTTATCATCTTTGTATTTATAAAATTTTCCATATAAATGAACACACAATATTGATAGTAATGTTGTAATTGATGTAATTATTCCAAGATTTAAATTTGTTTTAAATGAATTAAATATTAATATTGTCATTAATACTTCTAAAGCTCCATCACTTACGTTCATACCAATAAAAAATTCTACGATAGACATTTTTCTTATTTGTTCATTGTTTTTTAACTTCTTCCATGTGTTTTTTAAATTAAAACTTGATAGATTGTTATCTTTTTCTGGTATTAGCAAAAATGAAAGAACTATTTGAATCATAGATATAAATAAAATAATGATTGCAGTTAATTCATAATTAGTAGCAGTTATTATTGAGCCCAACAATATAGGACATAATACACCAATAATTGATGTAACTATTTTAGATTTTACTGTATATTCAGTTCTATAATCATTATCAATTTTATTAATTACAAATAAATTATATGGAAACCAATATACACTAGATGATATGCCATATAAAATTGATATTAATGCTAAATGATTTATTATATTTTCTTTTAAAATAATAATTGCTAAAATATAAAAGAAATTTAATATTACACCAATTCTAAACATTCCTATTCTAAATTTATTCTTTATTATACTTGCTACTATAAAGCTACCAATAGCAAGTAGTATATATGAAAATATATAATATATAGATAAATCAACAATACTTTCTTGTGAAGTTTTAATAAAATAAGCAGTTAAAAATGGTCCTAAAAATAATACCATAATTTTTTTCATTGCATTTATTGCAATAATTATATTTCCTTCTAATTTTTTATTTTTCATGACTACCACCTATATTATTTCATCTATTAAATTAGAAACACTTTCATATTCCTTTATAGCCACTTGCTTTAATTCATTAACTGATTCTCTCATTGCATATCCATTAAAATCTTTAATCATTTCTATATCACTATAACCATCACCAATTGTATAGACATTTTCCTGTAATATATTTAATCTCTCTATCAATAAATTTATGGCATTTGATTTATTTGTTTTATTTGAAATTATTTCTAATGAATTTTCAGTAACATAATAAGAATTAACATCGTTAGAATACTTATTATTTATTATTTCATTAATAGTCATTGCCTCTTCTTTAGTATTATATTTAACATTTATCTTTGTTAAATCATTATGTTCGAAATCAACTCTACTTTCTAATTTACTACAACAAAAACTTTTTATTGATTTTTCTAATTGCAAATCTTCTTTAATATTATTTATAATATTATCATTTATAGAAAAATTTGCAAAAACATTATTGTTTTTATCTAACATTGTTGCACCATGATTAATAATTACATAATCATAATCAAAATTATACATATTGACTTTATTATGAAAATCAAAATAACTTCTACCTGTTGCAATAACAAATATATTACCTTCTTTTCTAAATCTATCTACTGCTTCTTTATTGATTTCTATATCTTCATCATTTAAATAGAATGTTTGATCATAATCACTAACTAGAATCTTTTTATTTGTATTCACTTTAAGCACAACCTTTCTTGTTGAATAATTTAAAGTTTAACTTATAATTATTATATCAGAATTTTCTAAATATTGATATGAGTTCATAAAAAAATTAGACATTAAATCTAATTTCATCTATATTTCAAAATCATCTATATTTTTTTCTTTTTTATTAATATCACTAGTATATTCTTTTTCGTCCATAATACAATTTATAAATAAGTTTATATTTCTTACAATGGCATGAGTAGAGTTTAAAAAAACATAAATTTCCCATATTTTAATATAATATTAATGTAGCAATATAGTCAAATTATTGACTTAACTAGTTATTTATGCTACAATTTAATTGTTCAACTGCCAATAGTCGCAGCTTGAAAGTCCGTCTCGCTGGTAGCGAGATGGTTTTTTTATGCCTTTTTGTTAATATATTCTTGATATTCTAAATCAAATCTTTCTTTAGTATTATTATCAAAAATTTGATATGCTGTTACAAATTGAAATTTACTTATTTGATTCTTACTTGAATCAGTATATCTAAATTCAAACATAATAACATAATCTTCTAAATCATCTATATATCTAATTTTTAACATCTTTTTTGTTTTTTTACTTTTTTGTGATTTTTCAGTTTTTGTCCACCATTTAATCTTACCACTTTGATTATTAAATAAATCCATAGCAATTTTCAAATTATCAATTTTACTCATTCTATATATACAAGGTACTCGATTATCTTTTAATTGAATTGATTCATCATCTAAATTACATTTTAATTGACAATTTACTGATGAAATATGATTAATACAAGGAAATACACTAAATTTTAATCTTTTTTTAAAACTATCAAAATATAAACCATTTTCTTCACCTAAAGAACTAATATGCCAAAAAATTCTAGGCTTTCCATCAAATTCCACATCATTAGTATTTATTATAATTGGATATTCTGTTCCATTATATTTTAAAGTCCTATTGTTGCAAAAATATTCTTGAAATTTGTTATATGTTTCCAAAACAAAATCATCATAATCAAAATTATTTTCCATAATTATCCTTTGGACTCCAAATCAATAAATTAAACTTTGTATCATTCCACTTTGATGTTTCAGAAATATTTGTTTTAGTCATTAAATATTTTATAATCTCTGTTTTAGCAGGACTAGTAGTTAATCCTCTATGATAGTAAGTTAATGCACCTATTAATAGATCTGTTAATTGTATTAACTCATTATTATTTGATGTAATATCCTCAATACTTTTAATTGTTATCATACTAAAATCATATTTACTATTACATATAATTTCTTCTAGTTTACTTAAGTTTTCTTTTCCTTTCGTATCTCTTTTATCTAAAAACAATCTATAAACATAGCCATAATTTATAATCTTATTGAATAAATAATAATTCATTTTTTCATACCAGTGTCTATATTCTTCTTCACCAGATACAACTAATCTATCTTTGTGCAGTGTTATTACTGCCCTAAAATATAAGTTTTTCTCTTCAAATAAATAGTCGATTAAATCCTTATATAATTGCATTTTTCCTTTAGAAACTTTAGTCCACTTTATTTCATGATCACGACTAAAATTATGTTTCCTTTTGATTGCTCTTATGTTGTACATTATTTCTTTTTTATACTCAACAGGACAATATAAGCAACCTATTCCTAAAACATTAGAATTATCTTTTAATAGATGACAACTTTCATCAAAATATACATTTATTTGTTGCATATAAATTCCTCCTCTCTACAATTATATCAAATTAAAAATATATAGTTAATATTTATCGCTCAAAATCATCACGATTTTTTTCTTTTTTATTAATAACGCTAGTATATTCTTTTTCATCCATAATTCCATTTATAAATAAATTATCAGCCATTTCTTTATATTTATCGTCCTTATCACCAAATATACCATGTATTTTATCATGAATATATTTAACAACTCTTTGAAATTTATTTTTCCAATAATCTATTTTTTCTTTTAAATCTTCTATTTTAGACTTTAAGAATGATATTTCATTATCTTTATTTTCTAAATCATATTGTAAATCTTTTATTTCTTCATTTTGTAATCTAACTCTTTTTCTTAAATCTTCAATAGTATTATGATTTTCTTCAAAATCTTCTTTAATCTTATCTACTGCTAAAGAGTAATTTGTTATTTCTTTAAAGTCATTTGTTGATTTACTCACTTCTTCAATATAATCAATTATCTTGTCTTTATTTTGATTAGATAAAAGTAAATTCTTGTTTGATAATGGCTGATTCTTTAGATTATTTATAATATCTTTAATTTCCTCTGATTTAGTATTTAAGTCTTTAGTTTGATTATTTAATTTATTTATTTTTTGTCTTTGCTTATTATAATTCTTTTTTAGTTCATCATAATCAGCCATTTGACTTACTCTATAATCAATATTTCTTCCTTTTTGTTTATCTTTTAATACTGCATTTAAACCATATTCTTCATTAAAGACTTGAATACATTTATCTCTCATTTTATCTTGTATTTTAGGCAAGTTATCTTTGGTAAATACACTACACTTACCAATTTGTTTACTCATACCTGTTTTACAATTTTCTTTAACTGCAATTCCTACTATATGAAGATGAGGAGAAGATTCATCAAAATGTATAGTTGCATTTGCTACCTTAAAATCAGGAACTAGTTCTTTTAAATATAAAACTTGCTCATCGTAAACTTTAGTCATTTTATACATTTCTTTTTCGTCTTTATCCCACCAATAATCCATATCTCCAAGTTCTATAATAATCTCTACTGCTAGATCGTGTTTTGTATCATTACTAATCTTACTATAATATTCTTTTATTTTTCTATCATCTCTAATTTGTTTTGAGTTATATTCTAATCTTGCTTCTTCAAATTCTTGTTTATATAATTCTTTAACATCTTTTACAATATCATTTGAACCATATAAAGTTTTTATATTCTCTGGGCTGTTATCATATTGTCTTAGGTTATGATGATTTACTTTTGATAACTGCATAGCATTTTGTATAGCATTATTATTATAGTTAGTAGGAGTATTCTTTTGATTTGCTTTTTTAGTTTTATTCTTATCATTTCCAATATGAAACGAGTATGCTAATTCTATCATAATTTCACCCCCAATTCTATCTTGAAAAGGGTATTTTAATACCATTGACAAGATGTATAACTCCCTATATATCTTGTCATACTAACAAGATATGGGAGCTAAGGTTTAACACCTTAGAATCCGTTTATCTTATTCAAGTAATAACTAAAACTTCGTAATAGTTATACTTCATAAGATAGAATAAAATGTTATCGCCACTTTCATTTACTATCGTAAACAAAACGTGCCACACATTTTATTATGAAGAAATTTTATCTTCTGAATTTTCTTCATCTTCATAGTAAGGAACAGGTTTTGCTTCTACTAATATAGGTTCCTTACTATATACAACATTACCATCACATTCAGCTGGTATTAATTTAAATACATCATCCTCATTTTCTAGTAATGGTCCATTATCTTCTTTAACATATAATACTCCTAGATTATATGTTTCCATTTTCTCATCAGGATCTATTTTTCTATAATCTTCTAATGGAAATACCCTAACAATTGTTTTCTTATCTTCTAAAAAGTTAAAATAGAATACTTTATCTTTAACACTATAAATTGCTTCATAATAACCAATATCATAGAATTGTCTTAATCTCATTATTTGCTGTGCCATTTCTTCTTCAGGTAGATATTCACTAAATCTAATCTTTCCGTAGATATTTCCAAATAATGATGGAACATATCTATCATAATAACCCTTGAAATATAAATCATTTGATGTACTTGCGATACTTTCTCTAAATTTGATAAATTCTACATCAGTATAATTTCCATATTTATCAGTCAGTTCTATTTCTTCAATGTATTTCATTATAAGTTCGGCTTTTTCTTCTCGGGTATACTCATTCCAAAATTTATTTCTTTGTTTAAATTTATCTGGGTACTTGATAGAATTGATAAAGTCGATGTCTCTTTTAACTAAAATATCATTAGGAGTAAATTTTAATTTTTCACATACTTCAGTTTCATTTAATTTAGTTTCTAAATCATTTATAATATCTTCGACTTTTTTTCGCTCTTGATTATATTCTTTTAAAGTAAATACTTCATTGATATATGCTTCTCTAATCCTATCAAATTTAGATTTTTGACTCTTTAATTCTTTTTCTAATTCTTCTTTTGGATTTTCTATCTTTTGTTTTATCATTGGTAAGAAGTATTGATTAACGATAGAATCATATTCAACAATAGAATCCATATATTCATCTATTGTTTTTTCTATTTCAGATTCTTTAAAACTAATCTTACAATCATGACAATAATAGTAATAATATGAATTACCATTTTTCTTGGTTGTTGCTTTACCACCTAATATTCTTTTACATTTAGGACATTTTAACTTTTGCATAAATAAATAAGTTAAATTTCTTTGAAAACTTCTAGAGTTTTTCTTTTGTTGTACCTGACATTCTTCCCAATATTCTTTACTAACTAATGGTTCGACCACATCAAAATAATAAGTAGGTTTCTTCGTTCTTCTACCATGAATAAAATCTCCTTTATAAATAGGATTTTCAAGTATATTTAAAATTGTTGAATCTCTCCAATTAGTTTTATCTAATACTTTTTCTTCATTTAAAATATTACTTATCTTTTTATATGATAGCCCATCATGATACATATTAAATATTCTAATTGCGACATCTTTAGTAGCATAATCAATTACTAATTTCTTATCTTCATGTTTATAACCTAAAGGTGCTTGATGCGGAATATGACCAACTTTAATAGCACCTGCTAGCCCTATTTTAGTTCTTTCACTTGTTCTTTCAATTTCTTGTTGTGATACACTTGTAAGTATTCTAGAAATCATTTTACCATTAGCATTAGTTGTATTTATTTCATCATTAGCACAATCTAAATAAGCATCATTTTCTTCTAAAAATGTAAGTATCTTTTCCCAATCTGAAACTGACCTAGTTAGTCTATCTAGTTTTAATACTACAATAGTATTAACTTTTTTATCTCTAACATCTTGCAATAATCTTTCAAATTCAGGTCTATAATTACCTGTTTTAGCACTTATTCCTCGTTCTTCATATACATCATATACTTCATAGTTTTTATACTCACACATAGCCCTTAAACGCTTTTCTTGTTCTGGTAAACTAAATCCCTCACGAGCTTGATCTTCAGTAGATACACGAATATAAAGCCCTGCGACTTTCTTTTCTTCATTCATTAAAACTCAACTCCTTTTACAAAAAAAGAGGAGACAATAGTATTTAATAAAGCCTAAATACTACTGACTCCTCTAATAATTCAATATTATTAATTTTCGATATTTTATGTTTATATTTCATAGATGTACCTCCATTTCTAGAGTATACTTCTCTCATTGGTTATTTATAATATCACTTTTTTTAGATTTGTCAATGCCTTGATTATGGTATAATATTTATTGTGAGAGGAGAGATTAAATATGAATTGGAAAACGCAATTGGGTATTTCAATAATCGTTCCTATTATAAGTTCCTTTTTAACTTATTTAGCAGCTGTAAAAAAATCTAAAAATGAAGTCGAGGCAATAAGAATTTCAGCAGATAATGAAATTCAAAAAATAAGAGAAGAATCTGATAAAGAACTAAAAAGGATTCAAAAAGAAACTGATGAGCAAATTAGATTAAAAATTGCAGAAAGCAATTTATCATCTAAATCAAATGAAGAACAATTAAAGAATGCCGCTGCTTCAAAATTCTTAGATGAATTTATGAAAGACCCACAAAAATCTGCAGAAAATTTAAAAGCAATGCAAAATATAGCAAAAATGTTTCAAGACAATAAATAGTTAAACCATAAACAAGTTGTATGTATTAACGACTTGTTTTTATATATTTTTCTAGTTCAGATAATTTTATCTTTTTACCAAGATTATTAACATAGATTTCATTTGAATAATTAAATGCTAGATAGAGTTTATTATTAATAAATATTCTATGTGGCTCAATATAAGTTAAATTAGTATGTTCAATATGCCTAATACTGCCATTTTCTATAATGGGTGTAGTATTACAAAAATCACATATAACATTTAATCTAGAAACTAATGATTCATCAATCTCAATTTCTTCTTTAACTATTTTTATCATAGACACCAACCTTTCTATGATTTTTTCTGAAAATCAAAAAAAATCAATCATTTCTGATTGATATCTATCCAAAAGTTCGAATAGTTCGAACAGATTCGTCAATGGTGGAGATGAGGGGTATCGAACCCCTGTCCAAAAATAGAGCTACATAAACTTCTACAAGTTTAGATTACTTATTAAATTCGAATTATAGTAAAGAAATAATCAACCAAACTATAATTCTAGTCTTATAATATTCAATTATTTACTAAGACAATAAATAACTATATCTTACTAAATTGAACCGTACATTCTTAACGTAAGAAATTAAGAAAGACAGCGTACAAGCCTATTCTTAGGCAAATGCTAAACTAGTGTTTCCACCAAAGTTTGCAAGTACATTTTTAATTTTGTTTCCAGTTATTCTGGTTTAATCTGTGACGTAGATAACTCGACTTGCTATCTATGCTCTACTATTCCTGTCGAAACCAAGACATCCCCAAGTAGCTATATTATAACACACTAGACTCTAATTGTCTATTAGTGATACTTTATTTGTTTAGCTATATCCCTGTTAATATCTCTTTCTTTTATTGTTTCTCTCTTATCATAGTTTTTCTTTCCACGGCAAACTCCCAATTCAACCTTTGCTCTTCCTCTTACAAAGTATACTTTTAGAGGTATTAAGGTATAACCTTCCTGTTCTACTTTAACGGCTAATTTCTTTATTTGTTTTTTATGTAAGAGAAGTTTTCTACTTCTTGTTTCTTCATGATTGAATAGATTTCCTTCTTCATAAGGTGCAATATACATGTTAACTAAGAATACTTCTCCATCTTTAATTCTAGCATAACAATCTTTTAAATTAGCACTACCTTTTCTGATAGATTTAATTTCTGTGCCTTTTAGTACTATTCCACATTCTAAAGCTTCATCTATAAAGTAATCGTGTTTTGCTTTTCTATTTAGTATTTCCATAATGCCTCCCTATATATCTTTCATTTTAACAACATCTGTTTTTGATAAGACAATATCTTTATATTTATTATAGTAATCTCTATATCCAGGTAACAAGTTATCATTTAGTTCACTATAAGGATATACTTTAAAATCTCTTTTCTGTGGATAACTATTAGAGTAAGTATATATTAATTCTGCTGCCTGATTCTCTAAACTTATAGTGGTATTATCTTTTTCCACAGTTTTTTTAATATCTACACTTACCATTAGACCAGTTAAACGTTCAACTCCAACTTGATCAGAGATAAAGTTTCCTAATGAATATATTACCATAGTCTTTCCAATAAACTCAATCGGTTCTACTACATGTGGATGACTTCCTATAATGATATCAACCCCAAGATTTGCTAAATAGTTAGCTATTTCTACTTGAGTATCACTTATTCCGGTTGAGTATTCTGTTCCCCAATGCATGGCTACTATTATAACATCTGCTTCTTCCTTTACTCTTTCTATATCAGCTTTAACTAATTCTTCATTATAAACATTATTTAAATATTCTTTACCAGTTGGGGTAGATAAACCATTTGTCCAAGTTGTGTAAGAGAAAAAAGCATACTTTATTCCATTTATTTCTTTAATTACCTTTCTATCTCTATCTTCAAATGAACTATAGCTACCAGCAGTTAAAACATTTTTCTTTTTATTCCAATATGCTAGAGAATTTAAAACTCCTTGTTCTCCTTTATCCATAGTATGATTAGTAGCAAGGGAAACAAGATTAAATCCGGCATCTATAAAGGCATCTCCTACTTCATAAGGTGAATTAAATCTTGGATAGTTAGAAAGCCCTAATTCTTCACCACCTAGTATAGTCTCTTGATTATAGTACTCTAAATCATATTTACTAGCTATCGGTTTTATTCTTTCTAGCATCGGTTTAAAGTCATAACCATCATTAGTCTTAGCATCTTGATATAGAGTACTATGAATAAGGGCATCACCTACCATAAGCAAGGAAGCTTTCATTTCCTTTTTAGCTTCTTTTTTTAAAACTTTTTTGATACTCTTATTCTCTTTTATTTCTTGTTTAGGGATACTGTTAAAAACGAAAAAGGTCGTAAGAAGGAAGAAAAATATGACTATTACTTTTCCAAAAATAGTTAAATTACATCTTTTCTTTTTCTTCTTACTACGCATTGTAATCACCTACATTTTTTTAATAATTTTAAAGTCAATTGTTTTAGCTTGTTTATTAGCTGCTACTACTTTAATTTTTACTCTTTCACCAATAGTATATCTTATATTTGATTTTTCACCAGTTAAAGTCATTCTTTCTTCATCATAGATAAAATAGTCATCTAATAAACGAAGTGGTACTAATCCTTCAACTAAGTTATCTAGTTGAACAAACATCCCAAAACTCATAACAGAAGATATCATACCTATATATTCTTCACCAATATGTTCTTCCATATATTCAGCCATTTTCATATCTTCTACTTCTCTTTCACAATCAATAGAAGCTCTTTCCATAGCAGAGGAGTGATCTGCTACAAAGATTAGTTTTTCCTCCCAATGATGAAGAGTTTGAGAAGACATATCATGATTAAATAAATAAGTTCTTAATAGTCTATGAACAGTTGTATCAGGATATCTTCTAATAGGAGATGTAAAGTGCGTATAGCAAGGACTTGCTAGACCATAATGTCCTAAGTTTTGTGGTAAATAGATAGCTTTTTGCATACTTCTTAATAATAGGCTTGATAGTATAGGAAACTCTTTTTTATCTTTCAAACAATTTAGAATATGTTGAACAGTTGTAGGTTTATTATCTTTAATATTTCCAGTTACGTGATAACCTAAATTACTAACAAATGCTAAAAAGTTTTGAATTCTTTCCTGTTTAGGATATTCATGTACACGATAAATAAATGGTAAATTCATATAGAAAATATGAGTTGCTACACATTCATTAGCTGCTATCATAAAGTCTTCAATTAAGTTTTCTCCTAAACCTCTTTCTCTTAGAACTATATCAGTTGGTTTACAATTTTCATCTACTAATATTTTCGGTTCATCCACATCAAAGTCTATATAACCTCTTTTAGTTTTAGCTTTTCTTAAAATTGTTGCTAGCTCTTCCATTTCTCTTAAATCATCAGCAAATTCTTCATAACCTTCTGGAACAATATTCTTTTCTAAAATACTATTAACTTTCTTGTAAGTCATTTGTTTTCTAGATTTAATAACACTTTCAAAGATATCATAATCAACTAATTTACCTTCATTAGTATATTCCATTACACAGCTTATAGCTAAACGATCAACATTAGGATTTAGTGAACAAATACCATTAGATAATTCATGAGGAAGCATAGGAATTACTCTATCAACAAGGTAAACAGAAGTTCCTCTATCCATGGCTTCTTTATCTAGTGGGCTACCTTCTTTAACGTAATAAGAAACATCAGCGATATGAACTCCTAAAACATAATTACCATTTTCTTTTTTATCAATACTAATAGCATCATCAATATCTCTAGTATCATCACCATCAATAGTAAATATTACTTTATCGCGTAAATCTCTTCTTCCTTTTAAGTCTTCTTCTCTTACTTCCATAGGTAAAGTTTTAACTTCTTCTACTACATCTTCTGGAAAACTACTATTTATATGATACTTTTCTACAATTGATAAAATATCAACCCCTGGATCATTTTTATGTCCTATTATTCTTAATACTTTTCCTTCCGCTTGATGATTACTAATTCTTTTGATAATTTCGACAACCACTTTATGTCCATCAACAGCATTTAAAGAGTTTTCTTTTTTAACGATTATTTCTAAGTTAACTTTATCTTCATCTAATTTCACTTTTCCTATATTATTAAAGAAGTTAATCTCACCAACAAACGTATTAGTTTGATGCTTTAAAACTCTAATTATTCGTCCTTCTAATCTACCTAAGTCTTTTTTAGAAGTTAATTCTACAATAACATAATCTCCATGAAGTGCCCCATTCATATTATCAGAGCTTATATATACATCATCACTTAAAGAATCTACATCAACAAAACCAAATCCTTTTTTATTAGAATGTAAATATCCTTTTAATAAATGACTATCAGAAAACAACATATATTTATCTTTATTAGTATGATATATACTTGTTTCTACTTCCATTTCATTTAAGATATGTAAAAGTTCTTCTAAATTACTAGTACCTAGTTGTTCTTCTAATTCAAAAACAGTTAAACTTTTTCCCGATTTTTTTAATATTTCTATTATTCTATCTTTCATCTTATCACCTCACTATATCTTTATTTTACCACAGTAATATAAATTTTAATAATTATTTTTGACTATCTACTTTCATCTCAAATAAAATATTTCTTAATTCCATTGCTCTTTCAAAATCTAACTCTTTAGCAGCTTTCATCATTTCCGTTTCAATTCTTTCTATTTCATTTAATTTCTCTTGCTTAGTTAATCTCTTAACTTTCTTGCTACTTGTCTTATTATCTATATTACTTACTACTTCTCTAATCTCTTTAATTATTGTTTTAGGTACTATTTTATGCTCTTTATTATATTTATCTTGTATAGTTCTTCTTCTTGCTGTCTCATCTATAGCTTTTTGCATACTATCAGTTATCTTATCTGCATACATGATAACATGTCCGTCTTTATTTCTAGCACAACGACCTATTGTTTGAATCAAACTTCTTTCACTTCGTAAGAATCCTTCTTTATCAGCATCTAGAATTGCTATTAGTGATACTTCAGGAATATCTATACCTTCTCTTAAAAGGTTAATACCAACTACTACATCATATTTACCTACTCTTAAGTCATGAATAATTTGTAATCTTTCTAAAGTTTTAATCTCAGTATGAAGATAAGCTACTTTTATATCAACATCTTTTAAGTAATTAGTTAATTCTTCTGCCATTCTTATTGTTAAGGTAGTAATTAATACTCTTTCATTTTTTTCTTTACGGATTCTTATTTCTTCTATTAAATTATCTATTTGTCCTTCTTGTCCTCTTACTTCAATAGTAGGATCTAGTAAACCAGTAGGTCTAATGATTTGTTCTACATACTCACCATTTGTCTTAGAAAGTTCATAATCACCTGGTGTAGCTGATACATAAATAGCTTGATTAATTTTCTTTTCAAACTCTTCATATTTTAATGGTCTATTATCTAAGGCACTAGGCAAACGAAAACCATAATCAACAAGATTCATTTTTCTAGCCCTATCACCATTATACATTCCTCTTACTTGTGGTAGGGTGACATGCGATTCATCTACCATTAGTAAATAATCATTTGGAAAGAAATCCATTAAAGTAGTTGGTGTTTCCCCTTTATTTCTACCAGCCATGGGAGCAGAATAGTTTTCAATTCCATGACAAAAACCAGTCTCTTCTAACATTTCAATATCATAATTAGTTCTTTGTTCTAATCTTTCAGCAGCTAATAATTTATTTTCTGCTTTTAATTCGGTTAATCGTTCCGCAAGTTCACTTTTTATTCTCTTAATTGCTGCTTTCAATTTATCATCACTAACTACAAAGTGACTAGCTGGAAAGATACTTATTGTCTTTTTATTAGTAATAACCGCTCCTGTTAAAACATCTATTTCACTAATTCTATCTATTTCGTTACCAAAAAACTCGATTCGGTAACCAGTTTTATCTTGATTAACAGGAATTATCTCTACTATATCACCTCTAACTCTAAAAGTTCCTCGATGAAAATCATAGTCATTTCTTTCAAATTGCATCTCTACAAGTTTAGCAAGTACCTTATCTCTTTCTAGTTCATCAGTTACACTAAGAGTTAACATTTTATTTTTATATTCTTCTACTTCTCCAATACCATATATACATGATACTGATGCTACTACTATTGTATCACGATAAGTTAAAAGGGAAGATGTTGCCTCATGTCTTAACTCATCTATCTCATCATTTATAGATGAATCTTTTTCTATATAAGTATCAGTACTTGGAACATATGCTTCTGGTTGATAATAATCATAATAAGAGACAAAGTAACAAACATGATTATTAGGAAATAATTCCTTCATTTCAGCATATAATTGACCAGCTAAAGTCTTATTATGAGCAAGTATCAAAGTTGGTTTATTAGTCCTTTTAATAACATTAGCCATAGTAAAAGTTTTACCTGTACCAGTTGCTCCTAATAATACCTGTTCTTTTTTACCTTTTTCTATACCATCAACTAACTTTTCAATTGCTTCTGGTTGATCTCCACTTGGTTTATATTTACTAACTAATTCAAACATTTTTTTCTCCCTTCTTTATAGCTTTCTGTGACTTTTTTATAGTCTTTCAAAAAATAGCTTAGCCAACAAAGTTCTTCCTTATTACCCTTAATTTAACAGTTAAATTGATATTTTTTTGAGACAAATGAAAGTCACAAGTTTTATTTTCTGGACTAAGTACATATTAATTTTCAAATTCATCTTTTGAAAATTCTAACAATTCTTTTTCATCTCTAATTATTTTTAATAATTCTTCTTTTGAAGGCATATATGTCAAATATTTAGAAGCATAAACATTTTTTACATTATCTCCAAGTGTCATTTCTACAACTGCATTATCCTTATCAGCACATAGCAATATTCCAATAGGCTCATTTTCTCCTTCAATCATCTTTGTTTTTCTGTAGTAATTCACATACATTTGCATTTGCCCAATATCTTGATGTGATAACTTTCCAATTTTTAGGTCTATAATAACAAAACATCTTGCTAAACGGTTATAAAATATTAAATCTGGATAATAATATTCCAATCCAATTTTTAATCTTTGCTGACTAGCAACGAATGAAAATCCTCTTCCTAATTCCAATAAAAATTCAGTCAAATGATTTAATAAAGATTCTTCTAAATCACTTTCTAAATAATTTTTATTTTCTTTTAAGCCAGCAAATTCAAAAATATATGGACTTTTTAATAATTCTTCAGGTTGCTTTTCTATTTTACCTTTTTTAGATTCTATCATAATTAAATTTTTATCTGGAGAAATTAAATATCTATCATATAATTTAGTATTAATTTGACGTCTTAATTCTCTACAACCCCAATTAGATTTAATTGATTCTGTTTGATAAAAATCCCTTTCTTCTTTTCTTTCTATTCTAATTAACTCTTGAAAGTGTGCCCAAGACAATTCGGTCGACACTGTCGACCAATTTGGATAATACTCATAAAATCTACGCATTCTTCTTATTGAAACTGCAGAAAAACCAGCACCAAATTCAGTTGTTAATTTTTTAGATAAAGCTTCAATTATTCTTTTTCCATACATTCCATCGCTCGAATTATTATATAGTTCAGAAGTTATTTTACCTACATACCAATAGACTTCTATCATTGTTGTATCTATTTGTTTTAACATCTTACTTCTAGCATTTTTAATTTTTTCTCTTATATCTTTATAAATCACATCAACTTCAGATATTTCATTATTATTTAATATTAAACTATTATCTTTTTTCATTAGATCATCCTTTCATTTTATATTGTATCGGTATAATAATATAAGTTAATTATGTAATTATCATTTTAGGTAATTGAGATGAATGAAAACCACAAGTTTTATTTTAACATTCAGTATTATCTAGTCCTATTTTTGTAGATTTATCAACACTAATAACTCCTTCATTTTGACATATAATTTGTCTTATTATGAGCAAGTATCAAAGTTGGTTTATTAGTTCTTTTAATAACATTAGCCATAGTAAAGGTTTTACCTGTACCAGTTGCTCCTAATAATACCTGTTCTTTTTTACCTTTTTCTATACCATCAACTAACTTTTCAATTGCTTGTGTTTGATCTCCACTCGGTTTATAATTACTAACTAATTCAAACATTTTTACCTCCGCTCATTTATATCATCTATTTTTATTATAAACAATTAATCAATTTTTTTTCACTTGTTTTTAATTATCTCTATTATAATTACCAAATATACGTTCGTCAATGCTTTTTTTGCAAAAGAAAAAGAAAATCACTAAATTCTCTTTTCTTTCTTACTAGCATTTATTCTTTCATTAATTTCTTTCATCTTAGCTTCATTTGGTTCAAAATGTTGCCAGTCGCAAGAAAATTCATCACTCTGCAATGGCCAAATACCTCCACACTCATAACCAACCGATGCAAATACCTTACAGATTGTGTCACCTAGAGTAATTATATGGGGATTATGTTTAGCTTTTTCTTCTCTATCAATAAGTAAATTCTTTTCATAGTCTGTCAATAAACTATCATCAAAACTACCATCCTTATTTCTTGGAGTATAAGGATTATCTAGTGGATTGATATCAATAGCAAGTCCTAAAGCATGCTTTGACAAGTTAGTTTGATTAGGTATTTTTCTATAACAAAAAGAACTACTATTATTATGAGAAATACTATTTCTATCACTTTTAATTGCACTTTCCACCCAAAAGTCATCTATTAACCGCATAGAATTAATCTGATATTTTAACATAAATAATGAAGAAAATACTTCTCTTACTTCATCAAGAATAACTTTATTAACTATCATTTCCCCTACTACTACATCATCATCATAATTATAATGTAACATTTTTATATAAGTTAAATCACTCAAAGAAATATCATCATTCTTTCGATAACTCTTACAATTTATTCTTTTATATACATCATCATTTTCTACTATATCTTTATTCTCAAAAAGGAAATCAGAACAATTAACTTTTTGACCAACTCTTGTATTTTCTAACATAATATCAGTCCCCCTTAATTATATGCTTTACTTTAGCTCAATAGTAATAGAATCAATATCTGGATTGAATTCTCTATAGGTAACTCCACATTCATCAAACAATCTTCTAGAAGCTATACAACTATCAGTATCTTTATATTTATTATCTAAATAAATAATTTCTTTTATACCAGATTGAATTATTGACTTAGCACATTCATTACAAGGAAAAAGTGAAGCATAAAGTTTGGAACCTTCTAAGTCTCTTTTGTTTCCTCGAAAATTTAAAATAGCATTTAATTCTGCATGACAAACATACATATATTTAGTATCTACTGGCTTTCCATCTCTTTCCCAAGGAAAATCACTATCATGAAATCCATTAGGTGCCCCGTTATAACCAATTGATAAAATTCTATTATCATTACTTACAATACAAGCACCTACCTGTGTTGATGGATCTTTACTTCTTAAAGCTGATAATTTAGCAATACTCATAAAATAACTATCCCATGAGATATAATCTTTTCTATACATATCTATCACTTCCTAATTCTCTTATACATTTTTTTATTTTTAGACTTAACTACGACTTGGTAATTTTTATCAGTCTTCAGATAATTATACAAGAAATAACTATCTTTTCCAACTACTAAGTAATCAAAATCATATTTTTCTAAGAATTTAGCTATATCAGTTTTTCCATAATAAACACTAAAATATTCATCTAATATATCTGCTTTTTTATTATTACTCTTTAAAAATATTTCTGCTCTCCCATCTATATAGGGATGATAACAACTAAATTCAAAATAAGAGCCATCATTATAACCAGCATATAGCTTTATCTGTTTATTAGCATTCTTATCAAGATAATTAATATACTTTTGATTGGTATTTTTTAAATTGTAATTACCATTATAAGTGTTCATAGAGATAGTTAAAACTATCATAGCTATAAATAAGATATATAACTTAACAGGTATTTTTTCTTCTTTTCCATCCTGAAACGGTAAATAAATACTAAGGAAAGGAAGAGCACACACATAAAATATACTAATATTTCTAAAATTACAAAGTGCCATATAAGTAGTACCTAATATTAATAATAACTGACTAGCTTCTACTTTTCTATTCTTATGATAGATAATTCCAATTAAAAGGATAAAAAATGTTCCAATAAAACAATAATTAGCAAGTGTTAAAGGCTCCATTATAGTAAAGGAATGCATTTCAATAACTTCTCTATTTATCAAATCAACTCCATAGCTAGTTAGTGAATAAAACATATTCTTTATACCATATGGATTTAAGATGCCAACTAAGAATGATAATAAAAGCATAAGTAATAATTTAACTATTCTCTTATCCTTCTTCTTAATAAATAATAAAGTAAATTCAAAGATGAAAGGCATAGTAAGTATAAATAAACATAACCACATAGAAGCATGAAAATTAATCAGTAATAGTGATATCAAAGGTAATAAATAAATAAATTTACTATTCTTTTTAAGATATAATTCTAGTATATATATAGTTATTATAAATAATAGTAAACTATAAATCTGCGGTCTTGGTATTATAAAAAAACTCTGTAATAAAATATCTATTATACAAGTGGTTATTACAGAAGAAAATACTTTATTATCACTTAATAACATACATAGTTTATATAAGAAGAAGATAATTAAAGCATTTATAATAAATACTAATAAAAATAATCCTACCCCTCCTAGTAATTTATAAACTTGATAAAAAGATAAAGCTGACAGCCACTGTTGCATTACAAAAGAAAAGTTTTCATGCATTGATAAGAAATCATATTTAGGAAAACCACTTGTTATTATTTTTTTACCATATGATAATAAGAACCAGATATCGCTTTCCTTTCCAACATTTATTTTTGTTACTAAAAAAAGAGGAAATATAAAATATAAATAACTAAGCCACTTACTTGGTTTATATTTTTTTAACATCTTAATACCTACTTTCTAATATAAAGATAAGTCTCATCAACTGTTACTACTTTTTGATAGTTTTTATTGTTTTTTAAATAGTTATATAATATTTCATTTTTATTAACAACTAAATGTGTAAATTTATACTTATCTAAAAACTTTTCCACATCTAATATTCCAAATGACATATTATAATACTCTAACATAATATCTTCTTTATGATTATTAGCTTTTACAAACACTTCTACTCTACCATCCATATAAGGACGATAACCGCTAAGTTCATAGTAAGATCCATTATCATTATTAGCATATAGTTTTATACCTTTTTTGGCATTTTTATCTAAGTATTCTATTATTTTCTTATTAGGATTTACTAGATTATATTTTCTATCCAGAGTATTATAACCAATTAATATTAAAAGACAAATTATAACTACTATGTAAAGTTTTTTAGGTATAAACTTACTTTTTCCATCACTAAAAGGTAGATAGATACTAAAAAATGGTAAAACACAAATATAGAATAAAGTTACATTTCGAAAATTACATAATACCATATAAAATATTCCAAACATTAATAATACTTGATGGACTGAATATTTCTTTTTGATAAACATACAAGCTAATAAGCCAAAGAATAAGCTTAATACTATATAATTAGTAGGAGCTAATACACCTTTTAAAGTGAATGGTGACATTTCCATAACCATTTTATTTATAGTATCTACTCCATAACTAGTTAGAGAATAAGTCATTGCTTTTAATCCATAAGGATTTAGAAAGCCTGCTATAATAGAGAAAAAAACAACTTGTAATATTTTAAATACTTTTTTATCTTTCTTCTTTAAGTAGTTATAACTAAACTCAGCCAAATAAGGTAACATAAGTATAAATAAACAAGGCCACATAGAAGCATGAAGATTAACTAGTAACAAAGAAAGAACTGGAATTAACCAAATAATTTTTGATTCTTTTTGTAAATACTTTTCTAAGATATAAAGTAATATTATAAATATTAGAAAAGTAAACATCTGTGGTCTTGGTGTTACAAAGTAAGTCATTAAAAGTATATCTATAATAGAACTAGTGATAACTGAACTAAATACTTTTTTCTTACTTATAACCATACTTAATTTATAAAGAAAGTAAAGTATTAAAGAATTTAGTAAAAACACTAATATGTATATTCCTACTCCTCCTAATAATTTATAGGATAAGTAGTAAATTATGTCTGATAACCATTGTTGAACCACTAGAGAAAAATTATTATGCATAGATAGTATATCATGATAAGGTAAACCATTTTTTAGTATATATTTACCGTATGAGAGAATAAACCAAATATCCCTTTCTTTACTTATCTTTATAGTAGTTGAAAGAAGAAGAGGAATAATAAAGTATAAATAACTAGTATATTTATTAGGTTTATATTTCATTTACTTTTCCTCATGATATGACTTATCCACATTAATATTCCATAATTTATCCAAGTCATGTTCTTCCTTATTAATCATTCTACCGCATAACAATCCACTATAAATTGAGTGGTCCATATTATTATAGGAATGAGTACCATTTCTTCCAATACAATATAAATTATCTATATTATTTATATACTTTCTTACTTCATCTATATTTTTATAACTATCAAAATAAGCAGGATAAGCTTTCTTTACTCTTATTACAATACTATCTAATATCTTCCCTTCATAAAACTGCATAGACTTTAATTCTTCTTTAGCCATATTAACTATATCTTTATCTCTCATAGTCCAAAACTCATCATTTTCTTGACAAAAATATTCAAGACCCATCCAGATATTATTAACTGGATCTTTAACCATATATGGTGACCAGTTATTAAATATTTGTATTCTTCCTAACTTTACATTTTTATCTTGAACATAAATCCAATTATCATTAACACTACCATGAATAGTATTACTATCCTCTACTTTAAAACTAGGTACCAACAAGCCAACTGTTACAAAGTCACGATATGGTAAATTACTACTTATCTTAGTAATTTTTTTAGGGACATCATTCATACTTAATATTAAGTCTTTCAAAGGCATAGAACTAACTAAAATATCACATTGATAATTTATATATCTATTATCTTTTAAATATATAATAGAAGTTATCTTTTCATTATTCTTCTTTATTTTTACAACTTTTGCATTTTTGATGATTTTACCACCTAGCTTTTTAACTTCATCGGCCAACGTTTCATATAACTGACCTGGTCCATATTTAGGATAATAAAATGATTCTATCAAAGACGTCTCTTTATTATTATTTTCAAGATGAAAGATTCGTTTAAAATAATCAACCATAACTTTACTAATAGAAATTCCTTTTACTCGTTGACTACCCCAACTAGAGTCTATTTCGCTAGGTGTCCTGCCCCAAACTTTAGTAGTATATCCTTCAAAAAACATGGAATATAATTTCTTTCCAAAACGATTAATATAAAAGTTTTCTAAGTTAAATTCATCTAATTTATGAATAGTTGATTTTAAATAACTTACTCCACAAGAACAAGTAGTAGCAAATCCCATATTTTTAATAGTTTTAAAATTAAAATTAACTGGGTAATCAAAAAATTTATGATTGTAATAAATTCTACTTACTCTATTTCTAATAAGCATGACTGCATCGTCTTTTTCTGGATTTTTTCCTTTCTTAGGAAACTTTTTTTCTATATTTAAGATTTTATCATCATAAGCCGGTTTATTTTGAAGTGGTAATAATTCTAACCAAAGTTTTTTCACCTCTTCATTCTTAGTAAAGAAACGATGCCCTCCTATATCTATTCTATTACCTTTATAATTTACTGTTTTACTAATACCACCAACCATTTCTTCTTCTTCAAAAATTGTTACTTTAATATTTTTATTATTCTTTAATATTTCATAAGCACAAGAAAGTCCTGCTGGTCCTGCTCCTATAATTACTACATTTTTCATCTTATTTCCTCTCTTAATAAGAGTTTATCAAGCTTGGAAGAAATTGTCACTAAAAAAGAGCTAAATAATAGCTCTATTTTATAATTATTACTAGAAAGTATATCCACCATCAACGCCAATATTTTGAGAGGTGATATATCTTGCTTCATCAGTACATAAGAAAGCTGTCATATATGCTATATCTATTGGTTCTTGTGGTTTTCCATTAGGTGTTACATTGTTACAAGCATTCCATACTTTTTCACGAGTAGCATCTTCACTTCCAGCCATTTGATCAAGGATATCTTCCCACATACTTGTTCTAATAATTCCTGGACATACACAGTTAACATTAACATTATCTTTTGCAGCTTCTCTTCCTAAACTAGCGGTTAATGCCAATACTGCAGACTTAGTACAACTATAAACACTAAAGCCAGCAGAACATGCCTTAGCTGCTATTGATGACATATTAACAATCTTGCCATATTTATTAGCTCTCATAATATTTAAAGCTTCTCTACAAGAATAGATTGTTCCTTTAATATTAATATCAATTGTCTTATCAATATTTTCTAAACTTTCTTCAGTTAATTCACCAGTTAGACAAACACCAGCTGAGTTAACAACTATATCAACTGTTCCCCATTCATCAACTATTTTTTTATACATTGAAGCAACTTGTTCATAATCAGTAACATCTACTTGATAGCTAATAGCATCAACACCATATTTTCTAATCTCTGTTGCTACTTCTTCACATCTTTCAGGTATTAAGTCTGCTACTAATACATCTGCTCCATTTTTAGCAAATAGTAAAGCACACTCTCTACCTAGACCACTTCCTCCTCCTGTAACAAGAGCTTTTTTTCCTTTAAAATTAAATTCCATTTTGTATCCTCCTTAATATTAAGTTTAACACAATCAAAGGAATTTACTAATATTTTTAGATTTCAAATGTAAAATTTTGTCTAATTTTAATTTACTTTGTTAATGAATATACCTTTTGTCTAGCCAAATCACCTTTGCATATTTCATTATTTATTGATTTATATACAATATTTCTATTTTTCATTAGATTATAACTAGTTTCACTTAGTACCATATCTCGATAAATAAAATATATTTGTTTTAAATCAACTGTTTCAATAAAACCTTTCTTAAAGTGTAAATTCATTTCTAAAGCGGTTGGTAGTGTTTGATTAATATCAGAAAGCGAAGGTACTACTATCTGTAATCTATTATTTGAATCTACTTCTGTCTTATATTTATGCGCATGCCCATGTAATGTTATTATTCCATTAAAAATATTTTTACCATAATTATCTATATGATGATACAAATTTATACTTTCATTTTTTATATTAACAGTGTTAAGCAAAAAATCACTAATTATAATATCATGTCTATAATTATTAGTATAATCAATAATTGATCTTGACTCTTTATAAAGTGCATATATGTCGTGATTACCACCTACTGCAAAAGTTAAAATATTTTTATCATGTGGATAATCTTTAACAAAGTGTTTTATTTGTTTTTCTAAAGTATTGTACTCTTCCTTACATCTACCAGGTAGTGAATCAATCATATCTCCAGCACATAAAATTATATTTATACCATTCTTTGCACAATAATTAAACGCATTATCTACCAAATCTAATCTTTCTAATTTATTACCAAAGTGCAAATCAGATATCACTAGCATTTTCATATCAGTTTCTTCATGCAATGATAGAATACTATTAGAGACCTCTCCAAATCTATTATGTATAATGGATGATGAATGTATACTTTTATATGTTATTTGGCCATTACTATAATATTTCTTTTCGATGATTATTCCTTTATTCTTAAGCGTAAGTAGTCTATTATATAATTGCTTATTAGAAATATTTAATTCTTTACTTATATCATTACAAGTTCTACCTTCTTTAATAAGTCTTAATAATAATTCTTGATTTTCCGTCATAAAAACCCCTCACTTTGTTAGTTATTATAAATAAAGAAAAGAAAAAAGACAAGAATTTTCTTATCTTTCTGTCCACCAAGCCCTAAGAGCAGATGGGAAACCAATATATTGTCTTGGATTAATAGTACTTTTTTCATAAGCATAGTAACTACTACATCCTCCTCCAACATTCCAATCACAACTTGTAACTTCTAAGTGTAAGTGAGCTGCAGTTGAACAACCACTATTACCCATTCTACCAATCATCGTACCTGTATTAACTTGCATTCCTTCACGGATATTTCCATAACTACTTAAGTGTGCATAAGTTGAATAAATATATCTACCATTTACTAAGTGTCTTATTTTAACAACTTTAGCATTTCCGTGACAACCATAAGGACACCAGTTACCACTAGTACATGAATCACTATATATTTTAAAGATAACACCATCTGCTATTGGATAAATCGGAATAGTCCTATCATTTGAATTAGATAAATCAATTCCTAAGTGTCCTCCATAGCCACCCCAGTTTTGCGTAACATAACCACTAGTCATTGGTCTAAAGAAACCATTTACTGATGGAGGAACAGGAATATTACTTCCACCAGCACTACTACCTCTATGAGCTCTATCATATCTATATTGACAAGCATAAATATCTTCACTTGGTCCACAGCCTAACTTTTTATAGTAAGCTAGATTGGCTTTAGCAGCTTTTAACTGTTCTTGAACTGATGGCATAGATTCCCTAATAGATTTAGTATCAGCATTAATTCTTTCTTTTTCACTTTCAAGCTTGGCTTTAAGTGATTTTAATTCTTCTTTCTTAGAAGCTAACTCAGCTGACTTAGCCTTATTAGTTTTAATTAATTCATCTAATTCATTCATTACTTTTTGATTATATTCTGTTAATTGTTCTACTACACTTAATCTATAAACCATTTCTGTAACACTTTCTGCTCCAAAAACATATTCCATATAAGCATTATTACCATTACTTACTTGTAAATACTGAAATAGTTGTTTACTTTCTTCTGTTTTCTTTTCTATTTCAGCATTAGATTTATCTATCTCATCTTGTAGGCTTTTCATAGATACTTCTAAATCACTTATTTGTTTTTCATAATTAGCTATATTTTTCTTAATTTCTGCTACTTCTTGATCATTTTTAGCAATCTTTGCTTCTTTCTCTTCTAATTGTTTTGCATAAGAATTTACCTCATTTTCAAATTCTTTTATGGTTTTAGCATCTACTTTAAATGGTAGTAAGCAAAGAGATATTAATAATAAGATAGTTATTTTTCTTCTATTCATACTACACCTTTAAATACTTTCTTACAGCAGAAGATGAACCTATCATACCTACTAATATTCCTATTACAAGTATTATTCCTGATACCATATAAATAAATGGTTCTGGTTCTACTAATCTAATAATTTCTGTATATAAGTAACCATGTAAGTGATTATAAAGGGCTACATAACCAAAGCATACTCCTAGTATTGGTAAAATTGCTCCAAGACAACCTAGTATCATTCCTTCTACAATAAATGGTGTTTTAATAGCTACATTACTAGCTCCAACAAGTCGCATAATTGATATTTCTCTTTTTCTTGAGAAGATTGTTAGTTTAATAGTGTTAACAATTAGAAAAACTGTTACTAAAATTAAGGCAATAACTACACCATAAGCTCCTTTTTCTACTACACTAAACATACTAATCATCTTATCAACCCAAGCTTCACCATAATTAACAACACTTACTTGTTCCATTTTCTTAATTTTTTCAGCTGTAGTTTTAATCTTCTCTACATCTTTTACTTTTACTTGAAATGTATCCTTTAAAGGATTATCATTGTCTTTCCAAGTAGACATTACCTCATTAAATACTTCATTTTCTTTTCGCATTTCTTCTTTGACAGCATTTTTACTTTGATAAGTTAAACTTTCAACATTATCCATTTTTTCTAGTTTATTTTGTACATCTTTTACCTGCTCTTCTGTAGCATTATTATTTAGGAAAACAACTATTGTTAAGTCTTTTTCCATCTCTTTAGTAAAACTTTCTACATTAAATGTCAAGATGATAGCAACTGCTACTATAAGTAAGGTTATTATAATACAAGAGATAGAAGCTAGTGATAGAGAAAAGTTACGAAAGACTGATTTAAAGGCATCTCTAATACTTCTACCTAACATTCTAAAGAATTTCATTCTTCATACTCCCCTTTCTCTACATGTTTTACTAAGTGTCCATCTTTTAAGACTATTACTTCTTTTTTCATTCTGTTAACAATATCTTTATCATGAGTTGCCATAATAATAGTTGTTCCACATGACTTGTTAATTTGTTCTAGTACTTGCATAATTTCCATACTCATATCAGGGTCTAAGTTACCAGTAGGCTCATCACAAAGTAAAAGTTTAGGTTCATTTACAATGGCTCTTGCTATAGCAACACGTTGTTGTTCTCCACCTGATAATTGATCTGGATAGTTATGAATCTTATGTTTTAATCCAACTAATTCTATTGCTTTTAGTGTTTTCTTTCTGATTTCATCACGTTTAGCTCCTAAAACTTCCATAGTAAAAGCAACATTTTCATAAACTGTAGACTTAGGTAATAAACGGTAATCTTGAAATACTATTCCTAATTTTCTTCTTAGTTTATATACTTTTTTATTTCTAAGTTTTAAAACATTAAGTCCTCCAACAATTATTTCTCCTTTTGTTGGTTTCTCTTCACGATATAACATCTTTATAAATGTACTCTTTCCACTTCCACTTCCACCTATTACAAAGACAAAAGATCCTTTTTTTATTGAAAGAGATAAGTCATAAATAGCTGTTACACCATTTTTGTATTGTTTGGTTACATTTTTTATTCTAATTAATTCCATCTTATCCCACCTTCGTATTCACTTAACATTTTAGCATAATTAGACATTTTTTGATAGAGTTAATTATTACCATGCACAAAAAAGCATCAAAATCTTTAATTTTGACACTCTTAGTTAGTAATTATACATAGACATTTATCTTTTCTTAGTATTTTATCCATTACTATTTTACTTATTATTAAAATAAAACTAGCATATAAAACTTTAGTAAAAGTAAAGTATACTCCACCAAGTACTACTATTATCATATTAATAATTAATGTGGTATTACTAAGAGGAATTTTAAAGTACTTATAAAATATTTGGCTAATAATATTAATTCCTCCGTTACTAAATCCTACTTTATACATAAAACCATTACTTATTCCTAAGGATATACCAATTATTAGACAACTTAGAAGTAAGTCAGAGGTATCTACGGTAATAATTTTAGTAACAGGTGATGTTACTGATACAAAAAATGGATAAATAAATGTTGCTAGTAAGCTTGCTATAGTTTGTTCTTTAGATAAGAGTATTGTACTTAATAAAAGACAAATACTACTTCCTATAAAGATAACTATGGATGGTGATAATTTTATTAGATGATTAACAATAATTGCTATACCATTCATTCCCCCAGTTACTAATTTAATTGGATATAAAAATAGGTTAAAAACAATACTAGAAAAAAAGAGACAGATTATCAATACTCCATAACGATATAGAATATTCTTCATCTATTCTCCTCCAAATACTTGATAAGCATCTGTTACTACAAAGAAAGCATCTGGATCTATTAGATGAATTCCTTCTTTGAATCTATAATACTCTTTAGTTGGTATAACACTCATTAAGACATTTTGATCTTTATCTTTATAACCACCAGTTGCTTCAAACTTAGTAACTCCATGTTTCATTTCCTTTAAGATATATTCTTTAACTTCCTTATCTTTTTTAGTTATTATATAAAACGCTTTAGCATCACTTATTCCTAGTAGTACTCTATCCATTGCCCAAGTAACTAGATATAAAACTATCAAGGCATACATTAATTTATTAAAACCAAAGGCAAAGAATCCTAGTAAAACTATTGTTCCATCAGTAAATATCATTGCTTGTCCCATACCTATTTTTAGTTTTTTAGATATAATCATATTTAAAATATCAGTTCCTCCAGTAGAAAATCCAGCTTTAAAAATAAGTCCTGCTCCAACTCCTTGAAGTAGTCCCCCAAAGATTGCTACTAAAAGCATATCACTTTGATTAAAACTAACATATTTAGATAAAAAACTAGTTAGATTTACGAAAATAGGAAATAAAATTGAACCTAAAATACTTAACTTTGTTTTTTCTTTGCCTAAGAATATATAGGATAGAATTAATAAAAATATATTAGCTATCAATATTACATAAGATTGATTAAATTTAAAGAAATTATTTAAGACGATTGATAGACCACTTACGCCTCCTGCTACTATGTTATTAGGTGAATAAAATAAATTAAATGCAAGAGCTACTAGTAAACAACCAAAGATAAATTGTGTATATCTTTTTATTTTACTATGCTGATAAATATTATTAACAATTGCCTTGGGTTTCATTTTTTGCTCCTTTCAAATATGCTTCCATAAATGGAGTTAAGTCACCATCTAAAACTTTAGTTACATTACTTGTCTCATATGATGTTCTATGATCTTTTACCATTGAATATGGATGCATTACATAACTTCTTATTTGTGAACCAAACTCTATATTCATTTGTTCTCCTTTTTCTTTTGCTAGTTCTTGTTCTTTTTTCTGTTGTTCTAATACATAAAGCTTAGACTTTAGAACCTGTAGAGCTGTTTCTTTATTTTGAATTTGACTTCTTTCGTTCTGACAAGTTACTACTATACCAGTAGGAAGATGAGTTACTCTTACGGCACTATCCGTGGTATTTACTCCTTGCCCTCCTGCTCCAGTTGAACGATATACATCTATTCTTATGTCCTTTTCATCTATATTTATATCTATATTTTTATCTATTTCTGGAGTAACATCAACACTTGCAAAGGATGTATGACGTCTATTGGAAGAATCAAATGGAGATAACCTAACTAAACGATGAACACCTTTTTCTTCTTTTAAATAGCCATAAGCATAACTACCATCTACTTTGAAAGAAACACTTTTAATACCAGCTTCTTCTCCTGCTTGATAATTGTATAATGTTACTTTATAACCTTGTCTTTCACAGTATCTTAAATACATTCTATATAACATTTCTGCCCAGTCACAAGCTTCTGTTCCACCAGCTCCTGAATGAATATCAATAGTACAAGAATTAGCATCATATTCATTATCAAATAGTAAGTATATTTCAAATTGTTCTACTTCTTCTTTTAATTTATCATAATCTTTTATTAATGTCTCTTCTAATTCATTATCTGGTTCTAGGGATAATAGTTCTATTAAATCTAGAGCATTCTTAGTATCTCCTTTATATGAAATTATATTCTCTAAAATTGCATTTATGTTGCTAAGTTTAGAGAAAACGCTTTCTCTTAATTCTTTATTATCCCAGAATCCTTCTTCTAACTGTTTCTTTTCTAATTCTTCTTTTTCTTTTACTTTCTTATCACAGTCAAAGTAACCTCCAAAGTTCTGCTAATTTTTTATCAATCTTTTCATAATTTCTTTTTAATTCTGCTAGTTCCATAATAATCCTTCTTTCTATTCACATTTTAACAAATTATTTTTTATTAATCAATTATGTGTATAAATTAGTAATTACTGCATAATATATTAGTGGGAAGGGTTCACGAGTTTAGTGAAGATTCCCATTATATATAGATGATACTATTAAGTATCAAAAAAACAATGTAATCAAAGCGATTAGATTGTTTTTTCTTTTATTTTAGCTTTCTCAGTAGCTGATACTAGTGATAAATCACTACCAAGTGATGCTATTATATCTTCTTTTTTTAATGATGTTAATCTTTTTTGTAATAAATCACATTCTTCTCTAGTTTCTGTTTGTGTATAAAGTTTTAGAGAAGGTAATAATATAATTGGTTCTTTACAAATTCCTACTGTTCTTTTTAAATAGTCTAGCTGAAAGTCTTCTTTTACTTCATCAATTATTCTTAGAGCAGGTAGTAATAGTCCTGTACTTTTATAATATTCATCTTTAGCAAGTTTTTCAATAAACTTTACTTGTCTTTCACTTTTAGAACTATTAATAGAATCAGCTGCCGTTAATAATTGTTCTTTATTTAATTCTTCTTGATCATATAATAGTTCACTTATCCCTCTAGCTTGATACTCTTCTTTACTATTTAAAACTTTACTAGCTAGTTCTAATGATATATCTTCTTTTATCGCTTCACTATTTAATAAGATATTTCGCTCTGCTATTCTTTGATAACTTTCTTTTGACTTTTTTAGTATTATTAGTGACTCTTCTACCTCATTATTCTTATGAATACTAGAACTACACATAACATCTCTCATACAATTAAGTAATACATCATCATTTGTTCTTGATAAGATAAAGGAATAATCTAAAATTTCTTCTTTTGATAAGAATGAATAACATAATAGTTTTCTTAAACCTTTAGAGTATCTATTGGTTATTAAGTCTTTTAACTCTTCATTAGTAAATTTTCCTTCCTGTATAGTACTAACTGACATTAATTCTAAGATTCTTTCTATCTGTTTTTTATCAGTAGTTTCACCAAGTAATGTTATTACTAACATATCCTCTTTAGATAACTTAACATCATATCCCATATTCTTTAATTTTTCTTCTACTTCTTTTAGCACTTTAAACCTCCAAAATATTACTAGAAATACTATAACACATATTTAACTAATAATTAATTATTTTATCAAAAAAATGACCAGTCATTTGCACTAGCCATTAGTTTTTGTTAATACTTTTTGGTATGCCGTAGTTTCTCCTTCTTTTACACAATCAACAAAGAACTTATTTCTCATTTTATAATATCCATGCCAATCATTCTTTTTATTAGTTTTTATAACAGTATGTTCACTTTCAAAATCTAATTGACTTGATGGCATAATACAGTTATGCATTTTTTCATTTTCTAAATTGACATATAATAAGAAATTATCTTTTATACTAGGAGTAGTACCAAAAGTATCTAAATATTCTTCTAAAGTATATTTACCAATTAAAAACCAAATATCATTAGTTTCTTGTATAACACCTTGCGTATATTTTCCAAGTTCATGAATTGTAATTTCTTTATCATTGTTTAAATTTAAACCATTTTCTAACTCTTCTTTTAAATGCAATAAATGAATATATCTTTTAACTTTAGGATTTTTTTCTAGTTCTTGCATTTCCTCAAAGTTTGATCTAATTATTTCTTTTACATCTTCTATATCTAATCTTAAATTTTCTAAAATTTCTTGTTCCATTTTATTCCCCCAATCTATAGTTCTATATAAAAAATAACTCAATACACTAATATACTTTAAAAGAATCATTTATATGCATAAATGGCATACTAATTATATAATATTTTCCTTTTTATCACAAGTTATTTTTTTATTTTATCTTAGAAAAAAAGCAAAAACGATACATATTTTATAAGCTATGTATCATTTTTATAATTATATTTTTTCAAACAAATATACATTTTCAGGTAATTTTAGTTTTTCAAATACTCTTTGTTTTATTAATTTTCCACCCATATGTTTATAAAATTCATTTGTAGGATTAGCTGCTAAACAACCTACTATCATCTTTGTAAATCCCATATTTTTTAATTCTTTAATTGCCATAGCAAATAGCTTTCTACCATAACCCTGTCCTTTATAATCATTTATCAAGTATAAAGCATACAACTCTCCACAATCATTATATTGAGCATCATCAGATACATCTACATTAATGAAACCTGCTATTTCATTATTTATTTCAAGAACATATTGGTGGTTAATATTCTCATCAAACTCTTTATAGAAATTATTTGCTCTTTCTTGTTCGTTTAAATAAAGATTATCTAAAAATTCATCGTTTACTATACCTCTATAAGTTTCATTCCATGCAGTTGTTACTATTCTTGCTACAGAAAAGCAATCATTTTTATTCATTTTTCTTATAATATAATCCATATTTTTCTCCTTTACTATATAATAATTATTCTTTAATTTTACTTAGTACTTTTGAGTATTTTAAATATATAGTACTTTCTATCTTATAAATATTATTGATTTTTACATCCCATTAAATAAACTTTTATATCTAATATCAATAGCTATCCTAAATAATAATAAGATAACTTTATGAAACCAGTAAGAAATAGTATCAAATTAAAATTCTAGAACTAATTTTTTATATAAATTAATTATTAACACAATTATATATAAGTTAATTACTCTTTTCAATATATTTTCTCCCTGTAATTTTTTTGTACTTTCAAGTTAAGTATAATTAATATAGATATTAACTATAAAAGAAAAAGGCCTTTCTATAGCCTTTCATTAATTATCTTGAAGTATTATTTGTCCATCCATAATTGGTATATTTGGATAACTAGCATCCATTAATGTAAAGTTTCTAAGTGGAGCTTGAGGATTTGTTATTTCTACAGTTTGGTTTTCTACAGTCATAGTAATTGATTTAACACCATCATCAAATGTATGTCCTCCATCTCCTGCTATTTGTTTGTAATATATTGGATTACTTCCAGTTGCAGCGAAAGGAACATTATTAAATACGGCATTACCGTCTTGATTAGTAACAGCTTCTGTTCCAACTACTGTTCCTGTACTATCAGTTCTTATAAACTTTGCACCAACAATATCAACACCTGTACCAGGATCACCGGTATCAGTCACATGAAGAGTTAAAGTTCCTGTAGCACTTATAGTAAAAGCGTATATATTAGTACCATCTACTACATTTACACTATTTGGAGTAAGAGTTGAAGAATCATATCCTCCAACTACTGCTGTAGCATTATAAGTTCCATTAACTAACTCAATACTTCCTTTACCATTTGTTATGTTTATTGTCTGTCTTGCCATAATATCATTTTACCTCCTTCTATTTTTATATTAGGATAATTCTTATCCATTAGTAAAATTGTAATGAGTTTACCATTGCTTTTATTATTAATATTTATATGATAAACTCTATTCTTTTTAGCGATTAAAGATACTTTGATAACTGTTAAATTAGAATATATTATTAGGTTATAAAGTTCATTGTTACATATTGGTATTTTAATTCTTCCTAAATTATCAGTTTTACCTTCAAAAACTACCTTATTACATTTATCTTTTAATTTAACATTTAAACTCATGTCTTTATCATTATAAAGTTTAATATAAATATAATCATTTTTCATATTTCACCTCATTACACAGTATTTTATGAATCAATTTAATATTTGGAAAAAGCATTACTCCTCTACACTCCAAATTATTAATGTAGAATAATCCTCATCTTCTAATAAATCTTTACTCGGTTTAAGTAATAATCCTTTATCCGTAGAAAAAGTAACATTACTTACACTTATATTTCCACCATTATCACTTGATTCATATATCAGTTTCTTATTAGTTTTTAAAATAATCTCCTCATTATCAAACTTTTTAAAGACTAATGAATCTATTAATACTTTCCCCTCTTTTTCTATTATTGGATTTGTATAATTTAAATATAGTTTCCACTTACTACTATTTATTCTACTATCAACTACTGTTACTACTGTTTGATTCTTTTTAGGTAAAATAAGTGGTTTAATAGATGACGGATTCATACTAAAAGGAATATTCTCTGTTGCTCTTAAAAGGGTTAATTCTCCACTAAATGGTACTGTCACTTTTCTTTCGGTATAACAACTATTTAAACAAGATATTATTTTAATTCTTGTATTATCAAGAATAGTAGTATCAAGATCAGCTTCAAATAAGCCATTTTCATCAGCAGTTGCTAGTAAGTTTTTATTATCATATTCTATTTTTACGTTAGCATATGGTGTGGTGTGACCTGATATGGTATTGGTAGAATTGAGGACTGGATGTACATTAGTTTTTAATTGTCCTAAAGTTAATATCTTTATACCTTGAAATTTAAAACTAGTTATATCTGATATTGAGCTTAATTCACTATCAGTAAAATTGTGAGATATAACTGTAGTATTATCTTTACTAAAAGAGCCAGTTATTTCAGCAGGAGTATTTTCTTTATACCAGAAGAATGCAGGTTGATCATCTAGTGTACAAGCACTTGTATAATCTAGAGCATAAATCCACATATTAATCCTTGAAAATTTAAAGGAAAAATCAACGGAATTATTGGCATATACTACATTGGCATTTTTAGTATAGATATTCACATATTTAGGATTATCTAATATAAATTTTTGGTTTGTACCTTTAAAATAGATATTATAATTATCACTTGGGGTAGTCATATAAGTATTTAGTACTGATATACTAGCTCCTTCTAAAACTTTAAAATCACCAAATACATTCCACATTGGAACTCGTTGATGGCTCTTTTCTATAAAAGTAAAATTAGCCATTTGTTCAATTATGACATTCCTAGCTCCATGTGTTGTTGTGATAGCAAAACCATTTCCAGTAGTTAAAAGGAATTCTGCTCCATGTCCTACTATTAAATCAAGTCGATTAGTACCATTCATTAATTCTTTATTAGTTGTGATATTTACATTACTATTAGGTACTATTTTAATAAAAGATGGTATTACATCATTAAAGAAGAATACTGTGCTGGTCGTGGAATTACTTGTGATTGTTGTATTTCCACCTATTATTATTCTATTAGAATCACATACTTTTTGAGCAGTTACACCATTTGTATCACTGACAGTTATAATAGAATCAATAATTTTTGTTGAACCATAGTAATTATTAGATAGTTCTATACCATTAAAATTAATATTATTATACTCAACAGTTAAGTTAGAATAATTAGGATGAGATGGTACATAAACTACGCTATAGGTATGGGAACTAACTATATTCATATTTTTAAGTATAATTCTTTTATTCGTAGTACTAACCGTTATAACATCTGTGCTATCAGTTAAATTATTTGTATAGGTTGCTTTAATATTATTATATGTACCATCAATAGTTACTTTTGTTTTATTAGCATTTATTTTAAATCCACTCGTTAAAGTTATATTATTACCTAAATATACATAATTATAATCATTTGTATTACTTAGTACATCTTTTAATTCTTCACTATTAGTTACTACCACTGTATTATTATTAATTATTTCCATATTATCACTTTCCTTTACCATAAATTATGCTTGAAAGACATTTTGAAATAATCAATTTTCATTACTTTTAATGTATTTTTACAACACTTAATATCGCATTAGTACTTCCATTAAATGTTATGTTAACTGCCATAGAGGGTTTTACATTTAATGTTATTAAATCATCTTTACTTAGTGCTACAATGGTAGATGAACTTATAGAATTAATTATTTGTGCTTGAAACTCACTAGTAATATTTGTTGCTGGTTGTAATATATCATTGGCTCTTACTGACATAGTTAAAGAACAATCTTCATTGGTAGCACCACATAATGAATAAGATATGAGATAAACTCCATTTTCTTTTATTTTAATTGAATTACCATCTGGATATTCGGTAAGAAAAGCTGCTCCTTTTTCAGGCAAAGGAATAATATTATCTGTTCCTTGAAGTAAAGCAATAGGAGTGGTAGACATTGAATATCTAATCCCATAAGAAGATACAAATTCTGTTCCTGGTGGTCCGGCTGGGCCTTGTGGACCTCTTTCTCCAGTAGCACCTTTCTCTCCTTTTGGAATTGAAAATGCTAAATGATGTACCCAATTTTCAAAGGTATCCATAACTTGAGCTGGTTCACCTGGTTCTAAAGTTTCTGTCTCATCAATAGCTATATGTTCTGTTCTTCCTATTTCTCCTGGTAATCCCCTTGGTCCCATATCACCTTGGTCGCCTTTCTCTCCCTTTGGTATTTTAAAATCTAAAACTACATCAACAGGGGTACCAGTATTTACAACTTCAGCATCTTCTGTCGGAACAACTGTTTCAACATTTCCAATTTGAATAGTGGCTGGTCCTTGATCTCCTTTTTCACCTTTTATTCCTTGGGGTCCAATATCTCCTTTATCTCCTTTAGGTCCGGGAATTCCTTGGGGACCTATTTTTCCCTCTATCCCTTGCTCCCCCTTTGGTATTCTAAATCTTAAAACTACATCTTCATTTGTACCGATATTTTCTACTTTAGCTTCTTGATGTGACTCTACTGTTTCTGTAATACCTACTTCTATAGTAGTAGGTCCTTGTACTCCTCTATCCCCAGTATCTCCCTTTTCTCCTTTAGGTCCTGTTGGTCCTTGAATATAACAATTTCTACATTTATCTATTCTTTTTTTTAACTTTTCAAAATTATCATTATTATACATAACAACCTCCTATTAGTATAATATACAAAAATAATAATAATTCTACTGTTAAAGAAAAAAACTATTCCTTTGAATAGTCTATTATAAATATCATTTTGATAAAAATTTTGCTACAGATTTTGCCATTTCTCTTTTACCTTTTGTTGGAACAAAATTATTTATAAATAAATTATCTTCATTATGTTTCAAACCAAAGTAAGCAAAGAAACTAAATACTAAAGCACCAACAAAGTTAACAAATAAATCTTTCATAGTATCGTTTATACCTATATCTAAATAACCCCTATCTATTGTTTGGATTATATTTCCCTTAGTATCATAAATAACTGTTTTTCCAATATTATCAATTATGACTGGTTTATTTTTACCATCAGGATTTAATGCTACTGATGATATTTCTTGTACAATCGTATCTTTTTGCATATCGAGTTTTAAAATTTTATCGCTTCCATATTCAAAAAATTCCCATAGTACTCCTATTGTCATAGAAAAACAAAAAGCTACTAAGCACAAATAAAATGGTGATAAATTAATATGTGTACTATTATTGTTTAACAAATTTACTAAGGAAAAACCAACAGCTGTCGCTAAAAATCCATTAATTGTATGTAGCATTGTATCCCAATAAGGAATTATTCCATAAAAATTATTAATTTCACCTAATATTTCAGCAGAAAATATAAATAGATATATAGCTATTTCTAATCCATCTGGCAAAGTTATTTCAAATTTATTTTGAATAAATAATGGTGCAAATAATAATATTAATGATAATAAACATAATAAAGCATTATTTAAATCTCCTCTTATAAGTTGAAGAACCATACATAATATAACTAAAAATCTCAATATTAAATATATAGCTAGAGAACTTCTTTTATTCTCTTTATAAGCCATTTTGATTAATTTTTGAACTTTCATTTTTCTCTTCCCCTTTAGTTTTGAAACTTAATTTGTTCTCCTTTATTTAAATAATTTAAGTAGAAATTAATTAAATCTTTATCCATTAAATTTTCAGGTACATCCTCTGGTTTAAAGAATTTTAATCTTTTAGTTTCAGAATCACCTTTTAAATTATTAACGTCAATATTAGATACTTTTGCTAAATAAAGTGATGTATTGTTATAAACTATATCTCCATTTGGATAACTATTCTTTCTTGATTTACCAGATAATGTATCTATTAGAATAATACTATTTGCCTCTATTTTTAATCCTGTTTCTTCATAAGCTTCTCTTACTGCAGTTTCTCTTAAATCTTCTCCAAGCTCTTGACATCCTCCTGGTAGTCCCCATTTATTTCTATCCGTTCTTTCTTGAAGTAGTATTTCACCTTTATCATTTTCAATAACAATAGCAGCTCCAGTTTGTATAAAAGGTATATGACAGATTCTACTATCTAAAGCCATCCTAAATAATACTGGATATCCTCCATAATTTTTACTTAAATTTAATAATTCATCTTCACTTAAACTTAAAACTAGATTAACAAATTCTTCATGAGTATATTCTCTCATATTTTTTAATTTCATACTACTCTCCTTCATTTAACATTAGGTATTTATATATCTCTCCCCAGTTATTTACATTTATAACTTTTTCTTTATCAACTTTATTTGATGCATTATTTTTAAAATACAACGCACATATTCCATTATCAGCTGCGTTTATACAAATATTATCGTCATCGTCAATTATATAATCAACATGTTCCTCTAATAACTTCTCTATTTTATGATGTTCATTATTAAAGATTTTAATATTTTCAAATCCAATAGTTTTTAATTTTTCTCTTGCTATTTCAGTCTCAAAGTCATTTCTAGATGTTACTACAATAAATTTAAAATGATTTTTTAGTTTATTTAATACTATAGCAACACCAGTCATGAAATTTGCTGTAGTTAATATTTTCTCCACATTAGTATTATAAAATTCCTTAAACTCTTCTTCAGTCCAATTATATCTCTTTTGAAATATTCTCTGAGTATTATCTATAATATTATCTTTTCCATTCTTTTCTACATCATATATTTCTGTATATACTCTATATAAATTTTCAGAATCAAATACAACTCCATCCAAATCAAGTGCTATTGTTTTCATTTCTATACCTCCAAATATCCATTATATATTTTTTTTTGAACTTTCATTTTTCTCTTCCCCCTTTAGTTTTGAAACTTAATTTGTTCTCCTGTTATCAAAGGATAATGAATTAATAAATTGCTATTAAGTTCTTCTTTATGCATATCTACAGCACTAATTTGATGATTATTATAGGTTGTATAATAATAGATACCCTTACTAGTATTGCAACAAGAAGTATATATAGTAATTTCAAATTTATTTTCTCCTAAATTACAACAGCCTCTTTGTTGATCAACCGAATTTAGAATATGAAAGAATTGACTTACGCTTTCACATTCATCTTCTTTTGATAAAGAATTCATTTTAACAAATGCTACTCTAACAAATCGTGACATACTTGATAAATCACCTGGTAACCCCAATCCTCCCATTCCTCTACTGTATGTATCAAAGGTTAATTTACTATTAAAAGTATTTTCTTTATTTTCTGTAGATAATTGACTATAATTGTTTAAATTGAATAACTGCTTATCAAATGTGGGATTATTGGTTAACACACCTACTGGATTATCATATATTTTAATTCCTTCTTTTACTGACTCCAAAGTAATAGATTCTTCTTTATCAGATATAATCCAATGTAATTGAGCAAGTGGTAGATCACTATTAAATTTATCATTGGTAATATTTATTTTTTGTAATAACATTCTAGCTTCTTTTACAGAAGAACACTGACTTAATAAGTAAGGAATTAGTTCAAATTGAGCTACATTTTCTTTTTCTTTTTGTTCTTCACTATAATGGGCATTACCGACAAAATTTAATCCAGCTATTGCTAAACCTCTTTCATTTACAGCATCATAATATAAAGGATAATCATTCATTATATATGCCATACCTATTATTGCATAATGACTATTTAAGTTCTTAACTCTTCTAAATTTAAATTCATAATTTCTTGGTGTTATAGTAACTTCTTCATTATACGAGTATTCATAATCTAATGTTCTACCAAAATAGAAATCTTTTGTTTTATAAGTTGCAGCTGTACACATATTTCTTCCTCTTTTCTTATAATATTTTTTATTAATATAATTATTATATTCTATTTTATAGGTTTATTCATTCTAATTTTTATCTTTTACTTTATCATTAGTTAATTGTTCAGATTTTGTATTATTCCTTTGTTTGTTTTCTTTTTTTAATAATCAATATAATAACTATCGGTGATAAAAAGATGCCTGCTGTTATTATAGTTGCTAAAATATTTATTATAGTAGAAAGAATGGCAGGATAATCAGTAATTATTATTTCATATATATTTTCATTGTCATTTTCATCTAAAACTATTAATTTTATCTTGTCATTTTCTTTTAATGATTCTAATTTTGTAGTCTCTTTTTCATTTAAATATATTTTTAGTGTTGCTTTTGTATCACTTAACTCGTATGAATAGTCTAAGGATGTTTCATTCTTTAATTTAGTTATTGTAGCTTTGTTGTTTTCAAATTCAACTTCACTAGATCCTAATACAAATTTTTTAATTATAGCTGTTCCCTTACCTTTAGTTTTATTAATTGTTAAAGTATAATGCTTTTTGTCTCCGTTTTCGGCAGTAACAACTATATTAATTATATTTTCACCAAGTGATAAATCTTTGTTTTCAAATTCAATCTTTGCTTTTGAATCATTTGCTTCCACTTTAATATCAATATGCTTTTTTTCTGTTTTAAAATTCATATTATCGGAAACAGTTATTTGTTTACCATCTATAACTACTTCTTTTATAGAATTATCTTTACTTTTTTCTATAACCACTTCTTTTGAACTGTAATTTTGTATATTATTACTTGAATAATTATTACTATAATTGTTATTTGTTCCACTGTTTTCAGAGCTACTCGATGAAGAGTTACTGCTACCATCTGTTGCTCCAGCAGTTCCTTCATTTTTGTTATAACCAGGACATGGGTCACTATAAATTGCTTCTCCATCTGCATAATAATTAGTTCCATTTGTTACTGCCACATGCCAATGAGTTCCGCCATGACCATCACTGTGCATTCCATATGTGACACCATTTGGACAAGTTTTTATAGAATTTTTTCTTAATCCACCACCTGTTGCATTTACAGTGAGTGGTAAAAACAAAACTACTAACATACAAATTTCTAACGTTAAAATTCTTTTCACTCTTACACCTCTTATATAGATTATATCATAATATTGCCAATGATTTTACTGATTACTGCTATTGAGTACCAAGTGTATCTAAGACAAAAGACATATCTAAAATCACCACAAAAATAAAATCACAGAAAAACTCGCTTTTCCCCTTATTTTATAAGGCTTTGCGAGCTTATTTACCACAACATTGCTTATATTTTTTTCCTGAGCCACAAGGACAAGGATCATTACGACCTACTTTTTTACTCTTCTTTGGTTTCTTTACTGAATCTGATTTATCATCATTAGTTTGAACATTTCTTGTAACTGGTTTTCTTTCAACAGTTTTTTGTATTTCTGCTTTTAGTAAGAATATAGTAACATCATGATCAATCTTTTGTAACATTTGATCAAATAAATCAAATCCTTCAGTACTATATGCTCTTAATGGATCTTCTTGACCATAGCTACGTAAATAAATTCCTTCACGTAAGTGACTCATTACATTAATTTGTTCCATCCAGTAATTATCAATAACTTGTAAAGATAATGCTTTTTCAAATTCACTAGTTATTTCTACTGGAACATCACTAAGTTTTTCTTCATATTCCTCTTTTGCTTTATTATATAAGAAGTCTATCATATCATCATCTAATAGTGAACTAATATCATTTTCGGTAATATCTTTATCTAGTAAATTTTCGTTAGCAAAAGATACTATTTCTTTCTTATCTTGTTCACTTAAAATACCATCTATAGTATGTGACTTAACTAAGTCAGTAACATAATTTTTCATACATTCAAGAACTTGTTCATGAACAGATTCACTATCTAGTATTTCATTTCTTCTACCATACATGATTTCACGTTGAGTGTTCATTACATCATCATATTGTAATAATTGTTTTCTAGCATCAAAGTTATTTCCTTCAACTCTTTTTTGAGCAGTTGTAATAGCTTTAGAAAAATACTTATTTTGAATAGCTTGATCACCAAATCCAAAACTAGTCATCATTTCTTTAATTTTTTCACTACCAAAGCGAACCATTAAATCATCTTCCATAGATACAAAGAACTGTGTAAATCCAGGATCTCCTTGACGACCAGAACGTCCTCTTAACTGATTATCAATACGACGAGATTCATGACGTTCAGTACCAATAACACATAATCCACCAAGTGCTCTTATCTCATCTGATAATTTAATATCAGTACCACGACCAGCCATATTAGTAGCGATAGTAACTGACTTATGTTGACCTATCTTAGAAATAATTTCAGCTTCTCTTGCATGATTCTTAGCATTTAATATTTCATGTGGAATCTTTTCTTTTTTTAATAAAGCACTTATTAATTCACTAGTTTCAATAGCAATAGTACCAATTAATACTGGTTGACCTTTAGCATATCTTTCTTTTACTTCATTAATAATAGCTTTATATTTAGCATTCTTAGTAGCAAATACTAAGTCAGAAGCATCAATTCTTTCAACTGGTTTATTAGTTGGAATACAAATAACATACATATTATAAATATCACGGAACTCTTCTTCTTCTGTTTTAGCAGTACCAGTCATACCAGATAACTTTTTATACATTCTAAATAAGTTTTGGAAAGTAATAGTTGCTAAAGTTTTAGTTTCTTGATTAATACGAACTCCTTCTTTAGCTTCTATTGCTTGATGAAGTCCATCACTATAAGCACGTCCTTTCATCAAACGTCCAGTAAATTGGTCTACTATAACAACTTCTCCATCTTGAACAACATAATCTACATCTAATTTCATAGAATAGTTTGCTCTTAAAGCTTGATTAATATAATGTACTAAAGTTGCATTTTCTACTTCATAAAGATTTTTAACTCGAAAAGCTTTTTCCGCTTTTTCACTACCTTCATCAGTTAATGTTACACTCTTAGTAGTTTCATCGTATAGATAATCTACATCATCCTTTAAACTTTTAACAAAACTGTCAGCATCTTGATAAAGGTTTGCACTAACTAATTGTCCACCAGAAATAATTAATGGAGTTCTTGCTTCATCTATTAATACTGAATCAACCTCATCAACGATAGCAAAATTTAATGGTCTTTGTACTCTATCTTCTTTTCTAATAACCATATTATCTCTTAGATAATCAAATCCAATTTCATTATTAGTAGAATATAAAATATCACAAGCATAAGCTTCTTGCTTTTCTTTAGGACTTAATTCTCTTGTATTAACTCCTACTGTTAAACCTAAAAATCTATGAATTCCACCCATCCATTCAGCATCACGAGTAGCTAGATATTCGTTAACAGTAATGATATGTACTCCTTTTCCATCTAAAGCGTTTAAGTAAGCTGGTAAAACGGAAGTTAGTGTTTTTCCTTCACCAGTTTTCATTTCTGCTATATTACCATAGTGTATTGCTAAAGCACCTAGTATCTGAACATAGAAAGGTTTTTCCCCTATAACACGATAAGCTGCTTCTCTTGCTGTAGCAAAAGCTTCTACTAAAATATCTTCTAGTGTTTCTCCATTTGTTAAACGTTTCTTAAATTCCTCTGTTTTATTCTTTAACTCTTCATCAGATAGCTTTTGATATTCTTCATCTAAAGCTACTATTTTATCTGCTAAAGATTCAAATTTTTTTAATTCTTTATATTCATGATCAAATAATCTTGTAAATAATCCCATTGTATCATCTCCTACTGATTATTGTAACAAAAAAAAGAGACAATAGAAAGCATTTTCTCTTAATTTTCACTTATTTCCTAGATAGAAACACAACTTTCACCATGATACCAAGCATCAACTATAACAGGCGTTACGATATCATCAATAACTTTATCCACTTGTCTTGCTCCAAACTTTTCATAGTTAGCTTTAGAAATTATTTTTTCCACAATATCTGTGGATATTTCTACTTCTATATTCTTTTTCTTAAAAGCATTTATTAACAGGTCTAACTTTAGATTTACTATTCTTTCAATATCTTCTTTAGTTAAATCTTTGAAATAGTATTTCTTATCTATACGATTAACAAATTCTACACCTAAAAAATCTTCTATATCTGTATTCTTACTATCTACTGTTTCCACAAACCCTATATCTTTTTTATTAGCCCCTAAATTAGTTGTCATAAAGAGAAAAATGTGTTCAAAAGACACTTTTCGTCCTTTAGAGTCTTTTAAATAACCTTCATCCATTACTTGGAGAAATAGTTTTAACACTGAAGGTGATGCTTTTTCTATCTCATCTAATAGTATTACACAATGAGGATATAGTCTTATTTGATCAAGTATAGTCTCATGATTATCAAAACCAACATATCCTGGAGGAGCTCCAAGTATTTTACTTACTGAATGTTCTTCTTTATACTCACTCATATCTAATCTAATAAAGTGATCTTTTCCATAAAGAAGAGAAGCATATTCTTTTACTAAATAAGTTTTACCTATTCCTGTACTACCCGCTAGAAGAAAGGTGTGTATCTTAGGACTATCTTGAAAACCTAATTGTATTTTTTTAGTTAAATTACATAAATCATGAATTATCTCATCTTGACCTATAATTTTACTCAATAATTCCTTTTCTAGGGAAAATAGTTTTGTCTTATTACCTTCTATTATTTCATATACAGGAATTTTAGTTTTTAAATAAATAACTTCTGCTATCATTTCTTTAGTTATTTTCCTAGGTTTCTTTTTACCAAGAAGAGAAAATTCAAGTTCATTCTTTTTAGTAATTAAATTTTTTTCACTTTGTTTTAGTTTAGATGCTTTTTTAAAATTTTGACTTGTAACTGCTTCTTTTTTTTCTATTACAATTTTTTGCAGTGAATTATTTAATTTTTTTAGTTCTTTATCCTTTTTATCTTCTATAAGACTAGCTTTAGCACACACTTCATCTAATATATCTATCGCTTTATCTGGTTGATAATATTCATATATATAAGTATTTGATAAGTCTACTATCATATCAATCATTTCATCTGATATTGATACAGAGTGATAAGCTTCATATAATGGTTTTAATTTCTTTAATATTTCTTTAGTCTTTTCTTTATTAGGTTCTTCAATTAATAGTATTTGAAATCTTCTATTTAAGGCTTTATCTTTCTCAATAAATTCTCTATATTCAGATACAGTAGTTGCTCCTATTAAATGTATTTTTCCTCTAGCCAAGGCTGGTTTTAAGATATTTGATGCATCTATTGCACCTTCTGCTCCACCTGCACCTACTAAAGTATGAATCTCATCTATAAAGATTAAGTATTCATCATGTTCTTCTATTTCTTTAAGTATCTTACCTACTCTTTCTTCAAATTCTCCTCGATACTTAGTACCCGCTACTAAAGAGGCCATCGAAAGAGATAATATCTCTTTACCTCTTAAAGCTCTTGGAACATTATTTTCTACTATTTGTCTTGCTAATTCTTCAACTATTGCTGTTTTTCCAACTCCTGCTTCTCCTAATAGTAGTGGATTATTCTTAGTTCTTCTACAAAGTATTTCTATCATTCTTTTTAGCTCTGTTTCTCTACCTATAACAGGATCTATTTCATTGGACATAATTCTTTTATTTAGATTAACAGAAAACTCTTCAATTAGTAATTTTTTATGTCCTGTTATTTTCTTTTCTGTAAAGGAAGTAGAAAACTCTTGATATAGTCTATCTATATCTATATTCATCCCCATTAATAGTCTAATAGCTATACCTTCTCCTTCTTCTAATAATGATAAGAATAACTCTGTAACTGATACTTCACTTTCTTTATTTTCTTTACTATTCAACATAGCTGTCTCTAGTACTCTTTTTAAAAGAGGAGTATATAAAAACCAGTCATTGGTTGTCTTTCCTATTCCTACTACTCTTATTAATTCATCTTTAAATTTATCATAAGTTAAACCTAATAGTTTTAAATGATTAGTTACTTTTAACTCTTTCATTGATAGTATAGCTAATAGTAAATGTTCACTTCCTACATAAGGATGTTTTAAAGCTCTCATTTCTTTCCTAGCTAATACTAAGGCTTTCTGAGCATCTTCACTAAATTTCGAAAACATTTTATTTCCTCCTTGTATACTTATATTTTAACGAGAAGGAATATGGTTAAGCAATTATTTTAAGACCAAAAAAAGTGACAAAAAAAACTAGTTCTTAATGTGAACTAGTTTAATCAACTTGTTCAGTAGCTTCTACTCTTATTCTACTGTAGAATGATTTTGCCATAACATCGTTTGTAGCATCTAAGTTTAACCATAAACGAAATTCAAAGCTTTGAGTAGTATTACCTGCTATTGAATAAGAACCTAATTTATTGCTACTAGTTGATAGTTTCCCATTTGATACTGATGTTCCATCTTTCTTTAAATCATATGATAAGAAACTATGAGTAAAGGTTGCACAATCAGTACAATCACTATCATCATCTAGATAAACATCATATGTTATAGTTCTAGTACCAGTATTTTTTAAGGTAAAGGTATAAGGTGTATTCTTAAGTCCATCACTATCTTCTTGAGGAGCTACTTTAGTAAGGGCAATAGTTGAGGTTCCTTCAGTATAATTAAGTTGAAGATTTTTTGCTATTAAGGTTATACTTTTATCTCCTCTTAAAGTCATTTTAGCTAGAGCAAAACTTATTCCTATAAAAATAACTATTAATATTAAAAGACTAATAATTATAAGTTTCTTGTTACTATCAATTTTTTTCATTATTCATCCCTCACTTTATTATCTATAATATAGTTTATCTCTTATTAAAAAAAAGAAAGGCTTTTATGCTATATAAGCATATCACAGAGTTAAAAAAAAGAGAAGAATCTCTTTTTTAAATTAGTACTAATATTGTAAATATTATAAATGCAACTACAACTAGTTCTAATAATATTTTCCAAATATATTTTAACCAATCTTTATAAGGTACTTTTAAGTAAGCAAGTGTTACCATTAATGGAATACTTGTAGGTGCTACTAATGTAACAATACCATATAATGCTTGGAAGATAACTGAGATTAATGGATATGTATCTGTAGCAGTTACTACACTTACAAAATAAGGTAAAACGCTATAGAAGGCATATGTTGGATCTCCGTTAATTATACTTGAAACAATTACTACTAATCCTGTTGTAAATACATTGAATCCTTTTGTTAGTCCTAATAATGCTTTATATATTACTAATTGATAAGGATTATAAGTTGTAAGTACTAATATTAAGTAAATTACAAATACAATAAATGCAGGTAATAATGCTTTTCTTAGTCCTTCACTAAATCCTACTATCATATCATCCCAAGTTATTTTATATACATATTTAATAATAACTAAGGCTAGTAATAATAAAACTATTACTTCTGTTAATGTCCAGCTACCAAAAGCAGGAATAGTACTTCCTAATAGTTTACCGAATACTGGGAAACTAGTATTTAATGCTTTAGTAATTCCTGTAAAGAATTTAGCCTTTACTCCAAAGCTACCAATTAATACAATAACAGTAAGTAAAGCTACAATACCATCTAAGATAATATAAGCTTTTTTGTTAGACTTCTTAGCAAATAGAATAATATTTATTATTACTAATAGTACTAATAGAGCAACATAAGCTGGAACACTAAATCCTGTAACAGCTGTTTTAACATCTTCAAAAAGATTTACATTGAATGAATTAGTCCAAGTAATAAATCCTAAAATAGTAACTAATAATACTAAATCAAGAATAACTACTAATGGCCAATTCTTCTTTTGCTTCTTGTCATGTTTAACAACTTCTGGAATATAGTTCTTTTCATCATTTGATGATTTTGTACTCTCTTTCTTTCCAAATTTCAAAACATTAATTAGTAAGATTACTAATCCTAGAACAAGTAGAATTATTCTAGTCCAGATTTGAGTTGTTGGTTTTACTGATAAGTATTGTTGTAACATTTGAGTTGTATTATATGCAAATGTAGTTCCCATTAATCCAACAGCAATACTACCAGCAGTTACAGCAGTAGCAGCTAATTTATTATATCCTAGCATTAATACTAAAGAAATAACAAATGGGAATAACATTAATAGTGCAAGTTGCATTCCACAGAATGATGTTAAAACAGCAAATAAAGAAGCAATTATTATAATACAAATATGTTCTTTACCTTTAAACTTTTTAACAATAGCATCTAATACTTTTCTATATGCTCCAACTTTTACTAATACTCCATAGAATCCACCAATTGCTAAAATAAATAATGAAGCATAACCAAAATATCCTAATACAGTATTTTGATAAGATACTAAATCAAATATTCCAACTTGTGATCTACCAATCTCAGAATAACTTGATTGATAAGTAGCAGCTGGTAAAATCCATGTCAAAAGCACAAATACAAATAGTGTAATTAAACTAACTTTCAATGCATTATGTTTTTTCATAATTTTCTTCTCCTTCCATATATTAATTATACGAATAATAACTTTGTTTTACAAGCAATTAGCGATTTTTTTTGTGAATTTTTTGTGAAAAGCATTTAGTAAAAAAGGTATTAAATATTCTTCTTGATGACTCATCAGTTTCATACAAACTCTCCGGATGCCATTGTAATCCTAAGAAGAATGGATGATTTTTCAACTCTATTGCTTCAATACAATTATCTAAACTTCTAGCACTGACATATAAGGATGATAATTTAGGGATATAGTCATTATGTCTAGAGTTAACAAATATTTCTTGTTTTTGTACTATATCATAGAGAAAACTATTTCTTTTAATAGATACTAAGTGTTCACTACCATTGTGATTCAATATCTTTTTAGTAATATCCTTTTCTTCACCTAGTAGAAAAGCTGACATCTCTTGCATTCCAAGACATACTCCTAGTATTGGTATATTATTTTCTTTAGCATATTTTATTAACTTAATATCTTCACTATACCAACCAGCTCCTCCCGGTAAATAAAATCCATCATATTTAGAATAATCTGTTTCATTCTTAGGACTAAATATTTCATAATTAATATTTTCTTTCTCAAAGGGAATAAGTTTAAACTCATCAGTTCGATAAGCAATTCCAATTAATATATCTTTCATATACACCTCACTATTATATAGTATAAAAAAAGAAGGAAATTAATTCCTCCTAATATAGTTTAGCACCAGCTGGTATATGTTCATCTATCATTAATAAATGTAGTTTTTCTTCCTCTTCTTCAGTATGAACAGCACTTAAAAGCATTCCACAAGAATCTATTCCCATCATTTTACGAGGTGGTAAATTGGTAATTGCTACTAAAGTTTTACCAATTAATTCTTCTGGTTCATAGTAAGCATGAATACCACTAAGAATTATTCTATCTGTTCCTGTTCCATCATCTAAAGTAAATTGTAATAGTTTTTTACTTTTAGGTACTGCTACACAGTCTTTAACTTTTACTGCTCTAAAATCACATTTACTAAAGGTATCAAAATCAACATAATCAGTAAATAATGGTTCTATTTGAACTTTAGAAAAGTCTATTACTTCTTTCTTCTTTTCGGAAATTATCTCTTTCTTTACTGTTTCTGTTCCATTTAACGGTTTCATAGTTGGGAATAATATTACATCTCTAATAGATTCTGATTCTGTAAATAACATTACTAATCTATCTATTCCATAACCAACTCCACCAGCAGGAGGCATTCCATATTCTAAAGCTTCAATAAAGTCCATATCAATATCATTAGCTTCATCATTACCTAAATCTTTTTCTTTTAATTGTTCTTCAAATCTTGCTAACTGATCGATTGGATCATTCAATTCTGTATAAGCATTAGCAAATTCACGGCCAGCAATAAATAATTCAAATCTATCAACAAATCTAGGATCTTCCGGATTCTTCTTAGTAAGTGGTGATATTTCTACTGGATGTCCATATAAGAAGGTTGGTTGGATTAGTGTTTCTTCTACATACTTTTCAAAGAATAAATTAATGATGTGACCAACACTTTTCTCATGTTCTTCTACTACTATTTGATGTTCTCTTGCTAATTCTAAAGCTTCTTCAACAGTCATTTCTTTTTTGAAATCTATTCCTGTTTTTTCTTTAATAGCATCAACCATACTTATTCTCTTCCATGGTCCTTCTAGATTTATCTCATAACCATACCAATTATAAGTCATCTTACCAATTACATCTTTTGCAATGGTTTGATACATATTTTCTGTTAAATCCATCATTCCATTTAAGTCACTATATGCCAAATAAGCTTCCATTAAGGTAAATTCTGGATTATGTTTTAAATCCATTCCTTCATTTCTAAATACTCTTCCTATTTCATAAACAGCTTCCATACCACCTACTAATAGTCTTTTTAATGGTAATTCTAAGGCTATTCTTAAGTACATATCTAAATCTTGAGCATTATGATGAGTAACAAATGGTTTAGCACTAGCTCCTGTAAGTAATGTTGATAAAACTGGTGTTTCTACTTCAGTAAATCCTTGATTATCCATAAAGTTTTGAATACATCTAATAATCTTTGGACGTAAGAAAGCTACTCTTCTTGTATCATCATTCATTATTAAATCAACATAACGTCTTCTATATCTTTCTTCTTTATCAGTAAGACCATGAAATTTTTCTGGTAGTGGTTTTAAAGCTTTTACTAAAGGAGTATATTCTAAACATTTAATAGTTACTTCTCCTGTTTTAGTTTTCATTATTTTTCCACGAACACCAACTATATCACCAATATCTGCTGTTTTAAATAAGCTATAATTGTCTTCTCCTATATCATTAATTGATATATATATTTGAATAGGTCCTGTCTTATCTTTGATAGTACAAAATGATGCTTTACCCATTTTTCTAATAAACATAATTCTACCTGCTACAGTAGCTTCATCTGTCATACTTTCAAAAGCATCATGTTCTACATCTTTATATTTATCTTTTATATCGTTAGCAAAAGCTGTTCTTTTAAAACTATGTCCAAATGGGTCTAGTCCTAATTCTTTTATTTTTCCAGCTTTTTCACGTCTTACAATTTCTTGTTCTGTTAATTCTCGCATAATTTTTCCTCCTCTTTATTTAAAACGGTATTAGTACAAACCACTTCTGTTTTGGCTACCATATCATGAAGACCTTGTCTTTCTTTAGTAAATGCTATTAAAAAGAAACTAATTATTAATATACTATATTGTATAAGGTTTAGCAAACTATTAGTAGCTAGATAAGTATCTTTATCAAGGAATAAGATAGTACAAAAACCAATAATACTTACTAAAGTACCTTGTAATATCATTGTTCTAAATAATAAATCATTCATTGTTAGTTCTTTATCTTTATCTTTTTTCTGAATTTTTATTTTCATCATTTTTTTACCAATAGATTGTCCATCATTTTTATATACATATAAAACGTAATATAAAAGGGAAATTGCTATACTTACAAGAGTTATTATCCCTGTTTGTTTAGCTATATCATAATTAATATCCACTAACTGATTAACATACTCTTGCATTGTTATCTTCCCTGCTGTATAGTTCTCTACTATTTTTACTTGTTGATCATATAGTTTATCTATACTACTATTTGTAGGGATTATAGCAGTTACTAAACTTGTAATAAATGATACTAATATTAAGTCTATCATAAAAGCTACAAATCTTTGAGAAAATAGTGCTTTTAAATGTTGTTCTTTCTTCATACAAAACTCCTCCTAAATTCTTCTAATACATGTAGTATATCACAAAGATTAGTCATTTGATAAACTTTATTTTTTAATTGGTTACTACCATCTACTCCTTTTAGGTACCATGCAATATGATTTCTTATCTCTAAGACAGCTATTTTCTCATTTTTTAACTCACTAAGTAGTTTTAAATGTTTTATACACATATCAATTTTTTCTAGTGGAGTTACTTCTTTTGGTTTTTCTTTTCCATCAAGTAAATCCACTGTATCTCTTATTAACCAAGGATTACCTAATACTCCCCTACCTATCATTACTGCATCACAGCCAGTTTCTTCTAACATTTGTTTAGCAAGATAAGGACTAGTTACATCTCCATTTCCTATTACAGGGATAGAAACATTTTCTTTAACTTGTTTTATTATGTTCCAATCAGCTTTTCCACTATATCCTTGTTTTCTAGTTCTTGGATGAACACAAATAGCACTAGCTCCTGCTTCTTCACAAATCTTAGCTATAGCAACAGCATTAATAGAATCGCTATCCCAGCCACTTCTTATCTTAACTGTTACAGGACATTTGACACTATTAACTACTGCTTTAACTATTTCTTTTACTTTTAAAGGTTCTTTTAACAAGGCACTACCTGCTTGAGCTCTAACTGCTACCTTTGGAACAGGGCATCCCATATTTATATCAATTATATCAGGATGCATATTTTCTTCTATATATTTAGCTGCTATTACAAAACTATCTACATCACTACCAAATATTTGTTGAGTAATAGGTCGTTCTTCTTCACTCATATATAACATATCAATAGTTTTTTGATTATCATAGCAAATAGCTTTATCACTAACCATTTCAGCATATATTAGACCACAGCCCATCTCTTTTATGATTCTTCGATAAGCACTATTACAAATACCAGCCATAGGTGCTAATACTACTTGGTTAGCTATTTCAACATCTCTTATTTTCCACTTCATAATTTTCCCCTTTATATTAGTTTCTTAATCTTACTTTTCTTACTCCTATTTTCACTCTTAGTTTCTAATAATAATTTAGTCATATATAAGTTTTCTAACAATGTGTTTTCTAGTTTTATATTATTTTCTTTTCGAACTTTACTTATAGCATTGTTTGTTAAAAAAGTTAAACAATCATAGAATGAGTAATCATCAATATCTTTTTCTGACAACTCTAAAGTTTCTATGTCATCTATAGCAGTATCTATTGGTATAATATGACCCTTATTATATCTATTATTATACTCATTTACATCCTTTTCTAAATCCATAATACTACTTTTATTTAGAAATCTTCCAGTACCTTCTTCTTTATCATAGAACGGGTTAAGTTTAAGTATTTTATCATTATTACAATAATCAACTAATGCTAGTCCATAAATCGTTTCAAATACTAGATGGTCTCTACTTTTAACTTTGTTAGCAGTATCTTCTACTTTCTTTATTACTTTATCTAATATAGATTTGTCTTCTTTGGTAGTTTCTACTAATTTTTTAGCAATATAAGCATTAGTTATTAATAGACTACTAATTGAATCATCTTTATCTTTTAAAGTTAGTGAATACATCAAAATAGTAGAAATAGTAGTTATTCCATCTTCTCTTAATAGTTTATAAACTTTTTCTGGTGTTCTTTCTTGTTTCAATTCATCAAATTTGTTAAGTGACTGCAATAAGAAACTTTTAGAATTTTTACAAACTGTCATTAAATCTTTTGAATCAACTTTATAAAAGAAACCAAACACTATTTTTCCTAACTCCTCCAAATTATCATTTGAATCAATACTTTTATAACAGTAATTATATAAATATCTATAATATTTATTTTTTAAGTACTTACTATTTCTACCATATAGTTTATCCGATGATGATATTATCTCTTTTAAATAATCTATTGTTTCTTTATCATAATTTTCTTCATGGAACTCTCTTGGATTAGTCTTAAGAATTATTAATATTTCTTCAATAGTTTTATAATTCATCAAATCCCCCCTTTTAAAGTTTTATTTTTTATATAATTTCTTAACTTTTGCTATGAATTCATTTTTTCTACTTTTTGGTTCTAATATTTTTTTAGATGTTGCTAAAGACTTTAATAAATAATTTTCTACAGTAATTTTATTTTCTCCACTAATTTTATCTAGAGCAGTAGCAGTTAACGCTGTTACACTTTCATACAAGGAGTAATCTTCTTCTTTCTTTGGTGATGCTTTTAGGATTTCTATATCATCTATTACTTCATTTATAGGTTGAGCAACAGAACTATATCTCATAATATATTGTTTAGCATTTTCTTCTAATTCTTCAGTAGTTATTTTTCCCTTAATGATTCTTCTATCATCAGTTTCTTTATCATAGATAGTTTTAAACACCATTTCACCAGTACAAAAATCTGCTAATCTTTTACCATATAAAGCAGTTGTAAAAGGTTCATCTTCCATTTTTACACTGCTTACTAATTCATTAAATCTTTTTATTGTTTTTTCTAAATTGAATTTATTTGAATCTTTGGACTTTAACTGAGTTACCATATAAGCATTTATGCCCAATAAACCACCTAATATACCTACTTCTTTAATATCTGCTAAAGCATACATTAAAATTGTAGAAAATGTGGCCACGCCATTATCTCTTAAAAGAGTTTCCATAGGTTCAATATTTCCACCTTCTGTTTCCTTATATTCATCTATCTGATTAAAAGAATCTTTTATAAATTTTGCAGCATTATTAAAAACAGTATTTATATCTTCTGGATTTGCTTTATAAAAGAATCCAAAGACTACTTTTTTTAAATAGTTAATATCTTTTAATTCATCTTTTTCTGCATTACTATAAAAATATTCTTCCAAGTACCAAGCATATTTGTTTCTTAAATAATCACTATCTTTACTTCCATATAACTTATCAGATGATCTAATTATCTTTTTTAGATATCCTAAAGTTTCTTTATTATAATTATCTTCATTAAATTCTAAAGGATTAGTTTTTAAATTTTTTAATATTTTAAATATTGTTTCATCTTTCATTTTATCACCTTTTATTTAGATTGTTTTTTCAATAAATCTCTAATTTCTTCTAAAAGTACTATTTGTTCATCTTTCTTAGGCTTTTCTTCTTCTTTTTTATGACCTAGTTTTTTATCAGCTTTTTCTTTTAGACCATTAAGAATTTGTAACATAGTAAATATACAAAGAGCGATTATTAGAAAATCAACTACACTTTGAATAAAAGAACCATATTTAATAGAAGCATCTCCTACTTTAATACTTAACGAACTAAAGTCTAATCCTCCTAAGACTACTCCTACTAATGGCATAATAATATCATTTACTAAACTACTTACTATTTTTCCAAAAGCTCCACCAATGATAACACCAATAGCCATATCAACTACTGAACCTCTACTTATAAATTTTTTAAATTCATCTGCTTCTTTTTTGATATTTTTGTTTACCTTTACTTTCTTATTCATAGATTTTTCCCTCCTTGTTAAAATTCGTATATATTTTACTAAAAAAAGAACTATTTTTCAAGTTCTTTTATTATTTCTTCTTTATCCATCTTAGAATAGCCTTTAATTCCTTTTTCTTTTGCTATTTCTTTTAGTTTAGTTAGACTCATTTTTTCATAAGTTGTTTCTTTTTCTTCACTAGGCATTTTTCCATTTTCAACTAAGTAATCAATTTGTTCTTTAGTTAATGTTTCATACTCTAGTAAGGTTGTTGCTAATAATTCTAATAAATCTCTATTATCTTTAATAATCTTAGTAGCTTTCTTATAACATTCATCTATTATTTTTCTCATTTCTGTATCAATTTCATGAGCTACTTCATTAGAAAAGTTTCTTGATTTATTATAATCTCTTCCTAAGAAGACACTACCTTCTTGTTGTTCTAATTGCATAGGTCCTAAATCACTCATTCCGTATTCAGTAACCATAGCTCTTGCTATTTTTGTAGCTTTTGAGAAGTCATTTTCTGCTCCAGTTGTAACCTCACCAAATACTACTTCTTCAGCAACACGTCCAGCAAGTAGACCAGTAATTTGTTCTAACAAATCAGTTTTAGTAGAACAAATCTTTTCTTCACTAGGAATCATCATATTATAACCACCTGCAGAACCACGAGGAATAATTGTTACTTTTTGAACATCGTTAGCTCCTTTTAGTTTAATTCCTACTACAGCATGACCTGATTCATGGTAGGCAACTAGCTTACGGTCATTTTCACTACGTGTTTTACTAGACTTAGCAGGTCCCATTAGGACTCTATCACTAGCTTCATCTATTTCACTCATAGTAATTGCTTCTTTATTTCTTCTAACAGCAAGAAGAGCCGCTTCATTTAATAAGTTTTCTAAGTCAGCACCAGAATATCCTGGAGTTCTCTTAGCAAGTGCTTCTATATTAACACCATCAGCTAATACTTTATTTCTAGCATGAACTTTAAGTATTTCTTCTCTTCCTTTAACATCTGGTAGATTAACTGTAACTTGTCTATCAAATCTTCCTGGTCTAAGTAAAGCAGGATCTAGGACATCTGGTCTATTAGTAGCTGCTATAATGATAATACCTTCATTCTCACCAAAACCATCCATTTCAGTTAGTAATTGGTTTAATGTTTGTTCTCTTTCATCATGACCTCCACCAATACCACTACCACGTTGACGTCCTACAGCATCTATTTCATCAATAAATATTAGACAAGGGGCAGTTCTCTTAGCTTGTTGGAACATATCTCTAACACGACTAGCACCAACACCAACAAATAATTCAACAAAGTCAGAACCACTTATATAGTAAAATGGTACATTTGCTTCTCCAGCTACTGCTCTTGCAAGTAATGTTTTACCAGTTCCTGGAGGACCATATAATAAGACACCTTTAGGTATTCTTGCTCCTAATTTTTGGAACTTCTTAGGATTCTTTAAGAAATCAATTAATTCTTTAACTTCTTCTTTTTCTTCTTTTAAACCTGCTACATCTTTAAATGTTACTTTATTCTTATCACTTGATAGTTTAGCTTTACTTTTACCAAAATCAAATGAGCCATTCTTTCCACCCATCTGCTTATTAATAAACCAGAAACCAACTACAAGTATTAATATCATTGGTAAATAATTAGCAATAAAAATTACTATAGAATTAGATTCTGGATCTGCTACTGCAGTAAACTCAAAATTATACTTATCACTAGCAGTTACTAGTTTTTTCATTACTTGTTCTGATAATGGAAGTCTTACATAGAATGTTTCATTTTTTCCATAATTCTTTAATTTTCCACTTACTTCATAAATACTAGCTCTTTCTCTTGGTTTTACTTCAAGTTCAGTTACTTCACTAGAGTCTAAGGCCTTCATAAACTCACTATAAGTTAAATTATTAATCTTTTGGTTAGCAATAGTAACAAAATAGAAAACACCAAGCATTATTAATAGTAAAAATACATAAGGAAGTAATCCCTGTTTTACTTTTTTATTTTGCATCATAATACACTATCTCTCCTTTAACTATTCATATTTCAGTATTATATCATAGAATTCATCTTTTTTCTTATCATATTTGGTTTTTTTAATACCTGGCAAAAAGACTATTTGATTCTTACTATCAACTACGACAGGCCATAAATCTCTATCTTTTAAAGGTATTTTTTCATCTATAAATATTTTCTTTAATTTTTTATGTCCACCATTTTTTATTACTAAGGTATCACCATATTCTCTAGTTCTAACTCTTAGAGGTAGCGTTAACTCTTTACTAGATAATCTAGTCATATAATTACTATTACCACTATCTTCTTCTACTATTCTTAGAACATGACCATTAGGTAGTTTAGCATAATTAGATAATTCTATTTCATAAGAATCTATTATTTCTGTATTTCTTTCAAATTCTATAGTATTATAACTCTTTCTAATAACTACATCATTAGGAAAGTTTAATTTAACATTAGCTCTTTTAGAAGATATTATGTTAAAGATAGCATCTAAATGCTTATCTGATATTAAGACTAAGTCATCTTGATAAAATCTTTTTAGCATCTCTTCTAAAACTAACTTTTGAATAATTATATCTAAATCATTAAATGGTTCGATTAATAATTTATCATGACTTACTACTTTGGTCAAGGCTTTTTCTACCTCTTTATGAAGATAAGAAGAAACCTCATCTAGTGTTTGATGAAACTTAATAAATTTCTGTTCTACTTTACTATCTTCTTTCTTCAAAAATGGTAATACTTCTTTACGATAACGGTTTCTTGTATAAACAGAACTGTTATTAGAAGCATCTATAGCATAAGGTATTTTATATTTATGATCATAGTCTAAAAGTTTAGATTTAGTAATAGCAAAGAATGGTCTATAGATAGTATAAGTGTTCATATTTACTACCTTTTTAAAGCCTGAATAACCATAGATATTAGAACCTCTTACTATTCGCATAAGAATTGTTTCCATTAAGTCATCCGCATGATGGGCCGTCATCAAATATTTAGCTTGATATTTATTAACTATCTCTTCAAAGAAGTTATATCTTATATTTCTAGCTTCATTATGAAAGTTGTCATCTCCATAGTTTTTAATTTTCATATACTCAAAAGTAACATTATGTTTCTTACAGTATTCTTCTAATAATACTTTTTCTTCTTCACTTTCTTTTCTTTTACCATGATTTACATGAGCACAGATAAGTTTTATATCTATCTTCTTTCTAAGAGTCAATAAGGTATGAAATAAAGCCATAGAGTCTGGTCCATAACTACATCCAAATACTATTACATCTCCATCTTTAATTTTTACATCTTTATAAAGTAATTCTACATCCATATTTTCACCTCAACAAAAGAATACCTATTTATCTTCAGGTATTCTAAGAATATATTCTCCATCTTTTGAATAATAATACTTTTCTCTTGCATACCTTGCTACATAGTCTTTATCTTGTAATTTTTCTACATCAGCTTTTAATTCACTTTCTTTATCTTTTAGGCTAGCAAGTTCTTTAGTTAATTCTTTCTTTTCTTTATATTTACTATAGATAGTAACCCAGTACTTTCCAACAGTATAGGTTGTGAATATTATCATAGCAAGAGAAAAAACACATAGAAAAAATGGTCCCATCTTCTTTTTCTTCTTTTTTTTAGCCATAATATCACCCACTTTTCCTGATAATATTATAGACTTTTTTTAAGTTTTTTGCAAATTAACTATGGTCTTTTTAGTCTTCTTGACATAAATATTTGTATTTTTCTATATGAAAATATATATCCTAGAAAAATAAGAACATAAAATAAGGGGTGAATCTCGCCATAATTAATTTTTTTCATAAGAAGAAAGTAGATAAGTGCCATATCTAATGAAAATATAAAGTTACCAATTATTCTAATGATTTTTTTACTCTCAAATAAAAACTTATACTGAAGAGAAATTAGAAATGATAGAAAGATACCATAAAAAAAGGAAAAAGAAATTGATATTATTTGTAGTTTTAAATTCATTATTTAAACAGTCTTTGAAAGATACTACTTCCATCCTTTTCTTTTTTAGAATTATCATCAATATACGTAAAGCCATTTACAATTCCTTTGATAGAAACATTACCTGATATAGTATCTAGTTTTATTAATTCCAAGCCATCACCTTTCACCACTAGAAACCCCATAGTAGTTTCTATTAAAAATTCTTCTTTATCAAAGTTTTCTATCTTTTTAACTCCAGTTATTAAGAGGTTCTTTCTCTCCGTCAAAGTGATACTATGATTGTAGTTACTTATAATTGATTCTTTAGTTTCCATTTATTCACCTTCTTAGTTAAAGGTATGAATAATTAGTTAAAAAAAGAACAAAAAAAGAAGACTAAGTCTTCTCAAATCTATTCTTCAGAATCCAAAGTATTTTGGTAAGCTTCTAGAATTTTATCTTGAAACATTGCTCTTACTTCAGGATTGATTGGATGAGCGATATCACGATATCCACCAGTTGGTGTTTTTCTACTTGGCATTGCTATAAACAAACCATTTTCTCCTTCAATAATTCGAATATCATGAACTGCAAAACTATCATCCAATAAGACAGATGCAATTCCTCTCATACGAGAGCCTTCTTTGTCAACTTTTCGTACAGTGACTGATGTAATTTCCATAATCTTTCCTCCTTTTAAAGCACTGACACTTTATACTTTAATTCTATCTTATCTCTTTTCTAATTGCAAGAAGTTTATAAGTATTTTACAGGTTATACGTCAACTGATAATTTCTACACTTTCTGTTATTAAATCACTATAACTAAAGGATTTAATTGTATCATTATCTCCTACTAAACTAACAATAAAAATAGATGGATAAAGCTTGATTATTTTTCCATTAAATTCTTCTATTTGATTACGACTACCATTAACTTTAAAGTGAAGAGTCTCTCCTTCTTTTTCTCTTACTTTAGCTTTTATTGTATCTATATTCATCTTGGATACCCCACATACATCGTTCCATTAGTGATTATTCCACCCATTCCAGCACTACCATAATGTGTTTTATCTATTAATGATATTAAATCTATTTCTTTGTTTACAGGAGATAAAGCAACACAGGAAGCTATAATAGCAGGATCTAGAGCATGTATATTTATTCTCTTAGGACTAGAAGCAAAATTACTACCAGCTTTTATTAGTTCTTCATAGTTTGATTGACACGCTCCAGAAATAATTATTAATTTATCCTGATTTTTCTCATAAATTCTAGCTTTCTTAATAGCATTTACAAAGTTTTCCGAGTTTTGATAGTTCTCTATCTTAGTTTTATCTTTAGCATGTTTCTTTAAAAAGTCATGTCCCGTTATTACTACTATATCTGGTTTATACTTTTCTAAAGTTTCTGTTATTACTTCTTCTATTTCATTTTCTTTTACTTTTATACCGTATGCTTCTAGATGCATATCCTTATAAAACTTAATACATCTATCTAAATAAAATTTATCAGAATCAAATTGAACTATTTTACCAGGAAGGTAAAAGTATTCATTTCTATCTAATGAGATTAAACTTTCTACTTTTTCAATGTCTGTTCTATCAGTTTCTTTTTTAATGGTTACTTTATTTAAATCATCTAGTTCACTATCAGCATAAAGCCTAACATCTACTCCACGCAAATATGCTATATCATCTTCTATGTCTATTATTTGAAAAACTAAGTCATTATTATATGATTCCCTAGTAACATATTCACCTAGTTTAAAATTCATGTAATCACCCAGTTAAGTTTATGCAATGAAATTTAATTTTATTTATAAAGATTATTAGCTAAGTCAACAAAGATATTATATTCTAACTGTTCAGCTCTAACATTTAAGTCTAAATTATATTTTTCTAAGACTTTACTAACTATATTTAAATCATACTTTTTCAAGTTATTTCTTAATGTTTTTCTTTTAAACTGAAAACTATCATGTACTAATTGTTGAAAAAATTCTTCATTTACTAAGTCTTCTTTATCTTTCCTTGGTTTAAATGATACTACTACACTATCTACATTTGGTTTAGGAATAAATTCTTCTCTACTAACTAAGAATTCTTTTTTCGTCTCAAAGTAATATCTTAATAGTACTGTTAAGGCTCCATACTCTTTCTTACCTACAATGGATGTAAACCTCTCTCCTACCTCTTTTTGTACCATCATAACAATTTTATCAAAATAAAGGTCTGCGTTAATTAATTTAAATAAGATTGGGGTTGTTATATAATAAGGTACATTACTTACAAAATATAAATGCCTATATGTAAAATCCTTTAAATCTTCTTTAATGTCTTGTTTTAAAAAATCGCCAAAGTATATTGATACATTTTTTTCTTCTCCAAAGTTTCTCATTAAAATATCTTCTAAGGTTTTATCTATTTCATAACATAATACTTGTCCTTTTTCTTTTAGGTATTTAGTTAATGCTCCTGAACCAGGTCCTACTTCTATAGTTAAAGATTCATCTTTAATATCTGCTACATCTACTATTCTAGTCAGTACCTTTTCATTTTTTAAAAAGTTTTGACCAAACTTTTTCTTGAACTGAAATTTTTCATCCATATATAATCGCTCCTTAATAATCTGTTACTCCCTTATATGATAACATAAAAAAAGAAAAAAGTTTATTATTTTGCTTTTTCCTTTGGTTGAACCATAAATAATATATTGGAAGCAATTAATCCATACAACATAATTTTCATATAAGCTATAAAGGTATTAAAATAGTTAAAATCTACTCCATAACCATACTTTTCATTAAGTACCATATTCTTATCAGCAAAAGCCCTATAACCAACCAATATGATAGTAGCAAAAACTATACATGAGGTTAAATTATAGAAAATATTGTTATTTACTCCATTTTGTTTAAACATAAGATTTATCACGAATAATAGAAAAATTAATAAGAATGGAATAAATTCAGGAATTACTGTGCTAAAACTTTTACTAAGTCTTGCATTCATTCTTACAATAATGAATAGTGTTATAGCAAAAGCTCCCAATAATAATATATATTTTAAAATAGCAAACATTATATTTAATATCTTCTTCATCTTAGCCTCCTACTACTTCACTTTTATACCATTCTGATATCTCTACTAGAAAATCTAAAGTATTTTGATAATTCTTATTGATAGCACTATAACTATCTTTTGCTAAGAAAAATATGCTAGATTTACTTATATCATTAGTAAAGTAATAATTATCAGCATTTTCTAGACTTGAAGTGATGTATCCGTTACTTGCTAATAACTGATTAATATTAGTTCTAAGAAAAGGTCTAATAGCTGATAGACTGTCAATTGAGAAAGATGAGTTTTCTTCTGCCAGGCTATTTATTTGCATAACAATACAATCATTTAATACTCTATTTTGGTAAAACTTTCCTAATTTATAAACATCCTTTAATTCTACGGTTTCTTTATTTGCTAAATTATTATACTCTTCACTTTCGAAAATTTTTACACAACTATTTAACTTTATTTGTATAGCATTCATATCATATATATTATTTTTTCCATTATAAGTACTTTGCTGATATAGTGAGGCATTAGTTTTAATTTTATTTAGTTTTTCTGCCGTTTTTTCTCTATTATCAACAATATTTGCACTTACATTTATTTTTGTATTTACTTCTTTATAATGATAAAAATTTAAAAATAGCAAGAAAAAAGAGAAGCCAAAGACAAGTCCAACGATAACATAGGCAAATATATTTATGTATTCAAATAATATTTTTTTCATTAGTTATCCTCCTTAACATTTATATCTACTTTATAAGCATAAGACTTATTCTGCCAAGCAGTGTCCTTAGCTGACTCAGAAATATATACTTTCAATTCATATTGATTATTAGTATTTGGCATTATATATCTATCATCTAAAACATCATTTTTTAAATCTGCCAAGTTTCCTTTTTTAATAATTGTTCCATTCAATATTAGTTGATAAGTCAATTGACTCTTAGATAATTTTTGTTTACCAGAAACTTCTTGTTCTTTATAAACTACCTCATATCTACTTTTAGAATCATTAACATTTTTAACGCTGAATTTATAATTAGGAACGACTGATGCTTCCGTTTCTGACATTGGAAATAAGTTTTCTGTAAGGGCTACTTCTTCACTTTCTTTTTTTACTTGTAAAGAACTAACGCTTCCAAGATTATTGTAATAGAAAGCTTTATACCATAAAAATGCCGTACCAACAATAAATAAAAATAATAAAACTCCACTGAATACTAGAAATATTTTTTTTCCCATTATTTATATCTACTCCTTTCTTTCTTCAGATTAGTAGTCTTTTTTAAAATTTTTGGTGCCTTTTTCTTGTTCTTATCTTTCAAATTTGGGTCATCTTTTATAGTCTTAATTATTTTAATTATGTCTGCTCCAATTATTAATACTGTTGGTATTATAATTAATAATAACCAACCTAATACAGTACTTAATATATATTGTATATATCCTAGCTTTGGCAAACGAAGTAATACTTTTCCATATATGCTACTAAATGGTTGTCTTGTTGCATCTTCAGTGTTATTTGCATCTCCTTTAGTTGTAAACAAGTATTTACCATCACTAGTTTTCTCAACTTTTTTAACTCTATGAGTTACCGTTACACCAGAGCTTCTATAATCAGTTGAGTTGAAAGTTATTACATCGCCAACTTTTATTTTAGATGGATCACTTACTCTTGTAGTTATAATTACATCAAGTACATTAATATTTGGTACCATACTTGGACTTACTATAGTATAAGCTGATACTAATGCTGGCTTTGGGATTCCTTTTTTCAAATTATTTTTTTGATCAATAAAGTTAATAATAATTACCAAAAATACTAAAATCATTATTAGAAAAACAGAATACATAATAACTGTAAAAATATAATGTATTATTCTTTTTATTTTTTCAAAAATAGAAAGATTAGAAAAAGGTATTATTATTTCATTTTCTTCCAATTATATCACCCACTTATCATTCCCACTATTATAAATATATCACACTTTAAGAGGTTTTAAAAGAAAAGTTATTTATTTAGTTTGGCGGTGGCATGTATTGCTACTTGAACTGTAAAAGTTCTTGATATATTATCAATTTTAGCATTTTCATCTAACCACATTCTTAAACGATAATGATCAGTTTGACTGCTTTTTACTGTGTCTTTATATAAAATCATCGTTCCTTCTTCACTACCAATATCTGACTTACCAGCTAATGGAGTAAAAGTAGTTGGTTTCATTACTTCTTTATATGTTCCAGATTCTTTCTTTTCTAAATATAATTTTACATTCTTATCATCTAAGGTAGACTTAGCTAATTTCAAAGCTGATATTTCATAGGTAATATTAGCTTGCCCAGTTATAGTAGAAATTACACTAAAATCAAAGTATTGATCTGTTCCTGATAGTTTTTTACCTGCAGCATCAGTTAATGGCATTGCATTAGTAATAGTTATACCGTTAGTGTCCTCAGTATAATCAAGAGAAATGTTACCGGTTGTTATAGTATTAACTTTATCACCTTTTTTAGTTACTGTAACAGCCACGGCAGATATTCCTATTGCAAGTAATACTACCAACAATAAAGCTAATAGTATAAAATATAGTTTTCCATTCTTTTCCTCTTTTAATTCATCATTTTTTAATTTATCATCATTCACAACATACCTCTCCTATTCTGTCTAAATTGTAGCATACTTTTATTTTACGGTAAAGAAAAAAGTGTCTAATTTCTGACACTTTTTAATAAAAACACTTAATACTATTGAGCTGCTGCTGCACCATAGACATTTACTTTTAGAATGTACTTTTGACTTGTAGCAGGAGCTACATAATCATCAGCGACCCACATTCTTAAACGATAGTTTTCAGTTGTTGTTCCAGCAGCTTTATAAGTACCAGTCTTTAAAACATATTGATCAGCTGGTGCCCCTGCTGCATTACTGCTAGCAGTTTTAGATAAAGCTGTAACTTTAGTTGGTGCAAGAACTTCTGCATCATTTTGATCTGTTAGATATACTTTGATACCATCATCTGCAACTGTACATCCATCACCCTTCACAGCAGTAATAGCATAGTTGATTGTAGTAGTACCAGCAATAGTAGCAGTTACTGTGAAATCAAAAGTGTTATTATCTCCACTTAAAGCTTTTCCTGCTGTATCTGTTATAGGAAGTGCATCTGTTAAATTGATACCATTTGTAGGCTCAGTATAACCCATTGTAATAGTACCAGTTGTAATAGTGTTTGTTGTAGTACCTGTTTTAGCATAAGTGAATGCTGCAAACGAAATACCCACTACTGCTACTATTAAAATAGCAACTCCAAGTATAGAAATAAGTATTTGTTTTGATGAATTAGAACTATTTTCGTTCATCTTTGTCTAACCTCCTTACAATATAAAGATATCACAAATGTATGAACTTTAACAAGAACTTTTTAGTAAAAAGAAAAAAGTGTCAGAGATTAGACACTTTAATAGTCAATCTATTGAGCTTTAGCAGCACCATAAACATTAACTTTTAAGATATACTTATGTTGAGTAGCAAATTCTGTAGTATTTGCATTACCAGTTTGTTGACCATAATTTGAATCTACCCACATTCTTAAACGATAATTATCTGTTCCTGTAGCAGTATAAGTACCAGTCTTTAAAACATATTGATCAGCTGGTGCTCCAGCATCATTTCCAGCAACAGTTTTAGCTAGTTGAGATACTAACTTAGGTTCAAATACAGCAGTTTCAGTTTCTCCAGTTGTTGCTGTTAAGTAAACCTTAACTCCTGTATCTGGAAGATCACTAGTAGCATCTTTTACAGCACTAATTACATAGTTAATGTTAGTATCACCAGCAATAGTAGCTCCTACTGTAAAATCAAAAGTTTTTCCATCACCTTTCAATGCTTTTCCTGCTGTATCTGTTATAGGAAGTGCATCTGTTAAATTGATACCATTTGTTGGTTCAGTATAAGTCATTGTAATAGTACCAGTTGTAATAGTATTTGATACATCGCCAGTTTTTGAATAACTAAATGCAGCGAATGAAATACCTACTACTGCTACTACTAAAATTGCAACTCCTAGTACAGATAATAAAATTTGCTTTGATGAATTGTTATTGTTCATCTTTGTCTAACCTCCTTTACAATACAAATATAGCATATGTAAAATTGGAAAGCAAGTTGTTTTTTACTTTTATTTTAATCTTGTAAACAGTGATTTTGTATTCTCTTCAGTTATTTTTTCTATGCTATTTACATTTTGTTCTAACTCTTTGGCTAAAAACTCTGCTATTACAGGAATATTCTTAGATGAATTAATTTTTCCTCTATATGGAACTGGTGCCAAATAAGGACTATCAGTTTCTAAAACAATATTTTTTAAAGACAACTTCTTTACAGTTTCTTTTAAGTGACAATTCTTAAAAGTAATCACTCCGCCTATTCCCAACAAAAATCCCATATTTATATACTGACAAGCGGTTTCATAACTACCACTAAAGCAATGAATAATTCCTTTTACATTATGTTTCTTTAGAATGTTAATAGTATCATTAGTAGCATCTCTTGTATGAATTACTACCGGAAGACTATATTTTTCTGCTAAAGAAAGTTGATATTCAAATAGTTGTTGCTGTTTTTCTTTATTTTCAGATGAATAATGATAATCTAGGCCAATTTCACCTATACCAACTATTTTTTCCTGAGTTAATAACTCTTCTAACTTAATTAAATCTTGTTTTTTAATATTATCTGCTTCCTCTGGATGATAACCAATAGTTGCATAAACATCAGGATAATTACTAATTATCTCTACAGTTTCATCAAAATCTTCCCTAGTACAACCTGATATGATTATTCTTAGAACATTAGCATTTCTATTATCTTCTATAACTTTAGAAATATCTTCATAATCTTTTTTACTTAAGTGACAATGTGTATCTATAAACATCGTTATTCCTCCTAAAAGAAAATAGTCTACCTATTTAGCAAACTATTTTTACTTTTTCTCTTATAAATGTATATTCTTACGAAATAAATTGATAGAAATATTGCATAAGATATATCTAACATATTACGTTCTGTTATTGCTGTAAAAACAACTCCAAAATAAAGTAATATGAATGCTAAATGACATATTCCTACTCCCGTAGCTTCATCCATAAAAGCAACCTCTTTCTATACTTCTTACTACAACCACATGATACGAATATATCATATTTTGATGAAAAATAAACATAGTTTTTTAATTTATTTTTCTACTTGACAATATTTTTACAAGTTATTTATATCTAATCTTTCAAATAGAATTGATGGTTTATTAACTTTATAAATATTATTATCTTTATACATTAAATCTTTATCAGCAGTATTTAATTGTTCTAATATAGAATTGCTTGTATCTGGTAGATATGGATATAGTAATCTACCACAGATTCTAATTGATTCTAATATGTTGTATATTACCGTTTCTAATCTATCTTTCTTAGTATCATCTTTGGCTAAAACCCAAGGAGTGGTATCATCTATATATTTATTGCTGCTTCTTAACACTTCAAATATTTCGCTAATTGCACTTGCTATTTGTAAGTCATCCATTGCTTTTTCAACTTCTTTATCTAACTTATTTATTTTAGTAACAAATTCATTATCTAATGATTCCCTAACATTTTTATTAGTTACTTCTCCATCAAAGTATTTAATGGCCATAGTCAAGGTTCTATTAACTAGATTACCTAAAATATTAGCTAAATCAGAGTTATGTTTGCTTACTAATAATTCGTTTGTAATATTACCATCTTGAGCAAAAGGTATTTCATGAAGTAAATAATAGCGAACTGTATCTACACCAAATTTTTCTACCAAATCATCAGCATATAAAACATTTCCTTTACTCTTACTCATTTTATCATTTCCCATTAGTAACCAAGGATGTCCAAATACTTTATCTGGTAATGGTAAGTCTAAAGCCATTAAGATAATAGGCCAATAGATAGTATGAAATCTTAAAATATCTTTACCAATTAAATGAAGGTTAGCTGGCCAGTACTTCTTAAAGTTTTCACTTTGAGATTTAGTATCATAACCTAAGAAAGTTATATAGTTTGTTAAAGCATCAATCCAAACATAAATAACATGCTTTGTATCAAAAGGAACAGGTATTCCCCATTTAAATGTTGTTCTTGAAACACATAAATCTTGTAATCCTGGTTTTAAAAAGTTTTGAATCATTTCATTTTTTCTAGATTCAGGTTCTATAAAATGAGGATGTGTTTCTATATATTCTTCCAATCTCTTTTGATATTTGCTCATTTTAAAGAAATAAGCTTCTTCTTTAGACTTTTTAACCTCTCTACCACAATCAGGACAATGACCATCTATTAATTGACTATCAGTAAAAAATGATTCACAAGGAAGACAATACCAACCTTCATATTCACCTAAATAAATATCACCTTGATCATATAATTTCTGAAAGATATTTTGAACTATCTTTTCATGTTCTTTATCAGTAGTTCTAACAAATTTATCATAACTAGTATTCATTAAATCCCAGATTTTTTTTATTTCACTAGCTACTTCATCAGTAAATTCTTGAGGTGTTTTGCCTTCTTTCTTTGCTTTCTCTTCTACTTTTTGACCATGTTCATCTGTACCAGTTTGAAAGTAGACATCATATCCTTTAAGTCTTTTGTATCTTGCAATTGCATCTGCTAAGACTATCTCATAAGTATTTCCTATATGTGGTTTACCTGAAGTATATGTAATTGCTGTACTAATGTAATATTTTTCCATAATTTTTTCCTCCTTAGAAAATAAAAAAGTTACTGTCCAAAGGACGAAATGTTTCCGCGGTACCACCTTTGTTCACAATAACTTGCACATCTTATTTGAAATAACGTTTCAATAACGATTATACCTACATATCGATATAATAACTCAAGAGCCATAACAATATAGTCTTTTTTGCTTCTTTTCCACCAACCGAAGTCTCTGTTACCAAAAGATTCTATTTGCCTCTCCATCAATGTTTTTAACAGATTTACTTTATCATAAATTTATTCACTCTTCAAGATATTTTTCTAAAAATTGTGAAATTATTTGAGCCATATGTTCTTGTTCTTCACTAAACATTTTTCCTGTATGTACATCTATTATTAGTATTAAACCAATAACTTCTCCCTCTGACAGAATAGGATTCACTAAGTAATCAAATATTTTATTAGACTTATTATCTGACTCTATTATTTCTTTATATTCAACACTATACTTACTAGTTTTTTCATTATTGAGCAATATATTTTCTAATTCGCTTGAAATATGTTTACTAATAAATTCTTTTTTTAATGGACCACTTCCAGCAATAATATTATCACGATCTGCTACAAGGATACTATTCTTAATTGTATTAGTTATGGTATCAATTAAATTCTGTGATATTTCTTTTAAATCTGATGATGATGTAAATTTTTTTAAAACTATTTCTTCGCCATTAGTATATATTTCTAAGGATTCACCTTCTCTAATGCGTAATGTTTTTCTAATTTCTTTTGGTAATACAATTCTCCCTAAATCATCTATTCTTCTTACTACGCCTGTTGATTTCATAAAATGCTCCCTTCTTTTCTAGTAGTATTCTCCCAAGTTTTGCCCATTTTATACTATTAAAAGCTATATATTATTATTATATACAGTAGAAGATAGTTTTTTATGTGGTAATTATTTCCAAATGAAAACATCTCTAATCAAAGAGATGTGAGTTTTCTTTAGCAAAGATAAAGTGTTCAGTTTGTTCATTAACTCCATTTATCAATATTGTGTTTTTGACAATAACTTTCATATCTATAGTTTCCATTAAATTTCTTGGATAAGTAATCTTAAAATACTTTGTAGCATCCTTTTTAAGCTTATCTTCCATTTCCTCTATTTGGAAGAAATTTGGTATATTATCTATTAATTTCTGCATATCATTTTCTATTTCATTTTTAATTTCTTTTTTTATATTTTTATCTAGATAAGTTAGATCTTTCTTTAATATTTTAAATGTTCCATCTTTAGTATCTTTTGATTTTTGTCTTATGTCTTTAATTAAATAGTCTTCACGATATTTTTTTAATGATTTTATTTTCTTTTGCATAGAATTTCTATATTCTTCTAATGCTCTATCTAATTGCTCAGTATTAATTATCACATGATAATGTTTTCCCAATGATAACATTTTTTGTTTAATAGTATCCATCGTTTCTAATGGTGGCTTCTTAAATAGTGGTAATAAATCATCTTCCACTAGAGAATAGCTATTATTCTTAATTAATTCTTCTATTGAGTTTAAATAGATTGATAAATGCTGCTCTAATAATTCTTCTTGTTTCATATTTATATACCTTACCTTTTTCTATTTAAGAATAGCAATAGTTTTCCAATAAGTCAAGGTAGTTAGTCTAATTTTAACTGTGATAATAACTCTGTAAGATAATATATTGGATGTTTATCTAATTTTATGGTATCAAGTATTATAGTTACTTCAGTACTTGTAGATTTAAATCTAAACATTGGGTTTATCTTAAAAGCAGTTCTAAATAAATTTTCTCCGTCTTTTATCTGACCAGCATAAATAGTAATTTCAATTGTATTTTTAGTCTGATGAACTCTCTTAATATCTAGCTTTTTAACTAATTTTTCAAACCATTCTTCATACATATAAATAATCATATCTTCATTAAGTTTTCCAAATCTATCTTCTAGTTCTTGTCTAGTTTTTTCTAAAGATTCTTTACTATCTATTTGATTAATTATTCTATGTATTTCTATCTTTAAGTCTTGCTCTTTTACATAGGAATCAGAAATATGTGTTGATACAGAAATCAGTGGTTGAGTATTTTCATCTTCCTCTATTGCTTCTCCTTTTAATTTTTTAGTTTCTTCTGCTAGCATTTTTAAATATAAGTCTATACCTACACTATCAATGAAACCTGCTTGTTCACTACCTAAAATATCTCCAGCACCTCTTATTGATAAATCTCTAGTTGCAATTGCAAAGCCACTTCCTAATGAGGTGAAATCCTTTATTACCTTTAGTCTTTTTGTAGCTGTTTCTGTTAATATTTTACCTTCTTCATACATTAAATAACAATATGCTATTTTATTACTACGACCTACTCTACCTCTTATTTGATAAAGCTGACTAAGTCCAAAATGGTCTGCATCTAAAATAATTAGTGTATTTACATTTGGAATATCTATACCTGTCTCTATTATAGTAGTACATACTAAAACATCTGCTTCGTGATTTATAAATTGCATCATTTTATCTTCTATTTCGTTTTTATCCATTTGACCATGAGCTGATATTACTCTAGCATTTTCTACCAAGTTACTTATTTCATTAACTTTGTCATCAATATCACTGACATGATTATATAATACAAAAACTTGTCCATCACGAGCTAATTCTTTGTTAATGGCTTCTTTAATTAATGTTTTATTAACAGGTAATACATAAGTTTGAACTGGATATCTATTAACAGGTGGAGTTTCTATTAATGACATACTTCTTAAACCAGTAATAGACATTTGTAAGGTTCTTGGTATTGGAGTGGCAGTTAGTGTTAATACATCTATATTACTCTTATACATTTTTATTTTTTCTTTTTGTCTAACTCCAAAACGTTGTTCCTCATCTATTACTAGCAATCCTAAATCTTTTGGTTTAATATCATTACTTAATAATCTATGAGTACCAATAACTAAGTCTATTGTTCCGTCTTTTAAACCAGCTATTATTCTATTAGTCTCTTTCTTAGACGTAAATCTATTAAGTAGTCCTATCTCTATAGGAAAAGACTCAAATCTTTGCATAGCTGTTTCGTAGTGTTGATTAGACAAAATAGTAGTTGGACATAGAAACAAGACTTGTTTTTGATCAAGTATTGCTTTAAATATGGCTCTAAAAGCTACCTCTGTTTTACCAAAACCTACATCACCTACTAATAATCTATCCATTGGATGTGGTTGTTCCATATCTTCTTTTATTTGAGAAGTTACTAATAATTGATCTTTTGTTGGTTGATAAGCAAAGTTAGATTCAAATTCTTTTTGCATTCTATCATTCTTAGAAAAAGCAAATCCTTTTCTATGTTCTCTTTCTGACTGAAGCCTTAATAAGTCAAGAGCCATATCATGTACTTTAGACTTAACTCTACTTCTAACCTTTTGCCATTGATTTCCACCTAACTTATATATTTTAGGAGCAACTCCTTCTTTTGAAGAATACTTTAATAAGAGGTCTATTTTTTCTACAGGAATATAAAGTTTATCATTATCTTGATATAATACCTCAACATAATCTTTTAATTGTTCACCTTGTTTTAAAGTCTTTAAACCATTATATATACCTATTCCACAACTCTGATGAACAACATAATCACCTATTTCAAGTTTATTTATATCAGTGATTTTACTACCATATTTAAAGTTAGTTTTATACTTTTTATTAATAGTTTTCTTTTGAAACAATTCATTTGCAGTTAAGAATATATAATCTTTATAAATAAATCCCTCTTCCATTTCTAGTGATATATAGTTTATTTTTCCTACTTCTATATTTGTTAAATTAGTATCAATAGAAGGAAGATTCAATTTATTCATTAAACTTTTCTTCTGATAATCTTTTAAAGAAATTATTATAGTTTTAGAATGCATCAAAGATTCTGATAAGTACTTCTCAATAGATTCTGTATCTTCATAAAATTGAGGTGGATTTTTAGTATTAAAGGAAATGATTTCTTTTTTAGATTCTATAGCACTATCAATAGAAAAATAAGAAATAGCATCTTCCTGGTATTTTTCTTTATAAGGAAAGAAAAACCTAGTGGTTTTTATATTCTTCTCTTCTGTATAATTTTTTACATCTGTTACTATGTTTTCATATACAGTCTTTATTGAGCTTGGATCTTTATATATAGTTACTGAATCTGTTAAGTAGTCTTGTATTGAATCAACTTTTATATAGTTATCTAGTGGCTTTGTTGGTTCATCTTCAGCTAATGGTGTATCAACCAAAAATTCAGTACAAGGATAAATAGTTACTTTATTGAGATGATCCAATGATCTTTGTGTATTTTCATCAAAAGTTCTAATTGATTCAACAGTATCCCCAAAGAATTCTAATCTGATAGGATGACTTTCTCCTAGGGGAAACAGGTCTATTATAAAGCCACGAACTCCCAATTCACCAGTCTTTGTTACAATTGTTTCTCTTTTATAACCTAATAATTGTAATTTTTCTATTAAGGCTTTATGTGAAATTTCCATGTCTGTTGATATAGTTAGTATATTATCTTTATATATTTTTTTATTTGGTAAAAAATGTAAGTATCCCATTAAATGTGTAATTACAATTAGTGGCTTATCATTTTGTATAGCTTTTAAGGTTTCCAGTCTAGTAATAAGTAAATCAGGTGATATAGCAATAGCTTCACTCGTTAAAAAGTCATCCATTGGAAATAAATAAGCATCGTTTGTATAAAGACTTATTTTTTGAAATAATTTATTTGCTTCAATTAAAGTAGAAGTTACTAATAAGATGTTTTTATTCTTTTTATTCAAAATTTGCCATACATACATTGCAAAAAGTTCTTCAGACATATTGTCTAAAGAAACTGATTTAAAAGATAAATCTGAAAATAAATTATCAATAAGGTTCATAACTTCCTACTTTCTGTGATTATACTTATTCATTACTAAATCAAAGTTTTTATTCGCATAATCATTAATTATATTATTAACTATTGGTTCTAATTCTATTAATCTTTTTTCTTCATCATTAGTAAACTTAGAAAGGACAAAGGAAACCTGATTCATTGTATTTCTTGTTTCTGAGTTAATTCCAATTCTTAATCTATTATACTTATTACTTTTTAAACATTCTTCTATATTTTTTAAGCCATTATGTCCTCCTGCACTTCCTTTAGAACGTAAGCGATAAGTACCAATAGGTAGAGCTAAATCGTCACTTATTACTAGTATATCTTCTATCTTTATTTTAAAATAATTTACAAAAAGAATAACTGATTCACCAGAAAGATTCATATAAGTTTGAGGTTTTAGAAAAATTACTTTTTCATTATTTATAGTCTTTTCACAATATAATCCTTTAAATTTATTCTTCCAAACAACATTTGTTACTGATAAATAAGCATCTAGGAAACGAAAGCCTATATTATGTCTAGTGTTATCATATTCTTTTCCATAATTCCCTAATCCTACTATTAATTTCATTAGCTACTCCTTCTAAAATTATTTCCCGGGAAATAATTTACTTATTTTGATGATATTCTTTATATACGATTGATTTGGGTATTCCTCGTTCTTTTGCTACTTTTTTCATAGCATCATTTAAACTTAAATTATCTTGGATATATAAGTCTACATGCTGATTTATAGATAAATCCTGAAAGTTCTGTTTTACACCTTCTACTACCAAAACAATTTCTCCTTTTAATTCTTTATAATTAACTAATATTTCTTTTATATTACCTCTTATTGTTTCTTCATACTTTTTGCTCAATTCCCTAACAATAGCAATTTTTCTATTTCCAAATATTTCAAGCATGTTTTTTAGTGTTTCTTCAAGTCGCTTAGGAGATTCATAAAAAATAATTGTAAAAGGATAATTCTTTAAGTTATCCAATTCTCTTTTCTGCTTAGTGTCTTTTGCATTTAAAAATCCATAAAAAAGAAAGGGCTGTGGTGATAGTGTGGACAAGGTTAAAGCAGGCACAAATGCAGTAGGGCCTGGTAAACTTATAACATTATAACCTTTTTTTGTCACATATTCAACTACTTTATAACCAGGATCACTAATAATTGGAGTTCCTTGATCTGTTACTAAACCTAGATTATTATCATTTTTTAAAAGTTCTATAATTTTATCACACATTTTATCTTCATTATGATCATGACAACTTATTAGTCTTTTTTTTATATTGTAGTTAGCCAATAATTTGCCAGTTTCTCTTGTGTCTTCGCATAGAATAATGTCAACTAATTCTAAAGTCTTTAAAGCTCTTATTGTTATATCATCATAATTTCCAATCGGTGTTGGAATTAAGTATAGATTACTATTTTTCATATTTTTTACTCTCTTTCTAAAAAAATTGGTGTTTCTACTTTTAAACCTTCTCTTCCATAATATACCGAATCTAAAAGAAATAATGAAGAATTATTATTGTCTGAATGTATAAATCTTATTCTTTTTGGCTCTAATTTAAATTCTCTTAATGTTCTTAATATTTCTATTAATCTGTCTGTTCTATGAATAAAATAGAAATGCCCTTTTTGTTTCAATAATTGACTACTACAATATGCTAACTCTTCAAATGTTAATTTTAGTTCGTGACGAGATATAGTTTTTGTTAATGAATCATTAGTTTTGGAGTTATTATTCATTTTAAAATATGGAGGATTAGAAATTACAATATCTATACTATGTGGTGTAAAATATTTCTTATAATTTTGTACTTTGTCATTAATTATTTCAATTTGATTTGCCAAACCATTTTCATTTATGTTATTTATAGCAACTGTTGCTAATTCACATTGTATTTCTATTCCATATATTTTTGTATTTGTTCTAGTACTCAGTAGTAAGGGAATCAATCCTTGTCCTGTTCCTATATCAACAATTATTTTATCTTTTTGTCTTATATCAATAAAATTTGATAACAAAACACTATCACTTGTTATTAAAAAAGAATTAGTAAGTTGACTATAACTAATTTTCTTTCCATTATGTTCTATATATTCTTTATTAGTCATTTTTAAGTTCCACTATTTCTTTACTTTTAGTTTCTATTTTATAAGTCCCAGATAGAATATTAATTTCTACTACTTTACCCTCAACTTTACCATTATTAATTATATTTCCAACTTCTGGAAATTTTTCTTTGAGGCTGGTGTATGCCTCATCTTCATATTTCAAACAACATAAAAGTCTACCACAAACACCATTTATCTTAGTAGGATTTAGAGCTAAAAATTGATTTTTTGCCATTCCTATTGATACACTGACAAAATCTGTTAGAAAGGTATTACAACATAAAAATAATCCACATGGTCCTATGCCACCTATTTTTTGAGCTTTATCACGAACACCTATTTGTCGTAGTTCTATTCTTGTTCTATATTTTTGAGCTAAAATTTTAGTTAATTCTCTAAAGTCAACTCTAGTGTCTGCTACATAACTAATAAATAGTTGTTTTCTATCAAAAGTATAAAATGAATCTACAAAATGCATATCTAAATTTAATTCATTAGCCTTTTTTTGTGCATAACTATAAACTTCTTCACTTTCTTTTTCATTTTTTTCTTGTTGCTGTAAATCTCTTTTCGTTGCTGTTCTAATAAAATTACACACATTTTGTGGAATATCAGATATATTGGAAATTTCATTAATTGAATAAATTTCAGCTAATTTTAAATCTCCATTTTTTTCAACTATTATTTTCGTTCCTTTTTTTAATGATTCTTTTGTCTTTAATTTTACAATATCTAATTCTCTTTTCAAATAAGAATTAATAAATCTAATAGTTAAAAATTTCATTTTTTACCTCCGTTAATTTGATCAGAAGTGAATCTAACCATAATTTAATATTAACATTATACTGAAGCTTTACAGAAAATTCATCAATTATACTTACTATTTCTAATAGTTGAAACTTATTTAAATTGATATCACTTGACTTTATACTTAGGCTACTTAAGTCGTTAGTCTGTATATAATATTGTAAAATTTTGGAAATTTTTTTCAAAGTATCCAAAGATAGTTCCTTTGTTTGAAATAAACTTTCATAATAGTCATTAAATAATATTATTAATGGCTCTGTATCAATCAATAAATTATTTAATAATTTAATAAGAATCTGATTATCATTAACATCTATCATATTACTTTTTTCTTGTTTAAGAGTCATTACTGTACATCTAGATAAAATAGTAGGTAATACTTTATATCTATGTGTAGATAAAAGAACTGCAATTATATTGTTTTCAGGTTCTTCTAAAAATTTTAAAATAGTATTAGCCGAACTAAGATTTAACATTTCTGCATGGTGAATAACATATATTTGATATGTACCATAGACAGATTTATTGGAAAATTTTTCCATTATTTCCAATAATTGCTCTTTTTTAATAACATTATTTTCAGGTTTGATTTCTAATAAATCAGGATAGCTTTTATTTTCTAGAAGATTAATCAGCTTTTCTTTTGAAATACCAACTTCATTCGATTCATTAAGTCCACAAATAAGTAATTGTTTATAAAATTCATTTAAGTAAGTATCTACTAATTCATCTTCATTGTTATTTGTTTCTATCAAATAAGCATGATTAATTCTTCCAGAATTAAGAGGAACAATAGCTTGTTCATAAAATAATTGTTGATTTTCTCTCAATTGTTCCAACATTAATAACACTCCTTTAAAACAATATTACTTTTAATAAAACAAAAACAAAAAGAATTGGAAATCCTAATACACTAATTGATCCTACTGTCATAATATTTATTGGTATTATTAAATTAAATCTAGATGCTATTAAATTATAGCCATATAATATAATAACACTCAATATAATTCTTTTAATTATCTTAATTATTAGTTTCATATTTTCACCTAATAATAATTATGATATTCTTTTTGTTTTATGCAATTTCTTTTCTATCTTCTAAAGCTTTAGATAATGTTAAACTATCTATATATTCCATATCTGCACCAATAGGTACTCCACTTGCTAATCTTGTAATTTTTATTCCAGTATTTTCCAATATTTTTTTTATGTACAAAGATGTTATTTCCCCTTCTACATTTGGTTTAAAGGCTAAAATTATCTCTTTATAATCATTCTTATTTAAATGATCCAGTAATTTATCAATCCCTATATCTTCTGGATTTACATCGTCAAGTGGAGATATTAATCCATTCAAAACATGATATTTTCCCTTATACATCCCCATTTTTTCAAACAAGAAAACTATTTTTGAGTCTTCAACAATACAAAGTACATCTTTATTTCTTGTATCATCAGAACATACTTGACACAATTCTTTATCCGTAAGCGTTTGACAAACTGGACATTTATGGATATTTAATCTAGCATCTTTTATACTTTCCTGAATTAAATCTATTCTTTCTTCATCAAAATCAAGTAGATTGAAAGCCATTCTTTCTGCTGTTTTTTCACCAATCCCGGGAAAACTTTTAAAACTATCTACTAAATTTTTTATGCTTTCTGGATACATTTTGTCCTCTACATAAATCCTGGTATACCATTAGCAAGAGGTCCCATTTTATCTTGAGTTGTTTTATCTATTTTTTTGCAAGTATTATTTATTGCTATCATTAGCATATCCTCTAATACTTCAATATCTTCTAAGGTAAAATCTGCATCTAAATTAATTTTAACATCTGTTACTTCCTTTTTACCATTCATTTTAACAGTAACAAAACCTTGATTACTTTCAAATTCCATCTTTTCTATCTCTGCTTGCTTACTTAGTAATTCTTTTTGCATTTTTTGAGCTTGTTTCATCATAGCTTGTATATTCATATATTATCATCCTCTTTCTTTATCTAATTTCTACTAAGTCTCCAAAAAGCTCTTTGGCTCTAAGAAAACTTTCATTGCTACTTTCTGTTTTACCTTTTTTCGGTTCTTCTGTAGGTTCATCAGTTATTTCCATTTTTTTACCAGACTTTAACAACATTATGTATTCCTTTTTTAAATTTTCCCAATCTGAATCTTCTATAAATGATATTTTTTTATTAGAATTTGATATCTCACTATAAAATGTTGTTAATTTTTGAAAATGATCTGACATTCGTTTCAATGTTGAACTGTGTTCATAACTAATAATTAGTGATTTGTTACTTGACGCTCTCGGTGTCCCATCTAATAATTCACATGCTAAATATCCATTATTAACATCAAACGTATAATCGTTTATCTTTTTCCATGTATTTATCTCAATATTCAAGTTGTTTTTTGTTGCCTCGGCCAGCGTATTTTTTGCTCTAATTAGCATTGTTTCTTTTAGATGTTTATAGTTTACGTTATTATCACTATTATTAATAGGAGTTATTTCTTTTGTTGGTTTACTATCACCATCAGATGCAGTATCAATAATTTTAGAGTTTTTCTCTGAAATTATTTCCCGGGAAATATTTTTTTCAAACGTTTTGTTTTGATTTATAAAATGTAATAAAAGTATTTCTACATAAACTTTTATATCATCAGATTTCTTTATGTCAGATATTTTTTCATTTAAAAGACTGACTAACTCGACAATTTCTTTCTCACTATATTCAAGATTTTCATTTTTCATATAATAATTAATCAGTATATCTTTTAAATGATATATAAGTTGCTTTAATATTTGAACTAAATCTTTACCGTCGTTATAATAATTTTCTATTTTTTCTAACATAACATCAGTTTTATAAGCTAGAATGGAGTTTTCAAATTCTAATAACTCATTTTCTATGATTTGACCATTCATAGTTAAAAAGTCATTATAGGTAATTTTTCCCAATTTGTAACTACTTAATTTATCAAGTAAACCTATGGCATCTCTTAACCCACCATCAGAGGCATATGCAATAGAAGTTAATACCTCATCTTCTATTTCTATTTTTTCATTTAAAACAATTTTTTCCAACATTTGTTTGATATCATTTGGACTTATTTTTTTAAATTGAAATGTTTGACAGCGAGAAATAATTGTATTTGGAATTTTCTGTGGATCAGTAGTTGCTAAAATAAATATAACATGCTCTGGTGGTTCTTCTAAAGTTTTTAACAAAGCATTAAAGGCTCCGATTGAAAGCATGTGTACTTCGTCTATTATATAAACTTTATATTTCAGCTCTGAAGGTAAAATTTTCACCTTATTTCTTAATTCTCTTATTTCATCTACACCATTATTGGAAGCAGCATCAATTTCAATAATATCCATACATTCCTTTTGACCTGAATATATACAATTTTTACACTCATTACAAAGATCATCTTTATAATTAAGGCAGTTAACAGCTCTAGCAAATATTTTAGCTGCAGTAGTTTTCCCAGTTCCCCTTGGACCTGAAAATAGATAAGCATGTCCGATATGAGATGTTTTAATACTATTTTCAAGAGTTTGAATTATAGTAGTTTGACTTACAACATTTTCAAATTTTTTAGGTCTATATTTTCTATATAAAGCTTGATACATACTTTCACTTCCAATCAGATATATTGTACCAAATTTTCAGTAAAAAGTCTTTAACTTTAACTAAATAAAATTTAACAAAATATTGTAAAATATATTTCTTCATAATTTTTATAGAACATCTGTTTTATCTTTTACTAGCAAAAAATTTTCTAAGCAATTCGCTGCATTCTAATTGCATTATATTATGATAGTAATTTATTTTATCATTGTTATCAGAGCTATTACAAATATCTTGAAAAATTTTATGATTATTATTGTCTGTTGACTCAGCTCCATAATAAATTTTTTTTATTCTACTTTGTTTAATAGCACTAGTACACATTGGACATGGTTCCAATGTTACATATATATCACAATCAATCAATCTCCAATTTTTAACTTTTCTTGTAGCTTTTTCAATAGCAATTATTTCTGCATGAGCAAGTGAGGACTGTTTTTTTTCTTTAATATTGTGTCCCCTTGATATAATTTTTCCATTTTTAACAATTACCGCACCTACTGGTACTTCATTTATTTCTAATGATTTGTTAGCTTCTTTAATTGCTTCTATCATAAATTTTTCGTGCATTTTTATCACCCATTTTTAATCAAAATAAAAGTGCACATAAATAGGATATGTTAAGGCTGCTATGTTTCCATCCTGACCTAGTTCCATAACTATTTATTGCACAACATAATAGTATACTATATTTAAAACTATTGCAAGATTTTTTTTAATAGAAATTTTGTTGTTTACTATTTCTTAGATAAATTATTTCCACCGTTCTTGTTTCACGTGAAACATTCTACTCTTTTTTATATTTATATTTTTTTTCGGACCTATTTTATTTTTCTAAATATATATTACTTGTTTACTTATTTATTCAAATTATTTCCCGGGAAATATTTTTTTCACTATTTTTGTTTCACGTGAAACATTCGATTCTTTTTTTATATTTACATTTTTATTCGGACCTATTTTATTTCTCTAAATATATATTACTTGCTTACTTATTTATTCAAATTATTTCCCGGGAAATATTTTTTCCACTGTTTTTGTTTCACGTGAAATATTGAATTATATCTAATTGTTTTATTTGATCTTATATTTTTCTTTTAACTTACATATTGTCATTTATTTGCTTAATTAAATTATTTACTGGAAACAAAAAAAGAGAAATTACTATTGATTTTTCTCTTCTTCTTGATCTGATTCAATTTCTTTTTCTACAATAGCTATAGTTGCTACTTTTTGATTGTCTTTTAAATTAATTAATCTATTTCCTTGAGTTGCTCGCTTCAATGTTGAAATTTGTGATAATGGCATCCTCATAATTATACCACTATCTGTTATTATCATAACATCTAATTTATCAACATAGTTTGGATTAACATACTTCAATGCAACCATATTTCCATTTTTTTCTGTTATATTCAAGGCTTTCACACCCTTGCTACCTCTATGAGTCAATCTATATTCATCTATTAAAGTTTTCTTTCCATAACCTTTTTCAGTTACAATTAAAATTTCTTCTCCGGAATTGATTATTTCAGAACTTACTACTTCACTATCAGTCAAATCTATACCTTTAACTCCGGAAGTTCCACGACCCATTGATCTAATTTCAGTTTCATTAAATCTTACCATTCTACCATTTTTAGCTCCAATTACAACCTCATCTGTACCAGTAGTTTTTCTTACAGCAATCAATTCATCATTTTCCTTTAGTATAATTGAAATTTTTCCGCTTTTTCTTATGTTATTAAATTCCTCAATAGGTGTTCTCTTTACTAAACCGTTTTTCGTAGTAAATAACAAATACTTAATTTTATCTTCATTTGAATCTAGCTCAATCATCGAACGTATGTTTTCATTTTTATCTAATGATAATAAATTAACTATTGGTATTCCTTTTGACTGTCTACTAAATTCTGGAATTTCATAGCCTTTTAGTCGGTACACCTTTCCACTATTCGAAAAGAATAATAAATAATCATGTGTTTTCATTGGAATTACTTGTTCTACAAAATCTTCCTCATTAGTTGACATGCCTCTTATTCCAACACCGCCTCTATTTTGGGCTCTATATGTATCTGATTTCATACGTTTAATGTAGCCCTTATTGGTTAAAGTTACTATTATATCCTCTACAGGTATTAAAGATTCATCCTCTATATACTCTATAGCTGTCATATCTATATTAGTACGTCTTTCATCAGCATACTTGTCTTTTATTTCTAGTAATTCTTCTTTGATAACTTTCAAAATATTTTCATCACTACTTAATATTTCTTTAAGTTTTTCAATAGTCTTTAACAATTCATTCAATTCGTTTTCTATCTTTTCACGCTCTAATCCAGTTAAACGACGTAGTTTCATTTCTAAAATCGAATTTGCTTGAATCTCAGTTAATCCAAATTGATTAATTAGTCCAGAACGAGCTTCTTCATCAGTTTTTGAACCACGAATTAGTTTAATAACTGCATCAATATGATCAAGGGCTATTTTTAATCCTTCTAAGATATGTACTCTTTTCTCGGCTACATCTAAATCATATTTTGTTCTACGAATTATTACTTCTTTTTGATAATCAATATACTTAACTATAATATCTTTTAATCCTAAAGTTTTTGGAACCCCTTGATCTAGCATCAAAAATATTATTCCATAGGTTGTTTGAAAAGCAGTATGTTTAAATAATTTATTTAGTACAACTTGAGCATTAGCATCTTTCTTTAAAGTAATTGTTATCTTAATACCATTTTTTAAATCAGAATGATAATCAGATATTCCTTCAATTGTCTTATTATGAACAAGTTCTGCAACTTTATTTTTTAATTCTAAAGTATTAACACCGTATGGAACCTCATCAATTATTATATAATGACGACCATTTTTTTCTTCAATTGTAGCTTTACTTCTTATTGTAATTGAACCACGGCCGGTTTCATAAGCTTTTCTTATACCACTATTTCCTAGGATATTAGCCCCTGTTGGAAAATCTGGTCCTTTAATATATTTCATTAATTCATCTAGTGTAATATCATGGTTATCAATATAAGCAACACAACCATCTATTACTTCTCCTAAGTTATGAGGAGGAATATTAGTTGCCATACCTACAGCTATACCAGTTGTTCCATTTACTAAAATATTGGGAAACCTTGAAGGTAAAACTTCTGGCTCTTTAGTTGTTTCATCAAAGTTTGGAATAAAATTAACTGTATTTTTATTAATATTTCTCAATAATTCAAGCGATATTTTAGAAAGTCTTGTTTCTGTGTAACGCATTGCAGCTGCTCCATAGCCTTCAATGTTACCAAAGTTACCATGTCCATCAATTAGCATATATCTATAAGAGAAATCTTGAGCCATTCTTACCATAGCTTCATAGATAGAACTATCACCATGTGGATGATAATTACCCATAACCTCTCCTACCGTTTTAGCACTCTTTCGATGTGGTTTATCTGGTGTATATCCAGACTCAAACATAGAATATAGAATACGACGATGAACAGGTTTTAGACCATCTCTTAAATCAGGAAGTGCTCTTGCTACAATTACACTCATTGAATATTCCAAAAAGGAATCTTGAACTTCTTTAACTATATTATTTGTTTCTAATCGATCCATTTTTTTCCTCCTATATATCTAAGTTTTCAACATAAGTTGCATTTGTTTCAATAAATTCTCTTCTAGGTCCTACTTCTTCACCCATTAATTTAGAGAATGTTTCGTCAGCAGCTAAGGCATCTTCAACAGTTATTTGTCTTAATACTCTCTTATGAATATCCATTGTTGTTTCATTTAATTCTTCAGCATCCATTTCTCCTAAGCCTTTCATTCTGGCTATATCATATTTAGTATTTGGAGAAAGTGTTGCTAGGTATTCATCTCTTTCTTGTTCATTTAAAACATATTTGATAGTTTTTCCGTGCTTTATAACGAATAAAGGTGGTTGTGCGGCATACACATGTCCAGCTTCAACAATCGGCTTAAAAAAGCGGTAAAATAATGTTAAAAGTAATACTCTAATATGACTACCATCTACATCAGCATCTGTCATAATAATAATTTTATTGTATCTAAGTTTTGATAAATCAAATTCTTCACCAATACCAGTACCAAAAGCTGTTATAATAGTACGAATTTCTTCATTTGATAAAGCTCTATCTAATCTTGCCTTTTCTACATTAAGTATTTTTCCTCTTAATGGTAAAATTGCTTGTGTCATACTATCTCTACCCTTTATAGCAGAACCACCGGCAGAATCCCCTTCTACTAGGAATATTTCGCTTTCTGAGGCATCTTTACTCTTACAATCAGATAATTTTCCATAGAAATTAGTGACATCTAAATCACCTTTTCTTCTTGTTAATTCTCTTGCTTTTTTAGCTGCTACTCTAGCTCTTGAAGCTGTCATAGCTTTTTCTATAATTATTTTTGCTTCATCGGGGTGCTCCATTAAAAACCTCTCTAAGTTTGCCGAAAAAATTCTATTTGCTATACCACGAACTTCACTATTTCCAAGTTTAGTTTTTGTTTGACCTTCAAACTGAGGATTAGGATGTTTTATAGAAACAATCATTGTTAATCCTTCCTTAACATCGTCACCAGTTAAGGAATCATCCTTATCTTTCATCATACCACTACTTTGGGCATACTTATTTAGTATTCTTGTAAGAGCCATTCTGACTCCATCCTCATGAGTTCCACCTTCTGGAGTTGTTATATTATTTACAAATGAATAAATACTAGAACTATATGTTTCATTATACTGCATAGCAACTTCTAACATGATGTCTCCTTCTTGTCCTATTACATCAATAATAGTATTGTGTATTGGCTGCTTAGATTTATTTAAAAGTTCAACATATTCACGTATTCCACCTTCGTAACAAAAAGACTCTTTTTTATCTGCTTCTCTATCATCATATAGTGTAATTCTAAGACCACGATTTAAAAATGCAAGCTCACGTAATCTATTTCGTAATATATCATAATCAAATACAGTAGTTTCCTGAAAAATAGATGCATCTGGTAAAAATGTTACCGTTGTTCCTGTACGATCTTCATCACAATCACCTATAATTTTTAAAGGTTCAACTGGATGTCCACCATTAGTATATTTTTGATAGTAAACATGACCGTTTTTATATACTTTTACCTCTAGATATGTAGATAAGGCATTAACTACACTGGCACCAACACCATGAAGACCACCAGATACTTTGTATCCTCCACCGCCAAACTTTCCACCAGCATGTAAAACTGTATATACAGTTTCTACAGTACTTTTTCCAGTTTTTGGATGAATATCTACTGGTATACCACGTCCGTCATCTTTAACAGTAATACTATTATTTTTTTCAATAGTAACCTCAATATGGGTACAATAACCTGCTAAAGCTTCATCTATAGCATTATCAACAATTTCCCATACTAAATGATGTAATCCTCTACTGCTTGTAGTTCCAATATACATACCGGGTCTTTTTCTTACAGCTTCTAATCCTTCCAATACCTGAATGGCTGAGGAATCATATTTTGCTAAATTTTCTTTTTCCATTAATTATTACTCCTTTCAACATTACCATTATTTACTTTAAATATTGTTGCATTCTCCAATGATTTTTTAGAAATATTTTTTAAATCAGTGGTTGTTATAATACTTTGAATATCTTGATTTACATACTTTAATAAACGATTTTTCTTTTTTAAGTCAAGTTCACTAAAGATATCGTCTAATAATAAAACTGGTTTTGTCCCATTTTTTTCCTCGAATATTGGTATGGTTGACAACTTATAAGCTAAGACTGCACTTTTTTGTTGACCTTGTGAAGAAAATAACTTCATATCCACATCATTAAGTTGAAATTGGAAATCATCACGATGTGGACCAAACATAGTCATACCGATATGAAGTTCTCTTTGATAATTCTTGTTCAAGATTTCCATCATTGTCTTTTTCAAACTGTCATCTTCATAATTATCAAAGGAAATATTTGGCTTGTACAGAATTGATAAGTTCTCTTCACCAGTAATATTCTTAAAAATATTATTAATATTTCTATTAATTTTTTCTAAATATTCATTTCTAAGCTTATAAATAACAATTGCTTTATCTATTAATTGTTCAGTTAAAATATCAAGATATTTCTTATCAGCAATATTATTAGTAAAAAGAATTTTTAGATATTCATTACGTGTTCTTAATATTTTATTATATTGATTATAGGTATTTAAATATAAAGATGAAAGTTGACTAATCTCCATATTTAGTAAATTTCTACGAATACTAGGAGAACCTTTTATTAGTTCTAAATCATCTGGAGTAAAAAGCACAATATTTAAGTTAGATATATAATCAGCTAAACAATAAATTCTCTTATTGTTAACTTTTACTACCTTTTCTGTCTCCATAATTTCTATTTCTAAATTTTTTAATGATTTATCATTTTTAACAGTTCCTTTTATTTTAGTCTTCTTTTTAGCAAGCCTTATTAAATTATTTTCATTAATATTCTTATAAGACTTTGTTAATGCTAAAACAACTATCGACTCTAATATATTTGTTTTTCCCGAAGCATTTTCCCCAATAAATATATTCATAGATGGTCCTAGTTCTAAATTAACTTTACTATAATTACGAAAATTAACTAAATTTAACCGTTTAATTACCATTTTTAGTCAAAAAAGCCTTCATATTTTCACCTTCACCTATTTTCAGTATACCCATACACGCAAGAATATTATATCATACTTGGTTTAAATAAAATAGAAAAAGTTGCTTTTTTTGACTTATTCCGTAACTAAAATTCCATTATTTTTATATAATTTAAATTTATACAAAAAAGACCAACATCATTTAACGATGTTAGCCTGTTAGCAAAAAAATTATTGATTCTTTCTGTTTCTAATAACAGATTCTAAACGACTAGCTCTAAGAATCTGATTTTCCATTGATTTGTATGAAATTGGAATGTTTAATTTTTTTCCATTATCAAATACTACTTCTGTATAGTCTTTTCTTTACTGGATTTATAGTTTCTATCCTATTCAAAGCTAACCATGAGCAATTATTTTCTTCAGGTGATACTGTAGGAAAAAAAATTACATTTCGACTATCGTCAACCATTATAGGCAACTTATAAGATGTTTTTAATATTTGCTTTGCTCCTTCTCTTCTCCCAAGATATGAACTACCAAAATATTTACAGCTATAGTCAATTATCTTTAGTGGTTTTACCTCTACATTATACTTGTAATCAGCTTCTACTACTACAGAAGTCATTTTTGTTTCTGGTATGATTGCTAAAGTGGCATCATTAATTTCATAATCTTTCATTTAAATTTCCCCCTAAAACATCAAAATGTTTACTATCAGTCTACTATATTATATTGTCGAATTTTATCGTTTTATGTCGATAATAGTAAAAAAATGAAAAAAGCTGGCATTTTTACCAGTTTTTTTAACAAATTATACATTTTTCATATTTCTAATATGTTCTAATTGGTAGCACTAATTGTGTTAAGGTATCATCTTCACTGCTTTTTAAAACGATAGGTTTTATTTCTCCAACAAATGATAATTCAACAGTATCTGTAGGAAAAGATTTCAAAGCATCCATCATATATCTAGCACTGAAAGAAATTTTAATATCTAAATCTCTATCTTTCTTAATAGACATTTTTTCTTCTACTCTACCAATTTCAGCACTTGATGATTTCATTATTAACGTATCACCATTTGTTTCCATAGTTACTATATTTTTATCTTTATCACTTGTTAAAATGCTTACGCGATCAACTACATTATAAAAATCATTAATATTAAAATGTAATTTTACTTGATCTTCCTTAGGCAATAAATTAGAAGTATTTGGATAAGTACCATTTATTAAGCGAGATTGAAATAATAAGTTTTGATTTTTAAATAATATTTTATTATTGAAGATATGTACTTCTATTTTTTCATCACCTTCACCTAATATTCTTGTAAATTCTACAAGATTTCTACTAGGGATAACAATATTCATGTTTTCCTCAGAACTTGTTGATAAAGGTATAATTTTTCTTGCTAATCTATATGAATCGGTTGCATTACATTCTAATATATTACCAATAATATTAAAATTTATACCATTTAATATAGCTTTATTCTCATCTATACTAGTGGCAAACGCTGTTTGATTAACTATTTCTTTTAATAGTGTTTTAGATAGTTCAATATGATTTTTACTTTCTACTAATTCAATAGATGGATATTCTTTTTCACTAATACCATTTAAGTTAAATTCACTGTTTTCAGTATATATTAATATCTTTAAATCATCCACTACTTCTATATTAATAAATGGATCAGGTAATTTTCTTACTATATCTAATATATATTTACCTTGAATAATAATACTTCCTTCTTCTTTTAAGATTATATTTTCATTGTCACATGGTATTGAAGTTTCTATTGTAATATCATTATCACTAGCAGTAAGAGTTAATCTCTTTTTTGTAAGGTGAAACTTGATACCTGCTAAGACTGGTATTACATTTTTAGTTGATATTGCTTTTGACACTTTATTAAGTGCTTCTAATAGTATTTCTTTTTTAATTGAAAATTTCATTTTATATTCCTTCTTTCTTTTCTTTTATTTATATATATTATTAATAATAATACTGTGGAAACTGTGGAAAACTTTTCATTTCCTTTATATTATAGCATATTAGTAAGTTTTTTGCCTGTGGAAAACTTGTGGAAAACTTATTTTTTTCCACAGGTAACTTATTTTAAGTCATTAGATAACTTTTCCACAATACCTGCTAAATCCTTATTATTCTTTATTTCTATTTCTATTTTTTCCACAGAATGCATAACAGTAGAATGGTCTTTACCACCAAATTCAGTTCCTATTTTAGGATATGACTCGTTTGTCAATTTTCTACACATATACATAGCTATTTGTCTAGGAAAAGCTATGTTGCTACTTCTTTTTTTTGAACGTATGTCTTCTACTGATATTTGAAAGAACTCAGCTACAATTTTTTGAATTCTTGCAATGTCGTTTTTTTCACTCATCCCTTTATTAATAAAGTCTTTTAGTGCTTCAATGGCTAAGTTTAGAGTTATTTTTGAACCACCCATTATTGTTGAGTAAGCCACTAATCTTGTGATTGAACCCTCTAGTTGTCTTACGTCACTTCCCATATTCGAGGCTATATATTCTATTACTTCCTCTGGGATTTCGGCTTCAAAATTACCGGCTACTATTTTTTTTCTTAGAATCTCTTTCCTCAGTTCAAAGTCAGGTGGACCTATATTTACTGTTAATCCCCAGCAAAATCTAGTTCTAAGACGTTCAGCTAGTAGTTTTAAATCATTTGGTGATCTGTCTGATGAAACAATTATTTGCTTACTATCATTATATAGATTAGTAAAAGTATGGAAAAATTCTTGTTGTGTTTGATTTGCTCCTCCTAAAAATTGTATATCATCAATTATTAGTACATCTATATTTCTATATTTGTTTTTAAAGAATTCTTTGTAATTAAAGTTAGTACCGTCTTGGTCCTTTCTATTTATACTAACAAAATCATCTCTAAATTGATCACTTGTTACGTACAAGACTCGTTTATTTGAATTTTGTACTATATAGTTACCAATTGCATGCATTAGATGCGTTTTTCCGAGGCCACTATTACCGTAAATAAACAGTGGATTATAAATTTTTCCGGGATTTTCAGCTACTGACAAAGCTGCTGCTTGTGCAAATTTATTGCTGTTACCAACAATGAAATTATTAAATGTATAATTTTGGTTTAAATTTGATTTTTGCTTAAATTCTGTTTTTTCAATATTTTCTTCTTCTTCTTTTTCTTTTATAGCTTCTTCTTTTTCTTTGAATTCATTTTCTAGAAAAAATTCTAATTCAAAAGTTGTACCTGTAATTTTGTTTAAAGCATTTTTTATTAAATCTTGATAATTGTCATGTAAATGTTTCTTATGTATAGACATAGGTACGATGATAATTGCTGTGTCGTCTTTTAAATCTTTCAGATTAACGTCTTGAAACCACGTAGAAAATGCAAGTGAAGAAAGCTCTTCTTTAATTTCTTTTAATACGTTATTCCATATGATGTCTACATTCAACTTCATCACTCCCCTGTCCACATAAACCACCATTATGATACTCTAAAATGTGGAAAAAGAAAATAGAAAAAAGCAAAAAAAAATTATCCACAAGTTTTCCACAGACTTTTCCACAGGCAAAATGCTGATATTTACTGAACATTAGAAGTTTTCCACAATTTCCACAAATTTGTTTTGCACATGTGAATAATGGTTTTCCACAGCTTGTGCAAACTGTGGAAAACTATACTTTTTTGTTTTTTAGTATCATTATTTTTAAAGTCTTCATTCCTAAAATGAGAAAATATTCATAAAGTCATTTAAATTTTCTTGACAAATAAATGAGATTATTATTATAATAATGTAGATTTCATGTCTGGAGGTGGGAGTATGAAGAGAACGTATCAACCAAATAAACGTAGAAGAGCTAAGAAACATGGATTTTTTGCTCGTAAAGTTTCAGCAGGTAAAATTTTAAATAATAGAAGAAGAAAAGGTCGTAAAGAATTAGTAAAATAAATTCCACTGTTTTCACAGTGGTTTTTTACTATTTAGGAGAGGGGCTATAGTATGAATAAGGATTATATAATAAAGGAAAGTAAAATATTTGATGAAATGATAAAAAAGTGTCCATCTAAGAAGAATAAAAGTTTTATTATATTTTATTGTACAAAAAAAGAATCTTTTTCTAAGTATGGGATTGCTGCCCCTAAGAAACTTGGTAAGGCTGTTACTCGTAATAAAATGAAGAGAAGAACAAGGGCTATAGTATCGGATTTTCAAAAAAACTATAAAAATGTTTATGATTGTATTATAATAATCAGGAGAGGTTCTTTAGATAAAAATTATGAGTCATTGAAAGAAGAGTTATTTAATTTGTTATTAGAAATTAATAATAAATAAAGATAGAGAAGGGAAGTTATATATATGAAGAAAAAGAAAAATGCTAAAACTTGTAGAATATTAATTCTAATTATATCAATATTTTTATTAACAGGATGTACTACAACTCTTGTTGATAGTAAAAAACAAGCAGTTAAAAATCCAGAAACAGGGCAATCTTTAACAAAAAATATTTTGTGTCAGCCTGAAAATACAAAAACTGTTAAAATTTATGAAAAAAATAAAGTTAATGTAGAAAAGTTACCAAAATGTGATAATTTTAAGCTTACTTCGGGAGGATATGAAGGATTATGGACATCAATCTTTGTAAAACCATTAGCCTTTATAATCTTGAAATTAGGTAAGTTAGTTGGAAGTTTTGCTATAAGCATCATTATTATAACTGTAATATTAAGATTTATATTATTTCCATTTACTAAGAAAATGGCTATCCAATCAGAACTAATGAAAAAAGCTAGTCCCGAATTAGAAAGAATTAGAAAAAAATATGAAGGTAAAACTGATGAAGCATCAATGATGAGACAAAATCAAGAAATGTTAATGGTTTATAAAAAATATAACTTTAATCCATTAAGTAGTTGTTTAGTTTCATTTATTCAATTACCATTATTCTTAGCTTTATATGAAGCAATAAATAGAGTTCCAGCTATTTTTGAAGATAAATTTATTGGTTTACAATTAGGGACAACTCCAGTAGTTGGATTTGGAACTCCAACATTCTATGTTTATCTTATATTAATAATTTTAATTGGAGCAACCACTATTTATACATTTAAGATGAGTGGTGCAGCTAGTCAAGATCCATCGATGAAAATGATGCCAATAATGATGAGTATTATGATTATCTTTACAGCATTATTTATGCCTTCAGCTTTAGGAATATATTGGGTAACTCAAAATTTATTTATGATTATACAAAATACTCTTACAGTTAAAGGAGTGAAAAAATAGTATGGAAAAGCATAGATTTGTAGGAAAGACTTATGAAGAAGCTGTTAATAAGGCTAAGATTGAACTACAAGAGTTAGAAGAAAACTTAATAATTAATGTTATAGATGAGAAGAAATCATTACTTTCTAAGAAATGTGAAATAGAAGTAGTTGAAAAAAGAGAAATTAAAAATTTTATCAAGGAAAAATTAGTTAATATTTTAAGAGAAATGGGCTATCAAGCAGAAGTGGAAATTCAAGTAAAACAAGATATCCCTACATATAGAATTTATTCTAATAATGATTCTCTACTTATAGGAAAGGGTGGAAAGAATTTAGAAGCTCTTCAAATAGTACTTAGACAAATTGTTAATACAGAAACAGGAATTAATTATAAGTTTTTTCTAGATGTATCTGATTATAAAGAGAAAAATGAACATCATTTAGAAGTTTTAGCAAAACGTTTAGCTAGAGAGGTAGCTACTACTAAAATAGAGGTAAAAATGGATTCTATGAATTCTTATGAGAGAAGAATTGTTCATAATATATTAACAAATAATAAAAAAGTTTACACAGAGAGTGTAGGAGAAGAGCCTAATAGATGTGTAGTTATTAAACCAAGAGAAGATTAGTTCTTCTTTTTCTTTACTTTAAATTTAGTTTTTACTATAATATAGTCAAATTGAAAGAGGTGGTATAATGGAACAAAAAGTTAGTCAAATAAGTTTGGATAAATTAAAAGAAAACAATCAAAATGATATAAAGAATATTTATAACAATATTGAATCTTTATTACTAGAACCTAAAGTAATTGAATATTTAAGAAACTGTAAATTACTGGAAGAAAAACAATCATTTGATAGCTTTTTAAATGGTTTAGAATTAGGAGAAGATGGTACCTTATTTAATAAATATGATGATAATAAACAAAAAGGATTAAGTAGTACTCATTATGGATTATCAGTAATCCTTAGAAACGCTCTTAGAATATTACTAGAGAATGGTATAAAATCTGTCTCTTATGATTCTATATTAAAATATATAGCTAATGCTGAAGAAAAGTTACATCGAATGAAATATATGGAAGGTGATAAGAGCGTTTCTAACAAATACGGAGTAGTAGTTTATGAAAATCCCAAAAACTATTCTTTGGTAGACTTTAAACAAATAATTCCAACTTTGACTCAAAGAAAATTAGAAATGAGTTATAATTTAACGGGAATTGCGGTTAATGAGTCAGCTAGAAAATTTGAAAGTTTAGATGACATATCTTTTGATGATAAGTTTAACTTATCTTCTAGGGAACAAGAAGCCTTTTTTGGTGATGATGCCTTATTATCATTAGGTATAAAAAAGAATATAAAGGAGAAAGTTTTTAAGAAATGATAGATTATAATGAAGATACAATAGCAGCAATAGCTACAAAGTTGGGGGTAGGAGCAATTTCCATTATTAGAGTAAGTGGAAAAGATGCTATACCTTTAGTAAATAAAATATTTAGTGGTAAAGATTTAGAAAAAGTAGATACACATACAATTAATTATGGCTATATAAAAAAAGAAAATGAAAAGATAGATGAAGTTTTAGTAAGTGTTATGAAGGCTCCTAAAACATTTACTAGAGAAGATGTAGTAGAAATTAATTGTCATGGTGGAATAAATTCTACATTAGCAGTTTTTTCTTTGTTACAAGAAATAGGAATAAGAGTAGCAGAAAAAGGTGAATTTACAAAAAGGGCATTTTTGAATGGAAGAATAGATTTAACGGAAGCAGAAGCTATAATGGATTTAATTGAAAGCAAAAGTGATAATCAACGAAAACTAGCAATGAACTCCTTAGAAGGAAAATTAAAAAACTATATTCATTCGTTTAGAGAACCTTTAAAGAAACTAATAGCTAATATAGAGGTAAATATTGATTATCCAGAATATTATGATATTGAAGAGGTAACCAAGAAAGATATAGAGAAAGAAGTAGAAAAATTAATTCCAAAATTACAAAAGACAATAGAAGAAAGTAAGAGTCATCAAATAGTAAAAAGTGGTATAAAAACAGTTATTGTTGGAAGACCAAATGTAGGGAAAAGTAGTATTTTAAATACCTTAATTAATCAGGAAAAAGCAATTGTAACTGATATAGAAGGAACTACAAGAGATATAGTAGAAGGTACAGTTTTTATAAATGGAGTTGAATTATCGCTAATAGATACTGCTGGTATTAGGAATACTGATAATGTTGTAGAAAAAATAGGAGTAGAGAAAAGCCTTGAATTGTTGGAAGAAGCAGACTTAGTCTTAGCAGTGTTTAATATAAATGAAGAATTAAGTAAAGAAGATAAAGAATTAATTGCTAAGCTTAATAAAGATAAGACAATAATTGTTTTAAATAAAGATGACTTAGCTAATAAAATAAATAAATCTAATTTTGATTTTTATCATATTGTATCTACTAATACTAATTCTTTGGAAGGGCTAGATTCTTTAAAGGATGAAATAATAAAGATGTTTTCTCTTGATATGTTAGAAGAAACTGATACATTCTTAGCTAACAATAGACAATTAACTTGTGCTAATAAAGCTCTTGAAACTTTATTAAAAATAAGAGAAAATATAAAAAGTGATTTACCATTAGAACTTATAGAAATAGATTTACAGGAAGTATTAAACGAATTAGGTACTATTACTGGTGAAGTTTATGATGAGGAATTACTTGATACTTTATTTGAAAATTTTTGTGTAGGGAAGTGATTTAGATGAATTATGAAATAATTGTAGTAGGAGGAGGTCACGCTGGTTGTGAAGCGGCTCTTGCTTGTGCTAGAAAGAATCATAAGACATTATTAATAAGTGGAAATTTAGATAATATTGCTGATATGCCATGTAATCCTTCGATAGGGGGACCTGCTAAAGGTATAGTAGTAAGAGAAATAGATGCTTTAGGTGGAGAGATGGCTAAAAATACTGATAAAAGTTCTCTTCAGATGAAAATATTAAATACTAAAAAAGGAAAGGCTGTTCAGGCTTTGAGAGCTCAAGCCGATAAAATTTTATATAAAAAGGAAATGCAAATGACTCTTAAAAATCAAAAAAATTTAGATTTAATGAGAGCCTTTGTCGAAAATTTAATAGTTAAAGATGGTAAGATTGGTGGAGTTATTTTAGCTGATGAAACAGAAATCAATGCTAAAGCAGTAATACTAACTACTGGTACTTACTTAAGAAGCTCTATTTTAATAGGTAGTAAGAAAAAGTCTGAAGGACCACATGGAGAGAAAGAAAGCAAATTTTTAAGTACTAAATTAAAAGAATTAGGATTTACTATTAAGAGATTAAAAACTGGTACCCCTCCAAGAATTGAAAGAAGTAGTATAGACTTTGATAAAGTAGCAATAGAAGAAGGCAGTAAAGAAAATTTGACTTTTTCTTATGATAACAACGATGCTTTAGCATATCACTATCAAATACCTTGTCATTTAGTTTATACTAATAGTAAAACTCATGAAATTATAAAAGAACATCTAAAAGAATCTAGTATGTATGGTGGTTATGTTGAAGGAGTAGGTCCAAGATATTGTCCATCAATAGAAGATAAAGTAGTAAGATTTAGTGATAAAGAACGTCATCAATTGTTTTTAGAGCCAGAAAGTTTATCATATGATGATATATATTTACAGGGATTTTCGACAAGTATGCCTGAATACGTTCAAGAAGAGATGGTTCACAGTTTAAAAGGACTAGAAAACGCTAAAATTTTAAGATATGCCTATGCAATAGAGTATGATGCTATTGATTCTAAACAAATTAAACGTAGCCTTGAAACAAAACTAATTGAAGGACTTTATACAGCTGGTCAAATCAATGGAACAAGCGGTTATGAAGAAGCAGCCGGTCAAGGATTAATTGCAGGGATAAATGCCAGTTTAAAAATTGAAGGAAAAGACCCGTTAATTCTTAATAGAAGTGAATCATATATAGGTGTATTAATTGATGATTTAGTAACTAAAGGAGTAAAAGATCCTTATAGACTTTTAACCTCAAGAGCAGAGTATAGATTACTATTAAGGAATGATAATGCTGATTTAAGATTAAGAGATTATGGTTATCAAATAGGTTTAATTGATGAAGACACTTATAAGGAATTTAATGAAAAGAAAGATAATATTAAGAAGATAATCAATATCTTAAAGAGTGAAAAAATAACACCTACTAAAGAGACTAATACATTATTAGAGAAGTTAGGAACAGCTCCTTTAAAAGATGGTATAACTCTATATGACTTGCTAAAAAGACCAGAATTATCCTTTAATGATATAGAAAAATTTAAAGAATTTCCTTATTCAAAAGCTGAAAAAGAAGAGGTAGAGATACAAATTCAATATGAAGGGTATATTAAAAAACAAGAAAAAGATACTAAGAAATTGTTAGACTTAGAAAAAATAAAGATACCTGCTAATATTTCTTATGATGATATAAAAAATATAGCAAGTGAAGCTAGAGAAAAATTAAAAACTGTAGAACCAGAAACACTAGCTCAGGCAAGTAGAATAAGTGGGGTTAATCCAGCCGATATTGCTATAATAATGGTTTATTTGAAAAAAGGGGAAAGAAAAAATGACTGAAGCTGAATTTGTGGAACAAGTAAGACTATTGGGAATTAATCCAACAGAGGAACAATTATCTAAACTTGAAAAATTATATGAGATAATGATAGAAGAAAACAAAGTAATGAACTTAACAAGGATTGTTTCCAAAGATGATGTTTATTTAAAACATTTCTATGATAGTTTAACTATAACTAAAGTTTGTGATTTAACTGGTAATTTAACATTATGTGATGTTGGTACTGGCGCTGGTTTTCCGGGTTTAGTCTTAAAAATATTTTATCCAAATTTAGATATAACCTTAGTAGACGCTTTACAAAAAAGAGTTAATTATCTTAATAGAGTAATTGAAAATTTAGATTTAAATGGAATAGAAGCTATTCATATAAGAGCCGAAGACTTAGCTAGAAAAGGAAATAAATATGATATTGTTACTGCAAGAGCAGTAGCTAATTTATCTAAATTATTATATTGGACTATGCCACTTGTAAAGAAAAATGGTTATTTTGTTGCAATGAAAGGTAATGTAGATGAAGAATTAGTAATGGCTAAGTCAATTTTTGAAAGAAAAAAGTATAATTTAGATAGAAAAGTAGAGTTTAAGTTACCAAAAGAGGGAAGTACTAGAACTATTTTGAAGATAAAATGTAATTAATTGCTAGATTAATTACTCTTTTGATGTTATAATGATATCATAGGAAGATTAGAAAGAATAAAGTGAGGGATAGTAATGCAGAATAATGAAAATGAAGTTGTATATTTATACTTAGATGATATAATTCCAAATAGATTTCAACCAAGACAAGTATTTGATGAAAAAGCCTTAAAAGAATTAGCAGTTTCTATCAAAGAACATGGGGTGATTCAACCTATAATTGTTCGTAATATAGGAAATAAATATGAAATTATTGCAGGAGAACGTAGATATAAAGCAAGTGCTTTAGCAGGACTTACTAAAATACCAGCTATTGTTCGTAATTTAGATGATAAAGAAAGTAGTAAAGTAGCTCTACTTGAAAATTTACAAAGAAAGAATCTAAATCCAATAGAAGAAGCTAGAACTTATCAAAAAATCTTAGAGTTAGACCAGATGACTCAAGAGGAATTAGCTAAAACTATGGGTAAAAGTCAGAGTGCTGTTGCTAATAAATTAAGATTACTATCTTTATCTGATGATGTTCAAGATGCTTTACTAAAAGAAAAAATATCAGAACGTCATGCTAGAGCTTTATTAGCAGTAGATAACCAAGAAAAACAAAAACAATTACTTAACAAAATAATAGCTAATAAAATGACAGTTAGAGAATTAGAAGAGGAGATTAATCCTAAACCTAAGGAAAAAATTGCTACTGCAGATATAGAAAAATTATTAAATAGAGAACCAGTATCAGTAAATGAAAATACTAGTGTTAATGTTCCAAGTTTATCAAACCTAAACCTAGATAATAATAATTCTGTTAAAGTAGTACCTACTTCTAATTCTTCTGTTAATACCTCAATGCCTAATAATAGTGATATAGATATTGATTATAGTACACCTCCTAAATTTATAGATTATGGAGATGAGAAAATAGCTGATATACAAGATCCATTATTAAAGAGTACAGCTAGTTCAGAACTTAATTTAGATGAACTTAGAAATAATGCTCAAGATATTAATGTTAAGGAAGAGAAGCCATCTATGGATATGGATAGTCTATTAAAAGTAAATCCAACTGGTGCTGTTCAACCTGAACAAAGTATGAATAGTAATTTTAAATTCTTTCAACCGGATTCAGATGATTCTAGCGTAAGTGGTGGACAAACTTCTCAGGCTTCTATGCCTTCTAACAATAATCAATCAGCTCTTGATGCTTTATTATCATCTAGTGTTACACCAGCTAATAATACACCGACTCCTGATAATTTATTAAATGTAAATAGAGGAGAAAATCAAGTAGAAGAAAAGAATGAAGTACCATATCTAGATACATATAACAATCCGTTTGCTCATAATCCAATTTTCTCTGATGATGTAGAAAAAATAATGGGTAAGAAGATTGAAGAAGGACAAGAAATACCAAAACTTGATTTTAATGATTGTTTAAATGTAGTACGTGATGCTGTTAAAAGAATAGAACAATCAGGATTTAAAGTAGAAAGTGAAGAAATGAACTTTGAAAAGAATTATCAAATAGTTATTAAGATAGCCAAAAATGAAGAATAGTTAAAGTAGAGAAATCTACTTTTTTTCCTAAAAATTATTTTCATAATAAGCTATTTCTGATACAATTAAATAGAGTTATGAAAAGAAGCGAGTGATAAAAATGGGAAAAGTCATATCATTAGTAAATCAAAAGGGAGGAGTAGGAAAGACTACTACTAGTATTAATTTATCTGCTTCTCTTGCATATCTAGGAAAAAGGGTTTTATTAATTGATTTGGATCCACAGGGAAATACAACAACTGGAGTTGGAATAAATAAAGGAGATATAAACAATAGTATTTATGATGTATTAACAGGAAGATGTACTTGTGTGGAAGCTATGATAAAGACTAAATATAAACAGTTATATGTTTTACCAGCCACTATAAATCTAGCAGGGCTTGATATTGAACTATTAGAAAAGAGTCAACAAGAACCTGGATTTGCAAAAGGGGCTCAATTAAAACAACATTTGGAAGATATAAAAGATAATTTTGATTTTATCATTATTGATTGTCCTCCATCTTTAGGACTTATTACAACAAATGCTTTAACTGCTAGTGATTCAGTGATTATCCCAGTTCAATGTGAATTCTTTGCCTTAGAAGGAATTATGCAGTTACTAAATACTATAAGACTTGCACAAAAACAATTAAATCCTAATTTAGATATAGAAGGAGTTTTACTAACTATGCTAGACTCTAGAACTAATCTAGGATTTGAGGTGGTAGAAGATATAAGAAAATTCTTTAAAGAGAAAGTTTATAATACTATTATTCCAAGACTAATAAGATTAACAGAAGCACCAAGTCATGGTGAACCAATAATAGTATATGACCCTAAAAGTAAGGGAAGCGAAGCTTATTTAAATTTAGCGAAGGAAGTGATTGATCGTAATGGAAACTAAAAGAAGAGCCTTAGGAAAAGGATTAGAAGAGTTATTCAATACAGAGCAAATAGATATAAATAAAGTGGAAGAAAAAATTATAGAATCTACACCTAAAAATGAAATTGTTGATTTAGATTTAGACCAATTGCGTAGTAATCCTTATCAACCGAGAAAAACTTTTGATGAAGAAGCTTTACAAGAGTTATCTAATTCAATTAAAGAACATGGAGTTTTTCAACCAATTATAGCTAAGAAAAGTATAAAAGGATATGAAATAGTAGCAGGAGAAAGAAGAGTACTTGCTAGTAGAATGGCAGGACTTGATAAAATACCAGCTATTGTAAAAGATTTAACTGATGAACAAATGATGGAAATAGCATTACTTGAAAACCTTCAAAGAGAAGATTTAAATGCTATGGAAGAAGCTATGGCTTATAAGAGACTACAACAAGAGTTGAACTTAACTCAAGAAGAGCTATCTAAAAAAGTAGGGAAAAGCCGTAGTCATGTTACTAATATGATGGGATTATTGACTTTACCAGAAGAAGTAAAAGATATGATAATTACAAAAGAAATATCTATGGGACATGCTAGAATACTAAGTAAATTAGATGATAAAGAACAAATAAAGAAACTAGCTAATGATGTAGTAGTTAAAAAACTTAGTGTTAGACAACTAGAAGATATGACTAATTCACCAGTGGATTTTCATAGAAAAAAAGAAATAAGAAGAAGAGAAGCAAGTGATTCAGAATATAGTTATATAGCAAGTACTTTGTGTGATAAATTAGGAACAAGAGTAAAAATCAAGAAAAACAAAATAGAAATTAAATTTGAAAATGCAGCAGATTTAACAAGAATACTTGAAATTATGCAATTAGATAAATAATAGTAAAAGGAAGTGATATAGTGAAAGAATTTTTAGATTCAGAAATTTTCTTGTACATTTTAAAACCAATTATTTATATTGCTGTAGCATATATTATTTATAGAATATTAAATTTTGTTTTACAACAAGCTTTAATTAAGAATAATGTATCATCAAAGCATCGTCGAAAACTAGAAACATCAAAGAGCATCATTGTAAATTTTGTTAAATATTTAATAATTATTATAACAATGTTATCTATTCTTTCATTATATCATGTAGATGTTAGTAAAATATTTGCTGGAATTGGTATTGCTACTGCTGTCCTTTCTTTAGCATTTCAAGATGTAGCAAAAGACTTTTTAGCAGGAATTGCTATTCTTTTAGAAGATCAATTTGAAATAGGAGATAACGTATCTATCAATGGATTTAGAGGAGACGTTATTTCTATGGGACTTAAAACCACTAGAATAAAAGACTATAAAGGAGCAGTTAAGATTATTTCTAATCATACTATAAATGAAGTAATTAATTATAGTTTGAATCCTTCTTTAGCGGTAGTAGATATATCAGTAAGTTACGAAAGTGACTTAAATGAAGTGGAAAAAGTTATAAATGCTACTATGGAAAAAATCAATAAGACTTACGATAATCTAAAAGGTAAGTGTGAGTTGTGGGGAGTAGAAAAATTAAATGATTCAGCAGTTGTTTATAGAATTGTTTTAAAAACTAGGTCTAATAAAAACTTTGCTGTTGAAAGAAAGATGAAAAAAGACTTTAAATTAGCTTTAGATGAAGCAGGAATTAAGATACCATATCCACAAGTAGAGGTGCATAATGAATAATAATTATCAAGTAGGAACTCATTTAATTCTAAAAAAAGGACACCCCTGTGGAACTAATGAATGGGAAGTAGTACGTCTTGGAGTTGATATTAAACTTAAGTGTTGTAATTGTGGTAGAACAGTATTAATTCCAAGAATTGAATTAAATAAAAAGATTAAGAAAGTAAAAGAGGAATTATATGAAGGACAAGAAAAAACTGAAACTTAAGAAATTTTATTTTCATCCTATTACAGTTTTTATTTTTTTGACTATAATGACAATATTAGCAAGTGCTATTTTATCAGCTTTGCAAATGCAAGGAACTTATAGTAAAGTTAATACTTCTAATTATGAATTGGAAAGTGTTTTAGTTGCAGTAAAAAATATGTTGACTTTTGATGGGATGAAATTTATTTTTAGTAATGCATTACGCAATTTTTTATCATTTGCTCCATTTGGAATGTTGATGCTTACTTTAATTGGACTAGGTGTATCATCATCAACTGGTTTTCTTGATACATTTATTTCAAGAAAAATAAAGAAAGTTGATAAGAGAATAGTTACGTTTATTATTATTTTTCTAGCAACTATCTCTTCTTTAATAAACGATATAGGTTATGTCTTATTAATACCTTTATCAGCAATAATATTTCAAGCAAATAACAGAAATCCATTTGCAGGAATAGTAGCAGCTTTTTGTGGAGTTAGTTTTGGTTCAGCTATAAGTTTATTTGTAGGTTCAATGGAAGTTAATTTAATACCTTACACAACATCAGCGGCTAGATTAATAGACAAAAGTACTCATATTAGTTTAACATCCAACTTAATTATAATAATTGCTTTTTCAGTTTTAGTTTCAATTATTGGAACTGTAATTGTAGAAAGTATAATAGTTAAGAAATTAGGTAAATATAAAGATAATCAAGAAAATGTTAAAACAGAAGAGTTAACAGTAGTAGATGAAGAAGAAATAGAACAAGAAAGAATTGCCAAAGAAAAGAAAGAAAAATCAGGACTTAAGTATGCCTTAATTACAGCAATAGTAGTTATAATAGCTTTTATTTACATGATAATACCCAATTTACCATCTAGTGGTATGTTACTAGATATGAGTGAAGATACTTATTTAGGTCAATTATTTGGTACTAATTCCTATTTCCAAGATGGATTTACCTATATGATAAGTTTATTATTTATCCTTACAAGTATCGCTTATGGAATAGGGGCAAAGTCAATAAAGAATGATAAAGACTTAATATATGGTTGCGAAAAAATGTTTACATCAAGTGCAGAGATGGTTATGCTACTATTTGTAGCAAGTCAGTTTATTTCTATTTTTAGAGAGACTAACATTGGAACAATAATAGCTACTTGGGGTGCTAATATCTTAGGGAGTGTTTCCTTTAGTGCATTACCACTTATAATTATTTCCTTAGTATTAATAGCTATAGCTAACATATTTGTTACAACACCATCTAGTAAATGGCAAATCTTTGCACCTGTTATGGTACCAGCTATGATGCAAGCTAATATTTCACCACAATTTGCTCAGTTTATTCTAAGAGCAGGTGATTCAATGACTGCTGGAATTACTCCGCTATTAGCTGCTTTTGCCATATATATAGGGTACTTAAATATATATAATAAAGATAAGTCAAAACCAATAACTATTCATCAAGCAATAGCATATGTTATGCCATACTTTACAATAATTTCAATTTCTTGGATTTTATTAACAATAGGTTGGTATTTAATAGGTTTACCAATAGGTCCAGGAGTTTATCCAACATTATAGTTTTGACAATTTGTCTTAATTAGATTAAAATAAGAAAGAAAATTATATTATTTTCTTTTTATTTTGGAAGGAGTTTTATTTATGAGTTTAAAAGCAGGTATTATAGGATTACCAAATGTAGGGAAGAGTACATTATTTAATGCTATTACTAATCAACATATTTTAGCAGAAAATTATCCATTTGCAACGATTGATCCTAATGTGGGAGTAGTTAATGTTAAAGATGTTCGTCTTGATAGGCTAACAGAAATGTATGAACCTAAGAAGACCATTCCTACTAGTTATGAATTTACAGATATTGCAGGTCTTGTTAGAGGAGCTAGTAAAGGAGAAGGATTAGGAAATAAATTTTTATCACATATAAGAGAAACTGATGCTATAGTAGAAGTAGTTAGATGTTTTGATAATGGAAAAATAATTCATGTAGATGGTAATGTTGATCCAATAAGAGATTTAGAAACTATTAATCTAGAGCTTATTATTAGTGATTTGGAAATGGTTACTAATCGTTTAGGAAAAATTAGTAAAAGAGCTTTAATGAGTAAGGATAAACAAGAAAAGTTAGAATATGAATTATTAGAGAAAATAAAGACTACTCTTGAAGAAAATCAACCAGTAAGACATATAGACTTTAAAGATGATGAATTAAAAATACTAAAATCTTATAATTTCTTAACAATAAAACCTATTATATATGTAGCTAATATAGATGAAAGTATGATAGGTCTAGAAGATAATTCCTATGTGAAAGAAGTTAAAGAGTATGCAAAGAAAGAAAATGCTTCTGTAGTTGTTTTATGTGCTAAGATTGAAGAAGAACTAAGTGAATTAGGTGATACAGATAAAAAAGATATGTTAGAAGCTTTGGGAATGGAAAATAGTGGACTAGAGAAATTAATTTCTGCTACTTATGATTTATTAGGATTGGCGACATATTTTACTGTAGGTAAAGATGAAGTAAGGGCTTGGACTTTTAAGAAAGGTATGAATGCTAAGAAGTGTGCAGGTATTATCCATACAGACTTTGAAAAGGGATTTATCAAAGCTGAAGTTATTAGTTATGATGATTTAATGGAATACGGTAGTGAGTTAAAGACTAGGGAAGCAGGAAAAGCTAGAATAGAAGGAAAAGATTATCTAATGCAAGATGGAGATATTTGTCACTTTAGATTTAATAATTAATAAAAGAAAAATTATTTAATTTAGAAAAATCACATATTGTGCAAAATTAAGTAGACTTTCTTTTCTTATTTTGTTATAATACAAACGAGTATTTAAAATACTCCTTACCTATTTAATAGGTCTTATGTCCAGAAGGAGGTGGAAATAATGAACAAGTATGAAATTATGTTTATTGTAAAACCAGATTTAGAGGAAACTGCTATTAAAAATGAAGCTGAAAGTCTAAAAAAGGTTTTAACAAACTTAGAAGCTAAAATCGTTGAAGAAAAAGCTATGGGACAAAGAGAATTAGCATATGAAATAAAGAAATATAAAAATGGATATTATTTCTTATTCGTAGTAGAAGGTTCTCATGAAGCTATTAAAGAATTTGATCGTTTAGCTGGAATCAATGAAAACATTTTACGTCATTTAATTATTCGTAAAGAAGACTAGAAAAAGAGGTAACTATGAATAAAGTAATATTAATAGGTCGATTAACAAAAGACCCTGAGTTACGTTATACTGGCAGTAATACACCAGTAGCAACCTTTAGTCTTGCTGTAAATCGTTCATTTACTAATCAAAATGGCGAAAGAGAAGCAGACTTTATTAACTGTGTTGTTTGGAGAAAACTAGCAGAAACAGTTAAGAACTATTTATCTCAAGGTAGTCAAGTGGCAGTAGAAGGTAGAATTCAAACTAGAAGCTATGATGATCAAAATGGTCAAAGAAGATATGTTACTGAAGTTGTGGTTGAAAATATTGATTTTGTTGGTACAAAAAGAGATAATTCTCAATCATCTAACCAACCAAATTTTAATAGTCAACCAGTTCCTTCTAATTTCAATAATCAACCATCTACCACTGATGCTACTACTCCTTATGATTTTAGTGCTACATCAGCTTCTACAGGTACAAATGTATCAAGTGATCCTTATACTGAATTTGGCTCTAATATCGAGATAAATGATGACGAATTACCATTTTAAAGAGGAGGTTAAGTTATGGCAGAATTTTATCGTAAGAAGAAAAAAGTATGCTTAATGTGTCAAGGAAAAACTTTTGATTATAAAGATGTTGATATTTTAAGAAAATACATTAACGAAAGAGGAAAAATATTACCTCGTCGTGTTACAGGTGCTTGTGCAAAACATCAACGTGTTATAGCTAATGAAATTAAAAGAGCACGTGCAATTGCATTATTACCATTTACAAAATAATATTTTAAAGTTGGGACTTTTGGTTTCAACTTTTTATATTGAAAATGATATTAATCTTATGAAGATAGTTTGCTTTTTAATGTTAAAAATGATATATTATAACTGTAATTTATTAAGAAGAATTAACATCTTCTTTTTTTAAAATTGGATAGAGGTGGTTGTTTTGAAAATTAGTGAAAAGAAAAAAGAGTTAAAGAAACTAATTCGTGGTGCTAAGACTATATTTATAATGGCTCATAAAAATTTAGATTTAGATGCTTTAGGCAGTTCTATAGGTTTATATTCAATTTTAGAGAAGCAAAGAAAGAATTGCTATTTAGTAATAAATGATAAAGAACATGAGTTAGGCGTTGAAAAAGTATTAAGAGAATTAGATGGATGTTTACAAATAATTACAGGAAAAGAAGTGGAAGATAACTTATATTTACGTAATAAACGAAATCTTTTATTTATACTAGATACTAATAAGAAAGAATTAGTTCAAGATAATGCTATTATATCCCTATTTGATGAAGATAAAGTAGTGATTTTAGATCATCATGAGTTAGGTGAAACATCAATTTCTTGTCCTAATAGAATAATTGATAATACTGCTTCTAGTACTTGTGAAATGATAACAAATTTAATAGAAACTTACAATTCACCAATAGATCCATACTATGCAACCCTAATATTATCTGGAATAGTTTTAGATACTAATAATTTTACTCTTAAAACTAATAGTGAAACATATTATAGTGCTTATTACTTATCTTGTATGGGAGCTAGTACTACTAAAGTTCAATATCTATTAAGACAAGACTTAAAAGATTATATGGAACGTCAAAAATTAATTACTAATGTAGAGATAATTAATGATAAAATAGCTATTGCAAAGGGAAGTAGTTATTCTATTTATAGAAGAGAAGACTTAGCTAAAATAGCTGATACTTTACTTTTCTTTAATGATATAGAATTATCTTTTGTAATTGCTAAAACAGCTAATAACGTAACCTCTATCAGTGGTCGTAGTATTGGTAAAAAAAGTATTGCTAATATATTGTCTAGAATTGGTGGAGGAGGAGACAAAATGGGAGGAGCTGCTCAATTTGAGAATCTTCCAATCAGTAAAGTCTCTGAAAAATTAAATCAAGCAATTAAGGAGGAAGAATAATGAGAGTAATTTTTCGTCAAGATGTAAAAGGGGTAGGAAAGAAAGATGAAATTAAAGAAGTAAAAGATGGTTACGCTATTAATTTTCTAATTAAAAAGAATCTTGCTGTAGTAGCTAATCAAGAAAATTTAGACAACTTAAAGAAAGAACAAGCTATAAGAAAAGAAAATCATGATAAAGCTAAGAAAGAAGCAATGGAAGAAAAAGCTAAATTAGAAAAATTAGTTTTAACCTTTAAAGTAAAAACTGGTGAAGGTGACCGTGTCTTTGGAAGTGTTAGTCAAAAACAAATAAAAGAAGAATTAAAGAATAATGGATATAATATAGATAAAAACCAAATTAAATTGCAAGATTCACTATCATCTTTAGGTTTTCATAAGATAGAAATAGAATTATATAAAGAAGTTAGTGCTATTGTAAAAGTTCATTTAGTAAAGTAGAAGTAAAGGAGGAAGTTTATGGCCTTAAGAGAATTACCACATAATAAAGAAGCTGAAATGAGTGTATTGGGTTCTTGTTTTTTATCAACAGATGCAGCTACACTTGCTCTAGAAAATTTATCAGAATCTAGTTTTTTTGATACTAGAAATGCCAAAATCTTTAAGGCTTTTCAAAACTTACATGAAGAAAAAACTCCTTTAGACTTAACAACAGTTACAACAGAACTTACTAGAATGAATGCTTTAACAGAGGCAGGGGGCGTTTCTTATTTAACAGAAATAATTGAGTTTGTTCCAACAGCCAGTAATATAGATTATTATATCAAAGAAGTAGATAAAACAGCTCTTTTACGAGGATTGATAGAAACAGCTACTAATATAGTAACATTAGGTTATAATCAAGAAGAAAATGTTAACGATGTTTTAGACCAAGCAGAAAAACAGATACTAAATATTGCTAAAAATAGAAAAAGTGGAGAGTTTCAAAGTATTCAAGATGTGTTAATAAAAACCCAAGAAGACTTAGAAAAATTAGCTGAATCTAAAGGAGAAGTAACCGGTATTGCTACTGGTTGGTATGACTTTGATAAGTTAACAGCTGGTCTTCATGAAAATGAAATGATTATAATAGCTGCTCGTCCTGGTATGGGTAAAACTGCCTTTGCTCTTAATCTTGCTACTTATGTAACTACTCACTCTGATAGTACTGTAGCAGTATTCAACTTAGAAATGGGAGCTAGTCAGTTAGCAAATCGTATAATCTCCTCACTTGGTCAAATAGAAGGTTATAAGATGAGAACAGGTAAATTATTAAATCAAGATTGGAAAAGATTTAATGAAGCAACTACTCAATTATCTAAAGCTAAACTTTATATAGATGATACACCAGGAATAACTATCGGTGAAATAAGAGCCAAGTGTAGAAGATTAGCAAGTTCTACTGATGGACTTAACCTAGTAATAATTGACTACTTACAGTTAATTTCTGGGGGAAAAAATTATGGAAGTAATAGACAACAAGAGGTAGCTGATATTTCTCGTAGCTTAAAAACTCTTGCTATGGAGTTACATATACCAATAATAGCCCTTGCTCAGTTATCACGTAGTGTTGAAGGAAGAGAAGATAAAAGACCAATGCTTTCAGACTTACGTGAGTCTGGTTCTATTGAGCAGGATGCTGACTTAGTAGGATTCCTATATAGAGATGATTACTATAATAAAGAAGCTAAGAAAGATGCAACTAGTATTAGTGAATTTATTATTGCTAAGCATAGAAATGGTCCTCAAGCTACTATCCAGTTATTATTTAAAAAAGATACATCAACCTTTCTTAATATGACTAAAGGACCAGAAGAGGAGGAATAAAATGGGGAAAAAGATATTAGTTATAAGTTTTGCACTAGTTATAAGTTTTTTATTAGTTTTCTTTTGTCCTACATCTAAAGCTAAAGAGCCACAAGAAGTATATAGAGTTTATCTAAAAGGAAAATCACTAGGATTAATAGAAAATAAAGAAAAATTAGAGCAATACATAGATAAAGAACAAGAAAAAATTAAAAATAAATATAAAGTAGATAAAGTTTATGCTCCAGAAGATTTAAAAATAGAAAAAGAAATAACGTATCAAGAAAAGATTTCTACTACTAAACAAATATATGATAAATTAGCAGATTTAGAATCCTTTACAATAAATGGTTATGCTATTAAGATTAAAGGGATAGATACAGTTAATGAACAAGGAGAAAAAGTAAAAGGAGTAGACCAGACAATTTATGTTTTAGATAAAGATGTTTTTACAAAGGCTATGGATAAAACTATTAGATCATTTGTTAATAATGATGATTATGAAAAATATCTAAACAATAAACAAAAAGAAATTAAAGATACAGGTACGATAATAGAAAATGTTTATATAGATAATAAAATATCAGTTAAGAATACTAAAGTACCTGTTGATAAAACTATTTATGAAAACATTGATGATTTAAGTAAGTATTTATTATTTGGTACTTTAGATGAATATCAAAAGTATACTGTTCAAGATGGAGATACTATTACTGATATAGCTTTTAATAATAAACTATCTGATAAAGAATTTTTAATTGCAAACCCATCCTTTAAAGATGAAAATAGTCTATTGTTTACCGGGCAACAAGTAACTATAAATATTATTAAACCGCAATTTAGATTAGTAGAAGTTGATCATACCGTTTTTGACCAAGAGATAAAATACGATACAGAAGTTAAATATGATGAAAATAAGATGGCTGGAACAGAAGAGGTTACTCAAAAAGGAGAAAATGGTCTTCAAAGAGTTACTAGTAAGATACAGAAAGTTAATGGGCAAATAGAAAGCTCTGTAATTAATGAAAGTGCTACTGAAAGACTAAAAGAACCAGTTAAAGAAATAATAGTTAAAGGTAAAAAACAAAATTCTTATTCATCTGGTATAGATATAACAGGTACAACTAAAGTAGAGGGTTATTGGAAGTGGCCTACAGCAACACCATATACTATTAATAGTCCTTATGGTTATCGTTGGGGAGTATTACATGATGGAGTAGATATTGGTGGTGGATATGGTTCACCTATTTATGCAGCTAATAATGGAGTAGTAGTACAATCTAGTTCTAAATATGATAATGGTCAATTTGTAGTAATTAATCATAATAACGGTTATTATACAATGTATGCTCATTTATCAGCACGATATGTAAAAGTAGGACAAAATGTTTCTATTGGTCAACAAATTGGAGCAATGGGAAAAAGTGGTTTTGCAACAGGAACACATTTACACTTTGGACTTTTCAGGGGATTTCCTTACCGAAGAGGATCAACATCATTACAACCACTTAGTTTATTCTAATGAAAATAATAACACTAGCGAGTGGTTCCAAAGGAAATACTTCTTATATAGAAGTAGGAAATACTCGCTTTCTTATTGATATAGGAATTACTTATAGACATTTATTAGAAAGATTAGAAGAGATTGGTAAAAGTATTGATGATATAGATGCTCTGCTTATTACGCATACTCATTCTGATCATATCAAAGGATTAAAAGTTTTTGTAAAACATAATAATGTACCAGTTTATATAAGAGAAGAAATGTATAAAGAATTGAAAGAAATATTACCTAAAGAGAAGGTAGAATTATATAGTGATAAAATGCATCTTAAGAATGTAACTATAGATTTAGTACATACATCACATGATGCTCCAGGTTCAGTTGGATTTTTAATAAACAATAGCTTGGTTTATATTACTGATACGGGTTATATTAATGAAAAGTATTATGATTTATTATCTAATAGAGAAATCTATTATATAGAAAGTAATCATGATGAACAGATGCTTTTGACAGGACCTTATCCCCATTACTTAAAACAAAGAATACTAAGTGATAAAGGACATTTATCTAATGGAGCGACGGCTAACTATTTAGAAAAGTTTATTGGTTCTAATACTAAATACATTATTTTAGCTCATATAAGTGAAACAAATAATACTAAAGAGTTGGCACTAGAGACTACTAAAGAGGCATTAGCAAAGACAGCTTATAGTCCTAAAATAGTAGTGGCATCACAAGAAGAGTTAGGAGAGGTAGTGGAAGTTTAATGATAAAGTTAATTGTTGTTGGAAAAGTAAAAGAAAAATATTTTACTGATGCTATTAAAGAATATGAAAAAAGACTAAGCAAATATACAAAGCTAAGTATTATAGAAGTACCAGATTGTGGAATAGAAGAAATTGATAAATCATTAAAGATAGAAAAAGAATCAATAATGAAACATATTACTCTTAAAGACTATATTATTTTACTAGATGTTAAGGGAAAAGAAATGACATCAGTAGAGATGGCCAACTTATTAGCAGAAAGAGAAATGAATAATAGTAATATAACATTTATTATTGGTGGTAGTAATGGCTTTCATGAAGATATTTATTCACTAGCTAAAGAAAGATGGTCTTTTTCTAAACTAACATTTCCTCATCAATTATTTAGAGTAATGTTCTTAGAACAATTATATCGAACATATAAAATAAGAAATAATGAAAGGTATCATAAGTAGAGGTGTAATAATGATAGGTAATGATTGGGATGAACATTTAAAGAAAGAGTATGGTAAAGCATATTTTCAAGAATTATTAAAATTTGTGGATGATGAATATCATCAAAAAGAAATATATCCAAAGAAGAATGAAATATTTAATGCTTTTAGAAATACAACTTATAAAGATACAAAAGTAGTAATCTTAGGACAAGATCCTTATCATGGAGTTAATCAGGCTCAAGGACTTTCTTTCTCAGTAAGAGATGGGTTAAGGAAACCACCAAGTTTAGTTAATATCTTTAAAGAGTTAGAAAGTGATTTAGGAATACCTTTTCCAGAGAAAAATAGTTTACTACCTTGGGCTAGTGAAGGAGTGTTGCTTTTAAATAGTGTTTTAACAGTAGAGAAAGATAAAGCAGCCTCTCATAGTGGCCATGGCTGGGAAGAATTTACTGATAAAGTTATAGAAGAAGTAAATAAAAAAGAAGAACCTGTTGTTTTCATTTTTTGGGGTAATTATGCTAGAGCAAAAAAAGTATTAATAACTAATCCTAAACATTTAGTTCTAGAATCTGCTCATCCATCACCATTTTCTGCATATAATGGATTTTTTGGTAGCAGACCATTTTCTAAGACTAATGAATTTTTAATAGCTAATGGAATAAAACCAATAGATTGGAACATAGAAAAAGACCTTTAGGTCTACTTAGAGAGAATAGCAAAAGCTTCTCTTTTTTCTATCTTATAAATATCTAACTCTTTAAAATGAGAGAATAAACTTACAATATTACTAGGAAATTTATGGATATAGTTATTAATTTCTACAGCGTTATCATTATAATATTTTAGACTCCCTTTTAAGTCACATTCATTATCATCAAATCGTCCTATTAAATTATTAAGCTTTTTATTAGATTCATATTCTTCAGCATCAGCTTCTTTTAATAGCTTGTTACCAAGTGAACTTAACTCAATATAACATTGATGTTTACTTATCTCTTTTTTCTTAAACTCTTCTAATTCTTTTTCCATATCTTTATCAATAATTTTAGCAATCTTTAAAAGTATTTCTATTTTCTTTTCAAGGATTAACTCAATATTGTTATCAGCTTCTTCCACTTTTAGAAAGTAAAAATTAAATTTATTTTTATAATATAGGAAGTTTATTACCAATAACAAAATAACTAAAAGTACTAATCCTAATATTAAATATATCATCTTATCACATCCTAAATGGATTATATCAAAGAAAAAAGAAGATTACAATTGTCTTCCTTAAGTTTCTTTATTATCCGTTAATAATTCGTCAAAGACAGGGTCTGTCATTGTAGGTTCAGTTCCTTTAATATAATACATCATTTTAGTTTTAGTATCATTTTCTGTAGCTGGTTTTCCAGTGATAGGATTAACTAAGACACCTACAACATTATCTTTAGGTTTGTACCAGTTATCTTCTTTTCCTTGCATGTAGTCTTCAATTGATTTAATCCAGATATTTTGAGCATACTTATATTCTTTAGGTTCTAAATCTCTATTATCATCATAACCACACCATACTAGAGCGACTACGTCCTTGTTATAACCAATATACCAGTTATCAGTATTAGTAGTACCACTTTTTAAAGCATAAGTATGAGTCATTTTTGATGCTAGATTAATAGCTGTAGGATAATTGTAATCGATAAAAGCAGAATCATAAGTAGCAGTTAGTAAGTTGCTTAGAATAAAAGTTAGACTAGAGTTTAAAACTAATTCCTTTTTATTATCAGCTTCATATAAAATATTACCTTCTTGGTCTACTACCTTTTCAATGAAATGAGGCTTTATCTTATAACCTTCATTAGCAAAAGTAGCATAACCACCAGCCATTTCTAGCATTGATATTTCACTAGTACCAAGAGCAAGAGATGGAACCTTATCAAGTTTAGAAGTAATTCCTACTCTTCTAGCCATGTTAATTAATGTATCTTCACCTAAGAATAAGTGTGTTTTAACAGCATATATATTCTCTGAATAAGAAATAGCAGTAGCCATAGATATAGGCTTATTTCCATATTTTTCATTATAGTTTTTAGGAGAGTAAGTATCTTTATTGGAAAAAGTAAAAGTTGTTTGTTCACTAGTAAAAGTAGTAGATGCAGTAAAACCATTTTCTAAAGCTGCATAGTAAAGGAAAGGTTTCATAGTAGAACCTACTTGTCTTTTAGCAGATATAGCTCTATTATATTCAGATTTATTATAGTCTTTTCCTCCGACTAGTGCTTTTACTCCACCTGTATTAGGATCCATTAAGATAGCAGCCGTTTCTAATTCATTATCTTTTAATACTTCTTTTACATTAGTTTCTAACTCTTTTTGTCCCTTAAGATTAAGACTAGTATAGATTTTTAATCCCCCAGTTTCTAAGAAAGTACTAGGAATTTCTTTAAGGGACTTTAACTCATTCATAACTGCATCTTGATAATACATTACAGTAGATAATTCTTCTTTTTCCTTTTCTCCAACGAAAGTTAATTTTTCTTTAACAGCTTCATTATACTCATCAGTAGTTATTTTCTTTTCTTTTAATAAATTTTTTAAGATTAATTCTTGTCTAGCTTTAGCCTTTTTATAATTAACTAATGGTGAATAGTTACTAGGTGACTTAGGAATACCAGTTAAAATAGCTGCTTCGGCAAGATCTAAGTCTTTAGCTTTCTTTCCAAAATAAAACTGACTAGCATTTTCTATTCCATACATACCATGACCATAATTAATTGTATTTAAATAGCCTTCTAATATATCCTTCTTTTTATAATGTGATTCTATCTCAATAGTGTACCACATTTCATCCCATTTTCTTTTCCAAGTCTTAGAAAAGTCTAGGAATAAGTTTTTAGCATACTGTTGGGTTATTGTACTAGCACCTTGACTTCTATTCCTAGATAAAATATTAACATACATAGCTTTCATAATTCTTAAATAATCAAAACCTTTATGATGATAGAAATTTTTATCCTCAGTAGCAATTGTTGTTTTAATTACTTTATCAGAAATGTTATCAAGACTTACCCATTTACTATCGCCACTACCTTGAAAGAAAAGTTTATTATTTTCATCAAAAAGCATAAACTTATTAGCACTTTTAATTTGTAGTTTCGGTGATAAATAAGCATAGGAATAAGCACAGACATTAAAAATAATAAATAATAAAATAAGAAGTATACTAAATTTAGTAAGTTTTTTTATAAATTTCATTTAAATCACCTACATTTAGCTTGTCCAATCTCTTTAAAAATAACAATAATCTTGTAAGAAATTTAATTCATTGCTATAATATTACCTGAATGAAAGGGAAACAATATGGAAGAAGTTAAAGTAATTGCTAAGTTAAGAACTAATGATGGTGTTTTAACATTTGAAGGAAAAGCAGATTTTGATAAGAAAAAACAAGTAATTCAATATCAGGATGAACATGCATTATTAACAATATATTTAAAAGATAAAATACTACTAAGAGAGACAGAAGATGCCATTCTTAGTTATAAATTTCTAGAAAATGTAGATAATTCTTTTGAAATATATCTTAAAGATACAAAGCAATGTGGAACAGTAGGAATGAAGACTAAACAAATAAAAGAAGGAGTTAATTCCTTTTTAGTAATATATAGAATTGATGGTAATGATTTTGACCATGAATATAGTATAGAGTGGGAGGTTTAATATGAGTTTATTAAAAACAATAGAAGAAGATTTAACAAAGAAGATGAATGAAGCATCTATTCCAATCGAAAAAGTAACTTTATTAGAAAGTAAACGTAAAGATTTGGGGGATTATCAGTTAAATGATGCGATGAGTCTTGCTAAAATATTACATAAAAGTCCAATGCTTATTGCTGAAGATATGAAGAAAGTTTTAGAAGAGAGTAATTATTTTTCTAAAGTAGAAATAGCAGCAGTTGGATTTCTTAATGTTACCTTAAAAGATGAATTGTTAGTAGATTTTGTAAATGACTATTATAATAGTGATTCTAAAGATGTTGATAAGTTAGTTAATAAAAAAATATTTTTAGATTATGGTGGAGCTAATATTGCTAAGACTCTTCATGTTGGTCATTTAAGAAGTGCTAATATTGGCGAAGCTTTAAAAAGATTAACTAAAAGACTTGGTCAAGAAGTTATCTGCGATGTTCATTTTGGGGATATTGGTAGACAGTCTGGAATGGTTATTTATGAGTTAAGAAATAGATATCCTAATCTTAATTATTTTAAAGAAGAAGAAAGTGATAACTGGGATGAGTTACCCATAACAGCTAAAGATTTAGAAGAAATATATCCAGTAGCAAGTACTAAAGCTAAGGAAGATGAAAACATCATGGAAGAGGTAAGACTTATTACTAAAGAGTTAGAAGAAGGTAAACCTAATTATGTAGCTTTATGGGATAAGATTAAAAAATTATCAATAGAAGATATTAAAGGAGTTTATAAAAAGTTTAATACTGATTTTGACTTATGGGAAGGTGAAAGTGACTGTTATTCTTATATGATGCCTATGCTAGAAGAGTTAAGAAAAGATGGTTACTTGAAGAAAAGTGAAGGAGCAGAAATAATTGAAATAAAAGAAGATACTGATAAAGCTCCTATGCCTGACCTTGTAGTAGTAAAGAGTAATGGAGCAACTTTATATGCTACTCGTGAATTAGCAACTATGGTATCAAGAGTTAAACGTTTTAATCCTGATGAAATGTGGTATCTAACTGATTTAAGACAAGGTCTTTATTTTGAACAAGTATTTAGAGCCGCTCATAAGACTAAAATAGTAAGTGATGATACTAAGTTAGAATTCTTTGGATTTGGAACAATGAATGGTCCAGATGGTAAACCATTTAAGACAAGAGATGGAGGAGCTTTATCCTTAAAAAGTCTTTTAAAAGAAGTAAAAGAAGAAGTAGCAAATCATTCTCATAACTTAGAAACTGAAGAAAATAAAGATGAGATAATTGAACAGATAGCAGTAGCAGCTATTAAATATGCTGATTTATTATCAAATAGAACAACTGATTATATCTTTGATCCTAAAAAATTTGTTGATGTTGAAGGAAAAACTGGCCCATATCTTTTATATACTACTATAAGAATGAAATCACTATTAAAAAAAGCAAAAGAAAATAATTTAGATTATAGTAAATATACGAAGATTAGTGAAGAAGTAGAAAAAGAAATAATAACATTATTACTAGCTAAGAATAAAGTATTACATAAAGCATATGATACAAAAGAATTAAATGTAATATCAGATTATTTATATCAACTTACTAGTACCTATAGTAAATTCTATGAAAAATGTCATGTTTTAACAGAAAAAGATAAAAATATTCAAGAAAACTGGTTACTTTTAACGAAAAATGTATATGATACAAATGTAGAGTTATTGACTATTTTAGGAATTGAAATACCTGAAAAAATGTAAAGTATATAAAAAAGTATTGCAATTGCTAATAAAAAATGATATAAGTTTATATGATTTGAATATTAAGAAGAAATTCATTTTGAATAGACTTTAATACGGGAGGAAAAGAAATGAAGTTGTCAGAAATGAAAAAAGAAGAATTAGAACTATTGTCAAATAAAGACATCACATTTTATCTTTTAGAGGAGCAAGGAAAGCAAAATACTGCTGAGCTTTTTAAAAGCATTGTAACTTTGTTAGAACTTCCAAGTAGTACTTTTGAAGAGAAAATAGGAGATTATTATACATCACTTACTACAGATAAACGTTTTATCATGTTAGAAGACGGTTGTTGGGATTTAAGAAGTCGTCATACATCTGATAAAATAGCTAAAATAGAAGATGAAGAAGATGATGATGAGGAATCAGATGAAATAAAGGATGACATGATTGCTGATGATATGGAAGAAGATAATTATGATTCAGGAGATGCTGATGACGATGATGATTATGTTGATCCTAATGAAGATTTAAAAGACTTGGTTGTCGTTGATGAAGAAGAACTAGAAAATGAATAGTTCTTTTTCTTTAAATTATTTGCAAGAGATGTTGTAGCTATGATATAATTAGCTCGACAGTCAGACAAAGAAAGGACTTGATTTAGATGATAGAAAGATTAGAAGCTACGCTTACTAAATATAATCAATTACAGACAGAGTTAATGAGTGAAGATGTTTTAAAGAATATTAATAAAACAAGGGAGATATCTAAAGAGATAGCAGATTTAGAAGAAGTAGTAACAGAATATAAGAAATATAAAAAAGTATTAGAATCTATTGTAGATACTAAAGAAATGTTAAATGATGATGAACTAAAAGAAATAGCTAAAGATGAATTAAAAACTTTAGAAGAAGAAAAAGAAAACATTGAAAAGAATCTAGAAATATTATTAATACCAAAGGATCCTAATGATTCTAAAAACGTTATTATGGAAATAAGAGGAGCAGCTGGTGGAGATGAAGCTAATATTTTTGCAGGTGATTTGTTTAGAATGTATTCAAGATATGCAGAAAGAATAGGCTTAAAGATAGAAATAATTAATGCTGTTGAAGGTACTGCAGGTGGATTTAGTCAAATAGAATTCATGATTAAAGGACAAGGAGCATATTCTAAACTTAAATATGAAAGTGGATCACATAGAGTACAAAGAGTGCCTGTTACAGAAAGTAATGGGAGAATTCAAACTTCTACAGCTACTGTTTTAGTAATGCCAGAAGCAGAAGATGTTAATATTACTATCGATCCAAAAGATTTAAGAATTGATATCTTTAGATCATCAGGTTGTGGTGGTCAAGGAGTAAATACTACAGATAGTGCTGTTAGAATTACCCATTTACCTACTAATACAGTAGTAACTTGTCAAAATGAGAGAAGTCAAATTCAAAATAAGGAACAAGCTATGAAAGTATTAAAAGCAAGACTTTATGATTTAGAACAACAGAAACATGACCAAGAACTTGGTAGTGAAAGAAGAAGTAAGATAGGTACAGGGGATAGAGCTGAAAAGATAAGAACTTATAACTATCCACAAAATAGAGTAACAGATCATCGTATTGGTTTTACTACTAATAGTTTAGATAGAGTAATGAATGGACAGCTAGATGAGATAATAGATGCTTTGACGATGGAAGATCAAAGAAGAAAATTAGCTGGTGAGGAAACATAATGACAGTTGAAGAATTAATTGTATATGGTAAGGGTAAGACAAGTAGTGATCATGCTAAGATGCTACTTTCTTCGTATTTAGATGTTAATCCTTTAGAACTATTAACCATTCTAGATAAAGAGGTAGATAGTAATATAGAAAAATTATATAAATCATCATTAGAAGCTTTAAAAGAAAATAAACCTATTCAATATGTTATTGGCAATGTTAATTTCTATGGACTTAAGTTTATTGTTAATAAAAATGTATTGATACCACGATTTGAGACAGAAGAGCTAGTGGAACAGGTAGTAGAGTATACTAAAGACTTGAACAAAGATAAAATTAAAATATTAGATTTAGGATGTGGTAGTGGAGCAATTGGACTTACTCTTAAAAGCATCTTAAAAGATAGTGAGGTAACACTAGTAGATATATCAAAAGAAGCTTTAGAAATAGCTAAATTAAATGCTAATAATCTTAATCTTGATGTTACATTCATCGAAAGTGATTGGTTTTCTAATGTAAAATTAGAGAAATATGATATTATTGTGTCTAATCCACCATATATAAGAACAGATGAAGAAATAGAAGAAATAGTAAAGAACAATGAGCCATCTTTAGCACTTTATGGAGGTGTGGATGGTCTTGATTGTTATAGAAAAATATTAGCTAATATTAAATCATATTTAAATAATAAATTTCTAATAGCTTTTGAAATAGGAGAAAGTCAAAAAGAAGAAATTTATGATATTGTAAATAAGTATCTTAAAGATATAGAAATTACTTGTAAAAAAGATTTGTATGGTCGAAATAGAATGATATTTGTTAGAAATAAAAATGATTAAAAATGATAAAAAGTCACCATTAATATATTAGAAAAAGGGTGATTTTTTTAATGAAAAAATTTCTAATAATAATAAGTTTAATCATTATCTCTTTAGCTAGTTATACTAAAGGAGAAGAAATTGTTATACCTGATGAAGCAATTAGGTTTAGAGTAGTAGCAAAATCTAATAGTGAAGAAGATCAAAAGATAAAGATGAAGGTTAAAGATAACTTACAAGTAGAAATAAATAAATTATTAAAAAATAGTAAGTCTATTGATGAATCTAGGAGACTATTAAAATCTAATCAAAATAGCTTTTCAACTAATGTTAGAAATACTTTATTAACAAATAAGAGTAATGATATTTATAATATTAATTATGGATTAAACTATTTTCCTAAGAAAGAATATAAAGGTATAACCTATAAAGAAGGATATTATGAATCTTTAGTGGTTACTATAGGGGATGGAAAGGGTGATAACTGGTGGTGTGTATTATTTCCCCCATTTTGTCTTATAGAAAATGATAAAAAAACAGATGTAGAGTATCGACTATACATTAAAGATATGCTAGAAAAATACTTCTAATAGATAGGTTATTTACATAAATTCTTAGTAGGTGGTGCTATGAATTTAGGACAATTAATAATGATTTCTATTAGTCTAAGTATGGATGCTTTTTCTCTAGCTATAATTTATGGAACATTAGGTCTTGATAAGAAAATGACTAACTTATTAAGTGCAATGGTAGGATCATTTCATTTTTTTATGCCCATACTTGGTAATTTAATTGGTTTATTTCTTTTGGAGTCATTCTTACCTAATCCTGATTTTTTAGTAGGCATAATTTTTACCATATTAGCTAGTGAAATGCTCTTAAGCTTAAAAGATTTAGATGCAAGAAAAATTAAAATAACTAGTTTTTACCAAGCTTTATTATTTGCTTTTAGTGTAAGTATAGATAGTTTTTCAGTCGGTATAGGATTAGGTGTATATGAAGAAAATACCGTTTTATGTGGATTATTATTCTCTATATTTAGTTTTTTATTTACAAAAATAGGATTAGATTGTGGTAAGAGATTAACTATTAGATTTGGTAAGATTGCTAATATCTTTGGAAGTATAATTTTGTTAATACTTGGAATAAAATATTTACTTATTTCATTTTAGAAGTATATTTATAAAAATAATGTTAATAGTAATAAGGGAGGTAAAAATGAAAAATAAAAACAATAATAGTAAGCAGAAGGAAAAAAATCAAAATAGAAATTGTCCATCTGCAAAAGAAGTAAATGAAAAAGAAATGTTTAGTAGACAAGAAGATTGTCCTAAAGATGAATTAGAAAATCAAGAAAATGAAAGATTTTAACGAAAATTTAGAATTTTTCGTTTCTTTTTTTTGACAAATTACTTGTTTTTCTTTATTATATTAGTAGAGATACAGTTTTTAGAGTGATTTATTTATTTTTAAGTCTAGTTGGAAACAAATTTTAAAATACTAATATAATATAGCGAAAGAGAGTAAGATATATGAAGTTATTAGAAATTAATGGTGGAAATAAGTTAACTGGTACCATTAGGGTTAGTGGTGCTAAAAATAGTGCTGTGGCTTTAATACCTGCAGCCATATTATCAGATGAAGAAGTAACTATTTGTAATGTACCAGATATTACTGATACAGAAGCATTATGTGAAATATTATCTTTTTTAGGAGCAAAGGTTAAAAGAGCTAGTGAGACTATTGTAATAGATTCAAAAGAGTTAGAAAATAAAGAAATACCAGCATCTTTAGCAAAGAAACTTAGGGCTTCATATTATTTTATGGGAGCTTTACTAGGTAAATATAAGAAAGTTACTATGTCATTACCAGGAGGGTGTTCTATAGGAGCAAGACCAATTAATTTACATTTAAAAGGTTTTGAAGCTTTAGGAGCTAAAGTAACTAATAAAGATAACTGCTATATAGTAGAAGCAGATGAGTTAATAGGTAATAATATTTATCTAGATTTTGCTAGTGTAGGAGCTACTATTAATATAATGTTAGCAGCTGTAAAAGCTAAAGGAAAAACAATTATTGATAATGCTGCTAAAGAACCAGAAATAGTAAATGTTGCTACCTTATTAAATAATATGGGAGCTAAGATAAGAGGGGCAGGTACTTCAAGTATTGAAATAGAAGGTGTTTCTTATCTTGGTAAATGTTTTCATGAGGTGATTCCTGATAGAATAGAAGCTGGAACTTATGTTATTCTAGGAGCTGCTGTAGGAGAAAACTTAAAGGTAGATAATATTATTCCTGAACATATTGAATCGTTAACTAGTAAATTAGAAGAGATGGGCGTTTTTCTTGATATTGGAGCAGATTATATAATTGTTAGTAAACAAGATAATTATAAAGCAATTCATGTTAAGACACAGACATATCCTGGTTTTCCAACCGATTTACAACAACCACTTACGCCATTACTTACCGCATGTAAAGGACAGAGTAAAATAGAAGAAACTATTTATGAAAATAGATTTATGCATATACCATATTTAAATTCAATGGGAGCAGATATACGAGTAAAAAATCAAACATCTACAGTTATTGGTCCTACAAAACTAGTAGGTTGTGATGTGGTAGCAACTGATTTAAGAGCAGGTGCATCTTTAGTAATAGCTGGTTTAATGGCTGATGGTACAACTAAGATAACTAATGTAGAACATATCTTAAGAGGATATGAAAATATTGTAGAAAAATTAACTAATGTTGGTGCTAAAGTAGAAATTAGAGAAATATAATATTATGACTCTAATTTTTTTAGGTGATAAAATGAAACATAAAAAACTTATTATCTTTTGTTTTCTACTTTTAATAATTTATTTAATTTATATGACATTTCATAATGATAAAATTAATTATTTAGCTATAGGGGATTCTCTATCCTTAGGAGTAAATGCTTATAATGAAGAAGGTTATGGCTATAGTGATTATTTAGCTAGTTATCTTAAAGAAAACAATAAACTTAATAATTATAGTAAAGACTTCGCTTTTGCGGGTTTTAGAATTGCCGATTTACAACACCAACTTGACATGAATCAAATACTAACAAGACAAAATAAGACTTTATCTTTTAAAAAATGTTTAAGAGAAGCAGATTTAGTAACTATATCAATCGGTGGTAATGACTTGTTGACTGAGATAAATATGTCAACAAGTGATATATCTATAATTGATGAGAAAAAGCTATTAGATATTTTTTCTAAAAAAATGAAAGAATTAGATAATTTACTTAAGAGTATTAGAAAATATAATAATAGAAAAATAATTTTGCTTGGTTATTATAATCCTTATGAGTATACAGATATAGTACCAGATAGAGTATTTGCCTATTTTGATGAAGAGATGAAGAAAGTGACTACTAAATATGATATAGAATTTGTATCAATTTACCTGGTTTTTAAAAATAATAATGACTACTTACCAAATCCAACTAATATTCATCCTTCAAATGAAGGGTATAAAGCCATATATCTAGAGATAATGAAGCAACTTAAAAAGTAAAAAAGTCTTGCCTTTCGTAAAAAAGTTTGATATATTATTAGCGGTTAGTCATTACTATGATATGAATTTATCATGGCGGAAGGAGAGATATACATGAAAAAGGGAATTCATCCAGAATATAAAACTTGTAAAGTTACTTGTGCATGTGGAGAAACATTTGAAGTTAAATCAAATAAAGATGAATTAACAGTTGAAGTTTGTTCAAAATGTCATCCATTCTATACAGGTAAGCAATCTCGTGCTTCACGTACAGGTCGTGTTGACAAGTTTAATAAAAAATATGGTTATACCCAAGATGCAGAAGCTTAATTGCTTCTTTTTTCTTGCACTCTAAATAAAAAAATGATATTCTCAATATGGTGAGTAGTATGGACAATATGTTTGATTTTGACTTGTGGGAAGAGTGCTTAATAGAAGAGAATAAATCAAAAGATGAAGTTAAAAAAAATTTAGAATTATTTAATATGAGTCAAACTTATTTTCCAAATGATGTAGTATATTTTTATAATGGGTCTAGAGAAATGAAAGCTAGTAGTCCAATTACTTGTGATATAAGTGGTTCTATTATAAGAAAGGGTACATTATATTGTTATTATAATCCACTAATTCAAAATAAAAGAACTGGTATTCGGTATAAATTAACAAGACCTATAAAAATAGAAACCAGTTATGAAGAATATTTGCCAGGAGACATGTTTTCGTTTGAAGAACTAGATGAAATCTTAAGTAGAGACAATTCAGAGTGTATTTATCATGGAATAGATGTATCCCATTTGGCAGTAGTCATGGGTGGAAGACTTGGTTTAAAAAATGCTAAAACTAAAAATTATCCACAAGGTTGTGGAAAAGTTTTACTAAAAAATAAATAATTAGTTGTGGATAAAATTTTTGTAGAGTAATACACAATACTTGTGGAAAAAATAATAAATGTTCAAAAATTATTCACAGATATTGTGGAAAAAGAGTAAAGGAATATATTTTATTAACAGCTAATTGTGGAAAGAAGGAAATAAATATGAAATTAGGAATTACATCAGATCATAGAGGATTTAAATTAAAAACAAATTTGTTTAAAAAACTAGAAGAGGAATATCAGATAATTGACTTTGGTACTTTTAGTGAAGAAAGTGTTGATTATCCTGATTATGCTTTTAAATTAAGTGAAGAAGTAGCTAATAAAAATTTAGATTATGGAATAGCTATTTGTGGCAGTGGAATTGGCATAAGTATTGCTTGTAATAAAGTTAAGGGAATAAGAGCAGCAAGAGTAGTATCATTAGAAGATGTTTTAGAAACTAGAACTGATAATGATGCTAATATAATATGCCTTAGTGAAAAATTATCAACAGATGAAGCCTACAGTCTAGTTAAAAAATTTATTGAAACATCATTTTCAACTGAAGAGAGACATCATAGAAGAATTGAAAAAATAGCTAAATATGAGGATAGTCATGAGTGCTAAATATTTTATTTATATTTTAGTTGGAATTTTAGTTATTTGGTCTTTTGATTCTTTAAATATAAACTCTTTATTTAAAAAAAATAGAGTACTACAAGCTAGAGTATTATATTTTATGTTAGCACTTTCAATGACATATTTAGTAACTAACTTTATTTGGGACTTTTTTACAGTATCAAAAATTTTTTAAAAAATTGTATAATTTTCGCCTTTTAGGTAAAACTTTAAATGAGGTGAAAATATGAAAAGATTAAAACTAAAAAAAGGTGCAATAGTAGGAATTTATACTGCTATCTTTGTCTTTACTGGAGTGGGAGCTTATCTAGTAAGTCAAAACATGAAAAAAGATTTAAAACCTATTGAACAAGTTGAACATGTTAATAGTTCTATTCTAGATAAAGATGAAGATGTAGAAGTTATAAATGAAACTACTAAAATGATAAAACCTTTTAAAGATCAATCTGTGGCAACTACTAAATATTTTTATAACTACCAAGCTGATAATGCAACACAAGAAAAATCAATTTTGTATCATGAAGATACATATATTCAAAATTCAGGAATGGATTTTACTAAGAATGAAACCTTTGAGGTAATAGCAGTTTTAGATGGAACTGTTATTAATATAAAAGATGATGAGTTGTTAGGTAAAATAGTAGAAGTACAACATGAAAATAATCTTGTAAGTAGTTATCAAAGCTTAGGAGAAGTATCTGTTAAGAAAAATGATACAGTAAAACAAGGACAAGTGATTGGTAAGAGTGGAACTAACAGTATTGATAAAGAATTAGGGAATCATTTGCACTTTGAACTTTATTTAAATAGTCAAGTAGTAAATCCTGAGGATTATTTTGATAAAGAAATAAAAGCAGAGACTAATACTACTGAATCTAAGACTAATACTACTGAAACAAAGAAAGCAGAATAATGTTAACTAGAGATGATTAAAACCAATCATCTTTTTGTATGTAAAATAAAGTAATAAATGTAATTATAATGTATATATTTAAAATAGTAGGAAAAACTAATTTTGATGGGAAATTAATTTACAAGTAAAAGAAATTTTGTTAAAATATTAACAGTAAAAGGACGTGATAGGATGTTAGCAAAGGATATTGGAATAGATTTAGGAACAGCAAATGTATTAATATATATAAAAGGTGAGGGAATAGTTTTAAATGAACCTAGCGTAGTAGCTATTGATACAGATAATAAAAAAGTTGTAGCAGTAGGACGTGAAGCTAGTGAAATGTTGGGAAGAACTCCTGGAAAGGTGAAAGCTATTAAACCGATGAAAGATGGAGTTATTGCTGATTTTGAAATAACAGAGATTATGCTTGACTATTTTATTAGAAAGATTCATGCTCGTAATTTCTTTTCAAGACCTAGAATCTTGATATGTTGTCCATCTAATATTACTCCAGTCGAGAAAAATGCCATTAAGGAAGCAGCTGAAAGAACTGGAGCAAGAAGAGTATTCTTAGAAGAAGAACCTAAAGTAGCTGCTATTGGTGCAGGAATGGATATTTCTAAACCTAGTGGCAATATGGTTATAGATATTGGTGGTGGTACTACTGATATAGCTGTTCTTTCTTTAAAAGATATAGTTACTAGTGCTTCTATTAGAGTGGCTGGTAATGTATTTGATCAAGATATTATTAAGTTTATTAAAGAAAAGTATAAATTATTAATAGGTGATAAAACAGCCGAAGAAATAAAAATAGAGTTTGCTAATGTTTATAATCCTGATAAGAAGAAAAAAATGGAAGTAAGAGGAAGAGATTTAATTACAGGATTACCTAGTACAATAGAAATATTTGAAAATGAAACTGAAGAGGCTTTATCTGAATCACTTCAAAAGATAATTAAAGCAGCTACTAATGTTCTAGAACAAACCCCTCCAGAATTATCAGCTGATATTGTAGAAAAAGGAGTAATCTTAACTGGTGGTGGAAGTATGTTGACAGGTTTAGTTCCATTATTAAAAGATAAACTAAAAATTCCTGTTTTTATAGCTGATACACCATTAACCTGTGTAGCAGAAGGAACAGGAGTTTTACTTGATGATGTTAGAAGTCTAGAAGAAAACTAGACTTTTTTCTTTTCTTAAAATAATTGTACAATAGAATATAAACTGATATAATTGAATAAGAAAAGAGGAAGTAAAATGAATCAAGAAATATTAAGTGCTTTAAAGATAGTAGCAGTAACCTTTCTTTGCTCAGCACTAATAATGCCTGGAATGAAAAAAATAGCCTTTCATATAGGTGCTTTAGATGTTCCAAGAAGTGATGAAGGTAATAGACATATTCATAAAAGAGTAATGCCTAAACTTGGAGGAGTTGGAATATTTTTAGCTTTCTTAGTTGGCTATATGTTATTTGGAATAGAAAGTATTCAAATGAATTCGATTTTGATAGGGAGTTTTATAATTATTCTAACTGGTATTATTGATGATATAAAATCTATTAGGGCAAGTAGAAAGCTACTGGGACAATTAATTGCTGCTTGTATCATAGTATTTTATGGAGGAATACTTTTAAATAATATTACGGCTTTTGGTTATACAATTGATTTTGGAATTTGGTCTTATCCACTGACTATTTTCTTTATAGTAGCTTGTACTAATATTATTAATTTAATAGATGGTTTAGATGGATTATGTGGTGGTATATGCAGTATTTTCTTTTTAACTATTGGTATAATTGGTTTCTTTCAAGGTAGAAGCGGTAGTCTTGTTATGATTTTAACATTTATTATGTTAGGTGCTACTTTAGGATTCTTACTTCATAATTTTTATCCGGCTAAGATATTCTGTGGTGATTGTGCTATGTTCTTAGGATTTATAATAGCAGTAATAACACTTTTAGAATTTAAGGGACCTGCTTTGACTAGTTTATTTGTTCCAATAATGATTTTAGGTATACCTATTCTTGATACATTGTTTGCTATTATTAGAAGACTTCTTAAGCATCAGCCACCGTTTGCTCCTGATAAAGATCATATTCATCATCAATTATTAGGAATGAATTTTTCTCACAGAACAACAGTGTTAATTATTTATGGAATTGATTTCTTATTTGCAACTGCTTCAATCTTCTATATACTTAAAGATCCTGTTTTAGGTAAAGTATTTTATATTTTGATATTTATAGTAGTAGTATGGTTTGTTTTAAGAACTAGTATTATTTCTCCTAAAAATAAAGAAGTGACTGATAGTATAATTGATAAAGTGGAAGGTACTATTAAGAAAGAAAAACGTAAAAAAAGTAAAAAGGTTAAATAACCAGTGGTTAAACAGCTACTGGTTTTTTACTGCAAAAATATCCACTTTTATGGAAAAATATGGTAAAATTAAGGAGTCGGAGGTATACCAAATGATAAATTTTATTATATGTGATGATGAGGAAATATTTAGGGATTCTATTAAAGAAAAAATAGATAGTTGTATGATGAAAAGTACTGCGGAATATAAAACTTATTTTTTTAGTTGTTATGATGAGAAATTTTTCAATTTTGCTAAGAATCCTAATGGTTTTAATGTTTACTTTTTAGATATTCAAATGCCAGAAATAGATGGTATTGATGTAGCTAGATATGTAAGGTACAAACTAGGTGATTGGAGTTCATTAATTATTTTTGTAACTAATTTTAGTAAGTATAGAAATAAGATTTTAACTAGCCGTTTGGATGTCTTAGACTATATTAAAAAGTCTAAAAGAGGTTATGAGCAATTGGAAGAAGTTATTACTATAGTGCTTTCTAAATATAGGAGCACAGATTCTTGTTTAACCTTTGAAAAGGATTATTCCGTTTTCAAAATTAAGTATATGGATATTATCTTTATAGAACGAGAGTTAAATAGTAAGTGTTGTATTTTATATACCACTAGTGGTGAATATAGAATAACCAAATCTTTAACAGAAATTGAAGAATTACTAGATAATCGCTTTCTGAGAACACATCGTAGTGCAATTATTAATGTAGATAAAATAATTGAATACAATGTTAAAACAAACACAGTGATTTTTTCTACGGGTGAATCAACTGATTTGGTAGCAAGAAGTAAAAGAAAGGAGTTGAAGGAGCGTGTCCTTAGTTATAGTGAAGTGTATAAATAATTTAGTGATGAGCTTGGCTATAATTTTTACTGCAATGTATTTAACTGAAGAAAGAGTTAAATTAGTATCACTCAATACTATTTTTTGGCTGATTATAAGTATTGCTCCAAGTTTTATTTTTTCTGCTCCTGGCTATAATATGATTTTTACTTTTTTTTCATTTTTGTGTCTAGCATTGTTAATTAATCATTTGTTTAGTATTAATGTTATGAGTTCTTCAATAATAGTATTATTTTTTATAATGATTTCGATTGTACCTGATTTGATTGCATCTTCTATAGTTGTCAATTTCGTTAACTATAATCAATTGCTTGACAACTTGTTGGTAATATTTGTTGTTAACTTGTTAATATCTATCATTACTTATTATTCTTTTAGAATATCTTTTATAACAAAGCTTACTCTCAATAGTATCAAAAGAATAAACAAACTAAAACATAAAAATATAATTTTATATGTAGCTTTTTCATTTATTGCCATTAGTATTGCTTGTTATAGTATAGTTGATATTTATAAACCAACTAACACATATTTTATTATTAATCTTATTGCTATAATTTTGGCTTCTTTAATATTTGTATATATAGGTGAGTTAATAAAGTATGAACAGTTACAGGATAAAAATAATGTTTTATATGAGTGCATGAAAAACATTGAAAGTTATCAAGAAGAACAAGATTTAAAGATTCATGAATATAAAAATCAATTATCTAAGATAACCTCTATAACCAAAAATAATGCTGTTTTAGAAAAATTAGAAGAAATATTAAATGTTGATTTGACTACGGATATGTATCTTCTAGGAAAATTAAAGAATATGCCAAAAGGAGAATTAAAAAGTTTAATTTATTATAAAATGTTGGTAGCAAATAAGGAGAACATTAATCTTTCTATAAGTGTTGCTAAACTAGATAATAATGCTTACAAATTTACTAAAGATCAAGAGAAAAGTCTAAGTAATTTAATTGGTATTTTTTTTGATAATGCTATAGATGCTGCTAAAGAATCTATTAAAAAAGAAATTCTTTTTGAGGTATATGAATCAAATTTAGGTGTTACTTTTTTAATTCAAAATTCTTTTACTGGTAGCTTAGATATAAATAAAATAGATAAAAAAGGATTTACTACTAAAGGTAGTGGACATGGCAATGGATTGTATTTTGCACAAAAGATAGTTAATAAAAATATAGGAATTTACACAAGAAAAGTTGTTGAAAATGATTTCTTTATTCAAAAGATAATAGTAGAAAAGGAATGAACTTAGTCCATTCCTTTTAATGCCTTAGGCTCATCAATTGTCCACCAAATACATCCAACACTAGCAGATGCAGTAGCAAGCATTCCTAAAGCTACTAGTAATTTTGCAACTCTTTTTTTCATATTTAACTCCTATTCTATTTTAAATGTTAAATAAATAACATTTAAACCATTAAATAATTCCTATATGGCATACCATATATCCTATAAGTAATAGGTAAGATTAGAATTGTTTCTATTATCATTCCTGATAATAAATATATAGAAATATCATTATTATTAAATATTATTATTATTACTGAATAGATAATGGCTATTATACATGTTGCTATTTTTCTTAAGATCCTTTTTCTTTTATTGGTTAAAGGTCTTTTTACTGTATCAGCTGGAGCATATAGCATAAAGCAAATAAATGTAATTATACATATTGCTATTTTAACTGGTAAAGTAATAGTAATCTTTGACATTAGTAGCGGAATACCTACCAATATAAGTATTGATGAAAATAAGCAAGTTGAAGATTTGTTTGCATGTATACCAAAGGCTGGATATCTAATTATATTAAAGAATATTAGTGTTAAAATAAATTCTTTAAATATTCCTAGTAAGAATGCTAGTGGAAAAATTATCAGAAATTTTCCAAAGGTTAGATATATACCTTCTAGTCCATATCTTAGTTCTTCTTCTTGTATTTCTATATTGTTACTTTTAACAAAAGAAATACAATTATTTAAAAATCTTTCTTTCATTTCATACCTCTCTTGTTGCTTTAATAATACTATAAAAAAGTAACTATAGCTTAAATCGGCTCTTTTGCAAGATTACACTATATTAATAGAATATTACTTGTCATAATAAATGATAAATTATACCGTTTAGAGTATTTTAAAAACCATTTACGGTAAAAGTATAAAAAATAGAAAAAACTATGATAAGATGCAATTACATCGTTTTAAGAAGTTCAAAAACCGGGACATACTTAGTTGGTGTAATAATTTATGGAGGTGAGCCAAATGATAGGCAAAGTAAAATGGTTTAATAATGATAAAGGATATGGATTCATTGAATACAAAGAAAATGAAGATATCTTCGTCCATTATTCAACTATTAACATCATCGGGTATAAGACTTTATCGGAGGGTCAATATGTAGAGTTTACTTTACTAGAAACAAGTAAAGGATATCAAGCCGTTGATGTAACGCCTATAAAAGAACCAGCTACTGTAAGATAGCTAGTTCTTTTCATTATTTCCCATAAATTTTACATAATTTTTGACAAGAAATTATCTTCTTTTTTTAAAGATATTATGCTATACTACAGGTATAAGGAGAGTGATAATATGGAAATAATTATCCGTGGTGACAAAATTGAAGTTACTAAAGCAATGAAAGACTATATTAAGGAGAAACTAAAAAGACTAGATAAATATCTAGAAAATAGTGATGCTATTAGAGCAAGTGTAGTAGTAAGAGTATCTTCACATCGTCAGACAGTGGAGATAACTATTCCACTTCACAATTTTATTATTCGTTCTGAAGAAACACAAGAAGATTTTTATGCAGCTGTAGATAAAGCAATAGATGTAATGGAACGTCAAATTAGAAAAAATAAAACAAGATTAAAATCTAGAGAAGATAAAACAAGAATAGATTTTAAGATGATTGATTTAACTGATATTGAATATGAAGAAAAAGAAGATAAAATAATTAAAAGAAAACAAGTAGAAGTAAAACCAATGGATGAAGAAGAAGCAATTTTACAAATGGAGCTTTTAGGACATCAGTTTTATCTATTTAAAAATATTGATACATCAAAAGAAGCAGTTGTTTATAAAAGAAAAAACGGAGGTTATGGTTTAATTGAATCTGAATAGATAAAGGCAGTTAGTAATTAACTGCTTTTTCTAAGCCTTGAAAAATATGACCTTTTATGATAATTTAGATAAAAGAAAAGAGGAGAAAGTATGAAATTATACAATACTAGAACAAGACAAATTGAAGAATTAAAACCTAAGAATGGTAATATTATAAAAATGTATACTTGTGGTCCGACAGTTTATCATTTTGCTCATATTGGTAACTTAAGAACTTATATATCAGAAGATGTTTTAGAAAAAGGATTAAAGTATCTAGGATATGATGTTCAAAGAGTAATGAATATTACTGATGTTGGTCATTTAGTGGGTGATGGTGACACTGGTGAAGATAAAATGCTTGTAGCTGCTAAAAGAGAGCATAAAACTTCAATGGAAATAGCTAAGTATTATACAGATTGTTTCTTTTCTGATTGTAAAAAATTAGGTATTAGAAAACCAGATGTAGTAACTCCTGCTACTGATCATATACCTATGTATATAAAGATGATAGAAAAACTATTAAAAGATGGTTATGCTTATATTGCTAATGGTAATGTTTATTATGATACTTCAAAGTTTTCCAAATATTATGAATTATCAGGTAGAAATAAAGATGATTTATTAGTAGCAGTTAGAAATGATATAGAAGAAGATAATTCTAAACGTAATCCTTTTGACTTTGGACTATGGTTTACCAATTCAAAGTTTAATAATCAAGAGCTTAAATGGGATTCACCTTGGGGCGTAGGATATCCTGGTTGGCATATAGAGTGTTCTGGTATTTCAATTGAGAAACTAGGGGATTATTTAGATATTCATTGTGGAGCAGAAGATGCAGTCTTTCCTCATCATACTAATGAAATTGCTCAGAGTGAAGCTTATCTTGGTCATAATTGGTGCGACTTTTGGGTACATATGGGCTTTTTGAATGATAAAGGTGGAAAGATGAGTAAATCAAGAGGAGAATTTCTTACTGTATCTTTATTAGAAGAGAAAGGCTATAATCCTTTAAGTTATCGTTATTTATGTCTAAACTCTTATTATCATAATCAGTTGACTTTTAGTTACGAAATATTAGATGGAGCAGAAAATGCATATCTAAAGTTAAAAAGAAAAATAGCTAGTATTAAAGATGAAGGTGAATTAAATAATGATAAAATAACTAGTTATATTAATAAATTTAAAGAAGAAGTTAGTAATGATTTAAATTCTTCTAATATGATAACTTTATTATATGATGTTTTAAAAGATGAAGAACTATCAGGTAAGAGTAAATTATATTTGATAGAAGACTTTGATAAAGTGTTATCATTAGACTTAATAAGCAATGATGAGGAAAATAGTCAAGATGATTCTTGGATAATTGTTAAAATAGAAGAAAGAAGAAAAGCAAAGGAAGCAAAAGACTATCAAAAAGCTGATGCAATACGTGATGAGTTGTTAGAACAAGGAATAACTTTAAAAGACGGTCGTGATGGTACAACTTTTGAAAGAAAGTAGGTTTTGAATGGAAGTATATCAAATAATTAGTTTAATAGTTTTAATTGTTATAATTATTTATTCAGCAGTATTATCAGTAATATACTATGTAAGAAGTTATAAGAGTAAAAAGATAGATGCCAGTAATAAGAGTGGTAAAGAAATAGTTTCATCTATTTTAGATAAGTATAATTTAAAAGATATAAATGTAGAAAAAATAGATGGTAGTGATAGATACTTCTATACTGAAGATACCATTTTCTTATCTAAAGATATCTATGAAGGAAAAAGTATTTATGATGTAGCAGTTAGTAGTTATCTTGTCTCATCTTTTATCAAGAATAATGAGTCTAAACATTTAATTAGAATCTTATCAAATTTATATTCATTTTTAGATTATACTATATTGTTTAGTTATGCTATTGTTATACTAGGATTAAGTTTTGAAATAAGTAATCTTGTTTGGATAGGTGTTTATCTTCTTATTTTTGTATTTATAAGTAACTTATTGTTATATATTAAAGAAAGAAAATTAATAAGTGATACTGTTAATATGTTAAGACATGAAGCTATTATTAATACTACTATAAAAGAAAAAACTACTAAAATGTTATTTTCTATAGTAAGTCTATCAGTAGCTTCCCTAGTTTTTAAAGTGACTTCTTTCTTTCAAAAAACAGTATATATAATAATAAATGATGAGGAGTAGAATTATGAATTTAAAAGAAATTAATCCTTTAGTTTTAGCTTATCTGGGTGATAGTGTTTATGAAACTTATATAAGACTTTTTCTAGTTAAGAAAAATATACCTAATATTGGTAGTTTACAAAAAGAATCTCTTTCTTATGTGACTGCTAAAAGTCAAGCTTCTATACTAACTAAACTAATAGATGCTAATTTTTTTGATGAGGAAGAACTTACTATAATACGAAGAGCTAGAAATACAAAGGGACATAAGCCACCTAAAGGTTGTGATTTAGCAACTTACCATTTTGCTACGGCTTTTGAAGCTGTGATTGGTTATTTATATTTAAAGGGTGACAATAAAAAAATTATGAATTTAATGGAAAAAATAGAAATGGAGTAGTTATGATAGTATATGGTTATAATGTAGCAGAAGCTATATTAAAAAAAGAAAGAAACTGTAAAAAAATCCGAAAAATCGTAATTCAGGATAGTATGATGGGCAAATTTGCTAAATTGCTACCTGAAAACGTTAAATCTAGGACCTTTTATGCCTCAAAAAGCGAAATTGACTTTTTGTCAAAAGGATTACATCAAGGTATAATGATAGACATGGACTACTCATACAGTTCACTAAATGAACTTTTGAAGAAAAATCCAGAAAATATTATTATTCTTGATCATTTAGAAGATCCACATAATTTAGGAGCGATTATTAGAACAGCTGCTGCTTCTTCCTTTGATGGAATTATTATTCCTAAGGATAGAGAGGTTGGTGTTACTAGTACAGTAGTAAAAGCTAGTGTTGGTACTATTTTTGATATGGATGTTGTCCAAGTTACAAATATAAAAAACACAATCGAAGAATTAAAAAAAGAAGGCTTTTGGATAGTAGGTACTAGTATGAATGGGAGTGACTATCGTCAGATAGATTATAGTGGAAAAATAGCTCTTGTTATTGGTAATGAGGGGAAAGGAATGAGTAAGTTAGTAACAGATTCATGTGATTTTTTAGCTAGTATTCCTATTGCTCCAAATGTAGAAAGCTTAAATGCTTCTGTAGCAGCAGGTATTATGATGTATGAGGTAGTTCGAAATAGAAAGTAGGTACTATGAAATACTATAATGATTACGAACTTCTTTATCTTATTAATGAAAATGATGAAATAGCTAAAGATATATTAAAGAGAAAATATGCTCCTTTAATTTATGAAAAGTCTAAGGAATATTATCAAAGAAATCATTATGATATTCCTTCTTTTTCGTTTGATGAATTGATAAATTTGGGAAATAGTGTGTTGTTAAGAGCAACTAAAACTTATAATGAAAAAGAAAATGCTTTATTTTATACTTATTTTATTACTTGTTTAGCAAGAGAGTTCTCTCTTTATAAAAGAGGATTACTTGCAAAGAAAAATCAAATACTTTATAGTTTTCCCCACGATGTTAATTCTTATGAAATTAATGATTATATTAAAGAAGAGGTTAAGTGGGATGATGATCCGTGTAAAATTTGTGAAGAAAATGAACTATTTGAGTTTATTAAACAATATATGTATAAGCTTGAAGGATATGATAGAAAGGTATTTGAGTTAAGATATAATGGATTTAAGTATAGAGAGATTGCAGAACTTTTAGAGTTATCTACTACTACAGTAGGTAAAATAGTAGAAAAACTCAAAAAAAGTTTACAACAGGAATTGAAAAAAGAGTGGTAATAGAGTAAAATTAAGATAGGGTGAGTGTATATGATGAGAGTATCATTAAAAGATTATATGAATTCCTATCATGATGTTAAAGAGTATCAGCAGACATTTTATGCGATGGATCAAACTCTTAAATATATACATGAAAATAATTATCAGGTATATTCCTTTAATCCTGAAACGATTACTCTTTTTAAAGATGATGATAATAAGACTGCTTCAGTAGTTTATCAAAATGTTACTGGATTGGGTGATAAGCCTTTAGATGAAGTTCATCAGAATATGTTTAATTTAGCATTATTAGAAGTAGCTATTTATACTTCAACCTATCCTTATTTGAAACAAGACTTTTTAAGAGAAAATTTTAAAGAAATATCTATGTTACTACCTAATGAAGATATTGCTTACTATAGAAGAAATTTATTAGAAAAAAATTACTTTTATTATAGTGATTATTGTAATGCTAGAAATAAAAATGAGATAGAAAAAATAAATAAGAGCCTAGAGTCTGATGGAGGTAAAGGTAGAAAGATGGTTAAGTCTACTCCATATGGTGCTATGTATCAGGATTTAGGAGAAGATAATAATAAAGCTGCTTTTGCAACAAGATTTATTCTTCCATTTATTATTATTTCTCTTAGTTTATTAATACCTCTATTATCAATTATATTAGCAAATAAATAAAGTTCCCATTCTGGAACTTTATTTGTTTTAATTGATGGATTATTTGGTAACAAAAAAACCTTACCATTGGTAAGGAATTTTACTTTACTATTTATTAACAGCATCTTTTAAAGCAGTTCCAGCTTTAAATCCAACACTTTTGCTGGCTGCGATTTGGATAGTAGCACCTGTTTGAGGGTTACGTCCTTCACGAGCTGCACGTTCAGAGATTTTGAATACACCAAAACCAGCTACAGATACTTTATTTCCATTTACAAGTTCATCTTTGAATAAATCAAATGTTGCAGTGAAAACCTTTTCAACATCAGATTTACTTAAACCTGTAGTACTTGCGATAGCTTCTATCATTTCAGACTTTTTCATTGTTTCACCTCCTGTACTGTCTAATTCATTATAGCATATATTTTTTAGAAAAGTATATGATTAATAGGGAAAATTTACACTTTTCTTTATTATTTAGAAGAAAATAAACTATATATAGAAAATATGTTTGATTATAAAAGATAAATATGTTATAGTATGAATGTATTAATTCCTATTATGAGTAAAATCAGAGGGGTTTTTAACAAATTAATAAAATTCTTTTATTTTTTCAAAAAAGTGTTATACTAACAACGAAATGAGGTGTTACTATGGATAAAATAATAGTAAAGGGTGCAAGAGAGAATAATTTAAAAAATGTAAATATTGAACTTCCTAAAAATAAATTGATTGTTATGACTGGACTTTCTGGTAGTGGAAAAAGTTCATTGGCATTTGATACAATTTATGCAGAAGGACAAAGAAGGTATGTAGAGAGTTTATCAGCGTATGCTAGACAGTTTTTAGGTGGTAGTGAGAAACCTGATGTTGATTCTATTGAGGGATTATCACCGGCTATTAGTATTGATCAGAAGACAACTAATAAAAACCCACGAAGTACGGTTGGTACAGTAACTGAAATATATGACTATTTAAGATTATTATTTGCAAGAGTAGGTACACCATACTGTCCGACACATCATATGCCAATAAAAAGTCAAAGTGTAGAAGAAATTGCTAATAAAATATTAGAATATCCAGTTGGTACTAAAATAGTTTTATTAGCACCAGCAGTTTATGGTGAGAAAGGCACTCACAAAGAGTTACTTGCTGATTTAATGAGTGAAGGTTATATTAGAGTTCGTATTAATGGTGAGATGTATGATTTGTCTGATAAAATAGAACTAGATAAAAATAAAAAAGATAATATAGAAGTAGTAGTAGATAGATTAGTTTTAAAAGAAGATATACGAAGTCGTTTAAGTGAAGGACTAGAAAATGCTTTAAAACTAGGACATGGGAAAGTAGTTGTACAATTTAATCTATCAAAGGAATTAGTTTTCTCTGAAGATTTTGCTTGTCCTTATTGTGATTTTTCACTACCAGAACTAGAACCTAGAATCTTTAGTTTTAATGCTCCATATGGTGCTTGTGAAGAGTGTAAAGGACTAGGAGTAAAATTACAAATGGATCCTGATTTAGTAATACCAAATAAAGATTTAAGTTTAGAAGAGGGAGCTATTGTAACATTAGGTGATGATACTGATGGAATTTATTATAAGAAGTTAGAGTGTCTTTGTAAGCATTATAAGATAAGTACTAAAAAGGCTTTTAAGAAATTAACTGATAGAGAAAAAGAATTAATTTTATATGGTAGTGATGAACCTATTTTATTTGATTATAGGTCAAAAAGTGGTAATCATTTTCATCAAGTAGATTATTATGAAGGTATAATCAATAACTTAGAGAGAAGGTATATGGAAACATCTAGTAATTGGATTAGAGAATGGCTAGAAAAATTTATGATTGAACATACTTGTGAGACTTGTAAAGGTTCTAGACTAAAAGATAATGTTTTATCTGTATTAGTTGGTGGAAAAAATATTTATGAATTAACTTGTATGAGTATAAAAGATTTAATACCTTTCTTTACAGAACTCAAACTTAGTGAAGAACAATTAAAAATTGCTGATTTGTTATTAAAAGAAATATTATCTAGATTAACCTTCCTAAAAAATGTTGGCCTTGAGTATTTGACACTAGCACGAAGTGCTGCTACTTTGTCAGGTGGAGAAGCTCAAAGAATTAGATTAGCTACTCAGATAGGTTCTAGATTAACTGGAGTATTATATGTACTAGATGAGCCAAGTATCGGTTTACATCAAAGAGATAATGATCGTTTAATTAAATCTTTACTTGATATGCGTGATTTGGGTAATACCTTAATTGTAGTAGAACATGATACTGATACTATGCTTGCTGCTGACTATTTGGTTGATGTTGGACCAAAAGCAGGTGATGAAGGTGGAAGAATAGTAGCAGCTGGAACTCCACAAGAAGTTATGCAAAATGATAAAAGTATAACTGGTAGATATTTAAGTGGAAAAGAGTGTATTGAGGTACCAAAAAATAGAAGAAAAGGTACTGGAAAATATATAACGATTAAGGGAGCAAGAGAAAACAACTTAAAGAATATTACTGCTAAGATACCTCTTGGTACATTTACTTGTATAACAGGAGTAAGTGGTAGTGGAAAGAGTACTTTAATTAATGAAATTCTAGTCAAAAGTGCGATGAATTATGTTTATCATAGTAAGAATAAGCCAGGACAACATGATAAAATATTAGGACTTGAAAATATAGATAAGATAGTAGATATATCACAAACACCAATTGGACGTACTCCTAGAAGTAATCCTGCTACTTATACAGGTGTATTTGATGATATAAGAGATTTGTTTACTACTACTAAAGAAGCAAAAATGCTTGGTTATGAAAAAAATAGATTTTCCTTTAATGTAAAAGGAGGCAGATGTGAAGCTTGTCGTGGTGATGGTGTAAAGAAAATTGAGATGCACTTTTTACCAGATGTTTATGTACCTTGTGAAGTTTGTCATGGAACTCGTTATAATCAAGAAACTTTAAAAATAAAATATAAAGAGAAGAATATTGCTGATGTTTTAGATATGCGAGTACATGAAGCGTTAAAGTTTTTTGAAAATCATAGTAAAATAAAAAATAAGCTTCAAGTTTTAGAAGATGTTGGATTAGGTTATGTAAAACTAGGACAAAGTGCTCCTACATTATCAGGAGGGGAAGCAGAAAGAGTTAAACTTGCTAAGGAATTACAGAAAAAAGCGACTGGAAAAACCCTATTTGTTTTAGATGAACCAACTACTGGTCTTCATACTGATGATATAAAGAGGTTGCTTGCAATTTTACAAAAAATAGTGGATAATAATGATACAGTAATAGTAATAGAACACAACCTAGATGTTATAAAATGTGCTGATTATATTATTGATTTAGGAAAAGAAGGTGGAGATTTAGGTGGTGAGGTAATTGCTACTGGTACACCTGAAGATATTAGTAAAGAGAAAAACTCTTATACGGGACAATTCCTAAAAAAGATTTTATAGGAGGATAAAGATGAAAATTGTTATCTTATCAAAAGGAAAAGAAAGACTAAATAGATCTATAGAGTGGTTACTCTACTTCATATCTTATTCTCTGGTCTTCATTATAGTAGGTAGTTTATTTAAATCATTCTATATAGATAGTGCTCATCCATTACTATATAGTATACTAGCTACTTTTATTCTCTATATCTTAAATAAAACTGTAAAACCGATATTGGTTAGTTTAACTATTCCTATAACTGGTGTTACTTTAGGATTATTTTATCCATTTATTAACCTATTTGTCTTAAAACTAGTAGATTGGATACTTGGTAGTCACTTTGACTTGAAAGATTTTTGGGTAGCTCTAGTTATTTCTATTCTTATTTCTGTTATGAATTTTGTAATGGAAGATATAATTATAAAGCCACTTATTAGGAGATTTAGACATGAGTAGGGTAGCATTAGATTTAGGTTTTATTAAGATTTATTACTATACAATTTTCATCTTGTTAGCTATTGTTTCTGCTACATATTTAATAATTAAAGAAGCTAGAAAACAAAATATAGATAAAGATTTCTTAATAAATACTATTTATTATGTAATAATATTTGGTATATTAGGAGCAAGACTATACTATGTAATATTTGAGTGGGATTATTATGTTAAAAATCCTTTAGAAATATTTGCTATTTGGCATGGAGGACTTGCTATTCATGGTGGTATAATAGTAGGACTAATTTTTATTCTATATTATTGTCATAAAAATAAAGTTTCTAATCTGAAGTTTTTAGATATGGTAGTAGTAGGGTTAATTTTAGCACAAGCAATTGGTAGATGGGGTAATTTCTTTAATCAAGAAGCTTATGGTGCTATAACTACTAAACAAGAACTTATTAATATGCATATACCACAATTTATTATAAATGGTATGTATATAGATGGAAACTATTATCAACCTACCTTTCTATATGAATCCATTTTAGACTTGTTAGGATTTGTAATATTATTTTTAATACGTTGCTATCCATATCTTAAAATTGGCTTTTTAACTGGTCTATATTTGATTTGGTATGGAGTAACTAGGTTTTTTGTTGAAGGGATGAGATCAGATAGTTTGATGTTAGGTCCTTTGAAAATGGCTCAAGTAGTTTCTATTATGATGATAATTTGTGGTATATATTTCTGTTTTATAAGAAATATAAAATCTAAAAAATTTGAAAACTTATATCAAGAAGGAGGAATTAGACATGAAGTATGAAGTTGGTATAATAGGATGTGGAGTAGCAGGTATGACTGCTGCTATATATTTGAAAAGAAGTGGTATATCTTGTGCTATATTTGAATCATCAATGCCCGGTGGACAAATAGTAGCAAATGATAAGATAGAAAATTATCCTGGGTTTTCTAAGATATCGGGTAGTGATTTAGCTATTTCTATCTTAAATCAAGTTAAAGAATTAGAAATACCAGTTATTTTTGAAAAAGTTGAGAAAATAGATAATAAGGGAGTAGAGAAAGAGATAGTTACTGATAAAAATACATATTCTACTTTAAGAGTTATAATAGCAACAGGCAGAAAATCAAAGAAGCTTAATGTATTATTTGAAGATAAGTATCTCAATCATGGACTTAGTTTTTGTGCTGTTTGTGATGGTAGTTTATACAAAGATAAAAATGTAGTGGTAGTAGGTGGCGGAGATAGTGCTTTAGAGTCAGCTATTTATCTTAGTCCGATAGTAAAAAGTGTAACTATTCTTCATAGACGAGATAAGCTTAGAGCTAAAAAGACTCTTGTAAATAAAGCTGAGAAATTAGAAAATGTTTCTTTTAGACTTGGTGAAGTATTATCTTTTATTGGAGAAGATAACTTAGAAGGGGTTAAATTAAAAAGTGAAGAAGTAATTAATTGTGAGGCTGTTTTTATCTGTATTGGTCAAACTCCTAATACTGAGTTTTTAAATAATATGAATATTTTATCAAAAGACTCTTACATAGAAGTAGATGATAATTTTGAAACTAAACAGAAAGGTATCTATGCAGTAGGAGATTGTGTATTTAAACCACACTATCAAATTGTTATTGCTATGAGTGAAGCAGCTCGTTGTGCCTTAAGAGTAAGGGAGGATATTCATGAATAAAAAAGTTGTAGTGCTTGGTGGTGGAAAAGGAATATCTTATCTTTTAGCAGGACTAAAAGACTTTCCTCTTGATATTACTGCTGTTATTTCAGTAGCAGATAATGGAAAAAGTACAGGAAAACTTCGTGAAGAGTTCCATATTCCAGCTGTTGGTGACATTAGAAAAGTAATTACTAGTTTATCAGAAAGTGATGAAAATATAAAAGAGATGTTAGCATATCGTTTTCATACTACTAGTGATTTAGATGGTCATGCTCTTGGTAATTTAATACTAACTTCATTACTAGATATTACTGGTAGTTTAAAATCTGCTATTGAAGAGTTATCCATCTTATTAGATGTTAAGAGTAAAATTCTTCCTTTAACAGAAGATGAAAATATAACTTTAATGGGTGAAGCGATAGATGGAGATATAATTGAAGGAGAAGAGATGATTACTAAGTCTCCTAAGAAAATAAAAAAACTATTTTATAAAGAGGAGCCTCATATTCTAAATGAAGTGATTGAAGCTATTAATGAAGCAGATCTTATTCTTTTAAGCATGGGTAGTTTATATACTTCATTATTTCCTAACCTATTAGCTAAAAAATTAATAAAAGCTCTTGATAAGACAAAAGCACCTATTATGTATGTTTGTAATATAGTAACGCAACCAGGTGAGACTGATAATTTTACTGTTAGTGATCATGTTAATTTAATAAATCAATACCTAGGTACGCATAAATTAGATGTAGTTATTGCTTCAAATTCTCCTATATCTCAAGAAATGGCAGAGAAATATGCAAGTGAAGAAAGAAAAGACCCAGTTAAAATTGATTATGCTGTTTTAAAATCATTAGATGTAGAATTTATTGAAGCAGACTTGTTAACTATAGCTGATAATACATTGAAACATCATAGTCAAAAATTAAGCTCACTGATATTTTCTTACTTAATGAGGTGATGGTATGTCTTTTACAACTAAGATAAAAGAAGAGATAGTCTCTAAAGACTTATCAGAGACAGAAAAATATTCTATATTAGCAGGTTTTGTTAGAAATAATGCTACCTGGTATGAAGATAAATTACAACTTATTAATGAAAATGGTGATATAATTAATTATTTTAAAAATATATTAGATATGTTTAAAGGAATCAAGTATGAAGAATATACTAAGGATAGTAACAATTTTACTAAAAATGATTTACATGTTTTAGAAATAGTAGAAGGTAGTTCTTTTCTACTTGATTTAGTAGCTTATCAAAAAGAAGTACCACCTGATTATTTTTTCGATGGAAAGTTAGAAACTAAGGCTTATCTAAAAGGAGTATTTTTAAATGGTGGTAGTGTTAATGATCCGAAAACTTCAAGATATCATATGGAAATATTAATTGACTATCCAGAAGAGGCAGTTTTTGTGCAAAAAATATTAAATTCTTATAACTTAAATATTAAGATGCTTAATAGAGATCGTAGCTATATGCTTTATCTAAAAGAAGCGGAAAAAATAAGTGATTTTTTAAAAATTGTTGATGCAACAAATTCTGTTTTATATTATGAGAATGTTAGAATCTATCGTGATAAGAAAAATCAAACTAATAGACTTAATAATTGTGAACAAGCAAACACGGATAGAATAATTGCTAGTGCTTTAGAACAACTTAATCAAATAGAAGTACTTAAAGAAAATAATGCTTTAGATTTATTAGATGATAAGACAAAAGAAGCTCTTTATTATCGTGAAAAATATAAAGAGGCTTCCCTAAAAGAGTTGAGTGAAATTATAGAAAAAGAAACTGGTCGCTCTATTTCTAAATCTGGATTAAATCATCGATTTAGAAAAATTAAGGAACTAGCTTCTAAATTTATGGAGCAGTAGTTAATATTTTATCAACAAGACCATAGTCTTTAGCATCATTAGCGGTTAAATAATTATCTCTATCAGTATCATTTTCTATTTGCTTAATAGATTTTCCTGTATTTTTAGCAAGAATTTCATTAAGCTTTTTCTTTGTCTTTAAAATATGTTCAGCAGCAATTTTTATTTCTGTGGCTTGTCCACTAGCACCACCAAGGGGTTGATGAATCATAACCTCACTATTAGGCAAGGCATATCTTTTTCCTTCTTTTCCACTAGATAATAAGAAAGCGGCCATACTTGCTGCCATTCCAAGACAAATAGTAGAAACATCACTTTTAATAAAGTTCATTGTATCATAAATAGCAAAACCAGAAGTAACATTACCACCAGGAGAATTAATGTAAATAGAAATATCTTCATGACTTAGTGAATCAAGATATAAAAGTTCTGCTACTACAGTATTTGCTAGTATATCATCTATTTCACCAGATAAGAGAATAATTCTATTTTTTAATAGTCTTGAAAATATATCGTAGCTTCTTTCTCCACTAATTTCTTTATCAACTATCATAGGAATTAAGCTCATTTTATCACCTTTATCTTTCTAAAATTACTATATCCATATAAATAGTTAAATATACTTAAAATAGTTCATCATATTTTGCATATAATTTACATCTTGAAATATAAATGTTATAATGTAATCATACGGAGGTTAGTTATGCAAAAAGATATTGAAACTTTAAAAAAAATGAAAAAAGTAGTTGAAGAATTATATAATACTTATTTAAAACAATCAAATTGTTGTTTTAGTAATTCAAATGATAATAATTGTTGGCATGATGATAGTGGTGGACATCCAGACTATCATTGCAATCAACATGATAATACTCCAGTGAGAATAATGGTTAAGTGCCCCAATGTGAAAAATGTTACAAATTAATACCCTAATTAAACCTACTCATCAATGTAATATGAGATGTAGGTATTGTTTTGCTGAAAAGTATGGATATGACAATTCAATATTAGATATGTCATCTTTAAAAAAGTATATTGAACTTTTATCTAAAAAATATAATTATATCAATCTTGTGTGGCATGGTGGAGAGCCATTAATGGTTCCCTTAGAATACTATGATGAGATATATAGTTTTTGCAAAAATATTGACTCAAAAATTATATATTCTTTGCAAACAAATGGAACATTGTTAAATCAAGAAAATATAGACTTTTTTAAGAAAAATAACACAAGTATTGGTTTGTCTTTTGATGGATTAAATAATGATAAGACTAGAGCTAATACAAAGAAAATATTATCTAATATAGAATTACTTCAATCAAATGAAATGTTTCCAGGGGCGGTTTTAGTTGTTAATCAGTATAACATTGATAATTTGGTTGAAGAATATGAGTATTTTAAAAGCTTAAAATTAGGAATGAAAATAAATCCTATGTTTAGTGATGGTGCGGCAAAGAATAGCAATTTTTGTACGTTAAATCCAGAGCAATACATTGAAAACTTTGTTACATTTTTTAAATATTGGGCTTTAGATACTGAGTGTGATATTAATGTTTCTACATGCCTAGATTTAGTTAATCTTATTGTAAATAATCACACAGGAGTTTGTACTTTTAATTCATGCTTAGGAAAGTGGATTTGTTTTGATAGTAATGGTCATGTATATCCTTGTGATAGATTATGCTTAAGGGAATATGATCTAGGTGACATAAAAGAAATGAAGGATATAGATGAGGTTTTTCAAAATAGTAACTTTGTTAGTTTAATTCAAAAAAGTATTTCTAGAAGGCAAGAATGTATTAATAGTTGTGATTATTATGAAAATTGTTATGGTGGTTGTAATGCTAATGCAATTTTAGGTGAAATTAATCATAACAATGTTTCTTGTTTTATACAAAAAGGTATTTTAAAAGGAATAAAAAATTTTATCATTGAATTAATAAAATCAAATAATACTAAAAATTTGAATCCTAGTTTTGAAAAAATTCTAATAAAAAAGGAGAATGTATGAGATTTGTTTATCATGGTACAAGTTTAAAAGACTTAGATGTTATAAAGCCAAATGTGAGTACACATATGAAAAGGTGGGTGTATGCCACCCCTTCAAAAGCAATTGCCACTATATTTTTATCACCACTACATAGTGATTTATATTATTCATTATCAGGAGATGGAGTTAATCGTCCGGTAGAATTGGTTGAGAGAAAAAAAGGAATGTTTAAAAAAATATTTAATTGTTCAGGCTATATATATAAACTAGACTCTTCAAACTTTAAATCAGGGTTAACTGGTTGGACAGCAGAGGTTGTTAGCAATAAAGAGGAGAAGGTTATTTCTTGTGAATATATAGATAATGTTTATGATGAGCTTGTAAACTTAAATGAAAAAGGGTTAATCAAACTTTACTTATATCCATCTAGACCGAATGAGGTTCCTCTTGATAATAGTGATTTGATACCTAAAATTATTAGATGGCAAAGAAATGGATTTAATATAGATAGGTTTTATGATTTATATCCTGAATTAAGAGAAAAACTTTCTAGTGAAATGAATGATATATATTGTTAGAAAATCATATATAATTATTGAATAATAAAGAATAAGAGGGTGAACTTATGATAGAAGAAATAAAAGTTAAAGTTAATGGAAAAGAAGAGAAGGTTCCTATTGGAACTACATTATTACAACTTAGTAAAAATTACAGTAATAAATATCGTTTTCCTATTATTATTGCTAGAGTTAATAATACATATAGAGAACTTAGTTATAGTATTAATGATACTTGTGAGATAGAATTCTTTGATTTAAATTCAAGAGTAGGAAATAGAACACATATTGCAGGACTTACTTTTCTTCTATTGGTAGCAGTTAAGGAACTTTACGGGGAAAAAGCAGATATAATTGTTCAACATTCACTAGATAAAGGTATTTATATAGAAACAACTTTTCCAATTAGTGATACTTTAGTTAAATCTATAGCTAAAAAGATGTTATATTTAGTAGAACAAAATCTTGATATAACTAAAGTTAGTGTTGAAAGAATAAGTGCAATTAAGTATTTTGAAGCTATTAAAGATAATGCTAAAGCTAATATTATGAAGTATAATACTAATACTTATATTACCTTGTATAGATTAGGTAGTTATTATAATTATTTTTATCATTATATGCCAACATCAACGGGACTATTAAGAGACTTCAAGTTAACTTATTTAAATGATAATGGCTTTATTTTACAATTCCCAACAGTTTATTCTAAGAATACTATAACAGAATATAAACATCATCCTAATATGTTTAAAGTATTTAAAGAGTGTCATGATTGGGCTAAGCTTATGCATGTTTCTAATCTTTCTGAATTAAATAGTATTGTTTCAAAAGGACAAGTGGAAGATTTAATAAGAATAGATGAAACTCTACAAAGTAATAGATTATTGGAAGTGGCAAAAACTATAGTAGCAAATAAAAAAGATAAGAAAATTGTTCTTTTAGCAGGTCCTTCTTCTAGTGGCAAAACAACAACTACAAGGAAGTTATGTATGTTCTTAAGAAGTTTTGGTTTAAATCCTAAGATGATAAGTATGGATGATTATTTTGTAGAGCGTGATGAAACACCACTTAATGAAAAAGGAGAAAAAGACTATGAATGCTTTGAAGCAGTTGATCATAAATTGCTTACTGAACAGGTTTCTTCCTTGCTACAGGGAGAGACAGTAAAAACACCTATTTATAGTTTTATTGAAGGCAGTAAAGAATTTGTGAGAGAAATGAAACTAGAGAAAAATGATATTTTATTAATAGAAGGTATTCATGCACTTAATCCTAAAGTTTTAGATAAAATACCAGCCAAGAATAAATATAAAATATATTTATCAGCTTTAACAGAACTTAATATAGATTCTCATAATCGTTTTTCAACAACAGATAATCGCCTTTTAAGAAGAATTATTAGGGATAGTAGAACTAGGGGATATGATGTTGTTGATACGATAGCTATTTGGCCTAATGTTAGAGGTGGGGAAGAAAAATATATCTTTCCTTATCAAGACGAGGCAGATTCGACTATCAATACAGCTTTAATCTATGAACTAGGAGTATTAAAGACTTATGTAGAACCACTACTTTATTCAGTAGATGAAGACTCTATTTATTATGATGAAGCGAAAAGATTATTGAATCTCTTTAGATTAATATTACCAATACCAAGTGAAGCGATACCAGATGATTCTATTTTAAGAGAATTTATTGGTGGTAGTTGTTTTCATGACTAAAATAAAAATCAAGGAATAGTTAAATCTAAACCTTGATTTTGTTTTGTATATAAATATTACCACAATACTTCAATATCTTTATCAATATCATGCCATACGAAGTTTTGTACCTCTTCCATGTCTTCACCATATTCTCTTATATAATTGTTATGCTTAACAAGTTTATCTTTGCACCATTCATAAAGAGGAGTAGCTCTACTTCCTAGTTTAGGTAAATATTTTAAAGCATCCATTACTAGATGATATCTATCGATTTTGTTTTGAACTCGCATATCAAATGGAGTAGTAATAGTACCTTCTTCAATATAACCATGGACATGTATATTATCATTTTCACGTTTATAAGTTAATTGATGAATTAAAGAAGGATATCCGTGGAAAGCAAAAATTATAGGTTTGTTTTTAGTAAATAACATATCATAATCTTGATCAGTTAATCCATGAGGATGTTCTAAGTTTGATTGTAACTTCATTAAATCAACAACGTTTACACAACGAATTTTTATTTCTGGGAAAAATTTATGAAGAATAGAAATAGCTGCTAGAGTTTCTAGAGTAGGAGTGTCTCCACAACAAGCCATTACTATATCAGGTTCATATCCTAAGTCATTACTAGCCCAGTTAAATATACCAATGCCTTTACTACAATGGTTAATAGCTTCATCCATGCTTAACCACTGCATACTAGGATGTTTAGATGCAACAATTACATTTATATAATTCTTACTCTTAATACAATGATTACAAGTAGAAAGTAGACAGTTGGCATCAGGTGGAAGATATATTCTTGCTATATCAGCCTTTTTAGTAACAATATGATTTAAAAATCCTGGGTCTTGATGGGTATAGCCATTATGGTCTTGTTGCCAAATATGAGATGTTAGTAAGTAATTAAGAGAAGAAATATTTCTTCGCCAATCAAGTTGTTTACAAACTTTTAACCATTTAGCATGTTGACTGGTCATAGAATCAACAATTCTTACAAAAGCTTCATAAGTATCAAATATACCATGTCTTCCAGTTAAAATATATCCTTCAAGCATTCCCTCACAAACATGTTCAGAAAGAAAAGAATCTATAACTTGTCCTTGTTTACTTAAATATTCATCATTATCTAAAATTTTTCCATTGAACTGACGATTAGTAGCATCAAAGACAGCATTTAATCTATTTGACAACGCTTCATCTGGTCCAAATATTCGGAAATTTTTGTTTTGTTTAATAACCTCTTCTAAATAATTACCTAAAATCTTTGTGTCTTGAACTTTAATATCACCATGATTTTTAACTTCAACTTTATAATTACGAAAATCAGGTAGGCAAAGTTCTTTTAGTAAAAGACCACCGTTAGCATAAGGATTAGCCCCCATTCTTCTGTTACCTTTTGGTGCTAGCTCTCTTAACTCTTCTTTTATAGAACCATCTTCATTAAAGATTTGTTCAGGATGATAACTTTTTAACCAGTTTTCTAGTATATCAACGTGTTCCATATGATCTTGGTCTATTGGTACTGGTACTTGGTGTGCCCTAAAAGTTCCTTCGATTTGAGCTCCTTGGAACATCTTTGGACCAGTCCATCCTTTAGGCGTTTTTAAAATAATCATTGGCCATTTAGGAATATTAAGTGTTTTATCACTTTTAATTTGCTTTATTTTCTTAACAACTTCATCTAGTGCTTCTGCCATTTTCTCGTGAAGAGTCATAGGGTCTTTTCCTTCTAGATAAATTGGATCATAACCATATCCATCAAAAAGATTAAGTAATTCTTTTTTAGGTATTCTATCAAGAATAGTTGGATTTGCTATTTTATAACCATTTAGATTTAGAATAGGTAAAACAACTCCATCAGTTTCTTTATTAATTAGTTTATTACAGTGCCATGAAGTAGCAAGAGGACCAGTTTCAGCTTCGCCATCTCCTACTACTACTGCTGCTATTAAATCAGGATTATCAAGAACAGCACCATAGGCATGAGCAAGACTATAGCCTAACTCACCACCTTCATTTATGGAACCTGGTGTTTCTGGAGCTACATGTGATGAAATTCCTCCTGGGAAACTAAACTGTTTAAATAATTTTTTTAATCCTTCTTCATTCTCTGATATATTTGGATATACTTCGTGATATGTTCCTTCTAAGTAAACATTAGAAACGATAGCATTACCACCGTGTCCTGGACCTGAGATATAAATCATATTAAGATCATATTTCTTTATAACTCTATTTAAATGGGTATAAATAAAATTTTGGGCAGGAACAGTACCCCAGTGACCAACTACTTTCTTTTTTAAATCATTTTTTTCGAGTGGCCTTTTTAATAGGGGATTATCTTTTAAATAAAGTTGTCCTACTGATAAATAATTAGCTGCATTAAAATATCTATTAATTTTTTCTTTTTCCTTTTCTGTAAGTACCATACATATCCTCCTTATTCTAATTAAATTATAAGATAAAATTTGTTTTTTCACAATACAATAAACTATTTTCTTAAAAATATATTTGACAAACTTATAAAGGGATGTTATATTATAATCGCTGATTAAATTTAATTTTGTTGAGAGACAAAATTTTATTTAGAAGTTAAAATGATACACCCGGATATGTGTAAAGAAAGGAGATAAGTTTTATATGCCTACAGTTCAACAATTGGTACGTAAAGGAAGAGGAAATAAAGTTCGTAAGAGTAAGGCTCCAGTATTAGGTGTTGGTGTTAATACAATTCGTAGAAAATCAACTAGTAACCCATCACCACAAAAACGTGGAGTATGTACTCGTGTAGGAACTAAGACACCTAAGAAGCCAAACTCAGCTTTAAGAAAGTATGCTCGTGTTCGTTTATCAAATGGAAAAGAAGTAGATACTTATATTCCAGGAATTGGACATAACTTACAAGAGCACAGTGTTGTATTAGTACGTGGCGGACGTGTTAAGGACTTAATCGGAGTTCGTTATCATATCGTTCGTGGTACATTAGATACTGCTGGAGTAAAAGATAGAAAACAAGGTCGTAGCAAGTATGGTGCTAAACGTCCTAAGTAGAATTAATAATTAGTATTGGAAGGAGGAAATCTATATGCGTAAAAGACGTGCTGTAAAAAGAGATGTTTTACCAGATCCTATATATAAATCTAAGACAGTAGCTAAATTAACAAATACTATTATGTTAGATGGTAAAAAAGGAACTGCACAAACAATTCTTTACGAAGCATTTGATATGGTTAAAGAAAAAACTGGTCGTGACCCACTTGAAGTTTTTAATGAAGCAATGGATAATATCAGACCAGCTTTAGAAGTTAAGTCACGCCGTGTTGGAGGTGCCAACTATCAAGTACCTCAAGAAGTAACACCTCGTCGTGCTGAAGCTTTAGCACTTCGTTGGTTAGTTAAATATTCTCGTCTTCGTGGCGGACGTGGTATGGCCGATAACTTAGCTAGTGAAATTATAGACGCTGCAAATGGAACGGGAGCAGCTGTTAAGAAAAAAGAAGATACTCACAGAATGGCAGAAGCAAACAAAGCTTATGCACATTATCGTTGGTAGAAAGGATAATATATGGCAAGAGATACGTCTTTAGAAAAGACAAGAAATTTTGGAATTATGGCACATATTGATGCCGGAAAAACAACTACTACAGAACGTATATTATTCCATGGTGGAAATATCCATAAAATTGGAGAAACTCACGATGGAGCTAGCCAAATGGACTGGATGGAGCAAGAAAAAGAACGTGGTATTACTATCACTTCTGCTGCTACAACAGTTCACTGGAAAGGATATCGTTACAATATCATCGATACTCCAGGACACGTAGACTTTACTATTGAAGTTAGTCGTAGTTTAAGAGTACTTGATGGATCAGTAGCTTTACTAGATGCCCAAGCAGGTGTTGAGCCTCAAATGGAAACAGTTTGGCGTCAAGCTGATGAATTTATGGTACCTAGAATTATTTTTGCTAATAAAATGGGTAAGATGGGAGCAGACTTTAGTTACAGTCTTAAATCTATTAAAGATCGTCTAGGAGTTAATGCTAAACCAATCGAATGGCCTATTGGAGCAGAAGATGATTTTAGAGGAGTTATCGATTTAGTTACTAAAAAAGCAATTGAATTTGATGGTAAACCAGAAGAAAATGCTAAGGAAATTGAAATTCCAGCAGATTTAAAAGATTTAGTAGAAGAAAAACATGCTGAACTTATTGATGCAGTAGCTGAATTTGATGATGAAATGATGGAAACTTACCTTGAAGGTGGAGAAGTTACTATTGAAATGATTAAAAGAGCTATTCGTAAAGGATGCCTTGCTACTAAGTTCTTCCCAGTTATGTGTGGAGATGCTTTAGGTAATAAAGGTATTAAACCATTAATGGATGCTGTTATTGATTATTTACCAAGTCCATTAGATATTGCTTCAATTAAAGGACATAATTTAAAAGGAGAAGAAGAAACTCGTCATCCAAGTGACTCTGAACCTTTCAGTGCTTTAGCATTTAAAGTTATGACAGATCCATTTGTTGGACGTTTGACATTCTTCCGTGTTTATTCAGGACATCTATCAAGTGGTAGTTATGTTTTGAACTCTACAAAAGATAGTAAAGAAAGAATTGGTCGTATTTTACAAATGCATGCTAATACTCGTAAAGAGATTACAGATGTATATACTGGTGATATTGCTGCTGCTGTAGGACTTAAGAATACAACAACAGGTGATACTCTATGTGATGAAAAGAAACCAATTATTCTTGAACCATTAGAATACCCTGAACCAGTTATTCAATTAGCTGTTGAACCTAAGAGTAAAGCTGATCAAGATAAAATGGCTTTAGCTTTACAAAAATTAGCTGAAGAAGATCCAACATTTAAAGTTCATACAGATCATGAAACAGGACAAACTGTTATCGCTGGTATGGGTGAATTACACTTAGATGTATTAGTTGATCGTATGAAACGTGAATTCCACGTTGAGGCTAATGTTGGTGCTCCACAAGTTGCTTATCGTGAAACAATTAAGCAAGCTGCTGATTGTGAAGGTAAATATATTAAACAATCTGGTGGACGTGGACAATACGGACATGTTTGGGTTAAGTTTGAACCTAATCCAGATAAAGGATATGAATTTGTTGACCAAATCGTTGGTGGAGTTGTTCCTCGTGAATATATCCCAGTAGTAGATAAAGGTTTACAAGAAGCTATGCAAACTGGTATTTTAGCAGGATATCCTATGATTGATGTTAAAGCTACACTATTTGATGGTTCATACCATGATGTAGACTCTAACGAAATGGCTTTCAAAATAGCTGCAAGTATGGCTTTAAAAGAAGCTAAAAATAAGTGTAATGCTGTTTTATTAGAGCCAATTATGAAGGTTGATGTAACTACACCAGATGAATATTTTGGTAATGTTATGGGAGACTTAACAAGTCGTCGTGGTAGACCACTTGGACAAGAGAGTACTGGAAACGCAGTAAAATTATCTGCTATGGTACCACTTTCTGAAATGTTTGGTTATGCTACTAACTTACGTAGTAATACCCAAGGTAGAGGAAACTTTGTTATGACATTTGATCATTATGAAGAAGTTCCAAGAAACATTGCAGAAGAAATAATTAAAAAGAGTGGAAATTAATTACAAACTCTTAAAAAATAGTTCTAAACAGTTGCAAAATTGCTAATTGTTAGATAAAATAAATATTGAACATGAAAAAGGAGGAAATTTAATTATGGCAAAACAAAAATTTGATCGTTCAAAACCACATGTTAACATTGGTACAATTGGACACGTAGATCATGGTAAAACTACTTTAACTGCAGCTATTACTAAATGTTTACATGATAAGAACCCTGAATGGGCTGATTTCACTGATTATGCAAATATTGATAAAGCTCCAGAAGAAAGAGAACGTGGTATTACAATTAATACTGCACACGTTGAATATCAAACAGAAAATCGTCACTATGCACATGTTGACTGCCCAGGACATGCTGATTATGTTAAAAACATGATTACTGGTGCTGCTCAAATGGATGGAGCAATCTTAGTTATTGCTGCTACTGATGGTGCTATGGCTCAAACTCGTGAGCATATCTTATTATCACGTCAAGTTGGAGTACCTCGTATGGTTGTATTCTTAAACAAATGTGATATGGTTGATGACCCTGAGTTAATTGACTTAGTAGAAATGGAAGTTCGTGACTTATTAAATGAATATGGTTACGAAGGAGATGAAACTCCAATTATTAAGGGTTCTGCTCTTAAAGCTCTTGAAGGAGAACAAAAGTATGTTGATGCTATCTATGAATTAATGGATGCTGTTGATACTTGGATTCCTACTCCAGAACGTGATAACGATAAACCATTCTTAATGAGTATTGAAGATGTATTCACAATCACTGGTCGTGGTACAGTTGTTACTGGACGTGTTGAACGTGGACAATTAAAACTTAATGATGAAGTAGAAATCGTTGGTATTAAACCAACTCAAAAGACTGTTGTTACAGGAATTGAAATGTTCCGTAAGCAATTAGACTTTGCAGAAGCTGGAGATAATGCTGGTGTATTATTACGTGGTATTTCTCGTGAACAAGTAGAACGTGGACAAGTTCTTGCTAAACCAGGAAGTGTTCATCCACATCACCAATTCAAAGCTGAAGTATATGTACTAAGCAAAGAAGAAGGTGGACGTCATACACCATTCTTCTCAAATTATCGTCCTCAATTCTATTTCAGAACTACAGACGTAACTGGTGTTATTACATTACCTGAAGGTGTTGAAATGGTTATGCCAGGAGACAATGTTTCAATGGATGTTGAGTTAATCCACCCAATCGCTATTGAAAAAGGTACTAAGTTCTCTATCCGTGAAGGTGGACGTACTGTTGGTGCTGGTGTTGTTTCTGAAATCGAAGGATAATAACATTATAGACAAAGACTGTAAGATCAAATTACGATTTTACAGTTTTTTTTGTTTGTTAAATGTGATATATTTAATATACTAAGGATGTGTTAAGATGAAACATAAAAAGGAAATATTATTAGTATTAATTGGTGTTATATTAATTTTAGTAGGAGCTTATTTGACCTCAAGAATATCTGTTAAAGAGAAAACAGAAAAGAAAGTGGAAAAAGAAGAATTAAAAGTTAATGGAGAAGTTATTAATTTAAAGTTATACAGAGTAGATAAAGCTTTCTTTTTAAAGATACCTGATAGTTTTGTATCAGTTACTGGTGATGCTTTAAATCAAAAATATGGTACTAGTGAAAGACCAGAGTTAGTGTTTGAAAGTAAAGATGATTTAACGCATGTATCAGTTACTAGAGGTAAAGAAGCAATGACTGATGATATGCTTAATAATTATGTTAGTTCTATTAAAGAAGGATTAACAGGATTTACTGATGTTAAAATGGAAAATTATCAAAAGCATGATAAGAATTTTGTAAAATTAACTGCTACTAGTACTGATGAAGCGGCTAAGTATTATGATATACGTTATTTTACTTTAGAAGATAAGTTAGTAACAGTAGAATTTTATACTACTATTAATCAGAAAAGTGAATGGGAGAAAGTAAGTAAAAAGATTCTTGATAGTATATGTTTTAATGAAGAAGATAGTAAAGATATAACTAATTAATAAAAAAGAGAACCAATATTAGATTTTATTGGTTCTTTTAATAATAATTAATTTGCCTTTTTCTTATCTTTGTTTAAATTTCTATATAAATTATATGGTAATTGATTTATAACAAAATCAAATTCTCCTACATATTCACTAATGACTGGATTAAAACCTAGCTTCATTTCATTAAGACCAGAGTATTCAGTAATATGCTCAAAGTCTCCACTTACAGCATTGAAGTTTATATACTTTAAGTTCATATTTTTGTATTTAGAAATCAATTCCCATTTCATAAGATAACTTGGATTTAATGATTTAAATTTAGAGTTTAGACCTTCAATTATTAGAAAAGCGGCATGGTCATACCTTAAAATAAAAGATGAAGAGATTAAAATACCATTTGGATTTTCTTTTAATAGATTAGTAGCCCATACTAAGTTTTTCTTGTAAGTATTTATTAATTTATCAGATTCTATTTTTTCATTAATTAATTTTTTTCTAGTATTGGCATTTTTTGCTTGTTGAATTTTATAAGCTAGATTATCATTTATTTCCATTTCTTTTTCATATAGTTTTTTACTGTTAATAACAAAAGTTTCAGTATTTAACTTAGCAAAGTATAAATCAACATTACCTTCAAACTGTTTATAAAACTCTTGATAATATTCTATTGGTCTTGCGTATTTTTTCTTAACAAATTCATAAAATAAAGGAATATTTTGTTCACCACCTTTAATGATTTCTACACCACTTCTAATAGCCTTTTTGATCTTGTAACGAACTCTTTTTTCAAAACTATTATAGATAGTATTAATATCTTTATCAAGTGAGATAACCGCTTCAAATCTTGGCTTTTCTGTTTCAAAGAAGAGTGTGGGACCATGGTATTCCCAGTGACTGGCTTTTAAATTTTCTACAATTATGTTAGATTCGGGATTAATATTTAAAATTTTACCAGTTGCATTATGAAGAGATACTGGTATTACTGGGTCAATTTTAAGTAACATGAATCCTTGTTTTGATAATAACCTTTTTAATCTTTCAGTAAATTCTTTTAGGAGAGCTCCATTACTATAGTCAAATAATAATCCTCTAGGAGCATATGCTATTTTATAATTCATGAATACCTCTTTATATAGTAATAAAGAAGCTCCAATAATATTTTCATTATCATCAATAACACCAAGATAGTGAATATCATAGCCAAATTTTTTCATAATTTTACCATAAGCACTAGATTGATAATAACTGCGGTATTTGTGATTTTCAGCATACTTATTAAATTGATGTTCTTCTAGAGTAATTATTTTCATGGAATTCCTCCTTTTATCTCTTATATTATAACAGTGATTTTTATAATTTTCAATGAAAGGGGGTTTAAAGATTTGTAAAATTTAGTATAATGTTAGTGGAGGGAGTATGTATGTTTGAAAATAAAAAGATACTAGTTCTTGGCATGGCAAGAAGTGGTTATGAAGCAGCTAAATATTTAATTAAACACGGAAATACTGTTATTTTAAATGATGGTGGAAGTGAAGAGAAGCAAAAAAAAGAACAAGTAGAAGAATTAAAAGAATTAGGAGTAACTTTAATATTTGGAAGTCATCCTGATGATTTACTAGATGATTCTTTTGATTATTTGATTAAAAATCCGGGTATACCTATTGATCATAAGTGTGTCTTGAAAGCTAGAGAATTAAATATAGAAGTTATTAATGAAGCAGAAATGGCTTATAGATTATTACCAGAATCTGTAACTTTAATAGGAATAACTGGTACTAATGGCAAAACAACTACTACAACATTAACTTATGAAATGATTAAAGAAAGTGGAAAGAGAGTTCATTTAGCAGGAAATATTGGTTATCCTTTAACTAGTTTTTTAGATAAGTTAGAAGATAATGATATTATTGTGATGGAAGTATCTTGTCAACAACTAGAAAATATGAATGAATTTAAGCCACATATTGCTTTAATGACTAATTTAAGTGTTGCCCATGTAGATTTCCTAAAAAGTTATGAAAATTATAAAAGAGTGAAACTAAAATTATTTAAAAACCAAACAGCAAATGATATAGCAATTTTGAATATCGAAAATGATGAAGTGATGGATGGTACTAAAGATATTAAAGCAACTACTAAATATTTTTCTAGCAAAAGAGAAATCAATGGTGCTTATTATAAAGACAATGCTTTATGGTATTATGGTGAGAAAATATTAGATAGAGATAAATTTTTATTGGCTGGCAATCATAATGTTGAAAATGCTTTAGGAGCTATGATGATTGCTAAAGAAGTAGGAGTAGATAATGAATTTATTGTTAAAGTTTTAACTACTTTTAAAGGTGTTGCTCATCGTTTAGAATTTGTTGATGAAATAGATGGTGTTAAGTACTATAATGATACAGAAGCTACTAATACTAAGTGTACACAAATCGCTTTAAATTCATTTAACTGTGATATAGTTCTTATTTTAGGTGGATTAGAAAGAGGACAAGATTTTCATGATTTAGATAAATATATGGGAAATGTTAAAGAAATAGTTGGTATTGGACAGTGCAGAAATAGAGTTAAAGAGTATGGAACTGAATTAAATATCAATACTCAAATATTCGAAACTTTAGATGAAGCAATGGATTATATCAATGAAATTAAACAAAGTGGAGAAGTAGTTTTATTAAGTCCTGCTTCTGCATCTTGGGATCAATATAAGCAATGTGAAGATAGAGGAGATGAATTTAAAGAAAAAATTAGAAAAATGAGAGAAAACTCTTAATATTTTTAAAAAATATGTTATCATTTTAAGAGGAATTATTAATTCCTGCAGTATAATATTAAAGAAAGGAAGACTAGATTTATGAAGATTAAAAATATTATAGGTAGAGAAATTTTAGATTCAAGAGGTAATCCAACAGTTGAGGTTGATGTTTATCTAGAAAATGGTGTTATGGGTAGAGCTGCTGTTCCATCTGGAGCTTCAACTGGTGAAAGAGAAGCCTTAGAAATGAGAGATGGAGATAAAACAAGATTTTGTGGAAAAGGTGTTTTAAATGCTGTTAATAATGTAAATACTGTTTTACATGACAATATAATTGGTATGGAAGTTGAAGACCAAAAAGCAATAGATGAAGCTATGTTAAAACTAGATGGTACTAAAACTAAGAGCAATTTAGGTGCTAATGCTATATTAGGTGTTTCAATGGCATGTTTAAAAGCTGCTGCTAATAATAGTGGAAAACCTTTATATGCTTATGTTGGTAAAGGAAGAACTTTACCAGTACCAATGATGAATATTATTAATGGTGGAGCTCATGCTGATAACTCACTTGATTTTCAAGAATATATGATTATTCCGCAAAGAGATACAATTCATGAAAGAGTAAGAGTTGGGGCTGAAGTATTTCATTCTTTAAAAAATGTGTTAAAAGAAAAAGGATATGCTACATCAGTTGGTGATGAAGGTGGATTTGCTCCTAACTTAAAAAGTAATAAAGAAGGTTTTGAATTAATTACAGAAGCAGTTGAAAGAGCTGGCTATAAACCATATGATGATGTTTGTTATGCTATTGATGTAGCTGCTAGCGAGTTTTATCGTGATGGTAAATATCATTTAGATGGTGAAGGAAAAACATTAACTACTGATGAGTTGATTGATTATTATAAAGATTTAGTAAATACTTATCCAATTATTTCAATTGAAGATGCAGTTGATGAAAATGATTGGGAAGGATTTAGTAAAGTAACTAAAGAATTAGGTGATAAGATTCAATTAGTTGGAGATGATTTATTTGTTACTAATAAAGAATGTCTTCAAAAAGGAATTGATAATAAAGCTGGTAATGCTATTCTTTTAAAGGTTAATCAAATCGGTACTATTACTGAAACTTTAGAAACTATTGAACTTGCTAAAAGTCATGGTTATAAGACTATTATTTCACATAGAAGTGGTGAAACTGAAGATACTACTATTGCTGATTTAGCAGTTGGTTTAGATTTAGGCCAAATTAAGACTGGTTCTATGTCAAGAACTGATAGAATTTGTAAATATAATCAATTAATGAGAATAGAAGAAGAATTAAATAAATAATTATCATTAAATTATGAGAAATGCTAAAGATAAGTATCTTGCATTTCTTTTTTTTCTATGGTAGTATAGTGTTGTTTATTCATGGAGGTATATTTATGAAAATTGCATTAGTTATAATATCAATTTTATTAATTATTATTGTTTTGTTACAAAGTAGTAAAGCTGAAGGTGGAGCACAAATTCTATCAGGTAATACTACAGATTTATTTAAGAATCGTAAAGAAAGAGGAGCAGAACTAGTGGTTACTAGAATAACTATGGTTTTAGGACTTGCATTTTTTGTTATTTGTTTAATAGAATCTTTCCTATAAACATTGACAAATAAAAAAAGTTATGATATTTTACAAGTAAGCACTGATAGGTGTTTTTCTTTTGATAAAAAGAAAGGGAGTTAAAAAAATGGCAAAAAAAGAAAAGAACTTAGAAGTTAAAGAGAAAACTACTAAGAAAAAAGAAACAAAAAAAGATGGAATTTGGGCTAAAATTGTTTTATTCTTTAAAGGAGTAAAATCTGAATGGAAAAGAGTTAAATGGCCTACTAAAAAAGAAATGATTAAATATTCTGTAGCAACAATAATTTTAATTGTAGGATGTTCAGTGTTTTTCTATGTAATTGATGTTCTATTAGCACTTTTACATAGTTTAGGTAAATAGGAGGGTGAAATAATGGAAAAAGAATGGTTTGTAGTTAATACTTATTCAGGACATGAAAATAAAGTAAAAGAAAAATTATTAATGCGTGCTGAATCTATGGGGATGCAGGATTATATTTTTCGTGTTATTGTTCCTGAACAAGAAGAAACAGAAATAAAAGATGGTGTTACTAAAAAAAGAGTTAAGAAATTATTTCCAGGTTATATATTAGTTGAGATGGTTATGACTGATGAAGCTTGGTATGTTGTTCGTAACACTCCAGGAGTAACAGGATTTATTGGTTCAAGTGGAAAAGGAGCTAAACCTACTCCATTACCACCTCAGGAAGTTGATAATGTTTTAAAAGTTATGGGAATGTCACGTATTGATGTTGATAAGGACTTAAAAGTAGGAACAAAAGTTAAAATTATTGGAGGACCATTCACTGGTATGTTTGGTACTATTGAAGAAATTGATAGTAATAATCAAAAGATGGTTCTTAATGTGGATTTATTTGGACAGGAAACTCAAGTTGAAGTTGAATTTGAACAAGTATCTAAAGCTTAATTATGCAGTTATTAGAAGAAAAAATAAAAATTACTAATTTTTTATATAAAGAAGCTTTAAAAAGTGGTTATCTTAATGATATAGAGAAAAAATTTATTTTAAATACTACATATTTGCAATTTTCTACTATTGAATCTAATTTAGATTTGGAAAGCTTTAGTGAATTTTATCATCAATTGGATGAAATAAAAAAAAGAATATTTGTTGATACCTCACTTTATGAAAAATGGTTATTTTCTTGTGAATTTTACTCTTATAAATTAATGGAAGAAGTCAAATACGGAAAAGATTATGTAGAATTGGTTGGTAAAAATAATGATATTATAAACTTTTTTCAGTTGTATCAGTTGAAAAGTGAGATGCTATTATTTTATAAAAATTTGATAATATGTTCGTCAAGTGCAAATGAGCATTTTATAAGAAATCAGATGTTAGCTTTAAAAAAGATACCTGTAAGCGTTTCGATGAATGGTTTAGATGAAGTTTCTAATATAATTGATGAAAGTTGTACTAGAATGGATAAAAATTGTAAAAAATTGCAAAAAATTAAGACAGAGTTCAATAAATGATTGATAAAAATTAAAAAGTATGATATTATTTAGGGGCTATATTAGTTTAATATAGATTAAGTGGGAAGCAAAAGTATAAAAAAGCTATTAAAACCACTCGCGAAAACGAGGGAAGAAAGGATGTGTTTTTCGTGGCAAAGAAAGAAGTTGTAAAAAAAGTAGGTTTACAAATTCAAGCAGGAAAGGCTAACCCAGCTCCACCAGTTGGTACTGTACTTGGACCTTTAGGAATTAACTTACAAGAATTTTGTACCAAGTATAATGATACAACAAGAGATAAAATGGGGGATGTTGTACCTGTTGAAATTTCAGTTTATGATGATCGTAGTTTTGATTTTGTAATTAAAACTCCACCTACAAGTTTCTTAATTAAGAAATATGCTAAAATTCAAAAAGGTTCTGTAAAAGGAAAAAATGAAATTGTAGCTACATTAACTGAAGATCAACTTAAAGAAATAGCAGAAATTAAATTACCAGATTTAAACTGTTATGATGTTGAAGAAGCTAAGAGAATAGTTGCAGGAACTGCTAAGAATATGGGCGTTGCTGTAGAAGAAAATAAGTAATAACATATAGGTTTAGAACCTATGTGGGAGGAAATTAAGCTTTGCTTACCCCGTAAAAACCACATAAGGAGGAATAAAAATGAAGAAGAGAAGCAAAAAATATTGTGAAGCTCTTAAAAAAGTAGAAAAAGGTAAATTCTATACTAAAGAAGAAGCTGTTAAATTAGTAAAAGAAACAAGTGTTACATCATTTGATGCTTCAATTGAGATTGCAATGAGACTTAATCTTGATACTAAAAAAGCAGACCAACAATTAAGAGGAGCAATAGTTTTACCAAAAGGAACTGGAAAAACTACTAAAGTTCTTGTTATTGCTAAAGGAGATCAAGCTAAGGCTGCTCAAGAAGCAGGAGCTGACTATGTTGGAGATACTGATATGTTAGAGAAAATCGAAAAAGAAAATTGGTTCGATTTTGATACTATGATTGCTACTCCAGATATGATGCCTTTACTTGGTAGATTAGGACGTGTTTTAGGACCTAAGGGATTAATGCCTAACCCTAAGACTGGTACTGTTACCACTGATGTTGCTAAAGCTGTATCTGATGCTAAAGCTGGTCGTGTAGAATACCGTACTGATAGTTTTGGAAATATTCATGCTATCATTGGTAAGGCTTCATTTACTGATGAAGATTTATTATCTAATATGAATGCTTTTGTAGGACAAATTATTAAGATTAAACCAGCAACTGCAAAAGGTGAATATATTAAGAATGTTTCAATTTCATCAACAATGGGTCCTGGAATAAAAATTGATACAAATAGTTTTGACAAATAGTAATTAATAATATATAATAGTGTTAATTTGTTGGTGCCAAAGACAGTAGGTATAAAAATAAATCCTACCGAGGACAACGTTTCGTTAGAAAGTTCTCGAAGTCTTTTGAGAACTTTTTTGCACCTTCAAACTAGATAGGAGGATGTTATGGCAAATAAGAAAATCTTAGAGAAAAAGCAAACAGTAATTGATGAAATCAAAGATAAAGTTAATGATAGCTCTAGTTTTGTATTATTCGATTATCGTGGTTTAACAGATGCTGAAATCAAAGAATTAAGATGTGCTTTAAGAAATGCTGATGCTAATTATAAAGTTTATAAAAACACATTAATGGCAAGAGCTTTTAATGATCTTAACATTGATTTATCATCATCTTTAGAAGGACCAAGTGCTTTTGCTTATAGTAAGGATCAAGTAGCACCTATTAAAGTACTATCTGATTTTGCAAAAGATCATGAAGCTTTAGTATTAAAAGTTGGTGTGGTTGATGGTGAAATAGCTGATACTGAAAAGTTAAAAGAATATGCAACTATCCCATCAAGAGATGGATTACTTACTATGCTTGCTGGTGGTATGATAGGACTTGTTCGCGACCTATCAATCTGCTTAAATTTATATGGTGAACAAAAAGAAGAAAGTGAAAAATAAGGAGGAAATAAAATGGCAAAATTAACAAGAGATGAATTTATTAGCTCATTAAAAGAAATGAATCTTTTAGAGATTAAAGAATTAGTAGACGCAATGAAGGAGGAATTTGGTGTTGATCCATCTGCTGTAGCTGTTGCTGCTGCTCCAGCTGCTCAAGAAGATCAAGGACCTGCTACTGTTACAGTATCTATTTCTGATGCTGGAGCTGCTAAAGTAGCTGTTATCAAAGTAGTTCGTGAAATTACTGGTCTTGGATTAAAAGAATCTAAAGATTTAGTTGATAACGCTGGTTCTCCAATCAAAGAAAACATTTCTATGGAAGAAGCTAATGAAATTAAAGCTAAGCTTGAAGAAGCTGGAGCTACTGTTGAAGTTAAGTAATTGATGTAAAACAGGTACAAAAATAATGAATTAATTTTGGAAAAGGTAGCAATATGCTATCTTTTTTGTTATCCTAATAATAGGAGGCTTGTAACTATGGTTTGTGATAAATGTAAAAAAAAGATTGATACTTACCCTTGTTATATATGTGGTTATGAAGGAAAAGAAAGCAAAAAACAAGTTTCTTCCTTTTCTGTTACAGATATTATAGATCAAGTATTTCATCCACCATATCAGGATGATTCTAAGAAAGAGCTTTTAATAATCTTCTTATCTTGTGTAATTGGATTTATTACTTTTTTGGTTAATTTGTTGTTTTTTAAAGGGAAAAATTTAACTTTAATGGCATCCTATGGAATTAACCCTTATGTTCAGTTACTAGTAGCCATAGTATTTGGAACTTTTTTCTATTATCACCGAAAGGTTTCTTGTCTTACTTCATTTGTTACTTGTGTAGTTATATCAGCTTTTAATTTTTTTATAACAGCTTTAATGTTGTTTAGAACCACTTATTCGTTTGTTTATTTAATTCTTATTTATTATTTATTCATGAAAGTTTTCTTTACTTTCTTTATGAAGAAAATATCTAGTTATTGGCTTATACCAACAATATTTGTGTATTATGCTATTAATTATTTTTTAATATCATTAACTTTAATATTATTATATTGTTAGATTTAGTAAAATATTGTTAACTGGAATAAAAAAATTAAAAAAATGTTGACGATTTAACAAAAGTATTGTATTATAACCATACGAAAGGAGACAACTGTTTATCTATGATGATGGAAGGTTGTCTTTTTCTTGTTTGGAGTGATAAAATGAGTCACTATTTTGAAAATGACCAAAATTTAAAAAGCCAGTTAAAAAAGACTAGCTGTTCTATCTTTAATAAACAATTTACTTTCTATACTGATAATGGTGTTTTTGCTAAGAAAGGTGTAGATTATGGGAGTAAATTGTTATTAGAATCAATTAAAGATGATAACTATAATAGTATTCTCGATGTGGGATGTGGTTATGGAACATTAGGAATAATTTTAAATAAAAAATATAATTGTTATACAACTATGATTGATGTTAATAAAAGGGCTTTGCATTTAACTAAAAAAAATATAATGGAAAATAAGTGTGATAATGTAGAAGTGTTTGAAAGTGATGCTTATCAAAACGTAGATAAGAAATATGACTTGATAGTTACTAATCCACCAATTCATGCAGGCAAAAAGAAAGTCTATGAAATATTAATAGATGCTAAGGAATATCTTAATGATAATGGTAAACTTTACTTTGTAATTCATAAAGACCAGGGGGCTAAATCAGTAGTAAAAGATTTGAGTGATATTTATAAAATTGAAGTAGTAAAAAAAGATAAGGGATTTTTCATAATTTTAGCTGAAAACAGTTGACTTGTTGCTAAGATTGTGTTAATAATATAAATTGGCAACGTGTTATTTTTGAAGTAACATTTGTACGAAAAATTGTGTATAGGGGTGAAGATGAGTGGCATATAAAATAGTAAAATATGGAAAACATCATGAAAGAAGAAATTATTCAAAAATAAGAAATACTTATGAATTAAAAGATTTATTAGAAATTCAAAAGAAATCATATGATTGGTTTATTACTACAGGAATCAAAGAGGTATTTGATGATTTATTTCCTGTGGAAAATTTTTCTGGTACTTTATCTTTAGAATTTGGTGATTATCATTTTGATAGTCCAAGATATACTATCAAAGAAAGTAAAGATAGAGAAACAACTTTTGCATCTCCTTTGAAAGTTGATGTTCGTTTATTTAATAGGGAAACTGGTGAAGTAAAAGAACAAGAAATTTTTATGGGTGACATGCCTACTATGACTGATAGTGGTACTTTTGTAATTAATGGTGCGGAGCGTGTTATTGTATCACAATTAGTCCGTAGTCCAAGCGTTTATTATAATAGAGAGATAGACAAAAATGGTCGTGAATTGATTACATCTCAAATCATTCCTACACGCGGTACTTGGTTAGAATTTGAAACAGATGCTAGAGATGTTTTATATGTAAGAATTGATAGGACTAGAAAAGTAACACTTACTACTCTTTTACGTGCTTTTGGACTTTCTTCTGACGAAGAAATCTTAAAGATGTTTGGAGAAGATGATTACTTAAAAAATACTATTCAAAAAGATTCAACTAAGAATACAGATGAAGCCTTAATTGAAATATATGAAAAATTAAGACCAGGTGAACCTGCTACTCTTGATTCTTCTAAGAATCAAATTATTACTAGATTTTTTGATGAATTTCGTTATGATTTAGCTAAAGTTGGACGTTATAAATTCAATAGAAAATTAAATATACTAGATCGTTTGTTAAATCAAACATTAGCTGAAGATGTAAAAGTTAATGGTGAAGTTAAATTTAGTAAAGGAACTAAGATTAATAAAGACGTATTCCTAGAATTAAAAGATATTCTTGCTGATGGTTATGGGGTTAAAGAAGTAACAGTTAATGAAGACTTAGATACTTATAATAAGATTCAAGAAATTAAGATAGTTGATCCATCAGATAAGAAGAAAAACTTAACAGTTATTGGTAATGATCAAACATTAGAAGTTAAAAGATTAACTATTTCTGATGTATATGCTTCAGTATCTTACTACTTAAATTTATTACATGGTGTTGGTAACTTTGATGAAATAGATCATTTAGGAAATAGACGTATTCGTCAAGTAGGAGAACTTTTACAGAATCAATTCCGTATTGGTGTATCAAGAATGGAACGTGTTATTCGTGAGAGAATGACTACTCAAGAAATGGAAGAAGTAACTCCTAAGACATTAATTAATATTCGTCCAGTAACAGCTGCTATGAAAGAATTTTTTGGAAGCAGTCAGTTATCACAATTCATGGACCAAACTAACCCAGTTGCAGAACTTACTAATAAAAGACGTTTATCAGCTTTAGGACCAGGTGGACTTTCTCGTGATAGAGCAGGTGTTGAGGTTCGTGACGTTAATGCTTCTCACTATGGTAGAATTTGTCCAATAGAGTCACCTGAAGGACCAAATATCGGACTTATTACTTCACTTGCAAGTTATGCTAAGATTGATGAATATGGATTTATAATGACTCCATATCGTAAAGTTGAAAATTGTAAGATAACAGAACATGTGGATTATTTAACAGCTGATGAAGAACAAGATTATATAATCAGTCAATCTACAGTAAATACCAATGAAGATAATGTAATTATAGATAACCAAGTATCTGCAAGATTCCGTGATGAGAATATTCTTGCTAAACCAGAACAAGTTGATTATATTGACGTATCACCACAACAAGTTGTATCTGTAACAACAAGTTGTATTCCATTCCTAGAACATGATGATGCTCATAGAGCCTTGATGGGAGCTAATATGCAACGTCAAGCTATGCCACTTTTAAAAACAGAAGCTCCTTATATTGGAACTGGTGTTGAACATATTGCAGCAAAAGACTCAGGAGTTTGTATTGTTGCTAAAGCAGATGGTATTGTTTCTTATGTAGATGCTAAAAAGATTAAAGTAAAAACTAAGAATGGTGAAGATACTTACTATTTAGCTAACTTCGAACTAGCAAACTCAGGAATTTGTAATCATCAACGTCCAATTGTTCAAGTTGGTGAAGAAGTAGAAGCTGGTAAAACAATTATTGCTGATGGTAATAGTACTGATATGGGTGAACTTGCTCTTGGTAAAAATGTTACAGTAGCATTTATGACATTTAATGGTTATAACTATGAGGATGCAGTTATATTAAATGAAAACTTAGTAAAAGATGATAAATATACATCTCTTCATTTGGAAGACTATGAAATGCAATGTAGAGAAACTAAACTTGGACCAGAAGAGATTACAAGAGATATTCCAAATGTTAGTGAAGAAGCAAGAAAGAATCTTGATGAGAATGGTATTGTAGCTATTGGTACTGAAGTTAAAGAAGGAGATATTCTTGTTGGAAAAGTTACTCCAAAAGGAATGGCTGAATTAACTAGTGAAGAAAAATTATTACATGCTATCTTTGGTGAAAAGACTCGTGAAGTTCGTGATACTTCATTAAGAGTTCCACATGGTGGAGATGGTATTGTTCATGATATTAAAATTTATTCAAGAAAAGATAATGACGAATTACCTGCTGGTGTTTCTAAAGTAATCAGAGTATATATTATTCAAAAGAGAAAGATTCAAGTAGGAGATAAGATGTCTGGTCGTCATGGTAATAAAGGTGTTATTTCCCTTATTCTTCCACAAGAAGATATGCCATATTTACCAGATGGTCGTCCAGTTGATATTATGCTTAACCCTCAAGGTGTTCCATCTCGTATGAACTTAGGACAGATCCTAGAGTTACATATGGGAATGGCTGCTAAGAAGTTAGGTGAATATGTAGCTACTCCAGTATTTGATGGAGCTCACATTTCTGATATTGAAGAAATGATGGAAGAAGCTGGTATGGACAAAGATGGTAAAACAGTTCTATATGATGGACGTACTGGTGAACCATTTGATAATCGTATTTCTGTAGGTATCATGTATATGATTAAACTTCATCACATGGTTGATGATAAACTACATGCAAGAAGTACTGGACCTTACTCATTAGTTACTCAACAGCCACTTGGTGGTAAAGCTCAATTTGGTGGACAGCGTTTCGGTGAAATGGAAGTTTGGGCATTATATGCTTATGGTGCTGCTTATACATTACAAGAAATGATGACTGTAAAATCAGATGATGTAGTTGGTCGTGTTAAAGTATTTGAATCAATTGTCAAAGGACAAGAAATAAATGAAGCCGGTATTCCAGAATCATTTAGAGTATTAATGAAAGAATTCCAAGCTTTAGGACTTGATATTTCAATCATAAATGATGAAGGACAAGCTTTAGATTTAAAGGAAATAGAAGAAGCTGAGGAGAAAGCTGAAGCAGAAGAACTTGATAGAGTTACAAGAGAAGCTATAGAAGATAATACCAGAGATATGGTAAAAGAAATTAAAGAAGAAATCATTGAAGATGATAGTGATTTAATGGAAGGGGATGACGAAGATGATGGAAGTAAATAGATTCGATGGAATTAAGATTGGAATTGCATCTCCAGAAAAGATAAGAGAATGGTCACATGGCGAAGTTAAAAAGCCTGAGACTATCAATTATCGTACTTTAAGACCAGAACGTGATGGACTTTTCTGTGAAAAGATTTTTGGACCTACTAAGGACTTTGAATGTGCTTGTGGAAAATATAAACGTGTTCGTTATAAAAATATTGTTTGTGACCGCTGTGGAGTTGAAGTTACAAAGGCTAAGGTAAGACGTGAGAGAATGGGACATATCGAACTAGCTAGTCCTGTTTCTCACATCTGGTTCTTTAAGGGTGTTCCATCTCGTATGGGATTAGTACTAGATATGAGCCCAAGAGACTTAGAGGAAGTATTATACTTTGTTAGTTATGTTGTAATTGATAAAGGTAATGCTCCTCTTGAAAATAAACAAACATTATCTGAGAAAGAGTATCGTGCTTACTATGAAAAATATGGTAATGGTTTCAAAGTGGGTATGGGTGCTGAAGCTATCAAGGCTTTATTAAAGAAAGTAGATTTAGAGCATGATATTAATGAAATCAATAAAGAACTTGAAACAGCTCAAGGGCAAAAGAGAGTTCGCTTATTAAAGAGATTAGATGTTTTAAATGCTTTCTATCAATCAGGACAAAAACCAGAGTGGATGATTTTAGACTGTATTCCAGTTATACCACCTGAGTTACGTCCAATGATTCAACTAGATGGTGGAAGATTTGCTACTAGTGATTTAAATGATTTATATCGTCGTGTTATTAACCGTAATAACCGTCTAAAGAAATTAATTGATTTAGGAGCTCCTGGAATCATTATTCAAAATGAAAAGAGAATGCTTCAAGAAGCAGTAGATGCCTTATTTGATAATGGTCGTCGTGGAAGAAGTGTTACAGGCGCTGGAAATCGTCCTTTGAAATCACTTTCTAGTATGTTAAAAGGTAAACAAGGACGTTTCCGTCAAAACTTATTAGGTAAACGTGTTGACTATTCTGGACGTTCAGTTATCGTTGTTGGACCATCTCTAAAGATGTATCAATGTGGTATTCCAAAAGAAATGGCTCTAGAGTTATTTAAGCCACATGTTATTAATGGGTTAGTAAGCAGAGATATTGCTCATAATATTAAAGCTGCTAAGAGATTGATTGAAAATCAAGATCCAGTAGTTTGGGATATTGTTGAAGATGTAATTAAAGAGCATCCTGTTTTATTAAACCGTGCTCCTACATTACACCGTTTAGGAATTCAAGCTTTCGAACCAGTTTTAGTTGGTGGTAAAGCAATTAGATTACATCCATTAGTATGTCCTGCTTTCAATGCTGACTTTGATGGTGACCAGATGGCTGTTCATGTACCATTATCAGAAGAAGCTCAAGCAGAAGCTAGATTACTAATGTTAGGTTCTAATAACATTCTTCACCCAAAAAGTGGTGATCCAATTGTTACACCAAGCCAGGATATGGTTTTAGGTAACTATTATATTACTATGGAAAAAGCAGGAGAAGATGGAGAAGGACGTGTTTTCAAAGATTGTAATGAAGCTTTAATGGCTTATGAAAGACGTGAAATCACTCTTCATACTCGTATTGCTATACCAGTAGATTCATTTAAATATAAAATATTTACTGAATCACAAAAAGGTAAGTACTTAGTAACTACTACTGGTAAAATTAAATTCAATGAAATCTTACCAGATTCATTCCCATATATTAATGAACCAACTGATGAGAATATTCAAAATATTACTCCAAATAAGTATTTCTTACCACAAGGAGCTAATATTAAGGAAGAAATTAGTAAAATGGATTTAGTTAAACCATTTGCTAAAGGAACATTAGAAAAGATAATTGCTCAAGTATTTAAGCGTTATAAAACCACTGAAACTTCTGCAATGCTTGATAAAATGAAAGATTTAGGTTTCTATTATTCAACAATAGCAGGTATTACTGTTTCAATGGCAGATATTGCTACAAGTCGTCATAAACAAGACTTTGTTAATGAAGGACAAGCAATGGTTGATAAGATTAATAAACAATATTCTCGTGGTTTAATTACTGAAGAAGAACGTCATGAAAAAGTTATTGAAACTTGGTATGGAGTTAAAGATAAAGTTCAAGCTGAACTTGAAGATATTTCTAAAGAACAAATTGATAACCCAATCTTCATGATGATGCACTCTAAGGCTCGTGGTAACATTTCAAACTTTACTCAGGTTGCTGGTATGCGTGGTTTGATGCAGAAGCCAAATGGAGACCCAATTGAAATTCCCGTTCTTTCAAACTTTAAAGAAGGACTTTCAGTATCTGAATTCTTCTTATCTACTCACTCTGCTCGTAAAGGTGATGCCGATACAGCCTTAAAGACAGCCGATTCTGGTTACTTAACACGTCGTCTTGTTGATGTCAGTCAAGATATGATTGTACGTGAAGAAGATTGTGGAACTGAGCAAGGAGTTATAGCTCATGCCTTCATTAATGAAAAAACAGGTTCTGTTATTGAAAGTTTAAAAGATCGTATCGTTGGTCGTTATGCTAGTAAAAAAGTAATAAACCCTAATACAAAAGAAGTAATTATTGATCGTAATGAATTTATTACTGAAGCTCTTGCTGATAAAGTAGTAGCTGCTGGAATAGAAACTGTAGAAATTCGTACAATTTTAACATGTAATACTGAAAAAGGTGTATGTCAAAAATGTTATGGTAGAAACCTTGCAACAGGAAATTTAGTTGAAATTGGTGAAGCTATCGGTGTTATGGCTGCTCAATCAATTGGTGAGCCTGGTACACAGCTTACAATGCGTACATTCCATACTGGTGGTGTTGCCGGTGGAGAAGATATTACTCAAGGTCTTCCTCGTGTTCAAGAGCTATTTGAAGCTAGAAATCCAAAAGGAAAAGCAACTATTGCTGAAATTGATGGTAAAGTTTCTAAGATTACTGAAGATCATGGTAAGTTTAAGATTAGTATTACTAACAAATTAGAGACTAAAGAACATGTATCTAATTATGGTGCTAAACTTGCCATTGAAAAAGGACAAGAAGTTCATTGTGGTGATAAGTTAACAGAAGGAGCTATTAGTCCAAAAGAATTGTTAGCAGTAACAGACCCTATTACAACGCAAGAATACATCTTAAAAGAAGTTCAAAATACTTATCGTTCTCAAGGTGTTGATATTTCTGATAAGCATATCGAAGTTATCGCTCGTAGAATGATTAGTAAGATTCGTATTGTGGATAGTGGAGATACTACATTCTTACCTGGTAGTCTTGTTAACTTCCGTGAGTTTACTGAAGGAAATAAAGAAATTATCATCAAAGGTAAGAAACCTGCTACTGGTCGTCCTATTCTTTTAGGAATCACTAAAGCATCACTTGAAACTGATTCATTCTTATCTGCAGCATCATTCCAAGAGACAACAAGAATCTTAACAGATGCATCTATTCGTGGTAAAGTCGACAAACTAGAAGGACTTAAGGAAAATGTCTTACTTGGTAAACTAATTCCTGCTGGTACTGGTTTAAAGCATTATCGTGATGTCTCTTACAACTTAGAAAGTGAATTATTGGATGATGAACCATTAGATAAATTAGAAGATGAAATTATGGAGTAGTGTTTGACTACTCTTTTCTTTTTGTAAAAATTATGCTATTCTCTAAATGAGAGGTATTGCTTATGAAATATATTAAAGTATTAGTTATAGTAGGTTTACTTATAGCATTTTCACTACTATTTGTATATAAAGATCAAAAAGTAGCAGTTTTAGGATATCATTCTTTTAGTAAGGATAAAGAAACTGATATGTTTATTATGCCAATAAATGAGTTTGAGGAACAATTAAAGTATTTAAAGAAACACCATTATAAGACATTAAGTCTTGATGAATTTTATAATTACTATAAAGGCAAAAAAAAGATTCCTAGAAAAAGTGTTTTAATTACAATGGATGATGGTTATCAATCTAATTATGATTTAGCATTTCCTTTACTAAAAAAATATGGAATGAAAGCGACTGTTTTCTATATTGGTTCTAATGAGACTGGTGAGAATAAAAATTATATGAATAAAGAGACATTGGATTTAATTAAAAAGAATTATCCTAATATAGAAATAGCATCTCACTCTTACGGACTTCATTATGATAAATCGATAGAAAAAGGGGTAGATTATTTAACAGCAGATTTTGATAAAATGGGGGATGTTGTTAATACTAAGTACTTTGCATATCCTTATGGACATTATAATGAAGATATCATTAAAGTATTAAAAACAAAAAAATATAAAATGGCTTTTGGGTTTGGACCAGGTAAAGAGCATAGGAAAGCTAGTCGTAGTGATAATATTTATATAATACCAAGACTTAACATTACTAATGGAATGCCACTATGGAAGTTCTCTCTTAGATTAGGTTTACCTCATTAATGTGAAAAAGTGTCAATAGCTATTTTGTCACTTTTCTTTTTATCTAATATTTGTTAGAATAAGAATGGAATAAGAAGGTGTTAGTATGCGTATAGGTGTAGATGTAGATGGAGTATTAAACGATGTGGCTGAATGGCATTTTGCTTATGGTTCTAAGTTTTGTACAGATCATAATATTAATCGTGGTTTTAATCCAAATGGTTATTATATGGAAGAACAATTTTATTTAACGGCAGAAGAGAATAGAGAATTTTGGAGACAATACATATTTGATTTGTTGCTAGCAATCCCACCACGTCCTTTTGCAACTGAGGTAATTCATAGATTAAGACAAGATGGTCATGAAGTATTTATTTTAACTGCTAGAGATAATCAATACTTAACTAATCAGTATGATGGTATGAGTGATTTCTATGTAAAACATTGGTTAAATAAATATAATATTGAATACGATGGGATAATAACGGGTACTACTAATAAAAAAGAAAAATGTATAAATGGGAAATTTGATATTATGATAGAAGATAAGAAAACTAATGTTGATATGATTAGTAAAATTATCCCAGTCTTTGTTTTTGATGCTCCATATAATCAGACCTGTAGTGGTACTAATGTGATAAGAGTTTACTCTTGGTATCAAGTATATCAAGAAATAACGGAAAAATTTGCTCCAGTAGAACTATTATAAGGGGGATGAATATGAAACTAAATAATAAAGGTTTTGGTATGGGAACATTAATTTTCTTTATATGCTTATTCTTTGTAATATTACTTGCTGTAACTTATATAGCATATACAAACGGGATAGAAAAAAAAGATAATAATAGTAATTCTATACCAGAAATTAGAGAACCAGTAGATGAATAGGAAGGAAGAGATACGAGTGAGAGTAGCAATTAATGGTTTTGGAAGAATAGGAAGACTAATTTTTAGGATAATGGATCAAGATAGTGATTTTGAAATAGTTGCTATTAATGATTTAACAGATGCTGAACAGTTAGCATATTTATTAAAATATGATACTGCTCATCGACCTTATAGAAAAGATGAAATATCTTTTGATAATGATATGCTTATTGTAGGAGATAAAAAAATAAAAGTATTAAGTGAAAAAGACCCATCATTATTACCTTGGAAAGAATTAGATATTGATTTAGTCTATGAATGTACTGGACTATTCACTTCCCTTGAAAAGGCAAATGCTCATATAGAAGCAGGAGCTAAAAAAGTAGTTATCTCTGCTCCAGCTAAAGGTGATGTTAAGACAGTAGTATACAATGTAAATGAAAATATCTTAGATAAAAATGATAAGATTATATCTGCGGCAAGTTGCACTACTAACTGTTTAGCACCAGTTTTAAATGTTATTGAAAAGGAATTTGGGATAGAAAGTGGGTATATGACTACAGTTCATGCTTATACTAATGACCAAGCAAATCTAGATGTCGCCCATAAAAAAGGTATATATGCAAGACGCGGTAGAGCTAGTGCTGCTAATATAGTACCAACTAGTACAGGAGCAGCTAGTGCTATTGGAAAAGTAATCCCTTCACTTGATGGTAAATTATCAGGAATGGCAATGCGTGTTCCAGTAGTTACAGGTTCAGTTGTTGACTTGGTTTTAAAACTAAAGAAAAATACAACTAAAGAAGAAATAAATGAAGTCTTAAAAAATAATCAGAATGAAACATTAGGATATACTACTGACCCAATTGTTTCTAGTGATGTAATTGGAATGAGTTATGGTTCTTTAGTAGATGGTTTATTAACTTCTGTTAATAAAACTGATGATATGGAACTTGTTAAAATAATAGCTTGGTACGATAATGAAATGAGTTACTCTTATCAAATGGTAAGATGTGCTAAATACTTCTTAAGTCTATAAATTTTAGGGAAAAGCTTAGCTTTTCTTTTTTTCTTCTTAAAAAAATGTTATACTGTCTTTAGGGTGAGTTGGCAATATGAAAAAGACAATAAGAGATTTTAATTTAAAAAATAAAAAAGTAATCATAAGATGTGATTTTAATGTACCTATAAAAGATGGAAAAATAATAGATGATACAAGAATCAAAAATAGTTTAGAGACTATTAAATATGCAATAGATAAAAATGCTAAAGTAATATTACTTAGTCACTTAGGAAGAATTAAAGAAGAAAGTGATAAGGTAAAAAATAACTTAGACGTAGTGGCTAAAAGACTTAGTAAACTACTTAATAAAAAAGTAATATTTGTAGATGAGGTAGTGGGAGAAAAAGTAGAAACTGCTATTTCGAAAATGAAAGATAAAGATATTATCTTACTACAAAATACTAGATATGAAGACTTAGATGGTAAAAAGGAAAGTAAATGTGATTTAGAGTTTGCTAAACAGCTAGCAAGTTATGGTGATATATTTATTAATGATGCTTTTGGTACTATTCATAGAGCACATGCATCAAATTATGGAATTAGTAAGTATCTAGAAAGTGGTATTGGCTTTTTAGTAGAAAAAGAATTAGAAAAGTTATCTATCTTAAATAATCCTGAAGATTCATTTGTTATTATTATGGGAGGAGCAAAAGTTGCTGATAAGATTGGAGTTATTGATAACTTATTACCAAAGTGCGATAAATTACTAATTGGTGGAGGAATGGCCTTTACCTTCTTACAAGCTGAAGGATACGAAATAGGAAATTCAATTTTTGATGCAGATTCATTAGAATACTGTCAAAAATTATTAAAAGAGTATCCAAATAAAATAGTCTTACCAATTGATGTTGCTTGTAGTACGGAATATAAAGATAGTGATGAAAGAATAGAAAAAGATATAAATGAGATAGACTTTCATGAGATGGGGTTAGATATTGGTGAAAAGACCCTTAATCTTTTTGAAAAATATTTAAAAGAGGCAAAGACAGTCTTTTGGAATGGACCATTAGGCGTATATGAATTTTCTCTTTATGCTAAAAATACTGATGAATTATTAACTTACTTAGGAAAAAGTAAAGCTAAAGTAGTACTTGGTGGTGGAGATATTGTAGCGGCAGCTAGTAAGCTTTCGATAACAGATAAGTTTTATCACGTTTCAACAGGAGGTGGAGCTACTTTAGAATATCTTAGTGGCAAGGAATTACCAGGACTTGAAAATATAGAAGAAAAAGAGGCATAAAGATGAATAAGAGATATGTAGAAGTAGTAACTAATAAAGACTTAAATAAAATAGAGGCACTAAATGATTTTTGCCTTCATAATGATATAGAAAATGTAAGTAAAAATATTTTAACTAGTAAAGAGTTATCACCAGTTGTTTTTGAAGATTATTTAGCTTACTTTGATAATGATAAAGTAATAGATTACTGTTTTATTCATGGTGAAAAAGATTTAGGAAGAGGATTTTTATCATTTCCTCGTACTTTAAAACCAAGAAAAAGTACTACTTTTGTTGAAATATCTACTGATTATGCCTTTTCTAAGGGACTTGATGAAGTATCCATTATGACTAAAGATAATAATTTAAAAAACATTTTAGATAAGATGGGATTTATTTCTTTAGGTACATACAATGATATGTCATCTTACGTTTTAGGAAGAGAAGATAAAGAGAAAGGGAAAATAATGGTATGAAAAATTTAAAAAGAAATAGTTTTATTATTTTAATTGTAACATTATTTGTTTTATTTTTAGTGCTTAAAGATGATTATAAGAATATTATTACTATTATTACAACAATGGATATAAAATTTGTTCTTATAGCAGTTATTCTTTATATTGCTTATCTTTTTTTCCATGCCTTAGTAAATTACTTGTGGGTAAATGAAAAAGAAAAATTATCACTACCACAAGCCTTTCAACATATGATCATTACTCAGTTTTTTAATGGTATTACTCCTTTTTCAACAGGTGGTCAACCAATGGAAATATATATGCTAAAGAATCATGGCTTTCGTTATACAAAAGCTACTAATGTTATTATGCAAAACTTTATTGTTTATCAGTTGGCCCTTGTTATTTTTGGACTATTTGCTGTTATCTATAATTTTATTACTGGTGTATTAGTTTATAAAAGCGTCTTAACTACACTTATCATTCTAGGGTTTTTAATAAATACTATAGTAGCAGTTGTTATGTTGTTTGTAGCTACTAGTAAGAAATTCACTAAATCATTATTAAATGTCATTACTAGATTAGGTAATAATTTGCACTTTATTAAAAATAAAGAAAAGTTTTTAGCTAAATGGGAAGAAAGATTAGAAGACTTTCATAACTGTACTAAGGAAGTTAAAAAAAAGAAAGGATTGTTTGTATTAGGAATTATCCTAAATCTTATTAGTTTAACTTGTTATTATGCTATTCCCTTATTTCTAGTTTATAGTCTTCATGATTATAACTCTATGACATTCTTTACATCAATAGTTGCTAGTGCTTACGTTTTAATAATAGGTTCTTTTGTTCCTATCCCGGGTGCTACTGGTGGAATTGAATATGGATTCTTAGAAATATTTTCTAGTTTCTTATCAACTACTAGTGTTAGGGCAGTTATGATAATTTGGCGCTTTATTACATATTATTTAGGAATGATACTAGGTGGAATATTATTTAGTTTTCATAAGGAAGGAGACAAAGAATGCGAATAGGACTTTTTACAGATAGTTATCCTCCATATATAAATGGGGTTTCTACTAGTGTTGAGACTTTGAAATATGCTTTAGAAGCAGAAGGACATACAGTTTATGTTGTAACAGTTGGTCAAGATGCTACTACTTATTCTTATGATGAAGAAAAACATATATTGAAAGTACCAGGTATACCTTTAGGAATATATGATTATAGAGCAGCTAGTATCTATCCTTTAAAGGTTATTAAAAAGATTAGAGCATGGAATTTGGATGTAATTCATTCACAAACAGAATTATGCATGGGTATCTTTGCTAGGCTTTTAGCAAAACAGTATCGTATACCTTTAGTACATACTTATCATACTATGTATAAAGATTATACTTATTATGTTTCTAGAAATCATAAATATTTTGATATGGGATGTAAGAAAGCAGTGGAATACTTAAGTAAATTTTATTGTGATAATACAGCGGATGCATTTATTGTACCAACAATTAAAACTTATCATTTATTTAGAGATGAGTATCATTATAATAAAGAAATATATATAGTACCAACTGGTATCGATTCATCAAGATTTAATAAAGAAAATGTTGATATGTTAAAAGTTAATGAAATGCGAAAAAAATTAGGCTATAAGAAAAATGATTTTGTTTATTTGTTTGTAGGTAGAATGGCACAAGAGAAAAATATCTTATTTCTATTAGATGTGATGAAGGAGATAAAAAAGAAAAGAAGTAATATTAAACTTTTATTAATTGGTGATGGTCCTGATAAAGACTTATATGATAAGAAAATGAAGGAGATGAATCTTACCGATTGCGTTAGATTCTTTGGTTCTGCTCCATGGAGTGATATGCCGCTATACTATCATCTATGTCAAGCTTTTGTGACGGCATCTGTTACAGAGACTCAAGGATTAACAGTTATTGAAGCTTTGGCAGCTGAAAAACCAGTACTATGTATAGAAGATGAAGCTTTTCACACAATGGTTGTGGATAAAATGAATGGTATGTTTTTTGATGATGTTTCAACCTGTGCAAAAGAAATGTTAGAGTTAGCTCTTGATAAGAAGGAGTATAACTCTTTGAAGAAACAGACAAAAAGTTCAATAAAACTTTATTCATTATCATCATTTGCAAATAGTGTATTAGATGTCTATAAAGTAGCAATAGATAACTTTAATAATAAAAAAGATTTTCCAAATATGATTCATAATACCGTTAAGAAACTATTTGATAAAAAGGGGGATGAAGAGTGAAAATTATCTTAAATCATAAAAGTAATTTAACCTATCAAGAAATAGTTAATTACTATAAAGAATATAAAGAACTAGACACTAAACATGACTTAATTGTTTGTCCTACAACGTGTTATTTACCTATTTTTAAAGATGTAGTTTTAGGTAGTCAAGATATAAGTCCTTATAAAATGGGAAGTTATACCGGCGAAGTATCTGGGGAAGCTTTAAAATCATTAGGTGTTAAATATGTCTTTATTAATCATAGTGAGAGAAGGCATTTAAATAATGAACCATTAGAGCTAGCAAAAGAAAAGTTAATAAGAGCTAAAGAAGCAGACCTGATACCAATTCTTTGTGTAGGTGAAGAAGATGGTGAAGATGCAGTTGAAGTGTTAACACATGATTTAAACTATTTACTAAAAGATTTAAATATTGATAATTTATATATATCGTATGAACCTTGTTATGCGATAGGTTCAGGTAATATTCCTGGTAGAGAAAAATTGGTGACTGTATTTAACTATTTAAAAGAAAATTATAATTATCCTTTATTATATGGTGGTAGTGTTTCAAAAGATACTATAGAACAATTAAAAGATATTCCTTATCTAGAAGGAGTACTACTAGGAAAAGCTAGTCTTAGAATAGAAAATATTAAAGATTTCATAGATAAACTATAAAGAGAAATTCGACAAAATCTCTCTTTTTTTGCTCTATCATTTTTTTATTTATTGTTATATAATAAAATTGCGTAGGGTAGTATTGATGCGTGGTAGTATATGGAAGGAGAATTTATGAAAAAAACCAACGTGTTGATGATTGATGACAACGTAGAACTAGTAAACATGGTAAAAGAATATTTTAGTGATAATGAGGATGTATCTATTACTTTAACTGCTCATGATGGAGTAGAAGGTTTAAAACTAATTTTAGAAAGAGAAAACGAATATGATGTTATATTACTTGATCTTATAATGCCTAAGAAAGATGGGATGCATGTCCTAAAAGAATTAAAAGAAAAGAATATAATGAAAAGGATCATAGTATTAACATCATTTAATGCTCAAAATGTTATAAGAGAAGCTAGTGAACTTGGTATAAGTTATTTTATCTTAAAACCTTTTGAGTTAGTAGAACTAGAAAAACGAATAATGGAGTGTAATAGTGATAGTAGTTATAGTAAGAAGACAATTGATATGCGATATAATAACTTACAAGTATCAATTACTAAAATTTTACATGAATTAGGAGTTCCATCTCATATTAAAGGTTATCAATATATAAGAGAAGGAATAGCAGTTTTATTTGAACATCCTGATGTAGTAGGTGGAATAACTAAAGAACTTTATCCTGATATAGCATCTAAATACGATACAACAGTATCAAGAGTAGAAAGAGCAATAAGACATGCCATAGAGGTTAGTTGGAATAGAGGCAATTGGCAGTTGATGGAAGAAATATTTGGACATAGTGTTGATATAGATAAAGCTAAACCAACTAATTCAGAATTTATTGTAACAGTAGCAGATAAGCTTAGATTAGAGTTTCATCAAGATGCGGTTAGGAACTAGTATTAGACTTTTAATCTAATGCTTTTTTTGTTTTTTCATTGACTTTAGAGTTTTAATAAACTATACTTAAACTGTATTAAATATGTGAGGTGAATACAATTTATGGAACGAAAAATAGAAAAATTCTTTTTAAAATGGAAAGAAGACAAGATAAGAAAACCATTATTACTATTTGGACTTAAACAAATAGGTAAAACTTATACTGTCTTAGAATTTGGTAGAAAGAACTATAAAAATATTGCTTACTTTAATACCTTACATAATGAAGAATTATTAAAAATATTCAAGAAGGAACGTTCTATTGAACGACTTGTTAAAATTCTATCAGAGTTTTCTGATGTATCAATAGAGAAAAATGAGACTTTAATTGTATTTGATAATATTGAAGATGAAGAGATAATTAAAGGAGTAAAGTTATTTGGTTTTGATAGAAATGATTATCATGTAATGGCTATTACCTCAAGAAGAGAAAATCTACTTAAATTTAGTGGTGAAGAACTACAATATAAGTTTATGACAGAAATGGACTTTGAAGAGTACTTGTGGGCAAGAGGTGAGAAGGAGTTAGCGGACCTTATTAGAAAAGCTTATCAAAATAAAAAGGCTTGTTCTAAACATGCTAAGATAATTGATTTATTTTATGATTATTTATTAACTGGTGGTTTTCCAGAGGTAGTTAAAGAATCGTTTCAAAGTATTAGTAGAGGTTACTATGAAAGTGTAAAAGAAAAAGTAGCAGAAATACTTAGAACTTTCTTAACAGAGTGTGATAATTTAATAGATATTCCAAGAGGATTAGAAGTATTAGATAGTATACCTAGTCAATTAGCTAAAGAAAACAAGAAATTTCAATATGGAGTTTTAGGATATGGTAGAAGAGCTAAGGAATATGAAAATGTTATTAAATATTTAGTAAGTAATCAACTACTTTATAGAAGTTACAAAATAAGAACAATAAAATCACCACTTTCAAGTTGTCGAGAATTAGATAGTTTTAAACTATATTATCCTGATGATGGTATTTTATCTGGAAGATATCATTTAACTAAAAAGCAATTATTAGAAAAAGCAGATTTAAAATATGCTCTTTTTGAAAACCATATTGCTCATACTTTATTTGAAGCAGGTTATTCTTTATATTATTATCAGTCAGAGGGAAAAGCTGAAGTTAACTTTGTCATTCAAAATAGAATGGGTAAAGTTATTCCAATAGAGATAGTTAAACAAGGATCTAAATCTAAGAGTTTATCTGTTTTTATGAAAAAATATGTAGTAACAGATGCTTATAGAATTACAGAAAATAATTTTTCTATTAAAAAAGGTGTATATTATTTACCAATTTATGCAGTTTTTTGCTTAAATGAACAAATATATTAGAAAGAAGGATATAAATGAAAAAAGTTTTATTAACAATAATAGATGGATTTGGTTATCGTGAGGAAGAAAAAGGAAATGCAGTAATAAAGGCAAATCCTAAAAATATTATTTCGTTGTGGAATAAATATCCTCATACAACATTAGAAGCTAGTGGGGAAGCAGTTGGTCTTCCTAAAGGACAAATGGGAAATAGTGAGGTTGGTCACTTAAATATTGGAGCAGGAAGAGTAGTAGATCAACCTCTTATGCAAATTAATCATGCGATAGAAGATGGGAGTTTCTTTAAGAATGAAGTTCTTTTAGATGTAATTAACCATTGTAAGAAAAACAATTCAGATTTACATTTGTTTTGTTTACTTAGTGATGGAGGAATTCATTCACATATAAATCATTTATTTGCTGTTTTAGAGTTATGTAAAAAAGAAGACTTTGCTAATGTTTATGTTCATGCTTTTCTAGATGGACGGGATACCCTACCTAACGTAGCTTTAAAATACTTAGATGAGCTGGATGCTAAAATAAAAGAACTTGGTATTGGTAAATTAAGAGATGTATCTGGTAGATATTATTCTATGGATAGAGAAAGAATGTGGAACTTAACTAAAGAGTATTATGATTTATTAGTACATAATGAAGGTGAGAAAATTTCATCTTATAAAGACTATATTAATTCATCTTATGAAAAAGGAGTAATGGATGAGTTTATTGTTCCGGCAAGATTAATGGATGAAGGTAATTTAAAAGAAAATGATGGAATGATAATGGTAAACTTTAGACCAGATAGAATTACTCAATTATTTACTGCTATAACTAATAAAGAATTTAAAGAGTTTCCAAGAGTTGACTTTAAAAATACTAAACTAGTAACAATGATGATGCCTGAACATACAGTTATTTCAACTCCTGCCTTTCCACCAATGCATCTTACTAATACTTTAGGTGAATATGTTGCATCTAAAGGTCTAAAGGTTTTAAGAATAGCAGAAGCTAGCAAATATCCACATGTTACTTACTTCTTTGATGGTGGTGAAGAAAAAGATTTACCTAATACTGATAAAATTATAGTTCCAAGAAAAAATGTGGCTACTTATGATTTATATCCAAAGATGAGTGCCTATGAAGTAGCAGATAAATTGATTGGGACAATGGAAAAGTATGATCTAATTATTTTAAACTTTGCTAATTGTGATATGGTTGGACATACTGGTAAGTTTGATAAAGTAGAAGAAGCGGTTAGGGCAGTAGATGAGAATATTAAAAGACTATATGATACTGCCATTGAAAAAGGGTTTACTATGTTTATAACAGCAGATCATGGTAATGCTGAGATAATGATTGATGATAAAGATGAAATTATTACATCACATACTACTTCACCGGTTCCATTTATAATAACTGATAATAATATAGAAAAAATCAATAGTGGTAAATTAGGTGATATTGCTCCAACAATTTTAGATTATATGGGGCTAGATATTCCTGTAGAAATGACAGGTAATAAATTGATTTAGTCTAGAATTTTGTATAACAATAAGTAAGAACTGTTATTTATGTAAAAAGAAAAAAATAAATTTGTCAAAAACTGTTGACATTATTATTAAAGACTGGTATATTGATAACAACACCGAAGCAAACGGTGTAAAATTGTGCTAAAAAGTTGTGAAAAAAATATAAAAAAGTGTTGACTTTATCACTTAAGTTTGTTATATTAATAACGCAGCTTGAAAAAAGCAACAATGTTCTTTGAAAACTAAGCAAAA
>JABLTP010024760.1_pt1 | contig 173337 bp, 141 predicted proteins | sample 7160111 | NCBI WGS metagenome assembly JABLTP01 (sample SAMN14651227, study PRJNA627086) | human gut metagenome | isolation source: feces | host: Homo sapiens
ACCGACAAGGGATATTCATTCTCAACAGTCAAGCAAACATACAATCTGCTCAATGAATACTTCGATTATCTTATGCGTGAAGAGTTCATAAAAAAGAATCCGATGAACGCTGTGCCGACAATAAAAAAGTCAAATTATCTTGCAAAGCAAAACAAAGAAGTGCTTCCCGTATGCGAAACGATAACCGTATTTACCGATGAGGAAATTGAAAAATTCAAAGCGGAAGCATACAAGAAGTACCCTTCAGGCAAGCCGAAACACAATCAAGCGTCAGCATATATTCTTATGCTGAACACGGGACTGAGAACTGCTGAAGCGCTAGGTTTAATCAACAGCGACATAGACCTTGAAAAGAAAGTGATGCACATTCAAAGAGGTGTTAAAGAAGCGCAAAAGCGTGACGGAACAGAGCGGAAAAGCGGACGGGAAATTGTAGTGGGCAAGCTAAAAACCGCTTCAAGCAAGCGAATCGTACCCTTAAACGAAACTGCAATACAAGCGATTATTGAGTTACGCAACGAGCGATATTTCGGTGAGGGCGCACCATTGATACCCGATGCAGATGGCAACTTCACAAGACCGTTGAATTTAAGAAAGCGGTTTTATTCCATACTCGATGCGGCAGGAATCGAGAAAAAAGGGTTACACAGTTTGCGACACACCTTCGCAACAAAGCTTGTAACAGGAGTACGAGCTGAGGACGGAACGGTAAAAGCGTTAACACCGAGGCAGGTGGCGGACTTACTCGGACACACAACTTCGGAAATAACCGAAATGTATTATGTCAAACGAAACACGGATATGCTAATGGGCGTTACAAACGGATTTGAATTATGATTGATGCTTTTTTGATGATGTACCAAACGGATAGCGTGGACTGTGTGGCACAAAGTGAACAAAAAACGATATGAAAATGAAAAAGCGGCGTACGGAAAAGACCGTGCGCCGTAATTTTATCTATATGGGAAAAACAAGTAAAATCGCCGTAAAACAGCGTAAATAAAGGAAAAAAGCACCGAAAATTCGGTGCTTTTTTTGGCAGGGGCTTTATAATCAACTCAATGCGTAAACAGTCCACCGGACTGTTTACTGTCAAAAGTGCAAGCACTTTTGAATTTCGTGGTTCAAGTCCTTCTGCTTTAACAACAAAACAAAAAAGACACCCGAAGGTGTCTTTTTGTTTTGGCAGGGGCAGAAGGACTTGAACCCTCGGCACGCGGTTTTGGAGACCGCTGCTCTACCAACTGAGCTATACCCCTATATCCATGGTGGGCCATCAGGGACTCGAACCCCGGACCAACCGGTTATGAGCCGGTGGCTCTGACCAACTGAGCTAATGGCCCGTAACCAATCAAGATGACTTACATATAATACCACTCAAAGCAACAATAGTCAATACTTTTTTGCCGTACACCGTAAATTCTTTTCGCTGCAAAGACGGTGCAAAAAGCAATTTCTACGAATACGCCTTGCATTTTGGCCGACCTTGCGCTATAATACCACCGTCAGTTCGCAAAATCCTGACCAGGCGACGGCAACCGGCCTTCGTCTTCTAAAAACAAAACTAAGGAGCAAAATCGAATGAAGAACAAAAAAGTACTGTTCATTGCCCAAACCGCAGGCATTGCCGCCATGTACGCGGCGCTGACCTACGCCCAAAACCTGCTGCTGCCGGGCACCACCTCCGCAGCGGTGCAATTCCGTGTATCGGAAGCGCTGAATGTGTTGGCGCTGTTCACCCCTGCCGCCATTCCGGGGCTGACCCTGGGCTGCGTGCTGTCCAACCTGGTGAATATCGGCGCCGGGCTGCCGCTGGATATGATCTTCGGTTCCCTGGCTACCCTGGGCGCCACCGGTTGTATGTACGCCCTGCGGCATGTAAAAATCAAAGATTATCCCCTCCTGTCCCTGCTGATGCCGGCTCTGTGGAACGGCGTGATTGTCGGCTGGGAGATTGAGGTATTCTTCATTGACGGCAAGTTCAACTGGATCAGCTTTTTGACCCAAGGGGGCTTAGTAGCCTTGGGTGAGTTAGGGGTCATGCTGGTGCTGGGCACGCTGCTGTATGTGGTGATCGTCAAGCGAAAGCTGGACCAAAAGCTGTTTTCCAAATAAAACCGAACAGAACTGACAAGAGCCTATCCATTACGGATAGGCTCTCTTTTATGCGATTTTACGCCTTGGTCCAGGTAACGCCCTGCGGGGTGTCTTTTAAGAGAATGCCCCGCTCTTTCAGTTCGTCACGAATACGGTCCGCGGTGGCAAAGTCCTTATTCTTCCGGGCTTCCTGCCGCTGGGCAATCAGCGACTCGATCTCCTCGTCCACATCGTTGGACTTACGATTATAAAGAATACCCAGCACGCCGCACAGCTCGTCAAACAGATCGGCTGCTGCTTGGCACACGGCGGGAGAAACGGTCTTGTCCAGAATACGGGTATTAATGTCATATACCAGCTCAAACACAGCGGAAATACCGTCTGCAGTATTCAAATCATCATCCATGGCGGTAATAAACGCATCTCGATGAGCGGCAATATCCGCCAGCAGCTGCGGATCGTCCGGGGTATCGACAGAAGCGTTTTTCAGGGCAAAGTCCAGACTGTCCCGGCAAGTGTACAGCCGCTCCAAAGCAGACTTGCACTGCTCAATGATCTCCAAATTATAGTTAATGGGCGTGCGGTAGTGGGCAGAGATCAAAAAGTAGCGGATCACCTCATAACCGTAGGCATCGGCAATCTCCCGCACAGTCTTAAAGTTACCCAGAGACTTGCTCATCTTCACATTGTCCACATTGATATAGCCGTTGTGCATCCAGTAGTTGGCAAAGGTGCAACCATTGGCGCACTCACTCTGGGCAATCTCATTTTCATGGTGGGGAAAGATCAGGTCCTGACCGCCGCAGTGCAGGTCAATGGTGGGGCCTAGGTACCGGCGGTTCATCGCTGAGCACTCAATATGCCAGCCAGGTCTGCCCTGCCCCCAGGGAGACTCCCAGTACGGCTCGCCCGGCTTGGCTGCTTTCCACAGCGCAAAGTCCAGCGGATCCTCTTTTTGCTCGCCTACGGCAATGCGAGCACCGCTCTCCAGGTCTTCAATGGGCTGGTGAGACAGCTTGCCGTAACCCTGGTCCTTGCGGGTACGGAAATACACATCACCGTTGACTGCGTAGGCGTAGCCTTTCTCCTCTAAGGTGCGGATAATATCAATGATCTCGTCAATGTTTTCCGTGGCTCTGGGGTGCACGGAAGCCTCCCGCACATTGAGGCCCTTGGCGTCCGTCCAAAACTCCTTAATATAAGTCTCGGAGATCTCCTGATAGGTCTTGCCCTCCTCGTTGGCACGCTTGATGATCTTGTCGTCAATGTCCGTAAAATTCTGCACAAACTTAACGCCGTAGCCCCGATATTCCAGGTAGCGGCGCAGCACATCAAACACGCACAGCGGCCGAGCGTTGCCGATATGAATAAAATTATACACCGTAGGCCCGCAGGCATAAATTTTCACTTCCTGAGGGTCCATGGGTTTGAACGCCTCTTTTTGTCTGGTCAGTGTGTTAAAAATCTTCATTTGATCTGCTCCTTTAATTTTTCAATCTCTGCCTGCAAGGCATTGATTTTGGCTTCATTCTGTTGAATGGCATTCATCACCGGATCCGGCAGATTGATCTGGTCCAGGTCGTCTACCCGCTCGCCGTCAATGCGCACCACCTCGCCGGGCACGCCAACCACGGTACAATTGGGTTCCACATCCTTGACTACCACTGCGCCTGCGGCCACCTTGGCATTGCGGCCAATGGTAATGGGACCCAACACCTTAGCGCCGGAGCCGATCATCACGCCGTTCTCAATGGTGGGATGGCGCTTGCCCAGATCCTTGCCGGTACCACCCAGGGTCACCCCCTGGTAGATCATCACATCGTCACCCACCTCCGTGGTCTCGCCGATCACTATTCCATTGCCGTGGTCAATACACACCCGCCGACCGATCTTGGCGCCCGGATGAATCTCGATCCCGGTCTTATGCGCCGTGCGCTGGCTGATATAACGGGCGATAAACGGCATTTTGTGATTTAAGAACCACTGCGCCTTGCGGTGACTGCGCAGGGCCTTAAAACCCGGGTACAGCAACACGATCTCAATAGGAGAGCGGGCTGCCGGGTCGTGCTCCATAAAGCACTGAATATCCTCTTTATATCGTTCAAACATAGAAACCTCCAAAAAAATATGCCCCTGTCTATCTGACAGAGGCAATAAAACGATACTGCGGTTCCACTCTTGTTTATACTCAAGCTAACGCTTTGGCCGGTAACGGGGCAAACCGTTGCGGCATACTCATTTCCGCCGCACTGCTCCCGGGTGCATTTCACTGCCGCTTAGCATACGCGCCTTTCAGCATTCGGCGCGCTCTCTTTCTGCCAGGGGTGCAGGTACTTCTCCCATTCTGCGCATTTACATGTAGGTTATTATCATTATAGCAAAAAAATGCAATTTTGCAACACTTATTTTGTGCGGATCAGGTGCCAGCCGTCTTTGGCATAGACAATACCGGACAGCACCGTTACCACAGCCACTACCCAAAAGGCAATGGTGCAGTACACATTCAGCCAGGGTGTAGAGGTGGTAATATCCGCCGCGCCCTCACCAATGGCAAGCAGCAGGTAGGTCATACCGGTAGTGGACATTTGCAAAAAGGTCTTTGCCTTGCCAAACTTATTGGCGGCGATCACCTCGCCCTCCGTAGCGGCAGCCATCCGAATACCGGCTACCAGGAACTCCCGAGCCATCATCAGCATAATCACCAGCTCTGTGTGCCAGCCCAGATTCACAAATACAAGGTAAGCAGCCAGCACTAACGACTTATCGGACAGCGGATCCATCAGTTTCCCGAAGTCCGTAACCAGTCCCTGCTTGCGGGCAATGATACCGTCTGCCTTATCGCTCATACAGGCGATAAAATAGATCACTAAAGCCACGCTCCAGTGGTACGGAAATTGGATCAAAGACGCCGCCAGCAAAAACGGAATGCAGGCAAAGCGAAAAACGGTAATCTTATTGGGCAGGTTCATCTACATACTCTCCTAACAGGTCATATTCTTCCGTGCCGGTTACACGCACCTGCACAAAGCTGCCGGTCTCCAGCGGCACAGCGGAATGGATCCAAATGTTGCTGTCGATCTCCGGCGAGTCAAAATAGCACCGTCCGGCGTAGGTGTTTTCCTTGCTGTCCGGGCCGTCGATCACGGCGGTGTAGGTCTCCCCTACCCGGCGCTGGTTCACTGCAGCGGTCACATCAAACTGCACATCCATCAGCGCGTCCGCACGGGCGGTCTTTTCCTCCTCCGGCACTTGGTTTGGAAATTCGGCGGCAGGGGTGTCCTCCTCAGGGCTATACGCAAAGCAGCCCATTTTGTCAAATTCCATTTCCTTTACAAACCGACACAGCTCTTCAAACTGTGCCTGGGTCTCACCGGGGAAGCCTACCATAAAGGTGGTACGCAGCGCCAAACCGGGAATACGCCGGCGCATGTTGGAAATCAGCTGCCGCAAGGAGTCATAATTGCCATAGCGGTTCATGGCGCGCAGCACATCGCCGTTGCAGTGCTGCAAGGGAATGTCAATATAGGGACAAATTTTATCCTCATTGGCGATTACATCAATCAGTTCATCGGTGATCCGATCCGGGTAGCAATAGTACAGCCGGATCCAGCGGATCCCGTCGATCTGTACCAGCCGACGCAGCAACTCTGCCAGGCAATACTTGCCGTACAGATCCTTGCCATACAGGGTGGTATCCTGGGCAATTAAGATCAATTCCTTGACTCCCCGCTTGGCCAGGCTCTCTGCCTCCGCCACCACGCTCTCCATAGGACGAGAGCGGAACGGTCCGCGAATACCGGGAATGGCGCAATAGGAGCAGCAGTTCGAGCAGCCGTCACTGATCTTCAAATACGCCCAGTGAGCTGGCGTGGAAAGCATTCTTTCACCCTCCAAGGGCAGCAACTCTTTGCAAGGAAAAAAGTTAGTCTGAACGCCACACAGCGCCTTTTGGCACACCTTAACAATGTCTGCATTGGCACCGATACCAATGACGGCGTCCACCTCCGGAATCTCCTCCATCACCTGGTCCTGGTAGCGCTCAGCCAGGCAGCCTGTGACCACAATGGCAGAGATCACGCCGGCGGCCTTATACTGGGCCACCTCCAAGATGGTCTCAATGGCCTCTCGCTTAGCGTCCTCAATAAAGCCACAGGTGTTAATGATCATTAAGTCGCTGTCCTCAATGCTCTGCACGATCTGAAACCCGTTTTCGCTTAATTTTTCTAATAACAATTCGCCGTCGACCTGGTTCTTTGGGCAACCCAATGAGATCATGCCGACTTTATAAGTATTCTTCATCTTCCAGTTGTTCCAAGGCGGCCTGAATATCGTGATAGCCGAACCCGCGCCGTGCCAGCGCAGCCATCACCTTTTGCCGTCCGTCTTCTTGCTGTAATTTTCTGCTGTATTTGCGCAGGATCAAGTCCTTTGCAGTTTGCACATTGTCCGGCGCCTGCTCTGCAAGGGCACGGTCAATAATTTCACGGTCAATCCCCCGCTTTTGGCACTCCTGCCGTGCGTGGTATGCCGAGCATTTTTTATCTTCAATCAGGTGGCGCACCAGTCGTCGTGCATATTTCTCGTCGTCCAGATAACCGGCATCCAGCATTTGTGCCACCGCTTTATCCGCAGCGTCCGCGTCTGCGGCGCGCAATAGTTTGTCCCGCAGTTCCTTAACGGAATGATCCCGGTGAGACAGCAGCTCCACTGCTTTGTTCAGCGCCTTGCGCTCGTTGATCTGCTGCACCAAGCGCTGCCAATCGTCCTCGCTGATCTCCGTACCATCCGGCAGGTAATGCTCTGCCCAAAAGGTGGTGCTGGTGGTGATTTGGTATTCATCATCCAACAGCAGGTGCACCTTGGTGCCACGCCCCAGTTGATGGGTCAGGCGCATTACTCGTCGTCATCCTCTACGGCAATGTCCAACTTGGCGCGGGCTGCTGCACGGGTCTGGCGGGCAGTGTTCTCCTCAGTCGGCGCCGCGTCCGTATCCGCCTTAGGCGCTGCTTTCGGCTGATATTTTTTGTCAGAAGCAGCCTGCACCTCGGCGATCTTTTCTTTAATCTCCTGCTCCAGCTGGGCCGCAAACTCCGGCTCGTCCTTGATAAGCTGCTTTACATTGTCACGACCCTGTCCAAGTCGGCGATCACCGTAAGAGAACCAGGAGCCGCCTTTCTTGATTACGCCGTACTCCACGCCCAGATCCAGGATCTCGCCCTCTTTGCTGATGCCTGTGCCGTACATAATATCAAACTCCGCAGAACGGAACGGCGGGGCCACCTTGTTCTTTACAATCTTCACTTTCGTGCGAGAACCAATGAACTGATTGTCGGAATTCTTCAGTTGCTCGCCCTTGCGCACATCAATACGCATAGAGGCGTAGAACTTCAGTGCTCGACCACCGGTGGTCACCTCCGGGTTGCCGTACACCACACCCACCTTCTCACGCAACTGGTTGATAAAAATAATCAGGGTATTGGATTTGTTGATTGCACCGGCTAATTTACGCATCGCCTGGCTCATCAAGCGGGCGTGCAGACCCACATGGGAGTCGCCCATATCGTCGTCAATTTCCGTTCTGGGCACCAGTGCCGCCACAGAGTCCACAACAATAATGTCAATGGCACCGGAGCGCGCCAACTGCTCGGCAATCTCCAGCGCTTGCTCACCGTAGTCCGGCTGGGCTACCAAAAGAGAGTCCACATCCACGCCCAGGTTAGCGGCATAAATAGGATCCAGCGCATGCTCCGCATCAATAAACGCAGCTTGGCCGCCGGCCTTTTGCGCCTCTGCCACACAATGGAGCGCCAGGGTGGTCTTACCGCTGGACTCCGGGCCGTAGATCTCTACGATACGGCCCTTGGGCAGGCCGTTAATACCGGTAGCAATGTCCAAGGACAGAGAACCGGTGGAGATAGCGTCCACATTCAGGTGCTTGTTCTCACCCAGGCGCATAATGGCACCTGCGCCGTACTGCTTTTCAATTTGCTTGAGCGCATTTTCCAGCGCCGTCTGCTTGTCTGTTGCTTTGTCGAGTTTGTCCAGTTTCTTACTTTTTTTATCCGCAGCCATATATATTCCTCCGTCAAAATCATTTCTCTTATTATATTATATATAAAAAATAAAATCAACATTTAGTTTTTGCTGACCGTAAAATCGGTCTTTTTTGAAAATTTAGGCAAAAAGTGCTTGCATTTTGCAGGGATATGTGCTATTATAGCGGCGTTGTAATTTAGTAAGGAGGTGTTCGCACATGGCAAAATGTGAATACTGCGGGAAAGAAATGTCCTTTGGCATCAAGGTTTCTCATTCACACAGACGGTCCAACAGAACCTGGAAACCCAACATTAAGAAAGTTAAGGCTATTGTAAACGGCTCTCCGAAAAGAGTTTATGTTTGCACCAGATGTCTTCGTTCCGGTAAGGTCGAAAGAGCGTAATGAGATAAAACCGCTGCACTGTTCAGCGGTTTCTTTTTTTACTCTGCTACAAAAGCGCAGCTGACACACAATTGTGTCAGCTGCGCTTTTTCTTTTACTTATTCTTTTTTATTTTTACCGCCAACGGTAATCTTGCTTTCCGTACCGTTTAATATCCGCTTGATGTTCTCTCGGTGGGCAACCAGCACAATGGCCGCAAACACCACGGAGATCAGCGTAATAGGAACGGACTTATAAAACAGACCCATCAGCACCGGGTACAGGATTGCCATTAAGATGGAGCCCAGCGATACCCATTTGGTAATGAGGACGGCCACAAAAAACACCGCCAACAGGATCAGGGCGATCCGCCAGTCGATCATAAACACCATACCGCCGCAGGTAGCCACACCCTTGCCGCCCTTAAACCGGAAAAAGCAAGGAAAGATATGACCCAGCACGCAGAACAGCCCGGCAAAGGACTTGATGAAAATCGGCTGCTGCGCATATAGTTCATTCCCCACCAGTAGACGCACCAGCAAAATGGCCACAGCTACCTTAGCCATATCGCCTAAAATCGTTGCAACTGCCGGCAGTTTGCCGTAATTTCGCAGCATATTGGTGGAACCGGCGTTACCGCTGCCGTGGGTGCGCACATCTTCTTTTTGAAACTTGCGAGAAAGAATGATACCAAAATTCAGGCTTCCCAGTAAATAAGACAGAACCGCACCCAGGATCAGACGAAAAATCATTTTTTGCCCTCTCCCCTCTCGCGAATAATAAAGCGCACCGGCGTACCCTCCAGACCAAACACCTCACGGATTTGGTTCTCCAGATACCGCTGGTAAGAGAAATGGAACAGTTGGGCGTTGTTCACAAAAAACACAAAGGTTGGCGGGCACACAGACGCCTGAGTCATATAATAGATCTTCAGCCGCTTGCCCTTATCTGTAGGCGGCTGCACCCGGGCGGTGGCAGCGCCGAGAATTTCGTTCAATTTGCCGGTGGAAATGCGCATGGTGCTCTGGGCATACACATAAGCGATCTGCTCAAACAGGCGATCCACACGCTGGCCGGTCTTGGCAGAGATAAACACAAAGGGCGCAAACTTCATAAAGGCAAAGTCTACTGCCAGCTTCTCTTTATACTCCCGCATCGTATTGCCGTCTTTTTCCACAGCGTCCCACTTGTTAACCACCACAATGCAGCCCTTGCCTTGGTCCAGAGCTATACCGGCCACCTTGGAGTCCTGCTCCGTGAAGCCTTCGGTAGCATCAATCATAATCACGCACACATTGGCGCGCTCCACAGCGGTACGAGCGCGGATGATGCTATATTTTTCAATGGCGTCTGTCACCTTGCTCTTGCGCCGAATGCCGGCGGTGTCAATAAAGGTAAACTTGCCGTATTGATTTTCAATGCGGGTGTCCGTAGCGTCCCGAGTGGTGCCTGCAATATCGGACACAATGGCTCGCTCCTGGCCGCTGATCCGGTTGATCAATGAGGACTTGCCCACATTAGGCTTGCCGATGACCGCCACCTTGATGGTATCGTCCTCCTCTTCTTCCTCACTCTCCGGGGGAAAGTAAGCGATCACCGCATCCAACAGATCGCCGGTGCCGTGACCGTGCACGGCCGATACGGCAATCGGGTCACCCATACCCAAATTATAAAATTCGTAGAACTCCGGATCCGGGGCACCGACACTGTCGCACTTATTGACGCACAGAATCACCGGCTTGCCGCTTTTTTGCAGCATATTGGCCACATCCTGATCGGTAGCCACCACGCCGCTGCGCAAATCCGTCACCAGCACGATCACATCCGCCGTGGCAATGGCAATGTTGGCCTGCGCGCGCATTTGAGAGAGGATCACATCATCCGCCCGTGGCTCAATACCGCCGGTATCCACCAGCAGAAAGCGGTGACCCAACCACTCACAGTCGCCGTAAATGCGGTCCCGGGTCACGCCGGGCTTGTCGTCCACAATGGACAAACGGGCGCCTACCAATTTATTAAAAAGTGTGGATTTGCCCACGTTGGGGCGGCCCACAATGGCAACAACAGGTCTCGCCATAACAGACCCTCCTTTCAAGCAAATAGCAAGAAAGGCGGACATAAGCCCCGCAGCCTGTTCGGCTGTGACCAAGTCCGCCTTTGTGTTGAAGTTTTTGGCTTACGCCTCGTCCTTGCTGACAACTGCCTTGCCGTTGTAGTAACCGCAGTTGGCGCACACTTTGTGCGGCACGGTGTAGCCGGCGCAGTTGGGGCACTTAACGAGAGTAGGCGCATTCAGCTTCCAAACGCTGGAACGTCTTTTGTTCTTTCTTGCCTTTGAAGTTTTTCTCTTAGGTACTGCCATTTGAATTGCCTCCTTTATAATCCTTGATGCAAAATAATCACTTAATCCAGCAGCTGCAAAAGGGCTTCCAATCTGGGATCCACATCCTTTTGGCAGTCGCAGGGTCCGTCATTCAAATTCTTGCCGCACTTGCAGCAAAGGCCCTTACAGTCCGGCTTGCACAGCATTTTGGTGGGAAAGAACAACAATAGCTCTTCCCGCAAAAGGTCGCTGAGATCCAGCGCGCTGTCCTGTACCAAAACATATTCGTCGTCCGCATCCTCCCGGTTTTGGAGATCCTCTACCAAAATCTTGTGTAAGGACAACGACATGGGCTTTTGAATGGGCTCGGCGCAGCGGTCGCACACGCCGTCAAACACAAAGGACAGATCCAGATCTAAATAACATACATCCGCCTTTGCATACGCCTGTCCGGTCACGCGCACCGGCTGGCGCAGCGGGCAATACGAACCGTATTGCAAATCGTGGAAGTCCAGCTGCTCCTCAATGGCAATACGCTGTGTATCGCCGCCGAAAAGTGCCTTCAGGTCTAACTTCACAAAACCACCTCACGATCGCACTTTAAGTATTATATATACAAGACGCCGCTTTGTCAATAGTTATTTTTGCGGCGGAAAAAATAAAGAGCCTGAAAAAGGCTCTTTATTTGTGCATTTTTGCTTACAGCTCTTCGCAGTAGTCAAACACTTCCACCGGCAGATCCTCTTTGTCGCAGCTGATGGTGAAGTAGAAATCCACATCCTGTGCCTCGCTCAACTCGGACAGCATATCAAAGAACTGTACCAGCTTCTGATACTCTCTGCCAACGATCTTAAAGGTGGCGTCGATCAAAATATCCGTCACGTCGTAGTTGCCGGCGCAGATACCGGCCAAAAAGCCGTAAAACGCCTTACAACCGCTGACACGGTATGTATCGGTCTCCAGCAGGCGAGCCTTAGAGGACACATCGTAAGTGAGCTTGGGCTCCTTTTCAATGCACACCACATTGCCGTCAGACTTCTCTACGCAGGTGTTCACCAGGTCAATGAGTTTTTTGGTTTTGCCTGAGCCTTTGTTGCCGATAATGAGCTTAATCATTTATTATTCCTCCAATAGGATTTATTTGCAACTCTATTTTAGCATAACCCCAACTGTTTTTCAAGGTTTTCTTTTTCACTTTCATAACCGGGTTTGCCAAGGAGTGCAAACATATTCTTTTTGTAGCTCTCTACGCCGGGCTGATTAAAGGGATTGACCCCCAGCATATAGCCGGAAACGGCGCATACTTTCTCAAAGAAATAGATCATATAGCCCATGTTTTCTGCGTCCAGGGCGTCGATTTCCAGAACAAAGTTGCCAACGCCGCCGGCGGTGTGGGCCAGCAGAGTGCCCTGGCGGGCCTTTTCATTTACATAACTCATTTCCTTACCGGCCAGGAAGTTCAAACCGTCAATATTGCCTTCTTCCTCACCGATCATATAATCGCTCTGGGGGCGGGCAAACTGCATCACGGTCTCAAACATCAGCTTGCTGCCGCTTTCCTGGATATACTGACCTACGGAGTGCAGGTCGGTGGAAAACACGCAGGATACCGGGAACAGACCCTTGCCGTCCTTGCCCTCGCTCTCTGCAAACAGCTGCTTGAGCCACTCGTTGAACAGTGTCATTGCCGGCTCATAAGACACAAAGCACTCCAGACTCTTGCCCTTGTTGTAGAAGCAATTTCTGGCGGCGGCATATTTCAGCACATCGTTGGTGTCTACCGTCTGGCCGCAAAGCGTGTCCTCTGCGGTCTTGGCCCCGGTCATCAGAGCATCAATATCAATACCGGCCACAGCGATGGGCAACAGACCCACAGCGGTGAGCACGCTGTAACGGCCACCCACATTATCCGGCACGACAAAGGTCTCATAGCCCTCTGCATCTGCCAACGCCTTTAAGGTACCCTTAGACTGGTCGGTGGTGCAGAAAATGCGCTTTGCCGCCTCCTCTGCGCTGTACTTCTTGTTGACCATCTCCCGGAACACACGAAAAGCGATAGCCGGCTCCGTAGTGGTGCCACTCTTGCTGATCACATTGACGCAAATATCCTTGCCCTCACAAAGAGCCACGGTCTCATTCAGCATCTCCGGGCTGATGGAGTTGCCGATAAAGAAGATCTGCGGGGTATCCTTAGCCAGCAGATTGTAATTGGGGGACTTCAATGCCTCAATCACTGCACGGGCGCCAAGATAAGAACCGCCGATACCGATCACGATCAGCACTTGTGCATTCTTCTGAATGTATGAGGCTGCCTTTTTAATGCGAGCAAACTCCTCTTTGTCATAATCGGTGGGCAGATGTACCCAACCCAAAAAGTCGTTACCGGCACCGGTACCGTCCATCAGGGTCTTTTGCGCAGCCGCAGCCTGGGGCTCCAGCGCCTGAATATCCGCCTTGCTGACAAAAGTTTCAGCAAAATTACTGTTAAATTTAACTGCCATCATTTTATCTCCATTCTACTTGGAATTTCAAATCCTCATTTTACAACAACAAGGCTGATTTTTCAACACTTATTTTCAAAATGTCCTTAAAAAACGGACAAAAACCGACCAAAAAGCGGTTTTGTCGATATTTACCCCGGCACACACCGGCAGTTCCGCCACCGTCTTTCCGTCCAATTTGACTTTCACGGTGCCCACCTTAGTGTTCTTGCGCACAGGCGCATCCACCGTCCTTTTTAGATTATATTCATAAGTGGGATCACCGCTGCCTTTGGCACAAAGCAACTGCTGTTTTGCAGGCACGGCAGGGTTCAGGATCTTTTGCACGCCGTTTTTCACGGTAATTTGGTTAATTTTCTTCGGGTCTGCCGACAGGGTCACCAGGCGATAATCCGCAAAGCCGCTGTCCAGCAGAGCCGTAGCAGCGGAAAAGCGCTGCTCGCTGGTCTTGGCGCCCAGCACCACGGCGATCAGCTGCATACCGTCCCGCCGGGCAGTAGCGCACAGGCAAAAACCCGCCTTCTCTGTGGTGCCGGTTTTCAGCCCGGTAATGCCGTCATAAGTGTTAACCAATTTATTGGTATTATTCAGTTCCGTTTTGCCGTCCCGCAGACTGTCGAGCCACACGGTAGTATACTTGGTGATCCAGTTGTGGCGCAGCACTTCTCGGGCAATCACTGCCAGGTCGTAAGCAGAAGAAAAATGATTTTTGGCCGTATCATCCAGCCCTGTGCAGTTCTCAAAATGGGTATCTTGCAGCCCCAATTCCTTGGCACGGGCATTCATACACTGCACAAAGGCGCCGTCCGACCCGGCTACGAACTCTGCCAGCGCCGTACAGGCGTCATTGGCGGAAGCGATCACCACCGCCTTCAGCAGTTCCTCCACAGTCATCTGCTCCCCCACTTCCAACCAGATTTGGGAGCCGCCCTTGGAGGCTGCGTTGGCACTGCCGGTGACAGTATCCGTCAGTTTAATCTTGCCGGTGTCCAAGGCTTCCGCCACCAACAGCATGGTCATCAGCTTCGTGACCGACGCCGGGGAGCGCCTGTCGTGGGCATTCTTCTCAAAGAGCGCAGCCCCTGTATCTGCGCTTACCAGCACGGCGCTGGGTGCCTCTACCGTCTTTTCATCCACAGCGGCAAAGCAGGGCGCAGGCACCGCCAACGCCAGCATCAAAGCCAGCAAAAATGTTCCGATTCTTTTCATCAAACCACCTCATTGTTTGCGCTAAAAATCTTGCTCCCCCACCGGCTTTATGCTATAATGTCGTGGATTGGAGCGTAATAGATATGAAAGCTGCTTTTTACACCCTTGGCTGCAAGGTCAACCAGTATGAAAGTGAATATATGGCCGAGCTGCTGCGCAGCGCCGGTTTTGAGATTGTGTCCCCGGATCAGGAAGCGGACTACTACATCGTCAACTCTTGTACGGTAACCGCCACTGCGGACCAAAAGACCCGCCAAAGCGTGCGCCGCTTTAAGCGCCGTCACCCGGGCGCAACAGTGATCCTCACCGGCTGTATGCCCCAGGCGTTCCCGGAGGAGGCCAAAGCCCAGCTGGACGCAGACATTGTATTCTCTAACAAGAGCGACGGTGATATTTTTTCCATCATCAACCGGTATCATACAGAAAAAAGCCGTATTGTGGACATTAACGCCCACCAAACCGGCGACCCCTTTGCCCCCTGCGCCATCAGCGGCTTTGGGCAGCGCGTGCGCGCCTTTGTAAAAATTGAGGACGGCTGTGACCGGTTTTGCTCCTACTGCATTATCCCCAAATCCAGGGGGCGTGTGCGCTCCAAGGCGCCGGCGGACCTGGAAAAAGAAGTGCAGGACCTGGCTGCCCACGGCATTAAAGAAATCGTACTGGTGGGCATCAACCTGTCTGCCTACGGCAAGGGGCAGGACTTTGACCTGCTGGACGCGGTTGCCATTTGCGACCGCACCCCCGGCATTGCCCGTGTGCGCCTGGGCTCTCTGGAGCCGGACCACATCACCGATCACATGATTGCCGGGCTGGCAAAGATAGAAAAGTTCTGTCCCCAGTTCCACATCTCCCTGCAAAGCGGCTGCACCAAGACCTTAAAGTCCATGAACCGCCACTACACGGCGGAAGAATATGCTGACCTGTGCCGCAAGCTGCGTGCCGCATTTCCGGACGCCACTTTGACCACGGATATGATGACCGGATTTCATGAAGAAACAGAAGCCGATTTTGAGGAAAGTCTGACCTTTGCAAAGAAGATCGGGTTTGAAAAGGTACATGTATTTCCCTACTCTCAACGAGAGGGCACAGCAGCCTCTAAACGGGGCGACAGCGTACCTCGGCAGGAGAAGGAACGCCGCGCAAAAAAATTGATTGCAGAGACAGACAAGCTGCGTGAGGCCTATTTCGACGGTCTGGTGGGTCAAAAAGCGCAGGTGCTGGTGGAGCAGCAACAACCGAACGGTACCTACACCGGCTACACCCGCAATTATGTACCGGTGACCATCCACCGTCGGGATCTGCACATCGGCGATCTGGTGGAAGTGACCATTACCGGAGTAGAAAACGCCGATCACTGCATAGCAGAATAAAGGCCGCTGACCTCCTCCCCTACGCTGTCGTCGGATAGATAGCCGTAGGAGAACACATAAAAGCCCTTTACCGCCGGAATTTGGCGGATAAACTGAATTTGTCGAAAGATCATATTCTTATTGTCCCGGAATTCGCCTTTGCCCCGCCCGGCGTAGGCGTCTGCCTTGCCGCATTTATACAGCGGCAGGCCGATATAAAGATCACAGGCGGTGACCAGATCCCGCCAGTCTTTTACCGTTTTCATAAACGGCAGGGTATCGTTAAGAAAGCCGAAGTATACCTGGGGACACAGATAATCGCAGTAACCCTTTTGGGTTGCCCAGGTCTCCACATCGGCGTACAAGCTGTCCCGATCATTGGCAATGCCCGCCGCCGGGCTGATGCCAAAGGTACAGCTTTGATTTTCTTCTTTCACTGCTTTATAAACAGCACGGATCAGGTCATTCACCCGGCTGCGCCGCCAGTCGCCTAAAGACAGGTTGCCGCCGTCTGCGCAGTAGACAGCATACTGCTTGGCGTCAATTTTTTTATCAGTATCCGGGTAAAAGTAATCATCAAAATGGATGCCGTCTACCGGGTAGTTTTTCACAATCTCCCGCACGCCGGCCACAATGCGTTTTTGCACCGCTTTGGACGCCGGGTTAAAGTAGATTTTTTTATTCACGATTACCACATTGCCGTTTTTCTCCTTATACCACTTTTTAGCAATGTTATCGTCGCTGAGTTTTTCAATCTTATCCTGCTGGCTCACCCGGTAAGGATTGAACCAGGCTTCAATTTTCAGTTGATTTTCGTGCGCCGCCTTGCACAGCAGTTCCAATGGGTCGTATTTTAGTTCCCCGCCCGCTTTGCCAAAGCAGTAGACGCTGGCCGGAAAGTACTTGGACTGATAAAAGGCGTCTGCGCAGGGGTGCACCTGCACGGTGACCGCCGTAAAGCCCCGCCTTTGCAACTGAGCAAAAGCCTTTGATACGGCGCTGTAAAAGTCGCCGCCGGTATCGTATTTGCCGGTAAAGGCCTGGAGCTCGTAATAAGTGATCCACACGCAGCGCACGGTCAGTTCTCCGGCAGCAGCCGTGTCCGGCGCCGTTGTGGTCTCGATTTGCGCCGGTTTGTTCACCGTGCATCCGCACAGCAGTACCAGGCAGAAAAGAGAGAGGAATACTTTCTTCATACTTGACACTTTCTAAAAATATTGTAAAATAAGCATAGGTGATGTTATGGAATACAGATTAGGTACAGATAATCGCATTAAAGCCCGCGGCGAGACGGTGGAGCTCACCTGTCCCCAGTGCGGCAAAAAAGGGCATTTTGGCGTGTTTTCCAACTTTGAGCGCCGCATTGCCGTAAAGTTGCCGCTGCCCCTGGAATGCCAAACGGTGTACTTTTTGGTGTGTCCCAACTGCGCCGCCGTCTTTGGTGTAGACGAGCAAAAGGGCGATGATTTCAAAAAGGGTTCTCCCCTGTCCATCGGCAACTTTGACCTAAAGGACTTAAAGCCCTTTAAGCCGGAAAAGCAAGCGTGAGCCTGTACCAGTTCGCCCTGCTTTGGTTGGTGGGCACCAACCTACTGACCATCGTGCTGACCGTCAGCGACAAGGTCCGCGCCAAAAAAGGCAAATGGCGCGTGCCGGAGGATACGCTGCTGTTCGTGGCGCTTTTAGGCGGCGCTGTGGGTGAGTACATTACCATGCGCCTGATCCGCCACAAGACCCGGCACAAAAAATTCATGATCACCCTACCGGTATTCATTCTGCTGCAAGCAGCGCTGGCCTTGGTGCTGGAAGCCAAATTTTATTTTTATTGATGGTAAAAACGGAGCCAAACGGCTCCGTTTTTTGTTTTTCTTTGTTAAAGAATAATACAGATCAGCCCGCTGCACCCCTCGTTGATCACCCGCTCGATGGTCTCTCTGAACTTGTTGCGGGCGTCCTCCGGCATACGGTAAAGCTTGTTATTCAGCCCCTCGTTCACCAGATCCAACAGCGGCTTGCCAAACAAATTGGTGTTCCAAATGGCTGCCGGGTCCTGTTCAAACTCTTTGAGCAGGTACATGACCAACTCCTGGGACTGGCTTTCGCTGCCCACAATGGGTGCCACTTCTGTGTACGTGTTGCAGCGGATCATATGAATGGAAGGCGCCTGTGCCCGTAGCTTTACACCGTAGCGGCCACCCTGTTTCATAATTTCCGGTTCATCCAGATGCATCTCATCCATGGCGGGCATTACAATACCGTATCCGCTATTCTCCACATCCGCCAGCGCCTGCTCAAACCGTGCAAACCGCTGCTTGACGGTCACCAGCTGCAAGATCTGCTCCATTAACTGGCGTTCGTTGGCAATGGTCAGGCCGCATTTTTCAGACAATACCTGATAAAAGTAACTGTGGTCCACCTGCACATCCAGCTGCACATCGCCGGTAGACAGATCCAGTCGCCGCACCTGTACGCTTTCAATCCGCGAGACCTTTGCCAAGGCGGCAATAAACGGCTTCACACTGTCAATGGTGGATAAACTGTGGCAGTCCTGTTGTACCGCAGCGAACAGTTCCGTTTTCCAAGGGTCCTGATCGTCTAGGCACTTGATCCACCCGGGCATCAGCAGTTGCACGGAGCTGATGGGAAATTCATACAGCACCTTTTGCAGCACCGCATGGAATGCCTCGGCGTCCATTTCCATGCAGTTCTCCGCCAACACCGGCACGCCGTATTTCTCCGTTAGTTCTGCTGCCAAAGCGACCGTTCCCGCGGCTGTGGGCGTCTCCGAATTGAGCAGCACCACAAAGGGCTTACCGTAGGATTTCAGCTCCTCGATCACCCGCTCCTCTGCCTCTTCATACTCCGCTCTGGGAATAGAAGTAATGGTGCCGTCCGTCGTAACGACCAAACCAATTGTGGAGTGCTCGGTAATCACTTTTTTCGTGCCGATCTCCGCCGCCATGTTAAAAGGTATTTCTTCCTCATACCAGGGCGTGCGCACCATCCGGGGCTGCTCCTCCTCAATATAGCCCACGGCACTGGGCACAATGTAGCCTACGCAGTCCACAAGTCGCACACGGAAGGAAGTGTGATCCGTCAAATGCAGGGTCACCGCTTCCTCCGGCACGAATTTTGGCTCCGTGGTCATAATGGTACGCCCGGCAGCGGACTGGGGTAATTCGTCCGTGGCCCGCTCCCGCTGGTACTCTCCGTCAATATTGGGGATCACCATGGTGTCCATAAACCGCTTGATAAAAGTGGATTTGCCTGTGCGCACCGGTCCCACCACGCCGATATAAATATCACCCTGCGTTCGGAGAGCGATATCGCTGTAAATCTGTTGATTCATATGCTCACACTCCCGGAATCAAAAGAATGGTTTGTTGTCGAAGTACATCTTCTGTCAGTTGATTTTCCTGCTGAATAAGCTCGGTGCGGGAGCGGAATTTTTTGGCAATGTCCCACAGGCTCTCATCCTTGGCGGCAAAGTACAGTGTCAGCACCGGCGACTCACCGGCACTGCAGGGTTGCAGCTCCACATCGGTCACCGTCTGCATCTCCGTCTCGGTGTACAGGCAAGCACTGTACTCTATATTCACCCGCAGTTCAATACGGTTAGCCGACTGTAAGATATAATCAAAGGATTGCAGCCCGGCGCCAACAAATCCGGCGCACTTGCCATCTGTCAGCGCCAGTTGCAGCCGGGTCACGCCGTCCTTACAACATAGATTGCCGCTCACATCGTAGTAGGCCACGCCGTAGCCCACCTCCACCAGCAGCAGGCCGTTTTGTACCCGTGCCTCCTGCATAGCCAGGGACAAATCCAGGATTTCTGCAATCTCCGTATCCTCAAAGTTCAGATCGGCGGACAATGTCTTGCCGTCATAGAAAAATTGAGGATCCCGCAGCAGCGGAACCGTGCCGGTCTGCACCCGGGCGTCATAGGCAATGGCATAGGCATCTGTCACCAGTTGGGTATCGCTGACCAGGGCGGCCGTGTAGGACACACAAAAGGCTCCGGCGATCTCCAATCGGCGCAAGTCGTTATTTTCGTCCGGTACCGGCTTTACAAACAGAGAACCGATCTTCACTTGTGCAAAGGCATGGCTGTCCTCGGTCATACCGGCCACGTCCACGATTTTACTGCTGTGCACGGTAAAGCAGCATTTCTCCGTGTTATGTTCTGTGTTTTCATATACCACGCACAACTCAGCCCGGCACTTCACCAGCATTTTGCCGGCAATGGTACGCACCTCGTCAATCACCGCAAAGGCACCGGTGTGGATCAACACAGAGATATTGGTGTTGTGCTGGCCGATGGCGAACTTCTCGTCAAAATCGCAGGAGAACAGTCCGGCGTCCAGCACCTCCAGGCACTGGGCGTCTGCTTGGCGCAAAATGGCACCACAACAGTCAGTCAGCTGGCTCTGTTCCATATAGGCAAAGACCTCTGTGTGGACTTGCAGCCCGGAACGCACCTCTAACTTGCGCTGATTGATCAGCCGATAGTTGGTAAAGTCCGTACAAGTGTGCACCTGGGCAAAGGCAAAGGCGTCCGTCACCGGTGCGTCAATGTTTTTAGTGAACCGCTCCTCAAACGCGGCAGACAAACAGCACCCGGAAGTGGAGATATACACCAATGAAATGCGGCTGCGTCCTGTCACCCTTAAGCTGCCGGAGGCATATTCATAGTCCGTCACCGCATGGCTGCACACGCACCGTACCACCCGCTCCACATCTTCACAGTATTGGGGCAGACTCTCCTGGTATTCCACTTCAAACTTTGCTTCTCCCGTGCCCAAACAAACCGTGCGCTTGCTGTCGGCAAAGGTCTTTTCCGTTTCCATTGCAACATCTCCTTACAGTTACTGGTAATATCTATGCGCCCGCACCTCCGTCTATGCACACCAAAGAAAAATGTTACCCAATAGAAAAAGACTTCGTTACCCTGTGATAACGAAGTCTTTTTTCTATGTTAGATTTAGGTTTCCGGCTTTACTTTTTTGATCTTAAAGACGACGCGCAGCAGCGGCGCCAGCACCTTTGGGCGATCCAGTACGATCACTTGCATAATGGCCCTCCTTTTAGCGTTTACAGCAGATAATGCCCAGGACGATGACGGCGATGGCCAAAATGCGGGTGACCCAAATGGTGGGACAGCAGCAGGCGATCACCAGTCCCGCACCGAATGCGATCCACAAAAAATCACGCCTACACATTTTTTTCACACCGAACACCCCACAACTGCTGTATTTACACCATACTATGCGCGCAATTGCAGATCGTTACTGAGCACCGTCAGCAGTCGGCCCTCTCGGAAGGAAATGGAACATTCCCCGCCCCGCACCTCATTGCTTTGGCACATGGAGGTGGCCGGGTGCAGGTCATAGTCCGTCAGTTCCCACTCGGCGCCCCGAATGGTCAGTCCCCGGCACACACCGCCAAAGGCAAACAGGGAGAAATAACCATAGCCCGCCCCACTAAAGGAAAAAGGGCCGTCAGAGATAAAAAGCTTTTCATTCGGGGTAATAATCTTCGCCTGCACACCGCGGTCCAGGCAATAGGCCAAATTCGCCACATTGGAGAAAGAATGGTCAAAGCGGTTGCCGATGGCGCCCACCAGAATCAGGTGGGTATAGCCGTGCTCCATGGCGATCTTTATGGCCGCCAGCGTGTCCGTATCGTCCTTATGCGCGGGCATCACGATCAGTTCCTTGGTGTGCTCCGGCACCGGTGAAGAATCAAAATCCCCAACCACAATATCCGGCTCTGCACCCAAGCGGCGGCACTTTTGATAGCCGCTGTCCGCTGCCACCACAAAAGCGCCAGGCAACAACGGTTTTATGTAGGCAATATCCGCCTCCGGCGCGCCGCTGACAATCAGGCAGCGCTTTATTTCCGTTCCCATTTTTTAATATCCTTTACCTGATTATAAAATTCGACATAACTGTTGTGACGACTTTCGCTGATCTCGCCCCGCTCCACGGCGGCGCACACGGCACAACCCTTATCTGCCACATGGGTGCAGCTATTAAAGCGGCAGTCCCCCAAATAGAGGCGAAAATCCGGAAAGCAACCGGGCAATTCGTCCTTGTCGATCTCCGCGTCCCGCTCCAGTTCCAGTGCAGAAAAGCCGGGAGTATCTGCCACCCAGCCACCGGCCACCGGGTACAGCTCACAGTGCCGGGTGGTGTGGCGACCGCGCCCCAACTTCTTGCTGGTTTCGCCGGTTTCCAGCGCCAAGTCCGGACACAGACGGTTCAGCAGCGTGGACTTGCCCACGCCACTGTTGCCGGTAAACGCGCACAACTTGCCGGAGATCAGCGCCGGCAATTCGTCTGCCCCTGCGCCGGAGCGGGCATTACACAGCACCACAGGGTATCCGGCTGTTTTGTAAATGTCGGCATACTGCTGCCCATTCTCTGCCAAATCCGCCTTGGTGAGCACGATCACACAATCAATGCCTTTTTGCGCCGCCAGCACCGTCAGCTTGTCGATCTGCACGGTACGGATCTCCGGATCTACCAAAGACGACACAATAAAGAGCCGATCTAAATTGGCCAGCGGCGGCCGGCGCAATTCATTTTTGCGGGGCAAAATAGTGTCAATGGTATTCTCCCCTTGCGCGTTCACGGTAATTTCCACCCGATCCCCAACCAACGGGGTGATCCGCTGCTTGCGAAAGGCGCCCCGCGCCTTGCACTCATATAATCCATCGGCGGTTTCTACATAATAGAAACCGCCGATCCCTTTGTGAATTCTGCCTGTTACTGCCATATCAGTCCGTCCCGTCGGGTACTGTGGTGTCCGTCTTGTCGTTAAAGTTCATACGCACCGTTTTGGCCTTGTCTGCCTTTACAGTCTGGCGCTGAGACACCTCGCCCAGTTCCACCTCGATCTCCACCCGGGCGCCGTAAGACACTTGCAGGTTAAAGGTACGCTGGCCGCCGTCCAGGCTCTCGCTCTTGGTAAATTGCAGTTCCCCGTCCACATAGATGTTCAAGGTGCTGTGCTTGCCGGTATCCGGCACCGTTACCTGCAACTTCACCGTCTGCTCCGCCGGGTCGGTAGACACTACGCCGGTGGACACCACCAGCTTGATGGTAGCCGACGGCTCCGCCGCCTCACCCTGACCGGGGGTCTGGCTGATCACCGTATCCTTGGGCAGATTGCTGTCTTCGGTAGAAATCTGCACATTCTCAAACCCGCTCTTCTCCAAAAAGCTGCGGGCATCGCTTTGGTTCAGTCCACGCACATCTGGCACAGTCAGCAGCACCTTTTGGGTAGTGCTGGGGCCGGAGCTGATATAAATGGTCACCGTTTGGTCCGCAGCTACCAAATCCCCTGCCTTGGGGCTGGTATATACGCACTGACCCTCTTTTACCGTCTCGCTGGAAATGGTTGTTACGGTGTAGTTGTTCAGTCCCTCGGAGGCTAACTCTTTCTTGGCCATATCCTCACCAAGGCCGTAGCAGTTGGGCACCTGAATGCCACCGGGCGTCTGGGCCACCACAAGGGTCACAGTGCTGCCCTTCATCACTCGCTCACCGGCTGCCGGTTTTTGCTCCAGCACCGTGCCCGGGTCAGCATCCTCGCTCTCCTTGCTCTCCTGTACAAAAACATAATCGTACTGGTTGGAGCTGACGATGGTGTCATAGGACTGACCCACAAAGTTCTCCAACTTCATAGACTTGGTGTTCAGCGAACCGGTAAGGCCCATCACCAACAGTACAATGGCTGCTGCAAGCACCAGCATACCGGCGATCACAGCGCCGACGATCTTGCCCTTGCGCTTGGGGTCTTCCTCCACCACCGGCTGTTCCGGCTCGGATCGCAGATCCGGCTGGGGCTTCTCCGGGTGATCCACCGTCTTGATCACATATTTAGTGGGCTCCTCGTCCACAAAATAGGAATAGTCAAATGTGGTGGCCGGGTTCTTGATGACCTCCTCCACATCAAAGAGCATTTCCGTTGCTGACTGGTAGCGATTGGCCGGGTTCTTCTCCATAGCGTGGGCACAGATCTGCTCCACTCCCCGGGGAATATCCGGGTTAATGTCAATGAGCCGCTTGGCATCCGCCTGCACCTGCATTAGGGCCACAGACACGGCGCTGTCTGCATCAAAAGGCACACGACCGGCCAGCATCTCATAGAGTACCACGCCAAGAGAATAAATATCCGCCCGCTCGTCAGTAAACTCGCCCTTGGCCTGCTCCGGACTGATATAATGCACAGAGCCAATCGCATTTTCCGTTAAAGTTTTAGTCTCGCTGCGGGAGAAGCGGGCAATACCAAAGTCTGTCACCTTAATATGACCGTCAGCCAGCAGCATAATATTTTGAGGCTTAATGTCCCGGTGCACAATGCCCTTGTCATGGGCGTGCTGCAACGCGCGCAAAATCTGCGTAGTAAAGTACAGGGCGTCATTCCAGGTGATGGCCCCCTGCTTTTGTATATATTCCTTTAAGGTAATGCCGTCCACATACTCCATCACAATGTACTGGAGCTTCTCGCCAAAGCTCACATCGTACACCTTTACGATATTGGGGTGGGACATAACGGCAATGGCCTTGGACTCATTCTTGAACCGGCGCACAAAGTCGTCATTTTGCAAAAACTCGTCCTTTAGGATCTTCACCGCCACAATGCGGTCATCCACATTGTCATAGGCTTTATAAACAACGGACATACCGCCTACGCCGATGATCTCCTGCACTTCATATCTGCCGTCTAAGCGTTTTCCTACATAATTATCCATTATATTTGTTCACTCCGCTTAATTGCTGATGGCAACAACGGTAATATTATCACCGCCGCCGTTTTTGTTTGCCTGCTGCACCAGTCGATCCGCATAAGCATAATACTGACCGTCACTGATGGCGCTGACCATCTCGTCATTGTCCACATAGTTGGAAAGACCGTCCGTACACAGTAGCAGCACCTGGCCGTCACTAAAGTCAATCTGGTCAAAATCAATCTTAATGGCACTGTCTACCCCGATGGCACGGGTGATGATATTCTTATTGGGGTGGTGCTTTGCCTCGTCCGGGGTGATCTTGCCGCTCTCCAGCAGATCCTGCACCATACTGTGATCCGTAGTCACCTGCTGCAAGCCATCGGCAGAAAAGAGATACGCGCGGCTGTCCCCGGCGTGGGCGATAAACGCCTGGCCGCCACGAATAACGGCACACACCACCGTGGTGCCCATACCCCGAAGATCCGCCTTTTCCTGTGCCAGATCATACACTTCCACATTGGCGGCAGACAGCGCCGACTCCAGCATATTGCAAATGGAGCTGTCCCGCATATTGGGGTGGTAAGACGCATTGATCTTACTGCTGATCACCTGCACCGCTAGAGAACTGGCAATATTGCCGCCGGCTGCGCCGCCCATACCGTCGCACACCACGGCAAAGGCCGTGCCGTCCGGCATTTCGCCCACAAAATAGGCGTCCTGGTTGGACTCACGGATCCGCCCCCGGTCGGTTTTAGCAACCATGTTCAATCTGATCACCTCGTTTCTTCAATCTGCGAAGCTGCCCGCAAGAGGCATTGATATCATGACCTAAAGTTCTTCTTATTGTAGCATTTATTCCCTGTTTTTTCAATATGCTTTGAAAGTTTTGAATGTCTTTTTGACTGGATCGCACATTGCCTCGCTCCGCCACATCGTTCACCGGAATCAGGTTCACATGGCAAAGCATCCCCCGCAGCCGCGCCGCCAATTCCATGGCATGGGCCGGTCGGTCGTTTACATTGTGGATCAACGTATATTCAAAGGACACTCGGCGCGAGGTTTTCTCCGCATAAGCTGCCATAGCCCGCAAGGTAGCGTCCACGCCCCACCGGGCATTCACCGGCATAGTGCGGGAGCGGATTTCATCATTAGGAGCGTGCAGGGAAAGCGTCAGCGTCACCGGCAAATCCTCTTCCATCAAATCGTAAATACGATCCACCAACCCACAAGTGGAAATGGTAATATTGCGCAGGCTAATATTCAGCCCCCGAGGGTCGTTGACCGTATGTAAAAACGAAATGGTATTATCATAATTGTCCAGCGGCTCGCCAATGCCCATCATCACAATATGGGATATGCGGCAGCCCAGGTCCTTCTGGGCAGCGTGCACCTGACTCTCAATCTCCGCCGGCAGCAAATTCCGCTGAAACCCGGCAAGGGTAGACGCACAGAAGGTGCAGCCCATTTTGCACCCCACCTGGCTGGACACGCAAATGGTGTAGCCGTAGTTATAGTGCATCACCACGGACTCCACATACTCGCCATCGTTCAAACGGAACAGATATTTCACCGTATCGTCCACGGCAGAAACATATTTTTCCTCGATTTGGCAGGCGGGAATGGTAAACCATTCGTCCAGTTTGCTCCGAAGATCCTTGGACAGATTGGTCATCTCCTCAAAGTCCTGCACCCCCACCTTGTGTAGCCAAGCGTACACCTGATCGGCACGAAAGCGCTTCAGCCCAAGGCCCTCAAACCGCTGGCAAAGTGCCGAATAAGTTAAACTTTTGATGTCCTCTTTCATGCCTGTCTCTCCAAAGCGGCGTAATAAAAGCCGTCGCTGCCCTGTTCACACGGAAAGCGGGTACATTCCGCCGCCAGGAAAAAGGCGCTGTGCCGTTCCAGAAATGCCGACACAACCTTTTCGTTCTCTTTTTTGTGGAGGGTGCAGGTGGAATACACCAGTCGCCCGCCGGGTTTTAAGTAAGTAGCTGCCGTCTGCAAAATGGAAAGCTGCAAGGCAGGCAGATCCTTAATACTGTCTAAATCTTTATAGCGGATTTCCGGCTTGCGGCGGAGAATGCCAAAACCGGAGCAGGGCACATCGCAAAGAATGGCGTCTGCTGCCGGAATGTCCCGGCTATGCAATGTAGCGTCCTGCACGCGGGATTCTATACAGTCCAGGTGTAACCGCCGGGCACCGCTCTCGATCAGCTCCACCCGGTGGGGGTGTAGATCACAGGCGATCAAGCGGCCGGTATTGTTCATCTGTTCCGCCAAAGTAAAGGATTTACCCCCCGGTGCGGCACACACATCCAGCACCGTCAGACCCGGGCGCACCTGCAAGGCAGCGCAGGCCAGGTAGCAGGACAAATCCTGCACATGGAAATAACCTTTTTGAAAAGCGGCTGAGCGTTCCACATCAAAGCCGTCGTCCACTGTCAGTACTTTCTCCGGCAGTAGACGGGCTTGCACGCCTTCATTTGCCAACATCTCCTGCAATTGACCGGGCGTCACAAACAAGGGATTGGGCACCAAAAATAATGGCGCACGACCGTTGATATAAGGCAGGAACGCCGCCGTAGCATCCGCTCCATAGGTCTTTTGCCACATAGCCAGCAGGGGCTGGGGCACGGAATAGCGGAGCGTGGGCGTATCCGGCAAATCCGGATCTGCTGCGATCTGCCGCAGTACCGCATTGATCATACGGCCGTAATAACCTTGGCCCACCGTCTTTGCCAGTTCCACCGTTTCATTTACCGCAGCAGGCACAGGCACCTTGTCCATATACAGCGCCTGGTAGGCGCCCATACGCAACAACACCCGCACCTTGGGCTTCAATCGCCCGGTGGTGAATTTATCCACCAAAGCGTCCAAAGTGATTTGCCGTTCCAATACGCCCCGCACCAAAGCAGTGGCAAAAGCCCGTTCCTGCCCGTTGGCCACAGGTAAATGGTCGAGAGAAAGATTGGAATAGGCGCTCTCCTGTTGAATTTTATATAGGGTTTCAAACGCGGCTAAGCGCGGAGATTTAACGGTCATCGCTTCGTCCTGCCAGGAGCAGCAGCCGCAGCAAAGTAGCCAGCGCAGAGGCCAGCGCCGCCACATAGGTAAGGGCAGCAGCCGTCAGCACTTTCTTCGCGCCCCGGTACTCCTGTTCGGTTAAAAATTGATTGCTTTCAATGGTCTGCAAGGCCCGGCGAGAAGCGTTAAACTCCACCGGCAAAGTCAGCAGCTGGAACAGCGCCACTAAGGCATACAACACAATACCCACCATGATCAGCGGCCGCCAGGTAAATACCATGCCCAGCAGCACCAGCGGAATACCCAAAGAGGAACCGATGCGGGTGGCAGGAATGGCAGCGTTACGAATCTTTAGCGGCGCATAGCCCTGTGCGTGCTGGCAGGCGTGGCCCGCCTCATGACAGGCAACGCCAATGGCCGCCACAGAGGTGGCGTTATACACATCGCCGGACAGACAAATTTCTTTATTCTTCGGGTCGTAATAATCGGTGAGGGTGCCGCCGATCTGGTGAATTTGCACATCGGTAATGCCGTTTAATTGCAACAGTCGAGCCGCCGCCTGGGCGCCGGTCATGCCGCACATGGCGTGCACGCTGCTGTACCGACGGAAAGCCCGCTTCACCTTGATTTGACAATAAAAAGAAAACAGCAGGACCGGGATCATAATGACCCCGGTTGCGTAATAAAGCATATAGGCGTTCATAAAATCACGCTCCTAAAACAGTACCTACCGCCACGGGGTGCCCAGCCAAAAAGGCCTTGGCATCCATGGCTTTCTTCCCCTGGGGCTGCACGGTCAGCAGTTCCAAACCACCGCCGTCGCCGCAGGCAACAACCAATTTGCCCTTGCTCTCGATCACCGCACCGGGGGTGCTCCCCTTTTGTTCGCTTAGGCGAGCAGACAGCACCTTCACCGTCTTGCCGCCAATGGTGGTGGTGGCGCAGGGCCAGGAATACAGCCCCCGCACCTGATCGTGCAGCTGCGCTGCCGAGCGGTTCCAATCCAAGGGGCTCATAGACCTGGAGATCATTTTGGCATAACCAAAATCCCCTGCCGGTTGGGGCACCGGGTGCAGATCGTCCAGCCTGGGTAAAATCTCTGCCAGCGCCTGTGCGCCTAAAGCCGACAGCCGGTCAAACAGCATTTCCGCCGTTTCCTCCCGGTCAATGGGTGTTTTCTTGACCAGCAGCATATCGCCGGTGTCCAGTCCTGCGTCCATTTGCATAATGGTCACGCCGGTCTCTGTTTCGCCGTCTAAAATAGCCCACTGAATGGGCGCTGCGCCTCGATATTTAGGCAGCAGCGAGGCGTGCACGTTAATACAGCCATACCTGGGCAATTCCAATACCGCCCGGGGCAAAATGCGCCCGTAGGCCACCACCACGATCAAATCCGGCGCCAAAATCTTTAACTGCTCTAAAGTGGCCGGATCTTTCATCTTCTCCGGCTGAAAAACCGGCACGCCGTTCTCCGCAGCCAGCACCTTCACCGGTGGCGGAGTCAGCACCATTTTGCGCCCCTGTGGCTTATCCGGCTGGGAAAACACGCCCACCACGCTGTGGGGGCTTTCCAGCAGGGTTTGCAGGCACGGCACGGCAAAATCCGGCGTGCCCATAAATACGATACGCAGCGTTTGCATCTTAGTCCTTCTTTACTGTTTTATCCATACGGTCAATAAAAAGCACACCGTCCAGGTGGTCGATCTCATGGCAGAATGCCCGGGCCTTTAGGTCCTCGCCGGTATAGACATGCCATTTGCCCTCTCGGTCCTGGCCTTTCACCTGCACCTTTTGGGGGCGGCGCACCGTCTCGTACCGACCGGGCAGGGACAGGCAGCCCTCCTGACCGCACTGCTCACCCTCGGTCTTTACGATTTCCGGGTTAATCAGTTCCACCGGGCCGTCACCGCAATCAATGACCACAATACGCTTGAGAATGCCCACCTGCACCGCAGCCAGACCTACGCCGTTGTCCTTATACATGGTCTCAAACATATCCTCCACCAAGGTGGCGATACGCTGGTCAAACACTTCCACCGTGCGGCTCTTTTTTCTTAAGATCGGATCGCCGTATTTTACTACATTCCGTAATGCCATTTTTTCTCCTAACCCAAGTCAATGGGGTTCAAATCTATGGAAATCTGCACCTTTCGCAGTTCTTTCATTTTAACAGTGACTTTTAACACCTGCATGAGCAAATTGCGAACAGATTTTGAATTTTTACACTTAATTGCCAGCCGATACCGATAAGTATTGCTGATTTTTGATATTCTTGCCGGTGAGGGACCAAGTACAATCAGCTTTTGCTGCTGTTCTTTATTCTCCAGCACCAGCGTGTCAAAAAAGGCCTTGGCCGCCAGCGCCGCCGCGTTCTCGTCTTCGCTGACAAAAAACACGCCGTAAATATCGCAAAACGGCGGATAGGTCAAAATACGCCGCAGAGCGTACTCCGTCTCAAAAAAAGCCGGGTAGTCTTGCCGTGCTGCCAAGTCGATCACCGGATTGCAGGGATCAATGGTCTGAATCACTGCCGTGCCGGTAGCGTCTCGCCGACCGCTGCGCCCAACTACCTGGGTGATCAGGTCAAAGGCACGCTCGTGACTCAGGTAATTTTCGTCATACAGCGCATTATCCGCATTCACCACACCCACCAGGGTCACATCGTCAAAATCCAGCCCCTTAGCCACCATCTGGGTACCCACCAAAATATCATATTCGTGGGCCGCAAAAGCGTCAAACAACTTTTGGTGGCTGAATTTACCTGCGGTGGTGTCTGCGTCCATACGCAAAATTCGTGCCGCGGGAAACAGCGCTTGCAGTTCATCCTCGATCCGCTGGGTGCCAAACCCGCTGTACCGCACCGCGTGGCTGCCGCATTCCGGGCATGTATTGTCCAGAGGCTTGGAATAGCCGCAATAGTGGCACATCAGCCGGTTGGAATAACTGTGATAAGTTAGCGAAATAGAGCAGTTGGGGCAGGTGATCACATGACCGCAGTCGTTGCAGGCAATGAATGTATTGTATCCCCGCCGGTTCATCAAAAGAATGGTCTGCTTGCCCGCGTCCAAATTGGACTGTATCTGCTTTTGCAGGGTGCGGCTTAAAGGCGAACGGTGCCCGGCGTGCAGCTCCCCCTTCATATCTACGGTACACACCTGCGGCAACGCAGCGTTGCCAAATCTGTGCTCCAGGGAACAAAGAGTATATTTTCCCGCCTTAGCCGCCGCATAGCTTTCAATACTGGGGGTGGCAGACGCCATCACAAACAGCGCGCCGCTCTCCCCTGCCCGGTAGCGGGCAATGTCTCGGGCGTGGTAACGAGGGGTGCGCTCACTCTTGTATGTCAGCTCCTGCTCCTCGTCCATAATGATCAATCCCAGGGTGTGCAACGGCGCAAACACGGCGCTGCGGGTGCCCAGCACGATCTTAGCCTCGCCCCGGTCAGCACGGCGGTATTCATCGTTGCGCTCGCCTATGGACAAGCCGCTGTGCAGCACCGCCACCTGGCGGCCGTACCGTTGATGGAACAGCCCCAGCACCTGCGGTGTCAATCCGATCTCCGGCACCAGCACAATGGTATCTTTCCCCTGCTGCAACGCGCGGTCGATCAAGCGCATATATACCTGGGTCTTGCCGCTGCCGGTAACGCCGTACAGCAGCGCGCTGCCGCCGTCACCATCCAGCATAGCGGACAGCGTGCGGTACGCCTTTGTCTGTTCGGCAGACAGTTCGATCTCCGCCGCCTTGGGGGCAGCAGGCAGATCCGCATACGGATTTCTGTACTTCTCTTTTTTGAAAAAGCGCAGCACGCCGCACTTCTCCATATTTTTCAACACCCCATCGCCTACGCCGCAAAGGGTTTTGATCTCCTCTACGGTGGCGCTGCCAATGTCCAGCAGAAGGTCGGCAACAGACTGCTGCTTTGGCGTTAAGCGGGGCAGCTCTTCGCCGCGACTGACGGTCAATTCCGCCATACGCACCCCAGCCACGCCGATCTTACCGAACCCACGGGGCAGCATTTGCAGCAGGCACTCGTAGGTGGTACAAAAATAGCGGTTTTTCATCCACCGAGCCAGGCGAATTTGGCTCTCGTCCAGCACCGTACCGTAATCGCACACACGGGCAATGTCTTTCAGCGCCGGATTGATCCCCACAAACACTTGCAGCACAATCCCTCGGCGCAGTCGATTGCCGCTGCCAAAGGGCACCTCTACCGCCACACCCGGATGTACCCGATCCGCCAGTGCAGGGGGCACTGCATAATCGTAGTCACTGTCCAGATTAAAGAAGGTGCGCTCCACAGCCACGGTGGCAATGGGTCGGTTCTCTGCCTTGTCGCTCACTTTATTTCTGCTTGAGTTCGTCCGGCTCCTCAATCACATACTTACCGGAACTGATGTCGTCAATAGCCAAAGATACGGTCTTGGTGTCCAAATGTTCCTCATTGGCAATGGCCTCGTCCTGAATTTCACGGGCGCGCTTGGCCGTGCCAACCACCAGGCTGTATCGGCTGTTTACATTCTTGAGCATTTCTTTCAAATCGGGATTAAACATAGTATTCTACCTCCAGTAGCAGTTATTCTGCGTTGCGCTTTGCCAGCTCATCGCAGATGATGTGATTGATTTCGTGCACAGCGGTGTCCAAATCGTCATTGAGCACCTGATATTTGTAGCAGTCACGGGACTGAAGCTCTACTTTGGCAATTTCCAGCCGGTTGCGGATCACTTCGTCCGTTTCGGACATACGCCCGCGCAGGCGCTGCTCCAAAATCTCAAAATTCGGCGGATACAGGAAGATGGACACACAGTCCGGGCAAATACGCATTACATTCTTTGCCCCCTGCACCTCGATGATCAAAAAGCAAACCTTGCCCCTGGCAATGGCCTGCTCCACCCCGGCAATAGGGGTGCCGTAATAGTTGCCGGAATACTCGGCATATTCAAAGAAGCCACCGTCCGCGATCATCTTTTCAAAATCCGCACGGGTCTTGAAAAAATAATTCACGCCGTCCACTTCGCCGGGTCGTGGCGCTCGGGTGGTGGCAGAAACGGACTCAACCACATCGTCTCGCAGTGCCTCAATGGCCCGAAAAACCGTGTCCTTGCCGCAACCGCTGGGTGCGGACAAAACAACTAATAAGCCCTTTTTGTTCTCACAATGCATCGCGCACCTCCGCAGAAAATTTTTCAGCAATTTTGTTCAGATCCAAATAAGACAGGATCACATTGTCACTGTCTGTAATAATAACGCTCATGGTCTTGCGGCCATGGGTGGCGTCAATAAGTGTTCCTTTTGCTTTGCCATCTTGCACAATGCGCTTGACCGGGGCAGACTCCGGGCTGACAACGGCGATCACCCGATCCGCATTCACAAGATTGTTAAAGCCGATATTCACCAGTTGCATTATTCGATGTTCTGGATCTGCTCTCTGATTTTTTCTACTTCAGCCTTAATGTCGATCACTTTACCGGCGATGGCTACATCGCTGGCCTTTGACCCGATGGTGTTGGCCTCCCGGTTGATTTCCTGCACCAGGAAGTCCATCTTTCTGCCGATGGGCTCCTCTGCCTCCAGGAATTTGCCCAGCTGCGCAATATGGGAGCGCAGGCGCACCGTTTCTTCCGCCACTGCCACTTTGTCTGCAAAGATGGCGGTCTCCTGGAGCAAGCGGCCCTCGTCCAAGGTCACATCGCCCAGCAGCTCGTGCACCCGGGCAGCCAGTTTTTCGTTATATTCCCGCACGGTTTGAGGGGAGCGTTCTTCCACAAACGCCACACAGTCCAAAATGGTCTGTGCTCGCCCGGCCACATCGGCCTTCATTTTGGCGCCCTCTACCTCACGCATGGCAACAAACTTATCCAGCGCAGCGGCTGCCACCGTCTGCACATAGGACCAGATCTTGTCCTCGTCCTCCTCTGCCTTGCGCACAACCAATACATCAGGAAAGCGGGCAATAGCGGCAGCGCCCCAGTCCTGCTTAGCACCGTAGGTGTCTGCAATCTCCTGCAAAGCGGTGTTGTAAGCACCGGCTAAAGTGTGGTTCACTGCCACCTGGGCGGCCTCTGTATTTAGCGCCTCAATGCCAACAAAGCAATCCACCTTGCCGCGAGACACCCGACTGTTTACAAAGGACTTGAGCTTATCCTCAATAAAGCCGTACTGCCGCGGCACCCGAGAGGAAAACTCAAAATAGCGGTGGTTAACAGACTTCAGCTCCACGGTGATGACATAGCCGTCAATCTCCTGCACCGCACGGCCAAACCCGGTCATGGATCGTATCATAATATTACCCCCAAAGAACGGTATTTTGCGCCCACAGCGCCCTGCGTTCTTATGTTGCAAATATTATAGTCGTTCCCACAGGATAGGTCAACACTTTGTTCACAGTATATTTACATTGTTCATAATATATTAACATTTTGTGATTATAAATGGACAGGGGTGACAGAAACGGTGCGATGTGGGCATCGCACCCTACATAATAAGTTGCATAAAAAATGTAGGGGCCGATGCCTACATCGGCCCGCCAACAAAATAAGGCGCATCAGTCGGCGGGAGCAAGCCCCCGCCCTACGGTTGATCCATTGCACAGCGCACAGTCACATCAACTCCCCAACCAAGGCAAAAGAAAAAGCAGGAGATCGCTCTCCTGCTTTTTGCTTTTTAGAAATCGCCTGCGGTACGCTGTGCGTAGAAATCTTCGATCATATCCGCGTCCGGGTCGATCGCACCACCGCCGGGATTTTGGCCGCCGCCGGTGCTGGAATCCGTAAATACGGTAAAGATGTTAAATGCCTCGACCTCCAGTTCAGGAGTGCAATAACTTTTTTTCATGCTAAAATTCCTCCTTCTCTGTTAGCCGACCAGTCCACTGTTGTTGCACACATTGCCGTATGCAATGCACTGTACCTCCGTCTCCTTGGCGGCGCCGGTGTAATCCAGCGTCTCATAGGTGTAGGTGTACTTCACATAGGGGCGGGTGTAATACACATTGCCCCGGGCATTTACATTGGACAGAGTCAGGAAATACTGGTTGCTAAAGTCGATGGGGCTCTTGGCAACCGCCTTCTTCACCGTAGAATTGGCGTCTGACATATTCGCCAGGGTAAAGGCGTCCTTATCATAGTTGACAGCCTTTACATACAACACGCCGCACTCGGTGATCTTTACATTCTCCGGTACGCCGGCGGTGTAAGCACTGTAAGTGCTGTAAGACTGCTTGCTGTCACCGCTGGCCATCGGCGCTGCATACACAAACGGGAACTGGTGATCCAGGTTGTAAGTGTCTGCCTCGGTCTTATCCAGCTTCACCTGGGCGCCGTCTACGGTAATGTAGTAGTGGCTGCCGTCCTTGGTGATGGTGTAGAAGTCCATATTGCGGTTGGCGTAGAACTTATATTCCCCGGTGTAGGAAGCAACGGAATAGGTGCCGTCGCCCACTGCGATCGCCAGTCCGTAAGCGCCGTCCACAGCGGTGGTCACGGTCACTTCCTTATCGTAGTAACCGGCGCCGTCCACCGTAGCACCATCCAGGGTGATCACATAGTTGTTGTCCGTGGTGGCGTAGCAAGCCTTCAGCAGCACGGTGCCGTCACTGCCAGCCAGGTCACCGGCGGTGTAGGTGCCGTAGTTGTAGTTCTTGCCGTTCACCTGCCAACCTGCGAATTTATAGAACGGAGCGGTAGGTGCGGTGTACGCCGTACCGGCAATGGTTGCGGTGGCGTTGCCGGGCAGAACCACCTGAGCGTCCTTGGAAACAGCCAGGATCTGGAACGGCTTGTCGTCGCCATACTGGCCTACCAGCGTGATCTTTACCTGATCGTCCGCCACGGTCTTATCCGTGGTATAAGCGGTCACGGTCAGCTGGGTAGCGTTCTCGTCCTGAATGTTGACAATATAGCTGTCTGCGCTGCTGATCACATCGCGGGTGGTCTTGCCGTCAGACACGGTCCACTTGTACACCTTGCCCTGTGCGGCGGTAGGAACGGTCAAAGTGAGCGCCTCGCCGTAGTAGGTCTGGTAGGTCTCAGTAGTGGTGCTGCCGTCCTGATCCACCGTAAAGCGAACATTGAACTGCTTGCGCTTCTCGGCAGTGGTATCGTTGTTGATGGTGTTCAGCTCAGACACCAGGCTGCTGGTGGTGCTGTCCAGAGTGGTCTGGCCGTCAGTGCTGCCGGCCTTGTTACCGATGTTGCGGTAACAACTGCCGTTGTACTCCACATAAGCACGATCGTTATTGGTGCCATCTGTGTTGTACGCACCGGCCTTCTCCTGAGAGCCCTGGTACGCCTGCTTGGCAAACACGCTGTCGCCGCCCAAATAGTCGGCAGTAAAGGCGTTTTGATCCTGGGTACCCAGTACCACCACGAATGCGTCATACGCGGTGTAATCCGCCGGGACTTCAATGCCCTTAATGGCTGCGTCCAAAGCGTCTTTCTTGGTGTTGATGTCCGTCTGATATTTGGACAGCTCTGTGGTGGTACCCTGTACATTCACCGTGCCTTGCAGCAGGGTTTCCACTGGTACCTGGCCTGTCTTAAACATAGGCTGGTTGGTTTTTTCAGACTTGGTGTAGGTGGCGTTTGCGTTGGCGTCCTTATTATCGGACAGCTTCATAGCCGCCGTGGCTGCGTCATCAAAGGTCAGCCAAGTAGACAGGGTGTAGTTCTGCTGGCGTACCGTCTCGTTATTCTCGTTGATCACATTTTTGGTCAAACCGTTATTGGAGATCTGTACGCGATCGGAGCCGCCGTACAACAGATTAAGCTGCGTATAATCCGCACGCTTCATCAGCTTGGCATAAGCCAGCACCAGATCGTCATGCAGCTTGGAGGCCGTCTTTGCCTGGTTATCTGCATACGGGTTATTCTTATCGGTACGGTTTGCGGTTGCCACCGGGCTCAAGTCCGTATAGTGCTGCTTGGCAGCATCAAAGGCCTTGATAAACGCGGCGGCACTGGAATCCGTATACACACCGGTGCTGCTGTCGCCGTCCGTTAAATCGTCATAGGCATCCTGATAGATTTTGCCGATGTCAGAGGAGGCGTCCATATCCGCGTCCAGTTTGGTATAGCCCTGCTCATCCATGCCCTTAGCATCGTTAATGGCATTGCCTACCGCAGTGTCAAAGTCCTGGACCAGATCGTTGCGCTTCGCCACAAATTGCTCATAGAACGCACCGCCGTCGGTGGCGTTCAGATCTGTCGCCGGGTTCCAAGAGGTGGCAGCGTCCATACCGGACAGGATTTCCATTGCCGTATCCGCAGAGAACCGGGTGATGCTCTGAATCAGCTGGTACATATTGGCACCCTGGAACTTATCTACATTCTTAAGCTTCTCGGTAGCATTGTCTATCAGTGTGGTGGGGCTGGCAGAGTGAACATCTACGATGTAGATTAAGGTATCGTTGTTTACAAGTTGCTTATCCGCGGCAGAACTGTAAGATTTTTTCTTGGTGCTGCTTTGCCGACCACTGTCACCATACATCCCCCAAGGTACGGTATATTTACCTTCCGGGGAGTCTTTGCCGGTTTGCTTCATAATGGCCTCCGGCTGAATTTGCAGCACATTGTACCACAAATTCGTTTCGCCGTCACCCCAGGAGCCGCCAATCGAGTGGCCGCCGCCATAGGCATTGGCGCGATCGCCGGCAACGAATGCGTCACTGCCGTTCGGCATGTAGTTATTATACGCCCACTTACCGTCGGATGAATACCCGGTCCAACGAGGATCCGCTTTCAATGTACCGTCCGCATTTGCAACATCCGGTTTACCATCGGTCATATGGTAATCGGAAATTAAACGGAAAATCGTGCTGGGGGAATCCGCAGTGGAATTCGTAAATGTACCGTTTGCCGCATACACGCCGACCATACCGAAATCATTCAGTGCCAACCCTGAATGGAACTGTGAAAATACAACCGGCATGCACATAATGTTGGTATTATCGTTCTGGGTACCGTCATACAGGAATACAGCGGAGTTATAATACACCTCACTCTTAAATGTAACCGAAGATTTTTTGACTGTCCAGTAGTTACCGGAGCCATTACCAGACGATGTGGGACCTGCGTACAGCAAGTTCTGCGAATACTTAGCATTTACCGTTTCGTAACTATCGCCTACACCGTTACCGGTAGCCACCTGGGCGCCTACGGTGGTGAATTCCGCTTTATAAGGGGTCATTTTTTGAATGGCTGCATACAAATCCGCATTCAGCTTGGCCACATAGTCCATATCCGGCACTGTCTTGCCCAGCTTTACAGCGTCCAGATAACGGGACGCCTTGTCATACAATTCATAAGCCGGTGCCATATTGGTGAGGATATTGGTAGCGGAGAAAGTCTTCATCGTAGACTTAAACAGATCCATGTTCTCACGGATCAGCGCCTCTGCGTACGCGCTGGTGTCCTTAATAAACAGGTCATACGCGTTAATGGAGCCACGGTAAATATTCACATCGGTGAGCTTACCGGTGGCACCCTCGCCGTACACCACCTGGCCGCCGGTACCGCCGGCCGTGCTGTGAATCAAGCTCTGTAAGGTTAAGCCGTTATCCGCATACGTCTTGCACTGCGATTCGCGAGCCTTGTAGGCGTCATACATACCAACCTGCTTGCCGTCAATATAAACATAGATACGGTCATAACTAATGTACGGTACCACCTGCAAGGTCACATGACTCCACTTATCCGTAGGCAAAGTGAAGGTAGAGTCAGACTTAAAGGACGAGTCGCCGCTCTTGTACTCGATGGTGCCGTCCTCATTGACACGGAAGTATTTATCACTTGCGCCGCCCATACGGAATACGGCGCCGTTATCAATGGTATCGCCCGGATTATACAGCATGGTATAGGTATAACCGGCAGCCGTGTCTGTCAGATCCTTTACCGGCTCCACCTGGGTGGCCACGCCTGACTTATCCAAAGGCAGGTAGGTGCCGTACACATTGTCCTTAGCGGTGTTGTAGCCGGCAGCATTGCAGGGATCCTTATAGATCACCTGTGTGGTATTGGCATCATAGTTGGTCTGCGTTGCCTTTAGCTGATCGGCCTTTGCATTCTCCACATCGCCCAAAGACAGTGCCTGGTCATAAATACAGAAGTCGCTGATGTAACCATCCAGCAAATTATATGTGCCGCCGAGGGTGGTGGACCAATAGGGGTTCACGCCAAAGGTCAGCTTAGAGGGATTGGCACCGGCATTCTGGAATACGGCCTTGAACCAGTCGCTGTCCAGTACGGTGCCGAAGTTCTCGCCGGTTGTGGAAGAAGAAACCAGCTTGCCGTCTACAAATACGGTAAAGCAGCTTTTGGAGATGGAGAACACATAGGAGTGCCACTTATTTTTCGCCAAGCTGCCGCTGGTTTTGGCATTCGTGCCCTTCTTCATACCGATGGAAGTGTTATCCGCCTGGTAAGACAACAGATTGAATTTGTTCGGGGTACTATTAACATCGAATTTATTCAGATAGTTCCACTTGGGCGAATCAATAAAGTCAAAGATATGGGTATCAGCAACGGTAGCGTCCGTCATATAGGAGTCAAAGGAGATGGTAATACCGCGGTTGATGTTGGTGTCGGAGAACATACCGTCCACATTCATCCAAGCGGTAGAAATGCCCTTTACCTCTTTATCAATGGTTTTATCTGCGGCAGAACCGGCGTTGGCCTGCTTACTGTTATCAAAGCGCGCCGCCAGTCGGCCGTCCTGCACCACCATATCAACACTGCTCACATTACCGTTGTGCTTGGTGGAGCCGTTATACGCGCCAATATGGTTGCCGTTGCCGGACACATCCTCCCGCGCATTGTTAGAAGTAAAGTACCGGGCAATCAAGTGGCTGTTGGCGGTGTCGCCGGGCTTCACAGCAGTCTGGGTAGAGGTCGCCTTACCGAAAGCCTGGGACAGATTGTAATACTCCATATCGGAAATGGGAATAATGCAGCCGTGGCTGGGCTTCAGGTGATTGATGGAGCAATTATCCGCAGAAATCTTAGAATAATTCTCAAAATCAGAAGTATAGGAGAAGCCGAAGCCGCCGTTGGAGAAATAGTCTACCAGCACGCCGTAGCTGCTTGTGCCGGCGATGGGGAACACCTGCGGGCCTTCCGCGACCGTTTCGGTGGCAGACTCAAAGATCTTCGCATTGGCAGCATCATATTCGCCGTCGGAATTAGAGGGGCTTTTGCCGGTCTTAAAGGTGTACCAAACTTTCTTGGAACCGGGGTCGGAGAGAGCCTCTTTCTTATACATCATTACATAGCCGTTTTTGTACGGAGTAATATCTGCGTCGATCACACCGTAGCCCGGGTCAAAGAGCAGCTGTTTCTCGTCGAAGTTCTTAAAATCAGATGTATAGGAATACCAAATCTTAGAGCTTTCGTTGGCTGCAGAATCCGCCTCGTTGGAAGAGAAGTAGACCATATACTTGCCGGCTACCGGGTCCCAAATGGCCTCCGGTGCCCAGCACATGTTGGTAATGGTCTTGGAACCGCCGCCCTTGTTCGTGGCAAACTGGGGATTGGCCAGTTCGTCCCAGTGGATCAGGTCGTTGGACCCCCAGGTGTGCAGACCGGTATTATTATAGTTGTTGGTGGTGTTGGCATCCGTTGCCACCATATAATACTTGTATTCTGCACCATCCTGCGCCTTCATAATATAAGGATCGCGAGAGTGGCCGGTGCCCTGAGAAGCATTTGCCACAGGCACGCCGCCGTTCAAGGACTCGTAATTATAGCCATCCTTAGATACAGCGTAAAAAATGTTCTCACCGTTGGTGGACTTGGCGTCATTTCTAAAATACGCAAACAAGTACGCACCGCTGGTGCTCTTGGGCAAATTGCTGCTCTCATCTGCGGCAGAAGCGGACAGACCTGCAAAAGGCAGGCTGGTTGCCAGCATCAGCACAGACAGGAACAAAGACAACAGCCGTTTGGATACTTTTTTTCCCATAGAATATACCTCCATAAATCTCTTTCTTTACCAAGCGGGGTAAAAAGCGCGCGCTGTTTACTGACGACACAGTGCAGGCGCCAAATCCTGCCGGCAGCGTATGGGTATACTTACCCACACTCATTTACAGAGTAATTATACTACGCTTGAGAATTCCTTGTCAATAGAAATTGTAAAATATTTGTTAACTAATTGGATTTTAATGGAAACGCGACAATTATTAGGGCAGTGTCTGTTAATTATGCACAAATATCAACCATTTTCTGCAAGTGTAAATCGACAATAATACCATACACAAATAGCGTATAGGCAGGCAAAAAAAGCAGCAGGGACTCCTCTGCTGCACAAAATTCTATTCTTTTGTATACGCGGACAGCACCGTCTCCGCCCGGGCACGCACACTGTCGATCAGGCTCTGGGGCTCCAGCACCTGCACGCGACCGCCGTACTGCATCAGCCAACTGACCATGCCCTCACTGACCGCCGCCGAAATGGTGGTCTCAAAGTGATCGCCGTCCACCGCGTGAATCGGAATGGCCGTGCCGAAGCGGTCCACCATTTCCTCCAGGGTATCCAGCTTACAAAGCAAGCGCACCGTTGCGGTCTCGCCGGAGAACATATTGAACATTTTGGCGGCATAGTCCGCCGTATCAAACCGGCCCTTATACGCGCTGACCTCCTCCACCGGTCGTGCCTTTTGGCTCAGTGGTGTAATGCGGCGCATACGATCCAGGCGCAGGTTCATCAGATTGTCATATTTTTCGTTATTACAAACCAAATAGTAGTGATCGTCCTTCCAGATCAGCGCATAGGGCGACACAGTAAAGATCTTCTCCCGAAAGGTCTTTTTATTCTTGGGATCCACTGCCCGGCGCTTGTAGGCGAACTTCACCTTACAGCCGTCACGAATCGCCTGGTGCAAATTATCTATAATGTAATAGATCTCTTCGTTCGAACATTTGTTCTCGCTCTGGCAATACACCTGGCGCACCAAGCTTTCCGCCTGGCCGGCAGAGAGCAGACTCTCCAACTTCTGCACCAGTTTCTCCGTCTTCTTCGGCGTAATGAACCCGGCGGACTGCACCGCGTCCATCAACATACGCACCTCTGCAAGCTCAAAAGTACGACCGGCCATGTAAAAGCCCCGGCGGGGATAGTCCGTGCGGCACACATCAAAACCCACCTCCTGGAGCGCTTTAATGTCCGCATAAATAGATTTGCGCTCACACTGAATACCGTAGTCAGTCTGTAATCGCTCAATCAAATCCGTAGCAGACAGCGGATTTTCCTCATCACTGTACTGCTGAAGCATCTGTAAGATGCGCAGTGTTTTTAACTTTGATGTTTGCAAGTAAAATCCCCCCTATTGTATAGGCATTGTACCACAAAAGGGACAGTAATGCAAGGCCTACGGCAAACTTGATACAATGCGGCGAAACACCGGGCAGCAATCGGCAGCGCCGGAGGTGCCGTTTTCCCGCATCACCACAATGGCATAGCGGGGATGATCAAAGGGATACACCCCTGCAAAATAGGTATTGAGCACTTCCCTGCCCTGCACATAACGGCCGGACTGGGCGGTGGCGGTTTTACCGGCGGAGCGGCCACGATAATCGGCGCCGCTGCCGGTACCCTCTGCCACCACCGTGCGCATATAGGCAAGCAGCGTCTTTGCATGCCTTGCCTGCATCACGCGGCATGGTTTTGCAACCGCCTTGCCGGTCAAATCCGGCGAGCAATACACGCCGCCACCGGCAATGGCCGCAACGCAGCGGGCAAAGTGCAGCGGTGTGTCCGTCAGCTTCCCCTGCCCAAAGCCCAGCAGTGCCAGCTGACCGGGAGATGCCAGCACAGACAGAGACGGCAGCCGCCCGGCGGCGCTTTGAAAATCTTTATACAGCACAACCGGCGCACCAAATCCAAAATCCAGCCCCATTTGGTACAGTCGCCCGGCGCCTAACTTCTGCGCCAGCTGCACAAAGTGGCAGTTGCAAGAATGGGCCAGCGCCTGCTCCATCGTCTGCCGACCATGCACCCGACCGTTTTGGCACCGGTAGACTGTATCGCCCACTTTAATTTCACCTTTACAGGTATAGACCGGCTGCAAGTCTGCTTCCAACGCCGCAGCGGCAACAATCAGCTTAAAAACAGAGCCAACGGCGTAAGCGGACAATGCTCGGTTATAGTAGTCCGCAGGTGCGCTATACACGGCGCGCACCTCTCCGGTAGGTACATCGACCACCACCACAGCGCCGGTTTTGATCGACTCGGCCGCCTGCTCCACCGTCTTTTGAAGTTCCAGATCCAGCGTGGTTCGCATGGTGGCAGGGGCGCCGGTACGATCTGTTTGTTCCGTCATGGCATTGCCGGAGAGCACCCGTCCCATGGCATCCGTGGCGAAGTTCAATTTTTTCTCCGTTGCAACGGCTGTATATTGACCCAGTCCGCCGCTGGCACGGTCCAGCAGTTGGCGGGCGTGGAGGGTGGTGCTATCCCGCACCGTGCGCTCCATAATTACAATGTGGTTTGTATCCGCCTTAGTGGCTACCGGCTCCAGCACCGGGTAGCCTTTTTGCAGTTCCTTTGCAATGCGCTGCACATCTCCGGGCGCAAACAGGCGCGGCAGCTCCCGCAGGCATGCCTGCGTAGGGCGGATCACAGCCACCCATTCTTTGCGGGTGCCGCCCATGGATCGTCCCTGTCGGTCTGTGATTTCCGTATCGTTCTGTTCAAAGAGCAGGGTGTAGCTGTTATAGCTTTGACCTACGGCAAAATCGCCGCTGCGCGCCACATACAGCACCCGCCCGCAAACGACGGTAAATAGTAGGCACATAGCCAGTGAAAATGCGTGGAGCCGTCTGCCCATAAAAATACACCCCCGGTGTAGTATGTACATCAGGGGTGCAAAAAATGCGTATTCTGTTTAGTCCTCGTCCCGCTTGCGGCGCAAAATAGCATCCGGGGACACCGGGCGATCCACGGCAAAGGAATACACCTCCGTTGCCTTATTGGCTGCCTCCGTACGCGTGCCGTCTGCCTCTCGCACCAGGTCTCGAACAGTCAGGGTATAGGGCTTTTGCCCCGGTTCCAGCACCTCCAGGGTATCGCCCTCAAAGAAGCGATTGCGCTGGTCCACGATCAACCGGTTCCCCTGCTGATCCCGGTACAGGGCGCACACATCCCAGTTGCGCACATAACCGCCGGTGTTTAGCTCCTGCCCATTCTGCAGCGGACCGAAGTTAAAGCCGGTGGTATAAACCCGATGGCTCATTTTTTCCATCTCCGCCAGCACCCAGTCCGGCACACGGAAGTCCGGGGACGGGTGGGCAAAATAAGCGTCCAGCGCCTGACGATAAGCGTGGGTCACAACGGCGGTATAATAGGCACTTTTGGCGCGACCCTCGATCTTAAACGAGTCCACCCCTGCAGCCACCAGTTCCGGGATATGCTCGATCATACACAAATCCTTGGAATTGAAAATATACGTGCCGTTCTCCTCTTGATTGATGGGGAAATACTGACCCGGGCGGGTCTCCTCCATCAGGTGGTACTTCCAGCGGCAGGGCTGGGCACAGTCACCACGGTTGGCGTCTCGCCCCACCATATAATCCGAGAGAATGCACCGACCGCTAAAGCTCATACACATGGCACCGTGAACAAAGGCCTCAATCTCCAGTTCCGGAGGCGTATGGTCCCGGATCATCTTGATCTCGTCCAATGAAAGCTCTCTTGCGGTAACGATCCGCTTGGCGCCCATTTGGTAAAAGGCATTGGCCGCCGCATAATTGACGATCCCCGCCTGGGTGGAAATATGCACTTCCACCTCCGGTGCCGCCTGCTTGGCAATAGCAAGCACGCCCATATCCGCAATGATAAAGGCATCCACCCCTGCCGCCCGGGCACTGCGAAGAAAGTCCGGCAGCGCATCCAGCTCATAGCTGCGGGGCAAGGTGTTGCAGGTCAAATACAGCTTTTTCCCGGCAGCGTGCACCAGCTTGCAAGCCGCTTGCAGCTGTGCCGGGTCAAAATTGGATGGGTTGGAGCGCATACCGAATTGGGTTCCGCCCACATACACCGCATCTGCACCAAACTTGACTGCCAATTCCAGCCGTTCCATATCCCCTGCCGGGGACAACAATTCCACCCGCTTCATCATGCAGCCAGATAGGGGGCGTAGGTCTGTATCTTCTGCTTAAACTCAGCATAGGTCTTGGCAGTGTACAGGTTGCCCTTGGTGTCGTGGAAGAAGTAATAATAACCGGTATCCGACGGATGGAGCGCCGCCTGAATGGCCGCTTTACCCGGGTTGCAAATAGGACCGGCAGGCAGCCCCACCACAGTAGAGGTGGTCTGCGTGTTGTAATACTCCAGATAATAGTCCGCCGTGTGGGCACTGGTTGAGGACAAATTGGGCTTTACAAAGTTGGTAATATAGTCTGAGGTGGACTGACAGCCCAGGGACGGGAAGTTGGTTTTATCGCTCAGGCGATTATGAATGACGGAGGAGATGGTTTTCATCTGCTTCTCACTGCCGGCTTCCTTTTGAATAATGGAGGCAATGGTCATTACCTCATACATGGAATAGCCCAACTTTTTGGCCTGGGCGCGATCTTTCTCGGAGATCTTGCTGTCGCCGTTAGACAGAAATTTCTTCACCACGCTGGAGGCGTTCTCTCCCACAAAAAACTCGTAGGTATCCGGGAACATAAAGCCCTCCAGACGGTAAGGCACATGCTCATTGGCCTTTAAGTCCGCCACCATAGAATAGGTAAATTCTGTGGAGTCGATCACGGACAGCAGCGCCGTTTTGTCACACACATCGTTCTCTGTCAGTTTATTGACGATCTCCGGTACGGTCATACCCTCCGGAAAGATCAGGGTCACCGTCTCCGAAGTGGCGGAGGAACCCTGCAAGGTCTGGAGCATACCCTCCAGTCCCATTTTTCCGTTTAAGTAATACACCCCTGCCGGGTACGGTCCGCCGATGGGATCGTTAAGCACCTTATCGTGCAGGGTGGCAAAAAACTTGCAAAAGCCCTTGCACTTGATCAGTCCTTGGTCCGCCAGCAGGTCAATGGCATCCGAAGCGGTCTTGACCTCCTCCTGCATAGACACAGTGACGGTGGACTTGGTCTTGGTGATCGCCAAAATGTCGTTCATACAGAACACAGCGTACACGGACAGTGCCATGGACACCACAATCACCACAATAAAGAACACATAAGTGGACTTTACGCCGTTGCCTTTTTTCGCCGGCTTGCGTTTTGTACCCACCGGCGTGGTGCGGGGGGTGCGCTCCTGCATACCGTTAGAAAAATAGTAGTCCCCTTTACCGCTAAGCTCCGAGGGATTAATACCGTTCTCCCGCTGATTCAAATCTCTGTTTTCATTCATACGCTGCTCCTTGCTCCACGGCGAACACCCGGTCCTCCGTAGCAATCTGCTGTACCGGCAGATCATAGACCCCCACCGGCAGGCAGTCCTGCAAAAAATCATTATAGCAAAGTCCCAAGGTCACCCCGCGGAATTTTGCCAAAAACCGGTCATAGTACCCCTTACCGTAGCCCAGCCGATACCCTTTGTTATCAAAGCAAAGGCCCGGCACCAAGCACAGGGCCTGACCGTCTAAATCCATATTGTATTGGGGCGCGGCTAAAGACGGCTCCCGTACACCGAAGCTGCCGCTTTCCAGATTTTCCAGCGCCTGCACCCGGTAAAAGGCCATTTGCCCGGCATCGTCCAGACAGCGGGGCAAATAAAGTGCCTTGCCCTCTGCCAGCGCCCGGCGAAGAATGCCGTCCGTCTGTATCTCCTCCGGCAAAGCGGCATAGCCTAAAAGCACCCTTGCCTGCCCATAGGCGCTGCTGTCCAGCACCCGGCGGGCAATGGCGGCGTCCGCCGCAACTCTGTTTATCTTTTCCCGTCGCCGCTGCCGAAATGCGCGGCGCAGATCACCCTTTACGGACATTGAATGGTCTTGCGCACATTGGCTGCCATTTCACGGCCCTCCAACTGGCACACAATCTCCAGCCCAAAGTCCACAGCCACACCGGCGCCCTTTGCGGTGATAAAGTCGCCGTCGCACACCACATGCTTTTTAGAAATGGTGGCGCCGGTCAGTTCCTCCTCAAAGCCGGGAAAACAAATGGCTTCCTTCTCATTAAGCAGACCCTTGTGACCCAAAATAGACGGTGCGGCGCAAATGGCACAGATCAGCGTGTTGCGCTCTGCAGCCTTGTCAATGGCGTCCTGCACCACCGGGCTTTTTTCCAAATTCTTCGTACCGGGCATACCGCCGGGCAGCACAATGGCATCTACATTCTTGAAGCGAAAGGCCTTGTCGTTAATGTCGCAGGTAACGCTGACCCCGCAGGACGCAGTGATCACGCTGCCGCCGATGCCGACGGTCATCACGCCGATCTTGGCCCGGCGTAGCATATCCACCGGCGCCAACGCCTCGATCAGTTCAAATCCATCCGCTAAAAAGACATAAACCATAGTTATGTAACCTCCGTTAATCCATATACAGGCCAAAGTAGCCCGGTGGCAACGCCCGGCGGCTCCACACCATACCCACCGGCTCTGCAGTCAGCACATTGCCACTCTTTTGGATATATTCGCAAATCCGACCGTCCCGCACCGCGGCGATCCCATCGTCTTTACAATAGAAGCTGCCATCCAGCAGCACATTTTCCCGATACAGGTAGTCGCTATCTACCAGTTCCACCGCAGGCGTCGGCGTCCAGGCACGGCGGCGGTCAAAATACACCTGTGCCCCAGCCGTTCGCCAGCTGTCGTCCAACTGTGCCGGCATGGCGGTACCAAAAAGCAGGGACTGAAAACCGAATTTGGCATACACATCGAAAAGATACGCCTCTGCCGGCACCAAACATAGAAAATCATAATCCAATGTCTGGGAATAGTCAATACATTTTTGCATAAAGCCCTGTTTTCTGTAATCCGGGTGGGTGGCTACCGCATACACATAAGCCCCTTGCTGTCCGTTATAGGTACAGTCCAGCAAAAACAGCATAGACACCAGCCGCTCCCCCACAAAGGCACCTACGCAGCGTTTGTGGCGGCAGTTATCCAAAAAGAAGCGGATATACGCTTCATCGTCCCCAAACACCCGGTGCCAAAGATCAACGATCTGTGTGGCATCTTCCGTAAATTCAATTTTCGTCAACATAGGTGGCCACGCACTTCTCTAAGAAGATCTCCGGGTGATAGGACTGCTTGGCCTTGCGCAAGCCCTCCAATCCTAAATCTTCTTCCCGATTCACATAGGTATAGCCGCTTAGGCACTGCCGCGTGAATACCTGATTGATGATGGGGAACGCTCCGCGCATGTCTGCCGGTGCCTTTTCAAAATGGGTCACAAAGCAGTCTTTACTGTGGGGCTCACCCATGGTGTAAGCGATCACCTTGCCGCCCACCCGGATCAGTCCGCCTACAAAGCCCAGCGCCTTGTAATTGTCAAAGGCGGAGAGCACCGCTTCAAACTCCAGGGAAAACTCGGCGTCCTCTTCTTTTTGTTCCGTTTGGTCTTTCTCGTCAATCCAGCTGGTATGCAGGGCAATGCACTCCCCCACATTCTCCGGGGTGAGCACTTCAAACTGCCAGTCCGGGTACGCCTTCATAAAGTAGGTAATATGCCCCCGCTTGCCGTGATACTTCTTGCCGGACAAATTGCCCATTTTCTCTACACTGTAAATATAATCGTTATAATCGTCGGAATAGGTGTAGTTGAATTTTCCCGGGAAATCCGCCTCCAGCAGTTCTTTATAGCTGGCGGTCACACCCAGCAGGCGTAAAGTGACGCCATTTTCTGCCGCGTCCTGCTGTAACACCCGCACCGCATCGGCAAAATCGCCGGTGCCCACCGGGGGCGAATACGCAATGTCTGCCCCTCTGCCGTAACGGATCAGCAAAAAGTCCTTGTAATGGCAAATGCGGGTCACATACGCCGTGCGCCAAACGAAAATGTTGCCGAATGTGTACTCGCAGTTCATACTGTGGGCGTGGGACAGGCATTGATCCACCCAGGGCTTGTCCGTAATTTTCGGTTCCTTGAAATCAAGCATAAATGCGTTAATCTCCTTTGTTCTCGTTGCGTTGCAGCTTGCGCTTTTCACCGTTCGGCTCCACCACATAGGTGTTATCCAGTTGGCTGACCAAACTACGCTTAAACGAGTCAATATAGCGACGGCGCAAAGCGCCCTGTTCTTCCTTTTCCGCCGGGGTCAGACCCTCCGGCGTTTTGGCCTTACGGGCCAGCGCGTTAATGCGCGCGATTTCTTCCGGTTTCATCAGTCCAAAAAGTCCTTTAATTTCTTACTTCTGCTGGGGTGGCGCAGCTTGCGCAACGCCTTAGCCTCAATCTGGCGAATACGCTCACGGGTCACATTAAATTCCTTACCCACTTCCTCCAAGGTCTTGGGGTTTCCGTCCTCCAAGCCAAAGCGCAAACTCAGCACCTTTTCCTCTCTGGGGGTCAGAGTCTTAAGCACATCGGCCAGTTGTTCCTTGAGCAGGCTCATAGAGGCAGCGTCTGCCGGAGCCAGTGCGTCATCGTCCGGGATAAAGTCACCCAAATGGCTATCCTCCTCTTCGCCGATGGGGGTCTCCAAAGATACCGGCTCCTGGGCCACACGCATAATCTCACGCACCTTATCTACCGGCATCTCCAAATACTCGGAAATCTCGTCCGCCGTAGGCTCACGGCCGTTTTGGTGCAGCAGTTGGCTGTTGGCTTTCTTTACCTTATTGATGGTCTCCACCATGTGCACGGGAATACGGATGGTACGGGCCTGGTCCGCAATCGCGCGGGTAATCGCCTGGCGGATCCACCAGGTAGCATAGGTGGAGAACTTAAAGCCCTTGGTGTAGTCAAACTTGTCCACTGCTTTGATTAAGCCCAGGTTGCCCTCCTGGATCAGATCCAAGAACTGCATACCGCGACCCACATAGCGTTTGGCAATGCTCACCACCAAGCGCAGATTGGCCTCTGCCAGTCGCTTCTTGGCCTTTTCGTCATTATCCGCAATGCGGATTGCCAGCTCAATCTCCTCCTCCGGGGTTAGCAGCGGCACCCGGCCGATCTCTTTCAAATACACCTTGACCGGATCGTCCATGGCCGCGTTATCGTTAATGGCTACCGTCTCCGCAGCGTCCGTCTCCTTGGGCAGATCCACTTCCAGCGGAATACCGTCCAGCGCCTCGGCAGAAAAGTCGTCTACAATGCTGATGTTGGCCGAGTCAATCATCTCGTTAAGTTTTTCCAGCTCGTCCACATCCAGGTCAAGCTCCACAATTACATTGTCGATCTCTTGGGCGGACAGGTGGCCGGACTGCTTGCCCCGCTCCACCAGCTTCTTAAAGGCAGCGTTTTTCTTTTCTTCGCTCACCTGCTGCTGGGCAGGCAAATGCAATTCGTTGTTGCTCATAGTCTGAATCCTCATTTCATCGTATTTCTATATGTAAACCCATGGTTTATGAATGATGGCGAAACAGGTCACGAAAGGCCTGGTCGTCCAGTTCTGCCGCACTCTCCTGCTTTTTTTGCTGCTCAGCACGAATGGTGTGCAGGCAGTCGGAAAACTCCTGCTTGGCGTCCGCCGACTCACCGCCACGGGCAATAATACCGGACAGGCGACCCATCTCGTCGTCCGTCAACCGATCCCGCAGGTCCATCAGCTCCGTACCGTCACCATTTTCCAGCCGTTGCAAGATCAGCGTAAACACCCGTTGGGCAAAGCCGGGGGTCAGCCACTGCGGGTCAAAGTCCTTGCACAGGCGGCTGCAATCCGGATAGCGCAGCAGCAAGCTGATCAACCGATCCTCCGCCCGCAGCTTACGAAGGGAGGCGTCTGTGGCCATCGTTTCCCGAGCGGTCTTTCGCATATTCTCCTGCACAATACGTTTGAATTCCCGTTTTTCTCTTCTGTTGCCTTGACGGCGCACCAAATCTTGCAGCTGCACCTTCATATTCTGCCGCTCCACACCCAGTTCCTCCGACAGGCGGGATACATACAAATCCTGCTCCACCGGCGGCAAAGTTGCCAGGATTTGCAGTGCGCCGCCGATAAAGTCGATCTTGCCCTGGGTCGTGGCCAAATTGTATTGACGGCGCAGGGCCAGCAGGCGAAACTCTGTTTCGTTAGACGCGCCCTCCAGCATACCCTTAAACTTGTCCCGACCGTAGGTACGAATAATTTCGTCCGGATCCTTGCCGCCCACCAGTGCGGGAATGCGCACTTTCACATCTGTTTGGTCAAACAGGGTCATGGCCTTTTGCAGTGCCTTTTGCCCCGCCTCGTCTGCATCGTAGGTTAGGATCACTTCCTTGGCGTAGCGGCTGATCAGCCGCACCTGCTCCGTAGTCAGCGCCGTACCGCAACCGGCCACCGCATTGGTAAACCCGGCCTGGTGCATGGCAATCACATCCATATAACCCTCGCACAAAATCAGCGCGTCCTCTTTACAGTCTTTGGCAAAGTTCAGGGCAAACAGCTCGTTGGTCTTTTTGTACACCAGCGTGTCGCCGGTGTTGATATACTTGGGCTTGCTGTCATCCAGCACGCGGCCGCCAAAGGCGATCACATTGCCCCGCACATCAATAATGGGGGTCATAACCCGGTTGCGGAAGTTGTCATAATACCCTTTTTGCCCTTTTCGGGCCAGCCCGGCGTCTACCAGTTCTGCCGGTTGGTAGCCCTTGGCGCGCATATATTTAAGCAATGCGTCCCACTGATTGGGTGCAAAGCCCAAACCAAAATGATTGATCGTGGCGGCACTCAGTGCACGACCGATATAATAATCATAGCCCACCTTGCCTTCCGGGGACAGCAGCACGCTATGGTAAAAGCGAGCGGCCTCTCGGTTCATCTCCAAGATCCGGCGACGCCGTTTGGACAGGGAGTCGTCAAAGCCCTCCTGGGGCATTTGCAGCCCTGCCCGCTGGGCCAGGGTCTTAACTGCGTCCAAATAGTCTAAATTCTCAATCTTTTTTAAGAAGGTGATGGCGTCCCCACCGGCACCGCAGCCAAAGCAGTAAAAGGACTGCGTGGCCGGGTACACGGTAAAGGACGGCGTTTTCTCATTATGAAAGGGGCACAAACCCACCAGAGTGGCGCCACGCCGCTTTAAGGTCACATAAGTGGAGATCACATCTTCTATATCCGTTTTCATTTTTAATTCCTGCAAAAAACTATCGCTCAAAGCCACGATCTCTCACCTCTTTCTGTCTATACTATAACGACCCTTACTCATGCCAAAACATAGGCACAAACAGGTGGTTAAACACTTTCAGTGCATAAGTATCACTCATACCGGCTATGTAGTCACACACGGCACGCTCGTCGCCGTCCTCACCGGCAATGCGCACATATTCCTCCGGCATTTCCTCCACATGGTCAATATAGTAGCCATAAATTTTCGTCAGCATATCCACGGCTTTACGCTCCTCGCCCTTGCACACCGGGTTGGTATATACGGCGGTAAACATAAAGTCATGCAGATCGCAAAACAGCTCATAAGTGTCCGAGCTCATACGAATCTTGTCCGTACTGTTCTCGATCACATCGAGCACCATGTGGTTAATGCGCTGGGATTTGGTCATACCCAATGCCATACGCAGTTCCAGCGGAATATCCTCCTCCGCCATAACACCGGCACGGCAGGCGTCGTCAATATCATGATTGATGTAGGCGATTTTATCCGCAATGCGAATGATCTGTCCCTCCAAAGTGTAGGCCTCCTCTCCCTTGGTGTGGCAGAGAATGCCGTTTTTCACTTCATCGGTCAGGTTCAGCCCGGCGCCGTTTTTCTCGATCTTCTCCACCGTGCGCACACTCTGGGCATAGTGGGTGAAACCACAGGAGCACAAGCTGTTCAGCGCCCGCTCCCCGGCGTGACCAAAGGGGGTGTGCCCCAGATCGTGCCCCAGGGCAATGGCCTCGGTGAGATCCTCATTCAGCTGCAACGCCCGTGCAATGGTACGGGCGATTTGCGCCACCTCTAAGGTGTGGGTCAGGCGGGTGCGGTAGTGATCACCGCTGGGCGCCAAAAACACCTGGGTCTTGTGCTTGAGCCGCCGAAAGGAACGGCAATGAATGATCCGGTCCCGGTCACGCTGAAAACAGGTGCGGATCTCGCACGCCGGCTCCGGCCGCAAACGGCCGCGGCTCTCTGCCGCCAAGCAGGCTTTTGGCGACAACATGCGTCTTTCATTTTCTTCCGATCGCAAACGAATTGCACTGTCCATAACGCCACTCCTATCCAATAGTCTATATTTTATACGCAAAAAGAGAAAAAATCCCTTTATTTTATAAATTCAATTTGTTTCTTGACGAAAGCTAAGAAAAAAGGTATGCTGTTGATGAAATGAGTGATGAAAAATGTATTGGATTTTTCCCGTAATCCTTGCCGCGGTGGTGCTGTTTCTGACTTTTGCATACAACCAGAACAACCGCCCGGATATAACCGCATACGATATGTCGGCTCCCGGTGCGCCGGCCTGTACGGTGGTGCACCTGTCAGATCTGCACTCCAAGCCCTCCGCTCGTATTTTAAACGAAACAGCCGCCCAAAAACCGGACATCATCTGCATTACCGGCGATTATATCAACGACAAAAATCGAAATCGCAAAAAAATGCTGGACTACGGACGGCGGCTGGTGCAGCTGGCGCCGGTGCTGTACATTCCCGGCAATCACGAGCGACGGCTGGCGGATTTTGATACTTTGATGCATGAACTGTCTGCCATCGGCTTTCATGTGCTGACAGATAAGATCGAAACGGTCAAGGGCATTACCTTCCTGGGGCTGGACGAAAATCAGGCCAGCTTTGAGGCCTATCGCCAGCGCAAAGCAGGCACTTTTCACTACCGGGACTCCTCTGCCCTGTTTGCCCGGCTGGCAGAGCACCCGGGCTATAAGATCGTGCTGTGCCATTATCCGGAGAACTTCGCCGCCGTGGCAGAAAACAATTACCGGCAGTATGACTTTGACCTGCAACTGTCCGGCCACGCTCACGGCGGGCAATGGATTCTCCCGGGGATCGGGCCGGTGTTCTCCCCCGGTCAGGGTCTGCGTCCACAGTACGCCCGGGGCAGCTTTGAAGAGCGGCCGCGACTGATTGTCTCCCGCGGAATCGGCAACGCCGAGTTTCCCCTGCGGCTCTTTAATCACCCGGAGATCATCGTGCTGCACTTAAATCCAACAAAATAATAGCCCTACAAAAGCGACAAAAAGGTCACCGTATATACGGTGACCTTTTTATAATTCTATCAAGCCTCTATGACTTCTACAATTTTGCAGCCTTGCCGCACCGGCTTGGTGACGGCTATATCCTTGGCAAAAGGTGCCAAATCTTGTGCCGCTGCCAGCGCCTGTGCTTTGTCAGTGAAAATACCAAAAAGGGTTGGCCCGCTGCCACTCATGCAAACACCTGCTGCACCGGATGCACGAAGCACTTCTTTCATCTCAATACGACCGGGCACCTCCACAAACTGCTCAAACACATTTTCCAGCTTGCCGCAAATGGCAGACAGATCCCGGTTCTGCACCGCAGTGAGCATGCCCAGCTGGTCCGCATTATGGGTCTTGCCATTGGTGTCAAACAAGCCGTAGGCCTTGCCGGTATTCACGCCAAAGTCCGGCTTCGCCAGCACAATATGACAAGGCGGCATAGGCTTTAAGGGACTGAGCACCTCGCCAATCCCCTGTGCAAGGCAAGTGCCGCCTACAATGCAGAAGGGCACATCCGCACCGATCTGCACGCCTATGGCGCACAACTGCTCCGTAGATAAATCCGTGCCCATCAGCCGGTTCAGGGCTACCAGCACCGCCGCACCGTCTGCACTGCCGCCGGCCAGACCCGCTGCGTGGGGAATGTGCTTCTCCAAGTGAATATGCAGTCCCGGACGGCGTAGACCGGTAGTCTTAAAGAACAAAGCGGCCGCTTTCCATGCAATATTTTTATCGTCCAGCGGAATATCATCCATACTGGCAGTCAGCCGCAGCTTGCGCCCCGGCTCACGCTCCACGGTAACCCGATCGGCCACGCCCACGCTCTGCATAATCATAAACAGATCATGGTAGCCGTCGGTGCGGCGACGGATAATATCCAGCATTAAGTTGATCTTGGCATACGCCAGCACTTCTACGCGTTTAACGGTCATGCTCGTCCTCTAATTCTTTCACAAATTCACCGATACGGGTGACAGCCTCTTTAATGTTCTCAATAGAATAGCAATAAGACACGCGGATAAAGCCCTCGCCGCAGTCGCCAAAGGCGTTGCCGGGCACCACAGCCACCCGCTTGGAATAGATCAGCCGCTCGCAGAACTCCTCAGAGCTAAGCCCTGTGGATTTAATACAAAGGAACAAATAAAACGCACCCTCCGGCTCAAAGCATGGCAGCCCGATCTCACGAAATGCGTGCACGGTAAAGCGGCGGCGCATATCATAATCCCGACGCATTTTATCAATGTCCCCGTCCCCGTGGCGCAGGGCCTCAATGGCAGCCGTTTGACTGGTGGTAGGGGCGGACATAATGGCAAACTGGTGCAGCTTGGTCATCTGCTGAATAATAGGCGCAGGCCCCAGTGCATAACCCAGGCGCCAGCCGGTCATGGAATAGGTCTTGGAAAAGCCGTTGATAACCACCGTGCGCTCTGCCATGCCGGGCATGGCAGCAATGGAGGTGTGGTCCGCACCGCCGTAGGTCAGCTCGCTGTAAATCTCATCGGACAGCACATAAATCTTGTGCTTTTGCAGCACTCGACAAATTGGCTCCAAGTCCTCCCGACGCATCACCGCACCGGTGGGATTGTTGGGGTATGGGAACACCAGCAGCTTGGTCTTAGGCGTAATAGCAGCTTCCAGCGCGGCAGCCGTCAGACGGAAGTGGTCTTCTTCCTTCGTTACCAGCGGCACAGCCACGCCGCCGCTAACCTCTACCAGCGGTTTGTAGCACACAAAGGACGGCTCCACCACCAGCACCTCATCACCGGGGCATACCAGCGTGCGGATGGCCATATCAATGCCTTCGGAGCCGCCAACTGTCACCAGCACCTGATTTTCAGCCCTGTACTGCAAATGATACCGGCGGGCATAGAAGGCACAGATCTCCTGTCGCAGGGACAGCAACCCGGCATTGGCAGTGTAGCGAGTAGCGCCCCGGTCTAAGGAGTCGATCCCCTCTCGGCGGATATGCCAGGGGGTCAAAAAGTCCGGCTCGCCCACGCCAAGGGAAATCACGTTATCCATCTCCTCTGCAATGGAAAAGAACTTGCGGATACCGCTGGGTTTTACATTGCAAAGAGCGGGATTCATATCATTTTCATATCGGATCACAGAGAAATGTTCCCCCGATCGTCCGTATTCTTCTGTGCAAAGAGCATGCCCTGCTCTTTATACTTCTTTAGGATAAAGTGGGTGGCGGTAGACACCACATCTTCCATGGGCGACAGGCGGCTGGCAACGAACATGGACACCTCCTGGAAGGACTTGTCCGTCACCAGGCAGCACAGGTCATACCCACCGCTCATCAGGAAAATGCTCTCCACTTCTTCCAGCGCCGCAATGCGCCGGGCAATATCGTCAAAGCCGTGACCGAACTTGGGCTGCACTTTGATTTCGATCAGTGCAGTCACCGTTTCGTCCCCGGCTTTTTCCTTATCCAAAATGGCGCAATAGCCTTTGATCACGCCGTCCGCTTCATATTGGCGCACCTGCTGCGCCACCTGCGCTTCGTCCCGATCCAGCGCCGCCGCCAACTCTGCATTGGTCAGGCGAGGATTCTCTTTGATCAAACTTAACAGTTCATCCATCATATCGTTTTCTCTCCTTGTGTTTACGCAATGGGCACCAGCATAGGCTCCCGGCGGTTGAAGATGGTCACATAGTCAAACCCGCACTTCTTGGCCAGCGCCATACCCTTGTCCACATTGCCGCACAGCTTTTCCGGCACATGGGCGTCCGACCCAACGGTAATATACTGCCCGCCCATATCGTGAAAGCGCTGTATGTACGCTTCCCCGGGTAGGGTGTCGCCCAGAGGCATGGCAATGCCGCTGGTGTTGATTTCCAAGGCTTTATGGTTCTTAATAAGCGTTTCAAAGATCTCGCCGATCACATCGTCAAACCGGGTCATATCCACCGGAATCTTCTGCTCCCCAACCATATACCGCAGTGGGTAGGTCAGGTGCGCCAGCGAGTCAAAGCCGTCCCATTTTGCCAACTCCAGTTCCTTTTGAAAATATCGGCTCAGCAGGTCATAAACATCTTTATCCTTATAATCCATAAAAAAGAAGTCTTCCATCTCCGGCAGATTATGGATGGAGCCAAGCACAAAATCATAATTAAACTTATCCAGAATATGATTTGCCAGCGGGATATTATAAATGGCCTGGCCCAGCTCAATCCCCTGGAGCACCAGCAGTTGACCCTCAAAGTACCGCTTGCACTCAAAGGTCTCTACATACTGATTGGTACACAGCGCGCGAAAGTCCTCGGTCTTTGAGTCAATCTCGCAGTGGTCGGTAATGGCAATACAGGACGCGCCTTTGGCCACCGCCGTCTCGCACAGCAGCATACAGGACTGTTTGCCGTCAAAGGAATGATCTGAGTGGGTGTGCAGGTCTACCAAATTTTCGTAATGCACAATTTCATCTCCAATCCGCTTGTTGCACAGTATTTTACCACAATCGGCGGAAGTTGGAAATATATTTTGCGCTATTATTGAAAAAATTTTACATCTTTGTTATAATCATTAGCAAATAATAGACAAAACGGAGGTCTTGATAATGAGAGCAGTCATCACAGTTGTAGGTAAAGATACCGTGGGCATTCTTGCCAAGGTGTCTGCCATCTGTGCCGAACACCAGGTGAATATTGTAGAAGTGACCCAGTCCATCTTGCAGGAAATGTTCTGCATGATCATGATGGCGGACCTGACCCGGTGCAACACTTCCCTCTCTGCCCTGTCCGGCGAATTGGAGAACTTTGGCAAAGAAAGCAATCTTTCTATCCATGTGATGCATGAGGATATTTTTAACTCCATGCACAAGATTTAACAGGAGGCACTCCATTGATCAATACTTACGATATTTTAGAAACCATTCGTATGATCCAGGACGAGTGCCTGGACATTCGTACCACCACCATGGGCATTTCCCTTTTAGACTGTGCCGATACGGATATTGACAAGGCTTGCGCCAAGGTGTATGACAAAATTTGCACTAAGGCGGAGAAGCTGGTCCAGACCGGCGAGGACATTGAGCGGGAATACGGTATTCCTATTATCAACAAGCGAGTCAGCGTGACCCCCATTGCCATTATGGCAGGCATCAGCGGCGGCGACCCGGTAAAGTACGCCCTGGCGCTGGAAAAAGCAGCCCGCACCATCGGGGTCAACTTTATCGGCGGTTACAGTGCCCTGGTACAAAAGGGATTTGCCGCCGGCGACCGGGAGCTGATCGACTCCATCCCCCGCGCGCTGGCAGAGACGGAGCACATTTGCTCCTCCGTAAACATCGGTTCCACCAAAGCCGGTATCAATATGGACGCGGTAAAGCTGATGGGTCAAAAGGTCAAGGAAGCCGCAGAGTTGACCAAAGAGAACGACTGCATCGGCGCCGGCAAGCTGGTTGTGTTTTGCAACGCCCCGGAGGATAACCCCTTTATGGCCGGTGCCTTTCACGGTGTGTCCGAGCCGGACTGCGTGATCAATGTGGGCGTGTCCGGTCCCGGCGTGGTGCGCGCGGCTGTTGCCAAATTCCCGGACTACTCCATTAACGATATTGCAGAGCTGATTAAAAAGACCGCCTTTAAGGTCACCCGTATGGGTCAGCTGGTAGGCGTAGAGGCCTCTCGGCGGCTGGGCGTGCCCTTTGGCATTGTGGACCTGTCCCTTGCTCCCACCCCAGCGGTAGGCGACTCCGTGGCCCATATTTTGGAAGAGATTGGCCTGGAAAAGTGCGGCGGCGCAGGCACCACAGCTTGCCTGGCTATGCTCAACGATGCTGTCAAGAAAGGTGGCGTGATGGCCTCCTCCAGCGTAGGCGGCCTGTCCGGCGCCTTTATCCCGGTATCTGAGGACGCAGGTATGATCGACGCAGCCCGCTGTGGCGCGCTGACCATTGAGAAGCTGGAAGCCATGACCGCTGTTTGCTCCGTGGGTCTGGATATGATCGTCATCCCCGGCGACACCACGCCGGAGGTGATCAGCGGCATTATCGCTGACGAGGCCGCCATCGGTATGGTCAACTGCAAGACCACCGCCGTGCGCGTGATTCCCGCCATCGGCAAGCAGGTAGGCGACGAGCTGGAGTTCGGCGGCCTGCTTGGCGCCGGCCCGGTAATGAAAGTAAACACCGGCTCCCCCGCCAAGTTCATCAACCGCGGCGGCAAGATCCCCGCTCCGCTCCATAGCCTGAAAAACTAATGGATATACACCAAAAGGCACAGCATTACGCTGTGCCTTTTTTGTTGCCGTTTTACCCTAATTAAAAATGCAATTATAGTCTTTTTCCGATAAGTATGTAATCAAATAATCGTGATGATCCAGCATATAAACGGTGCTTTTGTCTTTGCAATAGTCTTTCAGTATCAGCAGCACACTGCCGTCCGGCTGTATATCGTGGGTAATAAAAGTCACGCTATGATGTTTGTCCGTCAAAACAATGCGCGCGGACGTATTGTCATATAGATAGATATTTTCTTTGTCATGGCGTACTTCTGCGCTGGAAAGAATTTTCGTTATCGTTTTATATTTTTCGTCCTGCTCCCGATAAATCGCTGACCGGCCTTGATCATTCACCACGGTGTAAGAATCAACTGAATCCGTACGGATACGCGTTTGATTCAACGAAAAGAACCGGGCGTCCGACCGACACATACCGACTACAAACATCATGACAAAGCCAAGAACAACCGCCAAAAACAGGCACTTGATGACAATGGCTTGCTTACGCCTTTTTTCCATAAATGCACACCTCGCCGAAAGAATAAGCCTCGCCTCTTTCTAGGCCTAAGACTTTCTACCGTTAGCATACCGCACGCCAAGGGTTTGTTCAAGTGACCGCATAGTGGAAATCCGTCCACGGTGCGTGGAAATAGAAAAAACGGCAACCACTATGGGCAGTGGTTGTCGCTTTTTTGTACTTTATCCGTCCATGACCCGGCGCATTTTTTGCAGGACGGCTTTTTCTTTACGGGACACCTGCACTTGGGATAGACCCAGAATTTCCGCCGTTTTGCACTGGGTCAGACCCTTATAATAGCGCAGCTCCACCAGCATTTGCTCGCTTTTTTCCAGACCGTCCATGGCTTGCAAAACGGTCAGCCGATCAAACAGTTGTTCGCTGTCGTCCACCGGAATATCCAGTGTGGTATCGCCGTCCTCACCGGCACTGTTGATGGACACCGTAGGCTGCATAACACCTACGATCTCCGCCGCCTCTGCCGGGTCGCAAGACAGCAGCTCTGCCAGTTCGCCAATGGTCGGCTCCCGCCCCTCCCGGCGCAGAAAGTCCTCACGCAGTCGCGCGGCGTGGAGCGCCTTTTCCTTAAGCACCCGGCTGACCTTCACGGCGCCGCCGTCCCGAAACAGGCGCTTGATCTCGCCGATGATCACCGGCACTGCATAGGTAGAGAACGCATAGCCCAGGGTCGGGTCAAACCGATCCACCGCCTTGATCAGCCCCACACAGCCGGACTGGTACAGATCGTCGTACTCAATGCCCCGCCCGCGAAAGCGATTGGCAACGGTATGCACCAGCCCCAGGTTCTCTCGGATTTGCCGCTCCCGCTCCGCAGTTACCATTTTTGCTTGCCGGTAATGCGCTTTTCCAGCACCACAGTGGTGCCTCTACCCGGCTTAGAAGTGACTCGCAGCTTGTCGCAAAAGCTCTCCATCACCGTAAATCCCAGCCCGGCGCGCTCTCCCTCCCCGGTGGTATAAAGCGGGGTCATGGCTTGCGGCACGTCGGCGATACCACAGCCCTTGTCCCGCACGGTTACCCGCACCGCCGGCGGATCCAGCAGCACCGTATGTATATAGATCTTGCCGCAGCAATCTTTATAGCCGTGAACAATGCAGTTGGTCACCGCCTCTGACACGGCGGTTTTCAAGTCCGCCAACTCCTCCAAGGTGGGGTCCAGCGGTGCCGCAAAGGCAGACACCGCCACTCTTGCAAAGCCCTCATTGACACTACGAGCGTCCAAAGTCAGGCGAAATTCATTGGTCTTTTTCATCTTCGTTCTCCTTTATCAGAGCAATGCTCCCCAGCCCCGCCAGCTCCATAATCTTTTTGGTGCGGGCGGTCACATTCTTGATCTCCACCGTGCCTTGATAGCTGTGCACCAGCCGATAGCGACCCATCACCAGCCCAATGCCGCTGGAATCCATAAATGTGACATTCTTAAAATCCAAGATCAGGTGGCCGGGCAGCTTGTCCTGTATGGCGCTGTCGATCTGGCTGCGCACCGCAACGGCGGTATGGTGGTCGATCTCGCCAAACAGATAGGCAATGAGCAAATTGCCGCTGCTCTCTAAAGTTACATTCATACCATCACTCCAAAAAAATACCGGTCTGTTTACACTGTAACAGACCGGTTTTGCAGAATTTGCCGTATTGTGTTTTAGATCAAATCTTTTCTGATCTCCCGTGCTAAATAAAATGAACCGCAGACCAAAATAAAGTCGCCGTCCGCCTTGGCTGCCGCCAGCGCCCGGTGTGGATTCGGCTCTACAGTCACATCGGGGCAATATTTTCGCGCCGCCGCCGCCAAATCTTCCGCAGACAATGCACGCCCCATACCGGGCACGGTGGTAGCAATCACTCGACGACACCGGGGCAGCACTTGACAGAGATAGCCGCCAATGTCCTTATCCTCCATCATCGCCAGTACGGCAACAATGGGACGATCCGTAGGCAAATGGGGCAGCAGCGCCGCAGCTCCGTCCGGATTGTGGGCGCCGTCCAGTATCAAATTTTCGCCAAAGTGCTCCCGCCGGGCAGGCAACATAGGCAGCCCCGGCGTGGTATCCACTCCCAGCAGGCGCAGCACTTCCCCGGCCACCGCCAAGTCATCCGCAATCGGGTCGCCCTGCTGGGCAGCTTCCGTCACAGGGCAATTCAGCGCACGACACTGCTCCAAAAATACATCTTTGGCGGCAATATGGGGGTACAACACCACCGGGCAACCGGGCTTAATAATGCCGCTCTTTTCCCGAGCGATGGCTTCTACCGTATCGCCCAAAAACGCCGTATGGTCCAGCGCCACCTTGGCAAAGGCACACACTGTGGGATGAGCCAGCACATTGGTGCAATCCCCGGCACCGCCCATACCGCACTCTACCACAGCGTAATCCACCCCGCTGCGGTAAAAGTACAGATACATCACGGCGGTGATCAGTTCAAACTCCGTCAACGGTTCCTTCGCAAAGACCTCTACACAGTCCGCAAAGTCCTGCTTGGAAATCATACGGCCGTCCACGGTGATCTGCTCGCGAAAGTCCGTGACCCAGGGGGAGCTGAACACGCCCACCCGGTACCCGGCACGGCGCAGACCGTCGGCCACAGCAGCGCAAACGGTGCCCTTGCCGTTGGTGCCCGCCACATGGATCACCTGCAATTTGTTTTGCACACTGCCGGTCTTTTCCATAGCCGCCAACATGCGGGAAAGCCCCGGCTGCACGCCGAGGCTTTGCTTTTGTTTGATCAATTGAATTGCTGCTTCGTAGGTCATTTTACTTGCCCAAATTTTCCAGGGAGGAGCGCAAGTTAGCGATCTTTTCCGTCAGTTTGGCGGCCTCGTCCCGGTTCTGCTGGACCACTTTTTCCGGTGCTTTGTTCACAAAGCCCGGGTTGTCCAGCTTCTTGTTGATAAAGGCCAGCTTTTCCTCGGCAGCAGCCAGTTCCTTTTGTAGGCGCTTGGCCTCTGCCTCAAAGTCCACCAGATCGCCCAGAGGAATATAAATCTTGGCGTCGTTGGTAACAATGGTCACCGTGTTGCCCAGGTCACCAAAGGCGTCTGCGATCTCCACATCGGAAGCATAGGCCAACCGCTTGATAAACTCACTGCCTACGGCGAACACATCGGCAAAGGCGGTCTCCACATAGACCTTGGACTTTTTGCTGGGGGGAATATTCATCTCCGCCCGGCGGTTACGGATCGCCCGAATGGCGTCCATAATCTTCTCCATCTGGGCTTCCTCATCCGCAAAGGACAGCGTGGGGTCATATTCCGGCCACTTGGAGATCATAATGGACTCCGTATCGTGCGGAATAGCCTGATAAATTTCTTCTGTGATAAAGGGCATAAAGGGGTGCAGCAGCTTCAGAATATCCGTCAACACATACACCAGCACTGCCTTGGCTGTATCGGCGCCTTCGCCGGACTGCAAACGGATCTTGGCGATCTCAATATACCAGTCGCAGAACACATCCCAAATAAAATCATACAGCTTGGCAACGGCGATACCCAGTTCAAACCGCTCCAGGTTGTCCGTCACTTCCTTAGCCAGGGTATTGACCTTGGAGAGGATCCACTTGTCCTCAATAGCCAGATCCTTCGGTAGGCCCGGATAGCTGTAATCATTGCCCAGATACATCAGCACAAAGCGGGCGGCGTTCCACAGCTTGTTTGCAAAGTTGCGGGAGGCCTTTACCTTCTCGTCGGAGAAGCGCATATCGTTGCCCGGCGCATTGCCGGTAGCCAGAGTAAAGCGCAAGGCATCGGCGCCGTACTGATCGATCACCAGCAGCGGATCAATACCGTTGCCCAGGGACTTACTCATCTTGCGACCCTGTGCGTCACGCACCAGGCCGTGGATCAGCACCGTGTGGAAGGGCACCTGCCCCATGTGCTCTACGCCGGAGAAGATCATTCTGGCTACCCAGAAGAAGATAATGTCGTAGCCGGTGACCAGCGTATCCGTGGGATAGAAATACTCCAGTTCCTTGGTATCGTCCGGATAACCAAGGGTAGAAAACGGCCACAAGGCGGAGGAGAACCAGGTATCCAGGGTGTCCGGATCCTGGTGCACATGGTTGCTGCCGCACTTAGAGCAAGTATGCACTTCCTGGGCAGACACCATCACCTCACCGCAATCGTCGCAGTAATAGGCGGGAATACGATGACCCCACCACAGCTGGCGAGAGATACACCAGTCCTTAATATTCTCCATCCAGTGGAAGTAGGTCTTGTCAAACCGCTCGGGAACAAACTTCACTTCCCCGTTTCTGACCACCTCCACAGCCGGTTTTGCCAGCGGCTCCATCTTCACGAACCACTGCTTGCTAACCCGCGGCTCCACGGTGGTGCCACAGCGGTAGCATGTGCCTACATTGTGGCTGTAATCCTCAATCTCCACCAAAGCGCCCTCGGCTTGAAGATCCTCGACAATGGCCTTACGAGCCTCGTAGCGATCCATACCGGCGTACTTGGGATAATCATCCACGATCTTGGCATCCGGGGTCAGAACATTGATGACCTCTAAATTGTGGCGCAGCCCCACCTCAAAGTCGTTGGGGTCATGGGCCGGGGTGATCTTCACCACGCCAGTACCGAACTCAATATCCACATAATCATCGGCAATCACGGGAATCTCTCTATGCACGATGGGCAGGATCAGGGTCTTGCCGACCATATCTTTATAACGCTCGTCATTGGGGTTCACCGCCACGGCTGTATCGCCCAGCAGGGTCTCCGGTCGGGTGGTGGCCAGCTCCAGGTAGCCGCTGCCGTCCTTAAAGGGATAGCGCAGGTGCCAGAAGTGACCGGCCTGATCCTCGTACTCCACCTCTGCGTCAGAGATCGAAGTCAGGCAATGGGGGCACCAGTTAATGATGCGCTCACCCCGGTAAATCAGGCCCTTATCGTACAGCTTGCAAAAGACCTCGCGCACGGCCTTGCTGCATCCTTCGTCCAGAGTAAAACGCTCCCGATCCCAGTCGCAGGAGGAGCCGAGTTTTTTTAACTGCTCCACAATGCGGCCGCCGTACTGGGCTTTCCACTCCCAGGCACGCTCCAAGAACTTCTCCCGGCCGATCTCCTCTTTGGTGATGCCCTCTTTGCGCATGGCCTCTACGATCTTGGCCTCCGTTGCAATGGACGCGTGGTCCGTGCCCGGCAGCCACAGGGTCTCGTAACCCTCCATACGGCGCCAGCGGATGAGAATATCCTGCAAAGTCTCGTCCAGCGCGTGACCCATGTGCAGCTGGCCGGTAATGTTCGGCGGGGGGATCACGATGGTGTAAGGTTTCTTGTCCGGGTTCACCTCAGCGTGAAAATACTTGTGATCGCACCAGAATTTATAGGTGCGGTCCTCCACATTTTGGGGGCTGTACTGTTTGTCCAACTCTTTTGCCATATTTTTTTGCTCCTTACAAAAATAAAAAAGCCCCGTCTCATAATGAGACGGAACTGAACTTCCGCGGTACCACTCAAATTGCGCGTCAAAGCGCGCCGCTCTTGCCTTAACGCGGCACACGGGTGCGACTACTGCCTTTCACCGCACCGGCTCCCGGACTACCTTCCCGCACTGGACGCGCCTGTTTACACCGACCACAAGCTCTCTATGCCGCCGTCATGGGGTACTCCTTCCGTTCCTAGCCGTTTTCTATCGGTATTATAGTACCAAAACCGCCGCCCCTTGTCAAGCGGCAGCCGGGATTTTGCACGCACAAAAGTATGCAAATCGGTTAAAAAAATCACATAATACGGATAAAACAACAACAGTCGCAAACAAAAACGACTCCGGATGCCTTGCAACACCCGGAGCGTATGTTCACTTATTATTTAGTTTTTATTTTTCGGCACATAACGTACACACTGTTTAGCCCATTGGACCGTACCTCGTTTTTTAGATTTTGACAAATATTAAAGTTGAAAAAACGAAATTTACTTCTCCATTGGAATTCACCTGGTCGTAAAATACATCATCTATGAAAGCACCGACTGGCGGTACTCCCAGGTCACTTGCAGGTAGATGACCGATATATACCTTTACTATTCAGTTGAATCAGCGCCTGCCGTTCCAATCAATCCTGCATGATAACTCTTACTTTGCTCACTTGAGCTTGTGTGCGCCGTGCAATTCCGATTTGCACTCTGTCCATACACAAATCCGTTATACTCTATTGACGAGCGGTACAGGCGGTCTGCTGAAAGGGTTCACTCTCCATTGGACCGACCTCCTTATTAGATTGAACACGCCTTAACTACTTCCTAAGGCTTATCTCCTGTGTTCAACTACATAGTAGCACCAAAGTTGGCAGTTGTCAATAGGTTTTTGCATATTTTTTTGATTTTTTTGTGCATTACTGATAATGATTTTCCACATTACGCAAAATATGGGGTTTGTTCCCCGCCAACCACAAAATAGCCATTGACGGCAATGGGCAAATAGAGTATAATGCAAAAAGAAAGGCGTGAGAACTATGAGCGATAACAATGAACTGTACGAACCGGACCTGATCTCCGTGACCGACGACGACGGCAACGAGATTGTATTTGAACTGCTGGAGCGGTACGAGACAGACGACGATGTGTATGTGGCCATTACCGAGTACCACGATGAGGCGGAAGAAATCGTAGAGGCAGACAACGAGGTCATTATTCTGAAGGTGCTGGAGGAAAACGGCGAGGAATATCTGGCCGAGATCGAGGACGAGATGGAATTTGAGCAGGTCTCCGATATTCTGATGGCTATGGTAGAAAAGAAATATGATGTAGAATATTTCGAGCCGGAGCAGTAAGAATAAGAACAGAACATCTGTTCTGCCCTTCTCGACAACCGTGTGATTTAATAACCCGAACAATTTTTTACAAGGGTTTCCTGCTCGGTCGGCAGGTATGCAGGCCTCCCCTGCGGGGACGATGGAAGCACAAAACCGAACGGCGGTCACCCACCTGCTTGAGATGCAGGTTATTCTCGTCACACGGCGGCTGGGCGGAATAAAGAGCGGAGCTTTGCGGCTTCGCTTTTTTTATACTTGATTTTTTTGGCACAAAATGCTAAAATAAGAGCCGTTATGCGGGTATGGTGGAATTGGCAGACACGCAGGATTTAGGTTCCTGTGGGCAACCGTGCAGGTTCGACCCCTGTTACCCGCACCAAAAAGCACGACAGTTTCAGCTGTCGTGCTTTTTTCATTTCTATTTCTTTTTCCCGGATCGGTTGCCATAGGGTTTTCGCTTTGCAGGCTTTCCGTCAAAGCGATTGTTTCCGCCAACCGGCTTTCCGTAGCCGCGCACGCTCCCCTTTGCTTTACCACCGGAGCGATCATCCGGTCGTCCGCCGGGCGGTGCTGCCGGGATCAGACACTTAGGGCCATTGCCGATCAGATCTGTACGATGGGCTCGACGCAGTGCCTGCGCGCACAACGCATAGTTCTTAGGATTATAATATTGAAGCAGTGCCCGCTGAAGTGCCTTGTCGTGGGCGTTCTTTGCCACATAGACCGGCTCCATGGTGTACGGATCCAGCTCCGTATAGAACATACAGGTGGAGATGGTGCCCGGGGTGGGATAAAAGTCCTGCACCTGCTCCGGGCGAATGTGATTTTTCTTTAAGAAACACGCCAGTTCAATGGCATCGTCCAACCGGGAGCCGGGGTGCGAGCTCATCAGATACGGCACCAGGTACTGCTCCTTTTGGATTTGGCCGGTGTAAGTAAAATACCGGCGGGAAAAGTCAATATATGCTTCAATATGGGGCTTGCCCATTTTGTCCAGCACCGCAGCGGAGCAGTGCTCCGGTGCCACTTTCAGCTGGCCGCTCACATGGTGCTGCACCAACTCCCGGAAGAAGCTGTCGTCCGGGTCGCAAAGCAGATAATCATAGCGAATACCGCTGCGGATAAACACTTTCTTGACTCCATCCACCTGCCGCAGCGCCCGAAGAATGTCCAAATATTCCCGGTGGTCCGCCTGCAAATTGGGGCATGGTTTCGGCGCCAAGCATTTTTTGCCCTTGCACAGGCCGTGCTGCTCCTGCAAGGCGCAGCTAGGGTGGCGGAAGTTGGCGGTGGGGCCACCCACATCATGAATATAGCCCTTGAAGTCCGGCATTTGGGTAATCTTTTGCGCTTCAATCAGCAGGCTTTTTTTGCTGCGAGAGGTCACATAACGCCCTTGATGGAATGCAATGGAACAGAAATTGCAAGCGCCGAAACATCCCCGATTGTGGGTAATGGAAAAGCGCACTTCTTCAATACCCGGCACACCGCCCAACTTCTCATAACTGGGATGGTACGCCCGCATATACGGCAGGCTGTACACCCGGTCCAGCTCCGAGGTGGTCAGCGGCTCCATAGGCGGATTTTGCACCACCATCATCTTGCCGTGGCGCTGCTTGAGCAGCTTGCCCCGCACATGATCCTGCTCGTCCTGCTCCAGTCGGCAAGAGCGGGCATATTCCTTTTTAGAGGCACACACATTCTCAAAGGAGGGGCACTCCACCCCGCCAAAGGGTGTGTCTTTGGTGGGCACCGCATACATGGTGCCCCGAATGTCGTGCATACTATCCACCGGCTCACCCTCTCGCAGGCGGCGGGCGATCTCCGTTATCTGCTTCTCTCCCATACCGTAGATCAGCAGATCAGCGCCGGAGTCCACCAGTGCAGAGGGTCGAATGGCGTCGTCCCAGTAATCGTAATGCGCAAAGCGGCGCAGGGACGCCTCCAGCCCGCCTAAAATCACCGGACAGTCCGGGTAGGCCTCTTTTGCCAGGCGGGTGTACACATTCACCGCCCGATCCGGGCGCTTGCCGTGCTTGCCACCGGCAGTATATGCGTCGTCGTGGCGCAGCTTCTTAGCAGCGGTATAGTGGGCCACCATAGAGTCAATATTCCCGGCAGTGATTAAAAAAGCATACTTGGGCCGCCCGAATTTCTGAAAGTCCCGCACGCTGTGCCAGTCCGGCTGGCTGAGCACCACCACCTTAAACCCCTGGCTCTCCAGCAAGCGGGTAATGATGGCAGCGCCAAAGGACGGGTGATCCACATAGGCGTCACCCGTCACATACACAAAATCCGGTTGTTTCCACCCTCGCTCGCGCATTTCTGCCGGAGTAATGGGTAAAAAATCATTCTGCATCGGTTTGGTCCTCGTCTGACTCCGCTTCCTCAAAGCGCATTTGCTCAGCGGTCTCTGCATTCATTTTCGGTGCCGGACCTTGGTTCTGCATTTCCAGCCACTGCTGTTTGTTGATCCGCACTTCACGCTTTTTAGCGCCGTCCTGAGGACCGATGATCCCCTTCTCTTCCAGCTGGTCCATAATTTTTGCCCCGCGGGCATACCCTACGGACAGCTTGCGCTGCAAAAAAGAGGTGGACGCAGCGCCGGTCTCCAGCACGATCTCCACCGCTTCCTCAAAGCGGGGATCCAGCTGTTCCGAACTTTCGTCGCCCTCAAAGGGACTTTTTTTATCCTGCACGGCCTTGGCCTCAATCTCTTTTTGAATTTCGTCGCTGTACTGGCTCTCGCCCTGGCTCTTTACAAAATCGCACAGGGACTCCACTTCTTCATCGCTGATATAGCAGCCCTGTACACGAATGGGCTTGGAGGAACCGATGGGCGCATACAGCATATCGCCGTAGCCCAGCAGCTTCTCGGCGCCGGAGGCGTCCAAAATGGTACGGGAGTCAATCTGCGAGCTGACGGTCAGCGCAATTCGAGACGAAATGTTGGCCTTGATCAGACCGGTAATTACATCTACGGAGGGGCGCTGGGTGGCGATCACCAGGTGCATACCCGCTGCACGTGCCATCTGTGCCAAACGGCAAATAGAATCCTCAATCTCCTTAGGCGCCGCCATCATCAGGTCGGATAACTCATCAATGCAAATGACGATCTTAGGCATGGGCTGCATATCCTCATGCTTCTTCACATATTTGTTATAGCCCTCAATATCCCGTACGCCGGTGTCACTAAAGGTCTGGTAACGCTTGAGCATCTCAGACACAGCCCAGCCCAGCGCACCTGCCGCCTTGCGGGGATCGGTCACCACCGGCACCAACAAATGGGGAATGCCGGAATACTTGCTAAACTCCACTTTTTTAGGGTCAATCAGTACCAACTTCACCTCATCCGGCTTGGCACGATACAAAATAGACACAATAATGCTGTTCATACACACGGACTTACCGGAACCGGTGGTACCGGCGATCAGCAGATGGGGCATCTTTGCCACATCGCAGTACACCGCATCGCCGGAAATATCCCGCCCAAGACCAACGGACAGCATCGACCGCTGCTTGCCAAACTCCGGCGTGTCGATCAGCTCGCGCATAGATACGCCGCTTTTTACGGAATTGGGCACCTCGATACCCACCGCCGCTTTGCCGGGAATGGGGGCCTCAATACGCACATGGGTGGCCGCCAAATTCAGAGCAATATCGTCGGACAAATTGGTGATTTTAGAAATACGCACACCGGCAGCCGGTTTCAGCTCATACCGGGTCACGGTGGGACCGCGGCTAATGTCCGTAATGGTGGCGTCCACATTAAAGGAATGAAGAGTGTCGATGAGCCGCTCCGCATTGGATTTCAGCTCCCCGCTCACATCTTTTACAGACTTATGCTGGGCAGGGGTCAGCAGTGATACCGGCGGCAGCTTATAATCCGCCACACCCGCTTCCATTTGGGCATCCGTGACGGTAAAGACTTCCGACGGATCCGTTTTCTTCGGATCGGCCTCCTCGGTGGCCTTGTCCACAATCTCATCCAAGGACTTGGCCTTTTCCGGGGCAGACTGTTTTTTCTCTGCTATTTTTTTGCTGTGCTTTTGGTTCAGCTCTTTTACAATACTGTCTGTATCCACAGCGTCCGTATCTTTCTTTTTGCCTTTTTGCGCAGGCAGCTCCTCCTCCGTCTCCTGTTCGCCGGGGGCGTGCGCGTCCAGGGGCACATCAATATTGGCCTGGCGGCGCTCCCGGTACACCTCAATGGCATCCCCTGCCTTTTCATAGGCTTTCTTTGCGGGTTGTGCCGCGCCGTTTAAGAACTGCATCACCGTCAGCCGTGCCAGTAGCATAAAGTCCACCACCAGCAGCACCAAATCCACGATAATGGCCGGTGCCTTGCCAAAGGTCAGCAGTGCCCAACCGATGAGCGCGCCGAAAAAGCCACCGTTAAATTCATAAGGCGCCTGGGTGTAGCCCAACTTCACGCTGTCTGCAAATTTCAACCCGGTAGGGTTCTCAATAATATGGATCAGTGCTGCAATCAGCAGCACGATAATCACGCTCTCCACACCCTTGGCAATCAGCTCTCGGGGAGACACCGGGGACTTTTGTACTGCTGTCCCCTCTTCCGTCGCGCGTTTTTTGGCCTTGTTCTCCTTGTAAGAATAAAGGAGAATGATCGTCACCGCCAGTATGGGAAACAACACGGCCGCCAACATGCCAAACAGCCCTAAGTACACATTATGTACCACTTTCCATGCGCCGTCGCCGCCGATCACCGCAACGAAGAAAAAAATCACCGACAAGGCAAAAATTGCCACGCCGACAATACGGCTGATGTTCTCCTGACGCTTGGCGGCAGCCGCTTGGGCTTCCAGCTCCATTTGCTCCCAACGAGCCTGTTCCGCCTTCGTGCGCTTTTTTGGCGCCGGCGCAGTCCCGCGGGCCGCAGCTTTCTTTTCTTCCCGGCGATGACCCCGGGCATTCTTCTTTTGTACATTCGCCATTTTATCTGTCCTTAAAAGCTAAAATTATCGTAAAATCAGTTCAAAAATACCCACCACGACGCACACAGCGGCCAGGGCAAAATCGTAATAGGCAAACGCCTTAAGCTTGCCCCCGTGCAAGATCCACAGCATCAGCTTCACCATAAAATAGGTCACCGTCGCGCTGAGTACCACCGCCAAAATACCGGCAATGATATTTACATAAGTCACGCAGGTGCAAATTTCCACCACGCCCAGCACCAACAGGGTCAGCACGCTGGACACCGCCGCAAAGCGGTAAGAAATTTTGCGTGCCACGCCCATCATAACACCCAGGCAGAATAGCGCGCCCATATAAGACAGCCCGGCAATGGGCAGGGAAAAGGCGGCGGCAAACCCCAAGATTAAAGCGGCGTACCAGTCCACATTCTTTTGGGGACCGTGCTTTTTCATTTGCAGCAGCGCCAGCAGAATAAGCCCGCCTGTGAGGGCAAAAAACACGCCCTCGTCCAGCAGCGTGCCGTTATAGCCCATACTGCGAAACAGGCCGTACACATTGCCGTACTTGCCTGCCGGCACCAACAGCAAAACCATCGGCAAAAAGCCCAGCACCGTGCCGAACATAAACCGGCGTGCACCGCCGGGGTTTACAAAGGGATTTTGCTTTGCAAACGCATCTTTGAAAAAGGCGATAAACTCGCCAAACAGCCGCACAAACAGCTTAATGAACACCAAGAAGATACCCAGTGCAATACCAATATGTACCAGCCCGGTCAGCTCGCTGCCATTGCCGCTGAACCGACCGGAAAAATCGTGAAAGATCGCCGAATGCCCACTTTCAGACACCGGGAGTACCCAGGTGACTGCCTGTGCGATGGCTTGAAATATCGCAGTTAAAAACCACATGATCCTGCCCTCCGAACAAAGAAGCGCCCTCCAGACTGTACCCGTTGTTCAGGTAGTCAAAAGGGTTACTGGAGCGGGGCGCCCGGCTGCCCTGCGCCGCCTGGTAGAACACATCCGCCTGGCTAATGACAGTCCACAGCATGGTGCTCCTCCTCAATGGTGCGGTTGAGAAACGCAAGTGCGTCACTAAGACCGCCCATTTGGTCAATGAGCCCGCAGTCCACAGCACCGGCACCGTCCAGCACCGTGCCTACATCCATCACCAGTTCCCCGGTCTTCATCATCAGGGCACGGAAATCGTCTGCGCTGATCTTGGCATTATGCGCAATAAAGCGCACGATCCGATCCTGCATTTTCTCAAAATAAGACAGGGTCTGGGGCACGCCCAGTACCAGGCCGTTCATACGCACCGGGTGCACCGTCATGGTGGCGCTGGGCACAATAAAACTGCGCCGACAGGACACCGCCAGGGGCACGCCGATGGAGTGGCCGCCACCCAGCACCAGAGAGGCGGTGGGCGTTTGCATGGTGGACAGCAGCTCTGCAATGGCCAGTCCTGCCTCCACATCGCCGCCCACGGTGTTGAGAATAATCAGCAGGCCTTCTACATCGTCGCTTTCCTCAATGGCCACCAGCTGCGGGATTACATGCTCGTACTTGGTGGTCTTATTTTGACTGGGCAAAATATAGTGGCCCTCGATCTGGCCGATCACCGTTAAGCAGTGAATAAAATGGCCGTCCTTCTGTACTGTGATGGAGCCGGTCTGCAAATTGGGTTGCAGATCTTCCGTCTGCGCTTCTTCGTTCTCTATTTCCTTTTCTGTATCCTCGTTTGTGTGCGGCATACCATTCCTCCCGGAATTAGTATGCCCGTTTCTCCACATTCAACGATAATTTTAGCATAAGGCGGGCAGAAATTCAACAATATAATGAAATCTAATTATTAAATCTTTATTCTAATTGACATTGCCGCCGATTTATTATAAAATGGGGTTTGACAATTCTTTGAACAACTCAGGAGGTTTTTTGAACAATGGGTCTTACACTTGCACAAAAATTGATCAAATCCCACCTGGTCGAGGGTGAGATGATCCCCGGACAGGAAATTGGGCTGAAAATTGACCAAACCCTTACGCAGGACGCAACCGGTACCATGGCGTACCTGGAATTCGAGGCTATGGGGGTCGATCGGGTCAAAACCGAGCGCTCCGTGGCGTACATCGACCACAACACCCTGCAAACCGGCTTTGAGAACGCCGACGACCACAGATACATTCAGACCGTGACGAAGAAGCATGGCATTTACTTTTCCCGCCCGGGCAACGGCATTTGCCACCAGGTGCACCTGGAGCGCTTTGGCATTCCGGGCAAGACCTTGATCGGCTCTGACAGCCACACCCCCACCGGCGGCGGTATCGGTATGCTGGCTATGGGCGCAGGTGGTATGGATGTGGCCGTAGCCATGGGCGGCGGCACCTACTATATCCCCATGCCCACCATGACCCGCATCAATCTGACCGGCTACTTAAAGCCCTGGGTCTCTGCCAAGGATGTGATCCTGGAGGTGCTGCGCCGTATGACTGTTAAAGGCGGCGTCGGCAAGATCATTGAGTACGGCGGCGAGGGCGTAAAGACCCTGTCCGTACCGGAGCGTGCCACCATCACCAACATGGGTGCGGAGCTGGGCGCTACCACCTCCATCTTTCCCTCCGACGAGATCACCCTGGCGTTTTTGAAAGCCCAGGACCGCGCAGACGACTGGACGGAGATTCTGCCGGATCCGGACGCGCAGTATGACGAAGTGATCGATATTGACCTGTGCGCACTGGAGCCCATGGCTGCCTGCCCGCACATGCCCGATAAAGTCAAGACCACCGAGGAGATCGGCAAGATCAAGGTGGATCAGGTAGCCATCGGCTCCTGCACCAACTCCTCTTTTGTGGATATGATGAAAGTTGCCAAGATCTTGAAAGGCAAAACCGTGTGTCCCACCGTTTCCCTTTGCATTGCCCCCGGCTCCAAGCAGGTGCTGAATATGCTGGCTATGAACGGCGCACTGGGCGATATGATCGGCGCGGGCGCCCGCATTCTGGAGTCTGCCTGCGGTCCATGTATCGGTATGGGTCAATCCCCCAACAGCGGCGGCATCTCCCTGCGTACCTTTAACCGGAACTTTGAGGGTCGCAGCGGCACAAAAGACGCCGGTATCTACCTGGTATCTCCGGAAGTGGCGGCAGCCTCTGCCCTCACCGGTTATCTGACCGATCCCCGGGATCTGGGCGAGGCTCCCACGGTGGAAATGCCGGAGCACTTTACCATTAACGATAATATGATTGAGCCCCCGGCCAGTCCGGAGGAAGCCGCCAGCATAGAGGTGCTGCGCGGGCCCAACATCAAGCCCTTCCCCAAAACCGAACCGCTGCCGGAGAGCATTACCGCTAAGGCTGTGCTGAAAGTGGGCGACAATATCACCACTGATCACATTATGCCCGCAGGCGCCAAGATCCTGCCCTACCGTTCCAACATTCCGCACCTGAGTCAGTTCTGCTTCGGCGTGTGCGATGAGAGCTTCCCGGAGCGCATTAAAGCCGAGGGCAAAGGCATCATCATCGGCGGCGCCAACTACGGCCAAGGCTCCTCTCGTGAGCACGCGGCACTGGTGCCCCTGTACCTGGGTGTTAAAGCGGTCATCACCAAGTCCTTCGCCCGTATCCATGTGGCGAACCTGGTCAACGCCGGTATTCTGCCTTTCACCTTTGCCAATGAGGCAGATTATGATCGCATTGACCAGATGGATCAGCTGGAACTGGCAGACATTCGCACCGCTATGGAGCACAACACCCCGGTGGTACTGAAGAACCTGACCAAGAATGAGGAATACCCCCTGGACGCCAGCCGCCTGTCTGCCCGTCAGCGCGCCATGCTGCTGTGCGGCGGTCTGCTGGACTACACCAGAGAGAGCAATAAATAAGCAATTTTACAGATTGGAGAACCGTTATGACTGATGAGAAACAAGCCATTGACGCGGCAGTAGAACAGTTCCGCTCCCTGATGGAGAGCCAGCTGGCTCGCGCCAAGAGAATTCGCGAGGATAAGGACTTTACCGACTTTGACGCGCTGGACACCATTGTGATCGGTATTTGCGGCGGCGACGGTATCGGCCCCGTCATTACCAAGGAGAGCGAGCGTGTGCTGTCTTTCCTACTGAAGGACGAAGTGGCCAGCGGCAAGATCCGGTTTAAGGAAATCGACGGCCTGACCATTGAGAACCGTGCAGCCTGCAACAAGGCCATTCCGGACGATGTGCTGGCCCAGCTGAAAGCCTGCAATGTAATTTTGAAAGGCCCCACCACCACGCCCCGCGCCGGGGATCCGTGGCCCAATGTGGAGTCTGCCAATGTGGCCATGCGTAAAGAGCTGGACCTGTTTGCCAATATGCGCCCGGTTAAGGTGCCGGAGCAGGGCATTGACTGGACCTTCTTCCGTGAGAATACCGAGGGCGGCTATGCCATTGGCTCTTACGGCGTGAACATCACTGACGACCTGGCCGTGGACTTTACTGTGGCCACGCGGGAAGGCTGCGAGCGTATTGCCCGCTTGGCCTACGACTACGCCCAAAAGAACCACAAGGGTAAGGTATCCATCATTACCAAAGCCAACATCATCAAAACCACCGACGGCAAGTTCTTAAAGACTGCCCAGATGATCGGCCAGGAGTACCCGGAGATCGTCACCGACGACTGGTATGTAGATATTACCACCGCCAAGCTGATCGACCCCATGCGCCGCAAGGACTTTAAGGTCTTTGTGCTGCCCAACCTGTACGGCGACATTATCACGGACGAGGCTGCCGAGTTCCAAGGCGGCGTCGGCACTGCCGGTTCTGCAAACATCGGTAAGAAGTATGCGATGTTTGAGGCCATTCACGGCTCCGCACCCCGCATGATCAAAGAGGGCCGCGGCCAGTACGCTGACCCCTGCTCCATGCTGCGTGCCACCGTTATGCTGCTGTCCCACATTGGGTACCAAAAGCAGGCGGACGCTCTGGAGGCTGCGCTGGACAAGTGCATGTTTGAAGAAAAGAAGCTGGTAATCACCGGCCGTGCGGACGGCTGCACCTGCAGTGAATTTGGCGACTATGTGATGGACACCATCACCCGGATGACCAAATAAAATCGTTCTTTTGAGAGGGATGAACCCTATGGAAAAAAGAGAAAATATATCCATGTCCATCATTAAGCGTCTGCCCCGGTACTACCGATTTTTGCAGAGCCTTAAGGACAATGGCATTGTGCGCATCAGCTCCAAGGAGCTGGCGGACCGTATGGGTCTGACTGCCTCCCAAATTCGCCACGACTTTAACAGCTTTGGGGGATTTGGCCAGCAGGGTTACGGCTACAATGTGCCGGAGCTGCAAAAGCGCATTGGCGAAATTCTGTGTGTGGATAAGGAATTGAAAACCATTTTGATCGGTGCCGGCAACCTGGGTAAGGCGGTATCCAACAAGATCTTTATCCGGCAGAGCGGCTTTAAACTCATTGGCATTTTTGACAAGAACGAAGCCATCTGCGGCAACATGATCAAAGGCATTCCTGTGCGCCACATCAATTATTTGGAGAACTTCTGCATTGATAACCAGCCGGTGTGCGCCGTAATCTGTATTCCCGGCAGCGATATGCAGGAGATCACGGATATGCTGGTGCGCCTGGGCGTGCGGGCCTTTTGGAACTTTAACAATTACGACATTGCCATGGCCCACCCGGAGGTGCTGGTGGAGAATGTGCACCTGAACGACAGTCTGATGACCCTGGGCTACCTGACCAACACCTCTATGGCAGAGGACGAAGCGAGGTAACACAGTGAAACAGATTAGCACAAAAGAGATCGTAGATCTGTTTGCCTACAACAAGGATTCTGCGGTTTTGGTAGAGAAACGCCCCCTGCCCGGCAACGCCCAATACAAGGTGAACTACTCGGTGGTGAACTTTGCCACAGGCGAGCAGGAAGTGATCACCAAAAGCGCCTACCTGCTGCGCAAATTTGGCTCTGCGTTCCAAAAAATCAGTACCGAGATTCCAAACTTTGTTCAGTGCGACGCGGCGGTGCTCTATGACCGGCGGGTGCTGGTAATCTACCCCAACGGCGAGGCCGGTATCTTTGACCGAGAGGGCACGCTGGAATGGAACGGTATGTTCCAGTACCACGACGCCCCGGTGAAGCACCTGGCGCTGGAGGAGAAGTATTTTTGGAGCGTTTGTCCCGGCGAGAATGCGGTGATTCGCTACGCCTGCCAAAATATGAAGGTAGACCTGCGCATCGGCGGCAAGGATGCCCAAACCTTTGTTAACCCCCGGCATATCTGCCAGTACAACGGCGACCTGTATGTGGCTTGCGGCGGCAACAAGATCCGCAAGATCGACGGTATGGACTATACCGTGTCTGACTACCGCACCTTTTCCCAGCAGATAAAAAGATACCACAAATTCGGTCAGTACGCCCTGGTGGTGCTGGAAAGCGGCACCTACCTGGTGGACGAAACCAAAGAATAACCCTTACATAAAAACAAGGCATACGCCCGCAGGTGTATGCCTTGTTTTATGCCATTTGGGGCACAAAAAAGCCGCAGGCAATGCCTGCGGCTATCTTATTTCATTACAGCTTTACCCTCTGTCCATACCGATCTCCTCGATCATTTCGTGGATCACATCGGCAGAGGCGGCAAATTTGGCTTTTTCTTCCTCATTCAAGTCCATTTGGAGCACCTCACGCACACCATTGCGATTCACCACCGCAGGCACGCCGATATAAATGCCCCGCTGACCGTACTCCCCTTTCAGGTACGCAGACACGGTAAAGATAGAATTCTCATCAAAAAGGATGGCACGGGTCAATCGTGCCAGCACCATACCGATACCGTAATAAGTGGCCTTCTTGGCCTTGATGATGGCATAAGCGGACTCCTTTACATCCACGGCAATCTGCTTCATATCCTCTTCCAGGGCAGGATGCGTGGCCTTAAAATCATCCAAAGGCTTTACGCTGATCAGCGCCTGGCTCCAAGGTACAAACTCCGAGTCCCCATGCTCGCCGATCACATAAGCGTGCACATTGCGAGGGTTCACATGGAAATAATCGCTCATCATATGTCGCAAGCGAGCGCTGTCCAACGAAGTGCCGGAGCCCACCACTCGATTGGCCGGAAAGCCGGACAGAGTATAGACCACCTGGGTCATAATATCCACCGGGTTAGAGGCCACCAGGAAAACGCCGTTAAAACCGCTGGCAATAATGGGCTGCACAATGGAGCTGAAAACCTTGTAGTTCTTTTGCAGCAGATCCCGGCGACTCTCACCGGGCAGCTGGGGCGCACCGGCACAGATCACAACCAGATCTGCGTCGCTGCAGTCGCTGTACTCCCCTGCCTTGATTTTCATGGAGCTGGGCGCAAAGGGCAGGCCGTGAGACAGATCCGCCGCCTCGCCCCAAGCACGCTCCTTGTTAATGTCGATCAGTACCAACTCATCACAAATATTCTGGTTCAGCAGCGCATAAGCAAAGCTCATACCTACCATACCAACGCCTACAATGGCCACTTTCTTCTTATCTGACAACATTTGAATGCCTCCCAAAGGACCACCTCTGCTCTATTATTTGAAGAACAAAGGTAATTTTTCCAGGAAAATAATGTCTTTCCGATCGGCAGCGTCGCCCTCAGCCAAGGGCGCGGCGCTGGCCACGATATTTGCACCGAACAGAGCCACCAGTTGCTGCAGAGCCTTTAAGCTGTCTCCGGTGGAGATCACATCGTCCAACAGTAACACGCGCTTGCCGTCCAGCAGATCGCCGTCCTCATGGCCCAGGTACAGGGTCTGCTCCTTTTGGGTGGTGATGGAATGAACGGTTACCTTCTCCGGTCGGTCCATATACACCTTAACGCCCTTGCGAGCCACAATGTATTTTTTGCCGCTTTGGCGGCTCATTTCGTAAGCCAGCGGAATACTCTTGGCCTCCGGCGTCACAATATAGTCAAATTCAGGTACCCTTTTCAGCAGCTCTTCAGCGCAAGCCTTGGTTAACTCCACATCACCAAAAAAGATAAAGGCCGCAATGTCCATACTGTCAGACACGGGGAAGCGCTTTAACTGCCGCTCCAGCCCGGCAATATGTAAGGTATAATATGCGTCGCTCATAAAATCTTCTCCCCCAGTTCCGTACCGCCAATCACATGAAAATGCAGGTGCATCACGCTCTGCCCTGCATCCGCCCCACAGTTGGAGATCACCCGGTAAGAGGTAATTCCCTGGGACGCTGCGATCTGCGGGATCGTTTCAAAAATGTGGGCAACCACGGCACTGTTGTCTGGCGTGATGGCGTTCACATTCTCAATATGTGCTTTAGGCACCACAAGAAAGTGCACCGGTGCCACCGGGTTCAGATCCTTAAAGGCCAGAATTTGATCATCCTCATACACCTTGGTGGAGGGAATATTGCCGCTGACGATCTCACAAAACACACACATTTGCATTGCTCCTTACTGGATCATATCCCGTACCAGCGCAGCAGCCTGAGCCATTGCATCCGGCAATTTGTCTACATTCTTACAACCGGCCATGGCGCTGTCCGGGCGACCGCCGCCGCCACCGCCGGCCAGCTTGGCAATCTCACGCACCACATCGCCGGCCTTTACGCCACGGGCAATGGCTTCCTTGCCGCAAACGGCAACGATATTGGCTTTTTCGCCGTTAACACCGGCCACCACAGCCACCACATTGTCGCCTTTGTTCTTTAATTCATCGCCCATAGAACGCAGTGCGTCCGGAGCCACATCCGTCAAAGTGGCGGTATAGAATGCCAGACCGTCCAGGTCAACAGGTGCGGCAAACAGGTCTGCGCTCTTTAAGTGCGCCAATTCCTCTTTCAGGCTCTTGATCTCCTTATCTTTGGCCTTATCGCTGTCTGCCAAGGCGGCCAGCTTCTCCGGCAGGTCGTGAACGGCGCTCCTCAGCATTGCCGCAGCGCCGGACAGCATACCGTCCGCCTGATAAATATGAGCCAGTACATTGCTGCCGGTGAGTGCCGTAATGCGGCGCACGCCGGAGGCCACAGAGGCCTCGCTGACAATATGGAACAGGCCAATCTGGCCGCTGTTGCTTACATGGGTACCACCGCAGAACTCGGTGGAGAAATCGCCGGCCTTGACCACCCGCACAATGTTGCCGTACTTCTCGCCAAAGAGCATCATCGCCCCCAGCTTCTTGGCCTCATCAATGGGCATCTCCATGCTCTCTACCGGGTGGGCGCCCATAATAAAGGCGTTAACCAGGTGCTCCACTTTCAGCAGCTCATCCCGAGTCATGGCATTAAAGTGGGTAAAGTCAAAGCGCACTTCTCGCTCGTCCACCAGCTGACCGGCCTGCTCCACATGGGTGCCCAATACCTGGCGCAGGGCAGCCTGTAATAGGTGCGCAGCCGTGTGGTTGCGCATAATGCTGCGGCGGCGCTCGGCATTGATATCCGCCTGTACCGGATCACCCACGCTGACAATGCCGCGGGTCACTTCGCCGCGATGCAGAAAGATCTTGTCCGCATTCTTGGCGGTATCCGCCACGATAAAGGCATTGTCCGCGCCGTTCTTGATCACGCCGCTGTCGCCTACCTGGCCGCCGGACTGGGCATAAAACGGAGTCTTATCCAGCACCAGCGTGCCGCTATCCCCGGCACCCAACATGTCTACCAACTCGCCGTCTGCATTCACAATAGCCAGCACCTTGGCATCGCAGGCAAAGTCTGTATAGCCCACAAAGTCCGTGGCCGATGCGTTAATTTTTACGCTATTGCCTTTCCAAGCGTCTGCACCGGCGTCCTTACGGGCGGCACGGGCGGTTGCTTTTTGGGCAGCCAGCAAGGCGTTGAACTTATCTTCATCCACGGTAATACCCTTTTCCTCCAAAATATCCTTGGTCAGGTCCAGGGGGAAGCCGAAGGTGTCGTTCAGCTTAAAGGCGTCCTCGCCGGAGAACACATTGCCATCCAACTTGCTGATATATTCGTCCAGCATAGCCAAACCGGCGTCAATGGTCTTGCCAAAGGACTCCTCCTCAGACAGAATGATCTTTTTGATCAGCTCTGCCTTGTCGGCCAGCTCCGGGTACGCCACATGGTTCTCATGGATCACCGTGTCGCACACTTTATACAGGAACGGCTCGTTCACGCCCAGCAATCTGCCGTGGCGGCAAGCCCGACGGATCAGACGGCGCAGCACATAGCCCCGGCCGTTGTTAGACGGAATTACGCCGTCGCCGATCATAAAGGTGGCGGAGCGCACATGGTCGGTAATTACGCGCAGGGACACGTCCTTTTGCGCGTCCTCATGATATTTGGCACCGGAGATCTCGCTGATCTTCTTCATAATGTTCTGCACGGTGTCCACTTCAAAAATATTGTCCACATCCTGGAGAATACAGGCCAGACGCTCCAAACCCATACCGGTATCAATATTCTTCTGCTTCAGCTCCGTGTAATTGCCGTTGCCGTCGTTATTGAACTGGCTAAACACATTGTTCCAAAACTCAACATACCGGTCGCACTCGCAGCCGGGGCCGCAATCCGGAGAGCCGCAGCCATACTTTTCGCCACGGTCAAAATAAATCTCCGAGCAGGGGCCGCAGGGGCCGGAGCCGTGCTCCCAAAAGTTGTCTTCCTTACCCAGACGCACAATGTGGCTGGGATCCACACCGTTTTGCTTTGTCCAAATGTCGAAAGCCTCGTCGTCGTCCTGATAAATGGTCACATACAGCTTGTCCTCCGGCATTTCCAGCACCTTGGTGCAGAACTCCCAGGCCCAAGCGGTGGCCTCTTTCTTAAAATAGTCGCCAAAGGAGAAGTTGCCCAGCATTTCAAAGAAGGTGCCGTGACGGTCCGTTTTACCCACCTGCTCAATATCCGGGGTGCGAATGCACTTTTGGCAAGTTGTCACCCGGGTTCTGGGGGGTGTGACCTCGCCGGTAAAGTACTTTTTCATGGGAGCCATACCGGAGTTGATCAGCAGCAGGCTGTTATCCCCCTGGGGCACCAGCGAAAAGCTGGGCAGCCGCAGGTGGCCTTTGCTCTCAAAGAAAGACAGGTACTTCTCTCTCAAGTCGTTTAATGATGTCCATTCCATATCTAAAATTCACCTTTGAATAGATTTGTTACAAAAGGGCAAAGGGCACCCACCGGGTGCCCTCTCACCTTGCTTAGAGTTTTTCAACCAGATTTTTCAGCTCAACGATCTCTTCCTTGGTAAAGGTCAGACCTTTGCTCATCTTGGTGTGGTCGGGTGACCAGTCTCTCACATCGATCTTCGGCTCGCGGCCGTTCCAAGAGATCATATTTACCTCTCGGGTCCAGCCCCGTGCTGTCTCAGAGATCACACCCAGGTGCTCCGTAATCTCATACTTAATTTCCGGCATATTCGCTCCTCCTTTGCTGATAATATTGTATGTAAAAACAGAATTTACAAGCGCTTATTTTTGCAGGCTTTCTACAACCTTTTGGGTCTCCTGCGCGATCACCAGCTCCTCGTCGGTAGCCAGGATAAACACACGCACCTTGGCACTGGGATCGGTCAATTCCGCCTCGGCGCCCTTCACGGTGGCTTGGTTCAGTTCCTCGTCGATCTGCACACCCATATAACCCAGGTAAGAGCAGATCCGAGAGCGCAGCCAGTGGCCGTTCTCGCCGATACCGCCGGTAAACACAATGCCGTCCACGCCGTTCATAGCGGCAATATAGGAGCCGATAAACTTGGCGATCTCATAGGCCTGCATCTCATGTGCCAGGCTGGCACGCTTGTTGCCGGCATTCTGCGCGGCACAAATGTCACGGTCATCGGAGGACACGCCGGAGATGGCGTTCACACCGGACTGCTTGTTGAGAATGGTGTCCATCTCATCCGGGGTCAGACCCAGCTTCTTCATCATAAAGGTGACCACAGAGGGGTCCACACCGCCGGAGCGGGTGCCCATCATAAAGCCGTCCAAGGGGGTAAAGCCCATGGAGGTGTCTACCACTTTGCCGTGATCCACAGCAGCCACGGAAGAACCGTTGCCCAAGTGGCAGGTGATCAGCTTCAGATCTTCAATGGGCTTGCCCATCTTGTCTGCGCAGCGGTGAGATACATAAAAGTGAGAAGTGCCGTGGAAGCCGTAGCGGCGCACGCCGTACTTCTCGTACCACTCATAGGGTACAGCATACATATAAGCCTTCGGCGGCATGGTGCTGTGGAATGCGGTATCAAACACCACCACCTGGGGCACATCCGGACCCACAACGGCCTTGCAGGCCTCATAGCCCTGGATATGGCCGGGGTTGTGCAGCGGCGCCAGCGGAGACAGCTTGCGCAGGTTCTCCACTACCGTGTCGTCCACCAGCACGCTGTGGGTGTAAATATCGCCGCCCTGCACGATGCGGTGGCCTACGGCGTCAATCTCTTTCATAGAGTCGATCACCTTGTGCTCGCTCTCGCACAGAATGTGCTTCACTTCGTTAAAAGCGTCCGTATGGGTAGGCAGCTCCTTGTCGTACTCAAACTTCTGTCCATTCACCTTGACAGACACATTCTTCTCGCCGCCGTTGATGGTCATACCGATCCGCTCAATGACGCCTTTACACAGCACGGACAGATCGCTCATATCCATCAGCTGATATTTTAAGGAAGAACTACCGCAGTTAATAACCAGAATTTTCAAAATTTATCCCTCCAAATCTTGCAATAGAATTCTACAGCCATTATAATAATATATATATTATAATATTGTCAAGGGAAAACGGGATTTTTTTATGATCAGCGGTATAATTTGTGAATTTAACCCCTTTCACGCCGGGCATAAACACTTGATTGACCAAGTGAAGTGCCACCCCGGCGATGCTGTGGTGTGCGTCATGAGCGGCAACTTTGTGCAGCGGGGCACCTTTGCGGTGTATGACAAGCGCACCCGCACGGAAACAGCGCTAAAGGGTGGCGCCGATCTGGTGCTGGAACTGCCCACCGCCTACGCCACCCGCTCTGCCGAGGGCTTTGCCCGGGCAGGGGTGCAGCTGCTGGAGGCCACCGGTGTGGTGGAGCGACTGGCCTTTGGCACCGAATGCGCCGATTTGCAAGCGTTGACGGCACTGGCCGGAGAAATCAAGGCCCACCAAGGGGAGATCGCACAAGTGATGAAAACCGGGTGCTCCTACCCGGCAGCGCGGCGCAAAGTCATCGACAGCCCGCTGCTGGACACGCCCAATAACATTTTGGCGCTGGAATATATGGAATGCACCCAACTACCCTGCACCTGTGTGCAGCGGCTGGGGCTGGGTCACGACACAGCGGACCCGCTGTACAGCGCCTCAGCGATTCGCGCTACTCTCCCGGCAGAGGCAATTTACAGTATAGAGCACTGCCAGCGGGCGGTGCTGGCGGTACTGCGCCGTATGGAAGCAGCGGACTGGGCCGCCATTGACGATGTGACCGACGGACTGGAGAACCGACTGACGCGGGCTGCTCAAAGCGCCACCAGCCTGGAGGAACTGTACACGATCATAAAAACCAAGCGGTACACCCACGCTCGCATTCGCCGCATTGTGCTGCGTGCCTACCTGGGCATTGGCAAAGGAGACTACCCGGCTACGCCGCCGTACCTACGGGTGCTGGGCTTTAACGCTGCCGGCAAGGCGCTGCTGGCGAAAATGCAGCACCGCGCCACGCTTCCCACCGTAACCCGTATGGCAGATGTAAAAGCCCTTTCCCCGGAGGGGCAGGCGCTGTTCCGGCTGGAGAGCCGGTGCACGGACCTGTACGCCCTAGGCGCAAAAAAGCCCCTGCCCGGCGGCGCCGAGCAAAGGCTTCAAATCGTATCCACATAAGTTAAGAATTCGTCCCGCTGCATACGGCTGTTGAGATACGCCAATAAAGCGGAAGTAGAGAGGAACTCCGGCAAGTCCAGTGCTGCCAGGAGTTTCTTCTTTTTTTGCTTGCTGCCGGGGGTGCCCGCCAGTCCGGCGGCGTATAGATCATAGCTGGTGATGGGATCCTTGGGCAGCTGGGTGGTATAGCGCACTTGCAGCCGATCAAACAGCGCCGTCAGCACGCTGTCGTCGATCCCCTCCACACCCAGCTTGCCCTCCTTTGAGGGCTTTTGCTTGCGGTGCTCTTTGCCGTACACATCCGGGATATACAGGTGCTTCACCTGCTGCGGAGGCAATCCCTTGGCAATGTAATTGCGAATTTGAAACCCGCTGTGATCCGAGTCGGTGAGAATGATGATTCCCCGCTCCATTGCCAGGCGGCGAATAAACTGCAACCGCTTTTTATCCTTATATATAGCGAACCCGCCGGTTTCTACGATCATGGCGTCCAGGAAGTTAGACAGCTTGATCTTGTCATACTTGCCCTCCACGATCACTGCTTCCTCAATATGAATCATTGGCCGCTGACGGCGATCACGGACAATTTGACGATCGCCTCCTCCAGTAAGATTTTTGCGTCCACCGCGGTGCTCTTCAGCGCTCGGTCCAGATCGTCCAGCACCTGCATAGAGCGTCGCAGCGCGCCTACGGACAGCTTGGCTGAGTCCCGCATGGCGTTGTTCAGCACAAAGTCCCGCCCTTTGTAGTTATAATACCGGGCTATATCGTCCGCTCTGCGGCCGTCGATCTTGGCGCACTTCACTCGGTACATATCCACATAATGATTGATAAGCACTGCCGCAATCGGTATAGGTTCCTCGCCCAGTTCAAACAGGGTATGCAGCACCTTACAGGCGCCGCCGGTGTCACCTTTCAAAATGAATTTGGACAGGTCGTATACACGCGCTTGCAGGCACTTGGTAGCCATATCGTCAATGACCGCCGCCGTGATCTCGCCGTCCTTGCAAAAGGCAGACAGCTTGTCCAGTTCGTGCAGCAGGGTCTGCATATCCGTACCCACCACAGAAATTAAATATCGCGCCTGGTCCGTTTGCAGCGCAGCGCCCCGCTTTTTGGCGCCGCTGACCAGCATTTTTACCAGGTCGCTCTGGGTGCGTGTGTTCAGCTCCACCGCGTCCCCGGCCTTAGCAAAAGCTTTAATAATGCTGTTCCAGCGCTTTTCCTTTTTTGTGTCCACCGGCAAAGACTGGTAGGTAAATACCAGAACCGTGGTGTCCGGCACATCCTTGAGATATGCCTTAATATCCTCCACGTCCGCCTTTTTGTCAAAGGGAAAGTCATAGACCAGCACCAGATTACTGCCGCCCATCATAGGGAAAGTATCTGCGTCGTGGAGCACATCAGACAGCTGCGTGCCGTCCTTTTCATAAATATGTATATTAAAATCCGCAAAGGCCGGCTCCACCGCCTTTTTCTTAATTTGGCCAATATAGTGTTCCTTTAAGTACCCCTCGTCGCCATAGATAAAATAGGCGTGGGACAGCGTGCCGCTTTTCAACTGGGCGCGCAGCTCCTTTTCGCCGATCACAGCCATGGATCGTTCCTCCTTATCCGCAAAGCGCTGTCCTGCCGCAGCGTAACTGTCAGCAGTTCGTCCTCCGCCAGTGCCCCGGCGCATACCAGTGTACCAACAGCGGTGCTTTGCTTACCAAACGCTACCGTTAAGTCGCCGCCGTTCAGGTCGGTGCCGTTGCCCAGCACGAGCCGCTTGCCCTTGCAGGTAATGGAGACGGTGTAGCGTTTTTTATTATATCTGTATTGCACCTGCACCCCTTGCCAAGGCGTGGTATCCATTGCCGTGGCGGTGAGCAAATGCTCGCACTCCGGCTGCACAGCCAAAGCGGTATTACCGCCGGGCAGCAATACATTCACCGGGTGCACCGCAGTGGTCAATGCGCGGGTATAATACCCCACCCGATCATCGGGCAGGTACACGGCCACCAGCTGCAGCCGCCGATTTTGCAGAATGCGCGTGTAGGCGTAGTAGGCGCTTTGATCCGGCGTGCCTACCAGCAAAGCATAATGCGTGTCATACAGCAGCGCCGAACTGCTGCCGATACAAAGATAAGCGTTGCCCTGCTCCACTGCCAACCCGGCAAAGGAAGTCAACAAATAAAAAGCGCAGGCCACTGCCGCCGTAACACCCAACCGCTGCCGTTGCAACAGAAAGTGCACGCCGAAAAGCAACAGCACACCGGCAATGGCAACACAGGTCAACAGCCCGGTCAAATCTATAATCGGTGCGCCCAGTGCGCTAAACTTTTCCACCAGCCACAGCATACCGCCGGTGGTGCCGGACACCACCACCGCACAGGCATACACCAGATACGGCAGCGGCGTAAAGAGCAACATAAGCAGTGCAGCAATCATGGCCACTTGTGCCAGCGGAATCAGCACCAAATTACTAAGCAGAGATAACAACGCCGTCTGCCCAAAGGACAGCCACATAAACGGCAGCGTATAAAGCAGCACGCTCACGGTGGCACTAAAGCTCTGGCGCAAAAATTTGGGAATATGCAGCCGAGCAAGGCTCTTGTTCAGCACCGGGGATAAAGTCAGCAGCGACAGAACGGAAGTCACCGACAGCTGCAAGCTCACATCCGTTACCGCAAAGGGATCGGTACACAGCAGGAATACCGCCAGACCAAGTGAATTCAGGCCGTCCGCCTTGCGGCCAAACAGCCGTGCCGCCAGCAAAACAGCCATCATCAAAGAAGCACGCACCACGGAGGCGGAAAATCCGGCTACGCCATCATACACCAAAAGCACCGCACCTGTCAAAGCCGTAGTCAGCCAAGCAGGCAACCGCAGCTTGCGCAGCAGCCAGTAAAGAGAGCCCACGATCACAGATAAATGCAGTCCGGACACCGCCATCAAATGGGTAGCACCGCAGGTGCGAAAGTGACTGACCGCACCCACGGACAAATTTGTCTTGCTACCGGTGATCAGCGCCGTTGCCAACGCACCACGATCCCCGGGCAGCACGGCAGCAAAGCGGCTGCTGATGGCGTGGCGCATTTGGATAAGCGCCACTGCGCTGCCGGGTGCAGACTGGTTGGTCTTACGCACCCGGGCAGCCTTGCCGCTAAGGAATTCGCCGTCGCTGAACTTGCCCCAGGCGGCGTAACCGTTCTCACCGGTAGAGGCAAAAGTCACCTTGCCGGTATAGATACCGTCCGGCACATCGCCAAGATCCGCATGGGCAGAAACCGTGCAGCGTATATTCTGGGGCACACCAGGCAAATCAATAGCCGTGGTCTTGACCGTATAATCGTTTTTCTCCGCACCCCGGCGCACATCGGTCACATAGAACTGCACCTGCGCCGTTTGGCCGACTAACTTTTGCTGTGGCAGATAGGCAGCGTGAACACCTACAATAAAGGTCACACAAGCCGCCACCGCTCCAACCAGGCACAGCCACACGCTCACCCCTTGGCGCAATCGCGGTACAGAAAGCACCAAGCAGAGCGCTGCCAACACCACGCCCAACGCAATGTACGCAAAGGTGACGGAAAAGAAGTTTAAGATCAGCAGCATGACCGCCGCCGAAAATCCCAAATGGGCAAATACGCGTTTCATTTCTTTTGATGCATCGGCTCCAAGATAAAGGCATAGCTGCACTTCTCCCCTGCCGTTACCCGGTATGGGGCACGCACTGCGCCTTGGCCTGGCAAATCGCCGCCAACGCCGCACTGGGCGCCGTCAATATTCAATGTGGTCAAGGACGGATCATAGGGAATCTCGTGGATATGCGCAGCCTTGTCCAGCCCCGTAGTGGTGTAGTGATAAGCGCTAAAGGCAAAGGGTGTTTCATAGTACGCCTGCACCCGGAAGCCCTCGCCGTGACTGTCACACAAATACAGGTCGTAAGTATCCGTGCGGTTGCTGCTCTCCTGGGGACGCATATAGCGGTGCTCCAGCGCAGTCACCGTAGATTGATAACGCCCCAGCGCAGCCCCGGTTTTTCGGTCCCGATAGCTGGGGTGCGGCCCTCTGCCGTACCAGTTTACATACTCGTAGCTGCCCGGCAAGGTCATCTGGAAGCCGAAGCGCAGCATATCCTGCTTGGGCACGGCACTGTGGTACACATACAGCCGCCCATTGGGATATATTTTATATGTGATCAAGTCCTCTCGCAAGCGTGGCGTGGACATGGCAATGTGCACCTCCACCGTATTGTCTGCCCCGGCCTGCACCACGGTACGCAGCGCGTGGGTGCGGCGCTGAGCACGGCGCCAGCCGTACAGAGGGTGGAACTTGATCAGCGGCGGCACAAAGTTGAGAAAATCAATATCATTATCTGTCAGCGCCCGGAAATAAGCAGGCTCCAAGGGCGCTACCAACCGCTGGCTGCCGTCGATCACCAAGCTGACCACGCGCCCGTTTTGAATGGTCAGGTCAAAGTCGGCGCCCTGCACCTCTACCCGGTTGCCCCGGTGGTCGTAGTGCAAATCGCCGCCATCTTTCTCCGCCACAGGCTGAGGCATAGGCCGCAGCACAAATTGGTCCCAAGCAAAGGTAAAGCCCGCTGCCAGTCCCGGCAATTCCCGGGTAGTGGCAAAGGACACCGTCAGCACCGCCATACCGTCCCCGGTGACCTGATCCATCGTGTAAGGCAAAGACACCGTCACTTCCGACAAAGGCGGGCAATCGATCGGCTCCAGCTTGCCGTGCATCAGCAGCCGGCCGCCCACTTCGATCTGCCAGTGGCACTCCAGCGCATTGATATTGGTAAAGAGCATTTTGTTCTTTACGGTAAAGGAGCCGCTGTCCGGGTTCAAAGCCAGGGTCTGCACCGGGGCATATACCTTTTGCACCTCGTAATACTGAGGATGCACCGTGCGGTCCGCACCGATAATCCCGTTGGCGCAAAAATAGGTATTGGACCCGGTAATGGCCGTGGTGTTTGGCAGCGAATACCAATGCCGCGGCTCTTCCCTTTCAAAATCCGTGCCGTAAAGCCACAAGTCCGTGCCGTCCTGGGCCTTGCGGTGCAACGCCTGGTCCACAAAGTCCCAGATAAAGCCGCCGCACATATTGTCATACTTTTCAAAATCCGCCATATAGTCGGCAAAGTTGCCCAGGGAATTCTCCATAGAATGGGCATACTCGCACAGCAGCACCGGCTTGCCTTCATACATCTCAGCAGTAATGGGCTTGCTGTCCGCTGCCAGCTGATTGGCGATATTGTCGTAGAGGGAAATGGTAATGGGCTCTTTCTTGCCCAACTTTTCCATCACATCGGCGGTGGGATACATACGAGAGATCACATCGCTTTTGGTCAGGTCAAAATCCCCCTCGTAGTGGAATTGGCGCGTGTCGTCCAGTGCCAGTGCCGCCTGCTTCATTGCAGCAAAGGCGGTACCGTCTCCGGCTTCATTGCCCAGACTCCACATAAACACGCTTGGATGATTCCGATCCCGCAGTACCATACGCTCCATACGATCCACGCAGGCCGCCGTCCACACCGGGCTGTCCCCAGGCACACCTTTGCGGCGCACGCCATGGCTCTCCACCTCGCACTCGTCCATTACGTAAAAGCCGTAGCGATTGCAGTAGTCATAAAACCGGGGGTCATCCGGGTAATGGGAGGTGCGCACCGCGTTAATGTTGGCCTGTTTCATCAGGTCCATATCCTGCCGATACCGTTCCTCCGGCACAGCCCAGCCATTGTCCGGGTCAAAATCGTGGCGATTCACCCCGCGCACAAACAGGGGCATGCCGTTAAAATAGATTTTTTCGCCCCGAATTTCCACTTTCTTAAAGCCCACGGTGTAGCGCTTAGCGCATAGCACGCGTTTTCCACACAGCAACTCCATCACCAGCGTATAGGTGTTTGGCTGCTCTGCGGACCACAACAGCGGTGCCTTAGCCGCAGCTTCCAACTGCAAGGTCTGATGGGGCTGGTCCCCCTTGCAGGCAGCACTGCCCAGGTCATAGACCTTTTGGCCGTCCCGATACAAAGCGGCACGCAAGGTCAAGTCTTCTTTTGTGGGGGCGTACAGGTGCAAATAACCGTCCAGGCGCACCGTCCAGTCTCGAAAATCCGCGTCCGGCTCCGTACGGAAATAAAAATCCCGCAGGCAAGCCTTTGGCTCAGCGAACAAATACACCTCTCGGTAAATGCCGCACAGCCACCACATATCTTGATCTTCCAGATAGCTACCGTCACTGTATCGGTACACCTTGGCGCACACCAGATTTTCGCCATTCAAAAGATATCGGGTCACATCGAATTCGTGGGGTGTCATAGAGCCTTGGGAATAGCCTACGAATTGGCCGTTCACATACACCTCCAGTGCCGCCTTGGCTGCACCAAAGTGCAAGAACACCTGGCGCCCCTTCCACTCCGGATCAATGGTAAAGGTGCGGCGATAGTAGCCCACCTCCTGCATAGCAGGGTCAATTTTTGGAATCTTGCCCTTGCTGCGGCTGAGCGCTCTGGGAAATGTGCTGGCATAATAGTAAGGCACGGAATAGCCCTGGGTCTGCCACACAGAGGGCACGGGAATTTCCCGCCAGGTGCCGTCATCATAATCCGGTGTCTCAAAGCCCTCCAGTTCGTTTTTAACGCCTCGGCACCAGCTGAACTTCCAAAGCCCGTTCAGGCTCCGTTTGTATGGGCTGTTCTCCCCTGCCAGCGCCTGCGCCGCCGTATCATACGGCATGGCAATGGCGTGGCCGTCTTCTTTATTCACTGCGATCACACTGGGATCGGCATATCTTGGTTTTTGCATAGGTCTGCCCCCGATTCATACTATATAGATAATAATAAAGGAACGCCCGCCGCTTGTCAACATGGCAAAATGCAGAAAACCGCCGGAGTGGGTGGACAAGCGGGCAGAATGTTGGTATAATAAAAAGCAGAAATATAAAGGAGTCTGTTATGATCGAGCGTGTAACAAAAGAGAATTTAGACCAATATGAAGCGTTTATCAAAAAGCACCCCAAGGGCCTGTTCCAGCACTCCTCCAAGTGGGCTAAGGTCAAGTCCGCCTGGAAGTGGGAAGCCGTGATGTTGAGGGACGAGGACGGCAACATTAAGGGCAGCGCCGATGTGCTGATTCGTACCGTGCCGGTGATTAAAGCCTCCCTGCTTTACTGCTGCCGCGGCTTTGTGGCGGACGAAGATGATTTTGCCACCTTTGACGCGCTCTTTGCCGCACTTTTGGATATTGCAAAGGAATACCACGGCTACTGTATTAAAATCGACCCGGAGATCACCGTGGAGAACAAGGCCTACAAGCAGCATTTACTGAACAAGGGCTTTGTAGAACTGAACCCGGGGTGTATGGATTTTGAGAATGTGCAGCCCCGGTTTGTTTACTGCTTTGACTACAACGGCCTCAACGAGCAGGAGCTGATGCTCACCTTTAAGCCGGATTACAGAAACCGAATCCGCAAAGCGCCAAAGAAAGGCGTGGAAGTCAAAGTGATGGGCACCGAGGCGCTGGACGACTTTGTACGCATTATGCGGGAGACCGGGGAGCGGGACAACTTCTCCACCCGACCGAAAAGCTATTTTGAGCAAATTATGAACTGCATGGGCGAGGACTGCCGCCTGTATATGGCCTACTATGAGGGCAAAGCCATTGCCGGCACCTTGGCGATTAAGTGGGGGCAGAATGTGATGAAATACCAGTACGGCGCCTCCTCCAACGCCCACCGCAATGTGTACCCCAACTATGCCCTGCAATGGGCCATGATGCAGTGGGGTATGGAGTGCGGCTGTAAGGTCTATGACTTTGGCGGCATCAGCGGCGACTGCCAAAACCCGGACAACCCCCACTATGGTCTGTGGCGGTTTAAGCATGGCTTTGGCGGGTATATGAAAGAATTTATCGGCGAATTTGACTATGTGATCAACAAGCCGGTGTACCACCTGTATAACTTGGCAACAAAAGTATTGGAAAAAGTAAGAAAATGAGCAGATATGTAATTGATAAAACCGCATTGATCGAGAATGTGCATTACCTGCAAAAGAAAGCGGGCGTGCCTATTATCGGCGTCGTTAAGGGCAACGGCTACGGCTTTGGCCTAACAGAACTGGCGCTGATCCTGGAGCACTGCGGCATCACCACTTTGGCAGTAACGGAAGTGACGGACATTGCCCCCCTGCGGGCGGTGCTGCAACCGAACACGGATATTTTAGTGATGCGCTCCACCTGCGTGGACAGCGAGGCGCGCCATATTGCGGACACCGGCTGTATTGCCACCATCGGCAGCACCCGGGCAGCACAGGCGATGCAAGCGGCTGCTGCCGATTTGGGTGTCAAGGTTCCGTGTCATTTGAAGATCGACACCGGCATGGGTCGCTACGGCTTTTTGCCTGCGCAGGTAGCAGAGGCCATTGCCTGCTACGACCTACCTAATTTGGAATTCACCGGCGCATACACCCATTTTAGCAGCGCCTTTCACGACAAGGCCAAAACCATTGCCCAGTTGGAAGTGTTCAAGGACACGTTGGCGCAGATTGAAAAGGCCGGCAAGACCGTAGGTATCCGCCATGCAGCCAACTCCCCCGCATTGCTGAATGTGGAGCATGTGGCGCTGGACGCGGTACGCATCGGCTCCGCTTTTACCGGCAGAGTAATTACCCATAGTGAGACGCCTCTGCACCGCTTAGGCCGACTGGAGGCGGAAGTGGTGGACATAAAGGAAGTGCCCGCCGGTTATGCGGTGGGCTACAACGGCACCTTTGTTACCAAGCGCCCCACCACCATTGCCATTGTACCAATGGGGCATTATGACGGCTTCGGCCTGACCAAGGAAAAAGAGGATCACAACTTTCACAGTGTGCTCTCTGCCCTCAAGCAATTTCTCAAGAAAGCCCATTTGACCGTCACCATTAACGGCAAAGCCTACCCGGTGATCGGCGAGGTAGGGCTGTCCCACACGGCGGTGGATGTGACCGGCAGCAGCGTACAGCCCGGCGATATTGCCACCTGCGATCTGTCACCCTTGCTGGTGAATCCTCGCGTACCCCGCGTTTATACGGAATAATTCAAAAAGCGACTTGTATCTTACAAATACAAGTCGCTTTTTACTTCTTAAACACGCTGCGCAGGCGCTTCTCGATCTTACGGGCATACAACAGTTCCGCCGCACCCAGCAGCCGCTCGTAAAGAAAGAACAGCAAATTCATCGCCAGCCAAAAGCCCACCAAAAACCACTTGTTACTGCTCACCGCGTCCATTGGAATGGCAAACACATACACCAGCAGCAGATTCACTGCCGCCAGTGCCGCATTAAACAGCAGGCACTCGGCAGCCAGCGCCACCGACCGAGGCCGCAGCCGCCCGATCCACTGGCGCACGATGGTATAATAGCCGAAAAAGAGCACATACATCAACATACACTCCTTGTCCGGCACCAAAAAGAAGCTGAGCAGCCCCGTAGACACATAGGTGATCCATGCTGTGCCGTAGCCGAAGGTGCGCACCAGCACCACCATCAATACCCCGGTGAGCATGGGGCATACATAGGCCAGCACCGGCACCACACCGCCGAAAAACAGCAGCAGCACGCTCAGCGCCGTACAAATACCGCTCATGGCGACCTTAGCCGCAGGGCGCATACACCCCACCTCCCTTTCCGTTTGTATTCATTATAATCCATTTGGCTAAATCTGTAAAGATTATGAATAAGTGGTAAACATTTGGCGACTTGCAGCCGTAACCCTTGCCTTTTGTGTATAAAAAGACTATAATGTAGGAGATATTACGGTGCAGAGCACCAAAAGGAGCGTGTTCCCTTTGAAAAAGAGTATTGCATTGATCATGGCGCTGAGCGTACTGGTCTGCGGCGTCTTTGCTGCCTGCTCTTCCAAAAAGACAGACGGACAGAACACTGCCGCCGACACCACCCAAGCCGGTTTGGCCAATGCAGACACCGAGTTTGGCACAGAGATCAATAAAGACGGCAAAGAAGTAGATGTGGTCTACGAAAAAGACAAAAAAGGCAAAAACCACGCCTACGAAATCGACAAAAACGGCGAAAAGGTAACCAAAAGCAACGGCGACTATGTAGAAGTGCCGATTGAAGACGATAACAATAATAACGGTAACGACAACAATGATAAGGAAAACGGAAACGGCGGCAATAACAACGGCGGCAACGGCAACGAAAATTTGAAGCCAAATCCCGTAACACCGCAGGAGCCGGACAATAAAGGCGAGACTACCGGTAAAGAACTGACCACCATTGAGGCGTCCAAGGATAAGGTGCCCTCCACCAATGCCAGCGGCAAAAAGGTGATTTTTTCCCAACAGGATCTGGAGCGCATCGCAGCGATGCTGGAGGTGCCCGGTCTGTACAAGTTCAGTTATGAGAACAAGGACGGCGTCAGCGCCGAAATGGCTACCCATGTTGCCATTTGGATGGCTGCCCGTGAAGATATTAAGGGCACCAGCTTTCCCTCCGGCACCATTGTGCTGGACTTGTTCAAATACTACGGCCAGACGGTGGTCAACTTTAAGAGCAACTGCAACGCAGCGGCAAAAAAAGAGAACATCTACGACATTATCAGTTACAGCAACAAGGACAGCGTGTTCACCATCACCAAGGGCGAGGCGAAGCAGCAGTCCGTAAAGATCAACCGGGTAGAGTCCCTGGGCAACAACAACTACTACAAGGTCACCGGCTCCGTCAGCGGCGCAAAGAGCTGCAAAAAGGTGGTCGCCGTGGTGCAAAAGAATCGCCTGGATACGGAACTGGGCTTCTCTATTAAGGCACTGAAGTGGTCTTAAATTCACAAACAAATACAAATTAAGAAAGCGCACAGGCGATTGCCTGTGCGCTTTTTTCTGTCTTAAACTCAGTAGAGCTTCTTCCCTGCCTCAATGTCCATAATCTGGTCAATACGGGTCTGGTGGCGGCCACCCTCAAAGGGTGTGGTCAGGAACACCTGCACCAGCTCCAGTGCCAGCCCGGCGCCGACTACACGATCGCCCATGCACAGCACATTGGCATCATTATGGGCGCGGGTGTACTTGGCGCTGAAATAATCGGAGCAACAGGCAGCCCGAATGCCCTTGACCTTATTGGCAGCCATAGAGATGCCAATACCGGTACCGCAGCACAGAATGGCTTTTTCGCAAGTACCGTCTACCACCAAATCACAGGCCTTTTGGGCGCTGATGGCGTAATCGAAGCGTTCCGGGGAATAGCAGCCCACATCTTCTACTTCATAGCCCTGCTCCAGCAGCACTTTTTTGATCTCCTCTTTCAGCGGAAAGCCCGCATGATCGGAACCCATTGCAATCTTCATTATGATTCTCCTTTTTTTAATTTTAATTGCCGTTCCGCCTGGCTAAGCCGCAGATATACAGGCATCAGCGCAGCGGCGGGCATGGTTTTCTGTTTTTGGGCGGCCAGGGCCACGCCGTGCCCGGTCACATACTGCCGCTGTGGAGGGGCTACCTCCCCAGCTGGGAACAAGGGTGCAAACAACTGGGCGCCGTCACCGGCCACGATCACTCGGTCATAGGCGACCAATTCTTCAGCCAGTGCAGCGCCGTCCACAGCCCGGTCCGGGCAAAGGCGCTCCACCTCGCCGTTCTCCACACGAAAAAGGGCGTTATAGAACTGCCCGCGGCGGGCGTCCATCACCACGCAGATCACTGCGTTCTCCTCCGGGAACTGGTACGCCACCGCTTCCAAAGCAGACACGGCGATACAAGGAATATCCCTGTCAAAGGCAAGGCCTTTAACGGTAGCCACGCCGATCCGCACCCCGGTAAAGGAACCGGGACCGGCAGTAACGGCAATGGCGTCCAGGTCTGCCACCGAGGTGTCCCCCAGTACCCGGCGAATCATAGGCAGCAGGGTTTCACTGTGGGTCAGGCCGTTATGGAGAAAGTCGCTGCGCACGACCGCGCCGTCACCACTACATAAAGCCGCGGCTGCGGTAACAGATGATGCATCTACCGCAAGGATCATGCTTTCTCCTCCTCTTTTTTATAAATCTCAATGGTGCGATCCTGCTCCCCTGTTTTGGAGATTTCCACCATCAGGGTGTCCGGCGGCAGCGCACCGTACACATTCTCGCTCCATTCGATGGCCAGGTAAGCGCCGGTGTCCAAATAATCAAAAAATCCGGTGGAATACAGATCGTCCCAACTGTCTACCCGGTACATATCAAAGTGGTGCAGGGTCACATCTCCCTGCCGATACGTATTGCAAATGGCAAAGGTAGGTGAAGTCACATCCACCGTCAACCCCAGCCCTTTTGCCAGTCCGGCGGTAAAGGCGGTTTTGCCCGCCCCCAGGTCGCCCAAGTAGGCAATCACCGTGCCGGTTGGCAAGGCCTTTGCCAGATCGGCAGCAATACGCACCGTATCCGCATAACTATGAGAATGAAATACTTGCATCAGAACAGCCCCACGGTGTTGCCCTGATCGTCCACATCAATGCGGTAGGCCGCCGGTGATTTGGACAGGCCGGGCATGGTCATCACATTGCCGGTCTGGCACACCAGGAACCCGGCGCCGGCAGACAGACTGGCGCTGCTGACAGTAATACGAAAGCCGCTGGGGCGCCCCAGCTTTGTGGGGTCGTCAGACAAACTGTACTGGGTCTTTGCCATACACACCGGGAGTTTGTCTGCCCCCAGTGCAATAAAGCCGTCAATGGCCTTTTTTGCCGCCTTCGTGTAGTCCACACCGTCGGCACCGTAGACCTCTTTGGCGATTTTCTCAATCTTCTCATACACCGGCAGATCCAGGTCGTACAGGGTATGGAAGTGATTTTCCTTTTCACAGGCGGCAGCCACTTTCTCAGCCAGCTCCAGACTACCGGCTCCGCCCTCTGCAAAGCACTTGGTCACGGCAAAATCCGCGCCTGCCGCCTTGCAAATTTGCTCTACATAATCGATCTCCGCCTGGGTGTCCGCATAGAAGTGGTTGATGGCCACTACCACCGGCACACCGAATTTTTTCAAGTTCTCAATATGCGCCAGCAAATTAACAGAACCGGCGCGCAACGCATCTAAATTCTCCTCTTTCAGCTGATCCTTGGGCACGCCGCCGTTATATTTCATAGACCGCACGGTAGACACCAGCACCACGCAGGCGGGTGTCAGCCCTGCGTAGCGGCACTTAATGTCAAAAAACTTCTCTGCCCCCAGGTCAGAGCCAAAGCCCGCCTCGGTAATGGCGTAATCGCCCAGCTTCAACGCGGTTTTTGTGGCCCGTACAGAGTTGCAGCCGTGGGCAATATTAGCAAAGGGACCGCCGTGCATAATGGCCGGCGTATTCTCCAAGGTCTGCACCAAATTTGGCTTAATCGCATCCTTCAGCAGCACGGTCATGGCGCCGTTTGCCTGAATATCCCGGGCATACACCGGTGCGCCGTCGTAGGTATAGGCTACCAAAATATCACCCAGCCGCTTTTTCAAATCTTGCAGATCTTCCGCAAGACACAGGATTGCCATTACCTCGCTGGCAACGGTTATGCAAAAGTGATCCTCCCGGGGCACGCCATTCAGGGTGCCGCCCAAAGAGCAGATAATATTGCGCAGGGCGCGATCGTTCATATCCATGCACCGCTTCACCTGCACACGGCGAGGATCAATCCCCAGCACATTCCCCTGCTGAATATGATTATCCAGCAGTGCACACATCAGATTATTGGCACTGGTAATGGCATGCAGATCACCAGTAAAGTGCAGGTTAATGTCCTCCATAGGCACCACCTGGCTGTAACCGCCGCCGGCAGCGCCGCCCTTAATGCCGAACACCGGACCCAGGGACGGCTCCCGCAGAGCGATCACCGCATTTTTTCCCAGTTTGCACATAGCTTGACCCAAGCCGATACTCACGGTGGTCTTGCCCTCGCCGGCAGGGGTAGGGTTGACCGCCGTTACCAGCACCAGCTTGCCGTCCGGACGATCTTGCAGCCGAGTCAGCAGATCATCGGACAGCTTCGCTTTATAATGACCGTAAGGCTCCAGTTCTTCCGGACGAATACCCATAGCCGCGGCCACATCCGTAATTCTTTTCATTTTCGCCTGTGCGGCGATCTCAATATCTGTCAGCATATACATACTCCTGTACGCGCCACAGCGAGCGCAACGTTTCTCGCAAGTTATTATAACACAAGGGATAAAATAATCCAAGTAATAATTGCCCGCTTCTCTTGAATTCTGGCAAAAATCATAATATAATAAAGACTACCCTGTAATGAGAGGAGGCAGATTGTGCACAGTCGGCAAAAGCAATCGCCGCTGTTGGAATTATTTTCCGGTTTAGATTATGTAACTTTGCTAACCGCCATGGTTGGCTCTCTATACGGTTTGGCGCTGGTGTACAGCGCTACCCACTCTGCCTTAAAGGACGGCAAGATCATCAGCAGCGATGTGCGCTCCATGTTCCTGTCCGTGGCGCTGGGGGTGGTGATCTGCCTACTGGTTTCTAATGTGAACTATGAGGCGGTAGCCAAGCTGTGGCCGGTGATCGCCGCCGGGTGCGTAGGTTTGATGATCTACACTTTTTTCTTTGGCATTGCGCCGGATGCCCGGCAGGACGCCCGCAGCTGGATCGACCTGAAGGTGCTGACCTTCCAGTCCTCTGAGCTGCTGAAAGTAGGCTTTATCATCTCCTTTTCCTACCACCTGGATATGGTACGGGACAAGATCAATAAAATACGCACCATCATTCCGCTGGTAATCCATGGTTTGATCCCCATTGGACTGGTGCTGATGACCGGCGACGCCGGTTCTGCCCTGATCTTCCTGATTATGTTTATCGGCATGCTGTTCTTTGCCCGCATTAACATCGGCTACTTCTTAGCCGGGTTTTGCGCGCTGATCGTGGGTTTTGTGGCCGCCTGGAAGTTGAAGCTGATCTCCGGCTTGCAGCGGGAGCGGATCATTGCCCTGTTTTACCCGGAGCAATACGAGAGCACCATGTATCAACAAAATAACGGCAAGATCGCCATGGGCAACGGCGGTTTTCTCGGTCAAGGCTTCTTAAAGGGCGATATGACCCAAAGCGGCGCCGTGCCGGAAAATCAGAACGATATGATCTTGTCCGTAGCCGGTGAGGAATTTGGATTTATCGGCGCACTGGCAGTGATTTTAATTTTAACGATACTGATTTTGCGAGTAGGTCAAACCGGCCTGCGTGCCCGGGATAACGGCGGCTACCTCATGTGCAGCGGCATTGCCGTTATGCTCTTTGCCCAGACCTTTGTTAATATCGGCATGGAGCTGAGCCTGCTGCCCTGCATCGGCATCACCCTGCCCCTGTTCTCCGCCGGCGGCTCTTCGTCACTCTGTATCTACCTGGCTTTGGGGATCGAGATGAGTGTGTACCGATACAGCAAATCGCAAACCGGCGCCATGTTCTATACCAAATAACCAACAGCAAAACGCAAAAAAAGCGATCGGACAAAACTGTCCGGTCGCTCTTTTTTATCTTCCTTAGCCTTTGATCAGGTCGTCGTAAAAGTCAAAGCAATCAAAGGTGGCAAAGTAATCCTTGGGCGTCTCTGCCCGACGGATCATCTGGAAAGTGCCGTCGGTCTTCAACAAAATTTCCGCACTTTTCAGCTTGCCGTTATAGTTGTAGCCCATAGAGAAGCCGTGGGCGCCGGCGTCGTGGATAAACAGCAGATCGCCGCGTTCAATTTCGGGCAGCATACGGTCCACGGCAAATTTGTCGCAGTTCTCGCAAAGGGAGCCGGTCACATCGTACTTGTGGTCGCAGGGCTGATCCTCCTTGCCCAGCACCGTCACATGGTGATACGCACCGTAGATGGCCGGGCGCATCAGGTTCACGGCGCAAGCGTCTACGCCCACATACTCCTTATAAGTATGCTTTTCGTTAATGGCGCGGGTCACCAAGCCGCCGTAGGGGCCCATCATAAAGCGGCCAAGCTCGGTATAGATCGCCACATCGCCCATACCGTTGGCGGTAAGCACCTCATCATACACCTTATGTACACCGGCGCCGATCTTCAAAATATCATTCGGCTCCTGCTCCGGACGGTAAGGAATGCCAACGCCGCCGGACAGATTGATAAAGCTGATTTTTACACCCAGCTCGTTCTTCAGCCGCACTGCTACATCAAACAGCACCTTGGCCAGCAGCGGATAATACTCATTGGTCACCGTATTGGAGCACAGGAATGCGTGCAGACCGAACTCCTCTACCCCCTTGGACTTCATGATCCGGAAGGCCTCAAACAGCTGTTCGGTGGTCATACCGTACTTGGCGTCCCCCGGGTTGTCCATAATGTCATTGGTGATCTTGAACATACCGCCGGGATTGTAGCGGCAGCTCATTTTGCGGGGCAACTTGCCGCAGGCTTTTTCCACTGCTTCAATATGGGTAATGTCATCCAGGTTGATGATACCGCCCAGGTCGTTGCAGTATTTGAACTCCTCTAAGGGCGTGTCGTTGGAAGAAAACATAATATCTTCCCCCACGGCGCCAATGGCTTTGGAGAGCATCAGCTCCGTCTTGGACGAGCAGTCACAGCCACAGCCGTACTCCCGCAGAATATTAATCAGAAAGGGGTTGGGCGTTGCCTTGACGGCAAAGAACTCCTTGTAGCCCTTGTTCCAGGCAAAAGCCTCTTTCAGCTTAGCCGCATTTTCCCGAATACCCCGCTCATCGTACAGATGAAAGGGGGTGGGAAACTGCGCTGCGATCTCCTCCGCTTTTTCCTTGGTGACAAAAGGTAATTTCTCCATCTTTTCTATCCTCCGCTTCTATCATTCCGACTGGCAGGCCTGTTCGATCACGGCCTTTAACTGTTCGCTCCCCTGCCCTTTCACAGAAGAGAACGGGATCACCTGCACGCCTGTGCCCAGGTTCGGCAGCTCCGTGCCCAGTTCTTCCAGTCTTTTTTTATACTGAGTGGGTTTTAATTTATCCGCCTTGGTAAGCACCACCACAAAGGGCAGTCCGATCTGCTGCAAGAAGTCGATCATTTGCAGATCATCCGCCGTGGGGGCGTGGCGCATATCAATCAGCTGCACCACAAGGCGAATGGGTCGTCCGCTTTGAAAATAGCCCTCCATCAACTCACCAAACCGCTTTTTCTCCGCCTTAGAGATCTTGGCGTAGCCGTAACCGGGCAGATCCACAAAGTGCACGCCGTCCACATCATAGAAATTGACGGTTACCGTCTTGCCGGGTACAGAACTGACCCGAGCCAGGGACTTGCGGTTAAACAGGCGGTTGAGCAGTGAGCTTTTGCCCACATTGGAGCGGCCGGCAAAGGCAATCTCAATCCCGTCTGCCGGGGGCAGTTGGGCGGAGATGCCAAAGGCACGATCAAAGGTTGCTTTGTTATAATTCATAGGCACCTCACTGAGCCACCGGCCGATCGGCACGCTTGGACTTGGCCACCGGCACGGCGGCGGGCTTGTCCTCCCGGGCGGTAGGTGTGGGCATGTATTCCAGCGCAACGGGCAGCACCTGGTCAAAGGTGTCTACCGGCACAAAGCGCACGCCCGCTTTCACTTCTTCGCCGATCTCCTGCAAGTCCTTGCCGTTCTCCGCCGGAATGATCACCGTGGAGCAACCGGCCTTATAGGCGGCCATACTCTTTTCTTTCAATCCACCGATGGGCAGCGCCCGCCCTTTTAGGCTGATCTCGCCGGTCATGGCCACATCGCAGCGAATGGGAATTCCTGTCAGCTCGCTGACCAGCGCCGTGGTGATGGCCAGTCCGGCAGAGGGGCCGTCCTTGGGAATGGCCGCCTCCGGAGCGTGAATGTGCAAGTCTTTAGTTTTATAGAACTGATCGTCAATACCATAGGTGTCTGCGCGGGAGCGGATAAAGCCCACGGCGGTCTTAACGCTCTCGGTCATCACATCGCCTAAATTACCGGTGATCTGCACCTTGCCGGTGCCCGGGAAGGCAGACACTTCAATGGGCAGCATGGTGCCGCCTACGGAAGTCCAAGCCAGACCGTTGACCACGCCCACTTGGTTTTCACCCGGGATCAGGTCATCCGTGTACTTGGGCACGCCCAGGTAGTCCTGCAAGTTCTTTTCATTCACGCGAAAAGACTTGGCGCCGCTTTCCAGCGCTACGGACGCCTTGCGGCACAGGGTGCCGATACATTTCTCCAGCCGCCGCACACCGGCCTCTCTGGTATAATGAGCAATGATCTCCTCCAGCGCGCCGTCCGTGACCTTAAACTCTCTGGCACACAGCGCGTGCTTGGTCATCTCTTTCTTCACCAAATGGTCCTTGGCGATACGGAACTTCTCCGTAGCGGTATAGGAACCAAGCTCAATAACCTCCATACGGTCAAACAGCGGCGGAGCAATGGTGGAAGTATCATTGGCAGTGGTGATAAACAGCACCTTGGACAGATCCACCGGAAACTCAATATAATGATCGGCAAAGGTATTGTTCTGCTCCGGGTCCAGCGCCTCCAACAGTGCGGAGGACGGGTCGCCTTTGATGTCGTTGCCGATCTTGTCGATCTCGTCCAGCAAGATAATGGGGTTCATACTGCCGCTTTTGATCACTGCATCAATAATGCGGCCGGGCATAGCGCCGATATAAGTCTTTCTGTGGCCGCGAATTTCTGCCTCATCGTGGACACCGCCCAGCGCCACCCGCACATACTTGCGGTTCATGGCCTTTGCCAAAGACTTCACGATTGAAGTTTTACCTACCCCAGGCGGACCTGCCAAACAGAGAATTTGACCGGAGAAGTCCGGGTTGCGCCGCAGCACTGCCAAGGACTCCACAATGCGGTCTTTCACTTTATCCAATCCGTAATGATCCTTATCCAGCACCTTGCGGGCACGATCCAGGCGCATATTGTCTTTGGTATATGTACCGAACGGAATTTCCAGGCACTTGTCCAAATAATTGCGCACCACTGTGGCCTCGTGGGAACCTTGGGGCATTTTTGCCAGCTTGTCGCATTCCTTGAGCAAATGGGTTTTGGCTTCCTCGTCGCAGCGCAGCTTGCCGATCTTCTCCCGGTAGCCGTCTGCTTCCTCCTGGGGATTATCTTCCTCGCCCAAAGACTCGGAGATCACCCGCATTTCCTCCCGTAGGTAATACTCCCGCTGATTTTTGTCGATCTCAGCCTGCACACGCTCATGCAGCTCCGTTTCAATCTCCAGGGTGGTATTTTCCTTGCTCAGGAGCATTAAGAGCATACGCAGCCGTTCACCCGGGTCCAAGCACTCCAGCACATCCTGCTTGTCCGCATAATCCATAAAGGTATTGGAGCAAATATAATCCGCCAAAGGACCGTTTTCCTGATAAGCAAGCACCTTAGCAATTACATCATTGCTGATCTTGGGCACCATCTCGGCGTAATGCTCAAATTCTTTTTTCACCGCACGGCGATAGGCATTGGCCCGATCCGGATCCAACTGATCCTCCGGTTCCTCCAGCGGCTGTACCACCGCAGAAAGAAACGGCTTGGTGCGTACAAACGCCATTAAAGCGCCGCGCCCGTCACCCTCGGCTACCACGCGCATATTTTCGCTGCCGGGAATGCGCATCATCTGCCGCACAGAGCAAATCACGCCTACGCCGAACAGATCGTCCAGCCCCGGTTCATCCACCGCTGCATCCTTTTGGGACACCAAAAAGATCTTTTGATCTGCGTTCATGGCCGCTTTCAGCGCAGCAACGCTCTTTTTGCGCCCCACATCAAAGTGCAGCACCATATCCGGAAACATCACCAGTCCCCGCAAAGGGATCACCGGGAAGCTGGGCGCCGTCTCAAAAATGTTCATCTCGTCCATCTATAAAACCTACTTCTAAATACAAAAAATCATCAGCAGAAAAAAATCGCTACGCAGTATTATATAATAAAATATATAAAAAGGCAACCTGTAAAGGAAAAAAGAGCGCAATACGCTGCTGCGCACTGCACTCCTTTGCTTATGCGTTCTTTAGAGCACCGGCCGTCAGGTCGTGGCTCTCCTTCTTGGGATTGCGCAAAATGATCGGTTCCGCACCGCTGCGCACCGTCTCCGGGGTGATGGTCACCTTCTCCACCGTGCTGTCGCTGGGGATCTGGAACATCAGTTCCTTTAAGGTAGATTCAAACACACTGCGCAGACCGCGGGCGCCGGTTTTGCGCTCCAGGGTCACATCGGCCATAGCCGCCAGCGCCTCCGGCTGGAACTCCAGCTGCACCCCGTCCATTTGGAACATACGGGTATACTGCTTCACGATGGAATTCTTCGGCTCCGTCATAATGCGGATCAATGCCGGTTTATCCAAATTCTCCAGCACGGCGATCACGGGAATACGCCCAATCAGTTCCGGAATCAGCCCATACTTCACCAGATCGTGCTGCTCTACCCGCTCCATCACGCGGTTTTCGTCCACATCTTCCGCTTGAATATCCGCACCAAAGCCCATGGACTTGCCACCGATCCGCTTCTCAATGATTTTTTCGATGCCGTCAAAGGCACCGCCGCAGATAAAGAGAATGTTGGTGGTATCAATCTGAATAAACTCCTGCTGGGGGTGCTTGCGCCCGCCGCCGGGGGGTACATTGGACACCGTACCCTCCAAAATCTTCAGCAGTGCCTGCTGCACACCTTCGCCGCTTACATCACGGGTAATGGAGCGGTTCTCGCTCTTGCGGCTGATTTTGTCAATCTCGTCCACATAGATAATGCCCCGTTCGGCGCGTTCCACATCAAAGTCCGCCGCTTGGATCAGGCGCAGCAAAATATTTTCCACGTCCTCACCCACATACCCGGCCTCGGTCAGGGTGGTGGCATCTGCAATGGCAAAGGGAACATTCAGGATCTTTGCCAGGGTCTGGGCCAGCATGGTTTTGCCCACGCCGGTGGGGCCCATCAGCAAGATATTGCTCTTTTGCAGCTCCACATCGTCCTTTTGGGTGCTGAAAATACGCTTATAGTGGTTATATACCGCAACGGACAGCGCTTTTTTTGCCTCGTCCTGACCGATCACATAGGCGTCCAGCTGGGCCTTGATCTCTGCCGGCTTGGGCAGCACCATATCGCCGTCCTCCCCCTGCTTACCGGGGGCGTCCACCAGTTCGGTGCTCTGGATCAAGTCGTTGCAAAGGCGAATACACTCGTCACAGATAAATACGCCCGGACCTTCAATCAGCTTGTGAACCATTGCCTCTGACTTGCCGCAGAAGGAGCACCGGGTCATACGATTGTAATTGTCATCTCGTGCCATGTATGCACACTCCAAATCCAAAATAGAAAGACAGGACGGATGCTGCCATCCGTCCGTCTACCGTGTTATCTCTTGTCGATCACTTTATCCACAAGGCCGTACGCCAGCGCTTCCTGTGCGGTCATGCTGTTGTCTCGGTCTGTATCCTGCACAATCTGCTCATAGCTCTTGCCGGTGTTCTTAGCAAGAATTTCATTGAGCCGTTCCTTGGTGCGCACCAAGTTCTTGGCAGCCAATTCAATATCTGTCGCCTGACCGGTCAGGCCATTGCCGCCGATCAAGGGCTGGTGAATGAGTATTTCACTGTTAGGCAGTGCAATGCGCTTGCCCTTGGCGCCGCTGGAAAGCAAGAACGCACCCATGCTGGCGGCCATACCCACACAGATGGTGGACACATCGCACTTGATGTAATTCATCGTGTCGTAAATCGCCAGACCGGCAGTTACGGAGCCACCGGGGCTGTTGATATACAGACTGATGTCTTTCTCACTGTCCTGGCTCTCCAAAAACAGCAGCTGGGCCACCACCAAAGAAGCGGTGGTGTCGTTCACCTGGTCAGAGAGCACGATAATACGGTCGCTGAGCAGGCGGGAATAAATATCCATGGAGCGCTCGCCGGCGCCGGTCTGCTCTACAACATAAGGGACTAAAGCCATAAAATCACTTTCCTTAAACTCAGTCTATGCGGAAATACGGTCTGTTATAATATAGACCGTATTTTGCTTATTCATTCAAAGAGGTGCGCAGTATTACTCGGCATCTTCCTCTTTCTTGGCGGTTTTCTTGGCGGCGGGTTTCTTAGCGGCAGTCTTTTTAGCTGCCGGCTTCTTCTCAGCCTTTTTGTCGTCTGCCTTCTTGGCAGTGGACTTCTTGGCGGCCTTCTTTTCCGCTTTCTTCTCTACCAACTTGGCGCTGTCCACGATCAGATCCAGCGCCTTCTTAGTGGTTACATCGGCAGCGATCTGGTCAGCCGGTACAGCCTTCTTGATCTGCTCCGCTTCCATACCATACTGCTGGGCCAGCTTGTCGATCTCGGCGTTGATCTCGTCCTCTGTGGCTTCCAGCTTCTCGGCAGCCACGATGGCTTCAAGTACCAAAGAAGCCTTGACCTGCTTCTCGGCGCCGTCCTTAAAGGTAGCGCGGAATGCGTCCATATCCTGACCCATGTACTGCAAGTAGGTCTGCAAGTCAATGCCCTGGGCCTGCAAGCGGTAAGCATAGTTGTTGATCATCTCGTCGGCGCGCTTGGTGAACATCACTTCCGGGATCTCGGCTTCCATACCGTCGATGGCCTGCTCCAGCAGCTGGTTCTCCAGATCGCGACGGGCGTCCTCCGCCTTTTTCTCGCTAAGCTGCTTCTTCAGGTCGGCTTTCAACTCGTCCAGAGTGTCAAACTCGGACACGTCCTTGGCAAACTCGTCGTCCAGTGCCGGCACTTCCTTGGTCTTGATCTCGTGGATCTTTACATTAAACACAGCGTCTTTACCGGCCAGGTTCTCTGCCTGGTACTCCTCCGGGAAAGTCACATTCACATCAAACGCTTCCTCGGTCTTGTGACCGGCTACCTGCTCCTCAAAGCCGGGGATAAAGGAACCGGAGCCCAACTCCAGAGGATAATTCTCGCCTTTGCCGCCATCAAATGCAACGCCGTCCACAAAGCCCTCAAAGTCGATCTCTGCAGTGTCGCCCATCTCGGCAGCACGGTCCTCAACGGTCACCAGTCGGCTGTTTCTGTCCAGCATGTTGGTCAGCTCGTTGGCCACATCCTCATCGTCTGCCTCTGTGGGCAGCTGCACAGCCTCCAGGCCCTTATACTGGCCCAGCTTGACCTCCGGGTACACAGTGACCTTCATGGTCATATCCACGCCCTCGGACTTGCTGATGGTCTTAACATCCAGTTCGGCGGGAGAATCCACCGTACGCAGACCGGCCTCCTCAATGGCAGCCGTAACAACTGCGGGATACACGATCTCCAGTGCGTCCTCATAGAAGAAGCCCTCACCGTAGAGCTTTTCGATCATACCCTGGGTAGCCTTGCCCTTTCTGAAGCCGGGCAGTTGGATAGATTTTCTGCGCTTCAAATATGCGTCCTTGCAAGCCTGAGTAAATTCCTCAGGGGCAACGGTAACCTCGATTTCATAAACATTGGTGTCCACTTTATTGGATGATTTCAGTGCCATTGCTTTGACCTCCTCAAAATTTATCTAATATCACCGATTTGGCATTATAACATATCTATTACTTAATTTCAAGCAAGTATTTATATTATTTGGCTTTTCTGCTCATTTGCAGATAAATAAGGGGGTAAACGCCAGATGATCGGCAGAGATCAGGCGAAAATCAATGCCCTGATACTCCCCCTCAAAAGCAAACCGGGCGGCTGCGCCGTGCAGGTGGCCGTAGTAGCACTTTTGCACGCCGTACTGCTGCAACAGTTCTACGATCGGCGCACAGGCATTCCCGGTGGTCACAGGCGGATAATGAAGAAAAACGATCTTTTCTCTGTCCCCTGCCGCCTCCAACGACATACGAATACGCCCTACTTCCCTGGCCAGCACTTTCTCGTCCTGGGCCTCCGGTGTGTCCTCAAAGAACCAGCCCCGGCTGCCGCACAAAGCCACATCGCCGTAAGGGATCGCCTGATTATGCAAAATCTGTAAAGTATCAAAATGATTTTCCTGCAAATACAGATCCATTTTGCGCTTGGTGTTCCACCAATAGTCGTGATTGCCCTTAAGCAAGATTTTTTGCCCGGGCAGATCGTTCAAAAAGGCAAAATCTGCCGTACATTCCGAGAATTTCATGGCCCAGCTAATGTCCCCGGCGATCACCACCGTATCCTGCGGCTCCACCAAATGGCGCCAATTGGCCGCCAAGCGAGCGGTATAATCGCTCCAGCCGGGAAAGCTGTCCATGGGCTTGTCCGTGCCAAAGGACAAATGGGTATCTGCAATGGCATACAGCGCCATAAGGCACCTCTTTTCCGTATAAAATGCCCGCACCTGCACAAACTATGCAGGAAGGGAGTGAAAAAAATGGACGAGATCAAAGGCATTTCCTGTGAAGTCAAGAACTGCAAGTACCACGATGGCTCCGACTGCTGCACCGCCGGTCATATTCAGGTGGGCACGCAAAACGCAAAGACCTCTACGGACACAGCGTGCGAGACCTTCCAGTGCTGCGACGGCTGTTCTTGTAAGTAAAAAGACGAAAAAGGCAGGATATCGTATGATATCCTGCCCCAGCGTGTAGAAGAAGCTAAGTATAAATTTCTACACGCTGGCAGACATCGAGAAAGTGAGATAAATTTCGTATTTTGCGAATGGGTGCTGTACAACAGTACCGCCCCTGAGCAAAAGACGAAAAGCGCCAAAAGTGGCTTGAACTCGATGTTCAAGCCACTTTTTCAAAACAGTAGACAATATAGAACACCTTCGGCAGGAGCAAGCCCCTGCCCTACAAATATTCTATTTGAATTTTACAGCATGGCGCGATTTAGCCACTTTATCGACAGTCTGAGGCAGGGTATCGCATGATATCCTGCTATCTTTTTGTTCTGTTACAGGTTCAGCAGTTGAAAAACCATCTGGCTCATATTCTCCCGGTCACACACTTGGGTAAAGCGCACGGCCTTATCCTTTAATGCGGCCAAGGGCGCCGGTACGGCAGTGCCGGTGACCCGGTGCAGTTCCTCTACCATATCGAACTCATCCAGCTGCGGGGTGTTGCCCTCCAGCACGGCAGTGAGCACGCTCTTGGAGAACTTGTAAGGAGAGGCGGTGGAATCAATCACCGTAGGCAGATCGTCGCCGGTCTGGGCTACATAGTCCCGGTACACCTTTACAGCCACGGCGGTGTGGGTGTCGCACAGGTAGTTCTGATCGGTATAAGTCTTGTGAATGGTATCCGCCACAGCGGCCTCATCACAGTAACCGGCAGCAAACTCGTTTTGAATCTTTGCCATCACTTCCGGCTCTACCGTGTATTTGCCGTTCTCCGCCAGCTGAGTCATCCAGCCGCGCACGGCAGCGTCGCTCTCGCCGCTCATATGGTACAGCAGCCGCTCCAGGTTGGAACTAATGAGAATATCCATAGAGGGAGAGGTGGTGGCGTAAAAGTCCCGGTTCCGGTCATAAGTGCCGGTTTGCAGGAAATCAGTCAGTACATTATTGGTATTGGACGCGCAAACCATGGTCTGAATGGGCAGGCCCATGTGCTTGGCATAATACCCGGCCAAAATGTTGCCGAAGTTGCCGGTGGGCACCACCACATTCATGGGCTCGCCTACTTGCAGCTGACCCATTTTGCACAGATCTGCATAAGCGGAGAAGTAATAGACAATCTGCGGTACCAGACGGCCCCAGTTAATCGAATTGGCAGAAGAGAACATCATATTCTTCTTTGCCAGCTCCGCCTTGATCTCATCATTGGTAAAGATAGACTTAACGGCGCTCTGGGCGTCGTCAAAATTGCCGTGAATGGCGCAAACTGCCACATTCTCACCCTCCTGGGTGGTCATTTGCAGCTTCTGCATGGGAGACACGCCGTCCACCGGGTAAAACACCAGGATCTTGGTCTTGTCAACATCCTTAAAGCCCTCTAACGCCGCCTTGCCGGTATCGCCGGAGGTGGCCACCAAGATCACAATGGTCTTGCCCTCAGCGGTCTTTTTGGCAGATACGGTCATCAGATACGGCAGCAGCTGAAGGGCCATATCCTTAAAGGCACAGGTGGGACCGTGCCACAGCTCCAAGATATTCTCCTTGCCGCCGATATTCACCGTGGGTGCCACAGCGGGGCTGGAAAACTTATCTGCCCGGTAAGCACCCTCTACGCAGTAATTCAGCTCCTCGTCGGAAAAGTCCGTCAGGAAGGTGCGCAGCACGGTCTTGGCCCGGTCAATGTAGGACATCTCCATCATTTCCCGTACCGTGTCCATAGAAAAGTGCGGCAGTTCCACCGGCACAAACAGGCCGCCCTCTTCGCTGATTCCCTGGGCAATGGCCTGGGCAGCGGTTACACGGATCTTGTTGTTTCTTGTTGAAGTATATAGCATACACGCTCTCCTATTCGTTGGGGGTTGTGATTTCGTTTTTCTTGCAGAATATTTTATACCAATGCAAAGGCATTTTCAAGGTGTTTTATGGATTTTGTGCCGTCCTTTTGTAAAAACACTTCAATTACATCAAATCTGGGCTGCTTTTCCGTTGGATTTTGGGCCAAAAACAGCTTGGCGGTTTGAATGATCCGCTCCTGCTTGTATTGGTCCACGAATTCCGCCGGGTCGGCAATGGCACCCTGACTGCGGGTTTTGACCTCCACAAACACCAAATACTGCCCCTTGGTACATATCAGGTCGATCTCGCCAAAACGGCAGCGGTAGTTCACATCATACAGCTTATAGCCCTGCTTTTGCAAGTACCGGGCAGCCTCCAGCTCGCCGTACTTGCCGTAGTATTCCGGCCGGATCATCGGTTCATCCATTTCTTCAGGAACGACAGCCGGTGAATGGGGCTGATCCCGTACTGCTCCAGCCGTTCATAATGCAGCTTGGTGCCGTAGCCCTTGTGCTTTTCAAAAGCGTATTGCGGGTATTTCTCCGCCATTTGCAGCATATAGCGATCCCGGCTGACCTTAGCCAAAATAGACGCTGCCGCAATGCTGGCGCTTTGGGCGTCGCCTTTAATGATCGTGCGCACCTCCAAGGGCAAGTCAGGGGCACGGTTGCCGTCTACCAAAGCGCAGTCCGGCTGCACCGGCAGGGCGGCTACCGCCCGCTGCATGGCAAGGTAAGTGGCGTTGAGAATATTGATCTCATCAATTTCTTTTTCTGTGGCAGAGCCGATCCCATAGGCGGCGCACTGGCTGCAAATGGTGTTAAACAGGGCCTCCCGCTTTTTTTCGCTGAGTTTTTTGGAGTCGTTGACCCCCTCAATCACCTGCCCCGGGCGGAGCACCACCGCCGCCGCGTACACCGGACCTGCCAAGGGACCTCGCCCGGCTTCATCAATACCACAGATGCAAGTGTAGCCCTCTGCGCGGGCCTGATTTTCAAATGCTGTCCATTCCATCATTCCGGCAGTTCCAGGGTCATTCGCCCCAGCTTTCCTCCTCTAAATTCATCCGCCACAATCACTGCGGACCGGTTATAGTCGATCTCGCCGCCGCGCATTAAAAAACCGCGCTTGCGGCCGATGGCTTCCAGTATTTCCCAGCCCTGCATATGCTCGTTCACCGCAATGCCGTACCGCTGGATAATGGCCTGCGGTCTGGTGCGCCCCAGTACCTCCAGCAAACGGCAGGTCAAGGTCTCCAGGTCTGTTACTTCATCTTTTATAGAGCCGATAAACGCCAGCCGATCCCCTACTTCCGGATCGTCAAACTTTGGCCACAGCACGCCGGGGGTGTCCAGCAGCTCAATGCCGCCGCCCACAGCGAACCACTGATTTTGCCGGGTGACACCGGCCTTGTCGGCCACCTTGGCGCGGTTTTTACCGGCCATACGGTTGATAAAGGAGCTTTTGCCGGTGTTGGGAATACCCACCACCATCAGCCGCAGTGGCTTGCCGGCCATACCTCGCTGGGTATTCTTCTCAATGGTCTTTTTCAGCACCTGCTGCACCGTGGGCAAAAAGGCAGACAGTCCCTTGCCGCTGCGGCAATCCACTGCCAGGGCAGTTTTGCCCTGCGCCTCAAAGGCAGCAATCCAGCGCTTGGTGGCCGCCGGGTCTGCCACATCGCATTTATTCAGCAGCACGATCCGGGGCTTGCCCCGCACCAGGGTGTCTAACTCCGGGTTGGCGGAGCTATACGGCACGCGGGCGTCCAGCAGCTCCACTACCCCGTCCACCAGAGGCAGCATTTCCTTGATCTGGCGCCGCGTCTTTGCCATGTGGCCCGGAAACCACTGTACCTTTTGTTTTTGAAAATCAGCCATTGTCTTTACCTGTCCTTACTTACTGCCCCCAGTTTACCATACACCGCGGAAAAAGGCAAATAAAAAAGCTCCTGTCACCAAGGTAACAGAAGCATTTTTTATGTGTCTTACTCAGCGTCGGCAGCCTTTGCAGCGTTATCTCTCTGCAAGTTCTCCTTCACCTTAGCAGCCTTACCCACACGGTCACGCAGGTAATACAGCTTTGCACGACGAACCTTACCGGAGCGGATCACCTGCACGCTCTCCACATTGGGAGAATGCAGCGGGAATACACGCTCAATACCTACGCCGTAAGAAAGGCGACGCACGGTAAAGGTCTTGCTGATACCGGAACCTTTAATAGCAATCACAGTACCCTCAAACATCTGGATACGCTCACGAGAACCCTCGCGGATCTTTACGGCAACCTTAACGGTATCACCGATCTGGAATTTAGGTGTTTCTTCTTTCATGCTGCCCTGAGCAATCAAATCAAGTGCGTTCATCAATAACAACCTCCTTCTTATTTATGAGGTGTTCTTAACAGAGATCTGCCAGAGGACCACCCTCGTTATGCCTGTAACGCAGAGCATTTCGCTCGTTGCAAGAAGCGCAACGGAATAAATGCGTTAGTATATTAGCACATTCGGTGCAAAAAAGCAAGTGTTTTTTACTGAAAGGGCTGATAATCTTTATCCAGCAGGTCCAGTCGGTAAATTCGCTTCCATTCCCAGGGCAGTTCCACCAAGCGCAGCAGCGTGTCGCACAGCAGCGTAGGATTCAGATTTTTCTCCTGCCCGGCTGCCAAACGCAGGTGCAGCACCATCCCCTGCGGGGTCAGCTCCACACTGTACCGGTCAATGAAAGTCTTAATATCCACTTCCTTCATCACCCGCTTGCGACCCACTTTTCCCTTCTTCAGCGCCAAAATCTGCGGCGCGTCCAATACGGCCTGCAGCTTCTCCGCCGCTGCGGCATTATCGTCAAAAGCCAAGGTAAAGTCATAATCGGAAAAGGCAATCTCCGTACAGTCCCGAAAATCGCAAAACACATCTTCGATTTGAATATCCGGCGGTAGGGCAGCGTTCATGCGCCGCTGCACCTCCAGAGGCTCCATGGGCTCTATCAATCGAATATCCATACTCTCGCAGGCACTCTCCACCCCCAAGGACAAAGGCAGCGAAAAGCGCATATAAGCGTGGGGGTTATACCCTTCGGTGAACCACAAGGGAATCCCCGCCCGGCGCAAGGCTCTGGACATGACCCGATTCACATCCAGGTGACCAATGTACTTGGCCCGCCCGGTTTTACTAAACCGCAGTCGTATCTCGTGCCACTTTTGGTCTTGCATCGCAATGTCCTCCGTTGAGTTTGTTTGCGCCGCACCCGGCACAGCGGATCCGGCAATGGGGCGTGGTCACATTTTGGTGCGCCCGCTTGTTCTCCAGTTCCAGGAACTTGCGAGACACGCCGTAGTCCAAATGATCCCAGGGCAACAACTCCTCAAAGGGGCGCCGCCGCTTGGTATAGAAGTCCGGGTCCAGCCCGCATTCTTCAAAAGCCTGCATCCAGGCGTCAAAGTTAAAGTGATCGTCCCAAGAATCGAACTTGCAGCCCAGTTCAAAAGCCCGCAGCAGCACCTTGGACAGCCGCCGATCTCCCCGTGCCAGCACGCCCTCTAAAAGTGAGGTGGGCGTTTCATGGTAGGACACGCGGATTTTGCGGCTGGGCACACTCTCCAACAAGTGGGCCTGCTTGGCCTTTAAGGAGGTCATGGTGTCCTCCGGCTCCCACTGGAAGGGTGTAAAGGGCTTGGGAATAAAGGACGCGCAGGACACGGACACGCTGACGGCGCAGCCTTTCTTGTGCTCCGGCGTGTTATAGTAGGCGTCTACCACCTTGCCCGCCAGCTGAGCGATACCGGCAATATCCTCCATGGTTTCCGTGGGCAGCCCCATCATAAAGTACAGCTTCACGGAAGTCCAGCCGCCGGCAAAGGCCTTGGTACAGGTGCGCAGCACTTCTTCTTCCGTCACATTCTTGTTGATCACATCCCGCATACGTTGGGTGCCCGCCTCCGGGGCAAAGGTCAGCCCGCTGCGGCGCACTTTGGACAGCTTGTCCACCAGCTCGTCGCTAAAGTTATCCACCCGCAGGCTGGGCAGGGACAAATTGATCTTGTCTCGCACGGTCCAATCAATCAGGGAGGTGAGCATTTCGTTGACGCAGCTGTGGTCGGAAGTGGACAGTGAGCACAAGGACAGCTCATCATATCCGGTAGAGTCGATCAGCGTCTTGGACTGACGGTTGATGGTCTCTACACTCTTCTCCCGAATGGGGCGATAGATAAACCCGGCCTGGCAAAAGCGGCAGCCGCGAATACACCCCCGAAAAATTTCTTCCACTGCCCGGTCGTGGACAATGTCAATAAACGGCACCACAAAGCTGTCCGGGTAATAGCACTTGTTCATATCGGACACAATGGACTTCTTCACCGTTGCCGGTGCTCCATGGGTGGGGGTCAGGGCGCGCAGGGTGCCGTCCGGGTTGTAGCTGTCCTCATAAAAAGGCGGCACATAAATGCCCTGAATGTGCATGGCTGCTTCCAAAAACTCTTGCTTACTCTTGCCGCTCTCTTTACATTCTTTCAGCAGATCCAGCACCGTATTGGTGGTCTCTTCCCCCTCGCCCAGGAAGATGATGTCCGCAAACTCCGCCACCGGCTCCGGGTTGCAGGCGCAGGGGCCGCCAAAGGCCACAATGGGGGTCAGCGACTTTCGATCCCCGGCACGCAAAGGCACCCCCGCCAAATCCAGCATATTCAGAATATTGGTATAAGACAGCTCATACTGCATGGTAAAGCCGATCATATCAAAGTCCTTGATCGGGTCGCCGCTTTCCAGGGCAAACAACGGTTCGCCGTTGGCGCGCATCAGCGCCTCCATATCGTCCGCCGGGGCAAACACCCGCTCGCACCAAGTGTCCTCCCGCGCGTTGGCGACGCCGTAAAGGATTTTCATTCCCAAGTGGCTCATACCGATCTCATAAGTATCCGGAAAACAAAAGGCATAGCGCAGCGCCACTTTACTTTTATCTTTCATTACGCTGTTCAGTTCGCCACCGGCATAGCGCGCCGGTTTTTGCACCGATTGCAACAGTTTTTCAATCTCTTTTCTCATACAGACCTCAAATTTGATAGCATTAAATACAGGCTGATTCCCAGGAGCGACACCCCGCCGCCCCGGTACAGCACATAGCCGCCCAGCCCGGTAAGCACCGCCAGCGCCAGCGCGCTGAGCACGGCCGTCAGCCGTCGTGGCAGCCAAAGCGCCGCCAGCCGTCCCCCGTCCAGCGGAAAAATGGGCAGCATATTCAGAAGAAACAACGCTCCGTTGGCCGGATCCCGCAGCAGCACCCACAAAATCAGATTCACCGCCGGGCCGCCAAAAAGCACCGCCGTCTCTCGCCGCCGATCCGGCACCCGGTCATACCGCAGCGCCATACCGTAAAAGGACAGGCGCAGCTGCTTTGGCCGCAGTCCCAGAGCGCAGAGCGCCGCCAAATGCCCGCACTCGTGGAGCACGGAGAACAGCAGCACCTGCCACAGCAGATCATTCTGTGCCCAGGCGGCAAAAGTCAATATCCAAAAAAACGAATAATCCAGCCGCAACCGTGTGCGACCCACCGTCCATTCCAAAAGCACCACCGCTACATCTATACGCAGCGCCGGTGCTCTCTATCCGCTAAGGCGCGGTTTAGCGGTGACTGTCCAAATAAGACTGCAAGATCACGCAGGCAGACACAGCGTCCACCTGCTTCTTGCTTTTTTTGCCATGCACATTGCCCGCAGACAGCAGGTCATAGGCCAGCACCGTCGTCAGGCGCTCGTCCTGGTACACCACCGGAAGTCCGGTAAGCTCCGATAGCAAATCGCCCAAACGGCGGCAGGCGTCACACCGGTAGCCATAGCTGCCGTCCATATTCCGGGGCAGCCCCACAACGATCTGCTCTGCTTTCTCTGTCTTGGCAAGAGCCGCCAGTTTCTCGGCCAGCTTAGGCGCGTAGCGCTCCTCCACCGTGTCGTAGGCGGTGGCCAGCATCTCCCGCACATCGCAAAAAGCCACGCCGGTGCGCACATCACCGTAGTCCACAGCCATCATTCGCATAGCGGTTCTCCTTCCTGTAAAAAAGAGCGAAAGGATCCATACCTTGTTGATCGCTTTCGCTCCGTTCGTGTTTATTATCTTCCAAAAGGGTCGTGCCGGTACTCCGGCCGCCACCAGTCCTGCTTGCCCAAGGTAGCGCAGTCCGCCGGTAAATGAGAAGCGTCATTCTCCAGCAGCAAGCGAGGTGTGCCGCTTTCATCCACTTCTAAAACGGACACACAGGTGTTTTCACCCCAGTTCACATCGTTCAGCCGCTCAATGGGCCAACCGTGTGCCCAGCACAGCAGATTGCGAATGGCGCAGCCGTGGGAGGCCAGCAATACGGTCTTGCCCGGATGGCGGGCGGCGAGCAGCAGCACCGCGTCTCGCATACGGTCAAACACCTGTTGCATAGACTCCCCTTTTTCTATGGCAAAGGCATGGGGTTCGTCATTCCACAAGGCACTCTCCCTGGGGTAGCATTTGGGAAAGTCCGCAAAGGGCAGGCCCTCAAACGCCCCGCCGTTGATCTCGATCAGGCTGTTCAGTACGTGGATCGGTAGTCTATGCGCCCGGTTGCAGGCCTGGGCAGTCTTCACGCTGCGGCGTAAGGGGCTGGAATAAATCACATCAAAGTGCTCCTCTGCCATACGCGCAGCCAGCAGATCCAGCTGGCGGGCACCATTCTCGGTAATGTCGCCGTCCGTAATACCGTTAAACACCCGGCGAATATTCCCCTGTGCCTCGCAGTGGCGCACAACGATAAAGCGAGTGGCGCTCATTCGCCGTCGCCCTCATCGGCCTTGGTAGGCTTTTGCTCTGCCGGTGCAGAGGTCTGCGGCTTCTGGGCTGCGGTGGTCTCGCCGCCGGCGGCTGTGGTATTCTCGCCGTCTGCCGCAGCGGTGGTCTTGCCGGAACGGCCGGAATTGCCGTAGCTGCCGGAGCTGCTGCTCCCGCCGGTGGAATAGCCGTGGCCGCCGGAGCAGTTGCCGGGCAGGTTGTTCACATCGTACCAGCCGTACACGCCGGTGCCGCTGCGCAACTTGCCACAGGAGGGGCAATAGGAACGCTTTACGATGCCTTCCGGCTCCTCAAACTTGGTTTTATACTGATCGCTGTCCAGCTTATCATACACGGCGGACATCACCGTCTTCCACAAAGTACCGGAGGGGTTACCGGACAAGCCGTAGTAGATCTCCTTGGGCTGGTCATAGCCGTACCATACGCCGGCCACAAAGTCCGGCGTGCCGCCCATAAACCAGCGGTCCTTATCGTCCGTAGTGGTACCGGTCTTGCCGAAGCACTGAATACCGGACAACTTGTAAGGAGTACCGGTGCCGGCGGTCATAACCGTTTGCAGCAACTTGTTCATCACCCAGGCGGTATTCTCAGACAGCGCGGACTCTTTGGTCTTTTCCGGCTGCTTTTGCAACACCACATTGCCCTGCACATCCTCAATCTTCGTGTAGCAGTACGGCTCGTAGTAGTAGCCGCCATTGCCAAAAGTGGCGTATGCTGCGGTCATCTCCAGCACGGTTACACCGTTGGTCACACCGCCGGTAGCCATAGGTGCATAGTCGCAGTCCTTCACGCTGTCCAGCGTGCTGATGTGGAATCGATTGCTGATAAAGTCCAGAGAGTAATCCACCGCGCCGGCGTCACTGATCATATCCAGTGTGCGGGCGGAGATGGTGTTTTTAGACTGAGCAAGGCCGTACTGCAAGGTAACGGTGCTGCCGCTGTAACCGCCGCCCTGGTTGGTGGGCCAAGGTTTGCCGTCCACCACCTTTAACGGGGCGTCTTTAATCATTGTGGACCAGTAAATATTAGTGTTCTCGTCCTGCAAGCTCTTTTCGAGCGCCGGTCCGTACACGGACAAAGGCTTAATGGTAGAACCGGGCTGTCGCTTGGACATGGTGGCGCGGTTCAGTCCCAAATTGACTTTCTTCTTTCCGGTACCGCCCACCAAGCCTAAAACGCGGCCGTTATAGTCCATGACTACCATCGCACCCTGAACAGTCTCGTCCGGCATGCGTTTGTAGTTCTCGTACACATTTTCCAGTGCTTTCTGCACATCAAAATCAATGGCAGTGTAGATCTTCAGTCCGCCGCCGTAGACCATATTCTTGGCTTTCTTGTAAGTGTAGCCGTTCTTTTGCAGGTCCTCAATCACGGAGGTAATCACATGATCCACATAATAGCTGTTGACGGTCTGGGTCTTTTTAGTGCTCTTGGCTTTGACCTTAGAGCCTTTATATTCTTTGCTGTTGGTAAATACCAGCTTATAACTCTTGGCACTCTCGTACTCGTCTTTAGAAATGGAGCCCTCTTTATACATGGCCTCCAGGAAGTACTCCTGCCGTTTCTTATTGGCCTTAGGGTCATTCAAGGGATCATAGGTGGACGGCGCCTTGGTAATGGCTGCCAGACTGGCACACTCCGCCGCATTCAGATCCTTAATGTCCTTGCCAAAGTACTTCTCTGCGGCGGTCTTCACACCGTAGCAGCCATTGGACAGGTACACAGTGTTCAGGTACGCCTCAATGATCTCGTCTTTGCTGTAATTGCGCTCCAGGTTCAGCGCTTGCAAGATCTCGTTAAACTTACGGATAAAGGTCACCTGGTTTTCGTCCGTTAAGTTCTTGATCAACTGCTGGGTAATGGTGGAACCGCCCTGACCGAAGTTGGTGGGCTTGACAAACACGCCGATGGTGCGCACCCAGTCCACACCATGGTGCTCATAAAAGCGCTTGTCCTCACCAGCCACAAATGCCTTGGGCATATAGGGGCTCATATCGTCCATGTCCACCCAAATGCGGTTTTCTTCCCCATGCAGGCGGGTGATCTCCACAGTTTTGCCGTTCTTGTCAGTGCCGTAGATGAAAGAGGTCATATTTTGGCTGTACTTCTGCTCGGTCAGATCAAAGACCTTGTCGCCATGAACCACGCTATAACCGTAAATAAACAGCACGGAGCAGCACACAATGCCCACCACGCAAATGACCATCAGGCAGCCCAGCAGCACCTTGCCTAACTTGCGGGCAGGGGTACTCTCTTTGGGTGGCTTGCTTGCCTTCTTGCGCTTTTTGGCAGCCAGGTGGTTCTCCATCTGCTGCTCTTTCTTGTGCCGCGCCGCACGGTCCGCCGCTGCATTCTTCTGTACGGGCGCCTGCTGCGCCTGCTTTTCTACCGCGTGCCGGTCCTCGTCATAAGCCTTAGACGAGTTGTTCATAAACGAACGCAGCAGATCGTCATAATCTTTATTCGCCACGCACATACCTCCTAAGTCGTTCGTATGTATGGGTGATCGGGTCGGACAGACCCATTTTATATTTTAATAATTATACTACAAAGATTAAAATAAATAAAGCAAATTATGAATAAATTAAGAATTTTTTGCTTCCTTGTTGCTCTTGCTCGGTGCTTTCGTACGGCCGTTTTCCCGATCCATGGCCCGGGAACGCTTGCGGCTCATGGGCTGCACCTTCTTGCTGATCTGCACATGATCGTACATTTGCTTGGCACGCAGCTGCACCCAATATTTGGTGCCGCAGTCCCGACACTCGCCCCAATTCTTAAAGGCGTTGTTGGAAAATTCAAAGGGACGCAGCATTTGCAGTTCTTTATGGCAACGGGGGCATTGAAACTTTTGCTGTCGAAGATCGAACCCACGGCAAATGGCGTGGCGCAGGTAATAGGGCTTGTACAGCAACCGCTCAAAATAATCCCCGGAGCAGTCACAAATATACGGCTCAAACAGTGCCGGATCATACACTTTCTTAAAACAGGCGGCGGCCACATAGCAGTCCTCCAGCGCCCGGTGCAGGTTCTCCTCCTCCACAGAGATTTGGAACTTCTCGGCACAGTGGGCAAGGCTGATCTGGTTGTTGTTGGGATTATCGGTTAAAAAGCGCATACAGTACTTTTGCGCGTCCGCATACCGCTGCATAAACGGTACATGGGCACGCTGGCTAAAATACTTGTAGTTGCCGGCCAGCACATACAGATCGCTGTCCGACCAGCTCATAAACACACAGTTGTCCGCCCCACTCCAGCGCGCAAAGTCCCGAAAAGCCTCCTCAAAAGGAATGCCGTTTTGCTTCACCTCATCCGTGGTAATGTGGGTCAGATCCTTAAACCGACCGGTAAGCCGCTTAGATACCTTGGGCAGAATCAGCTGCTTAAAAGTATCTACAATTTGCAGCCGTTCATCCAGCATCACAGCGCCGATCTCTATGATCTCGTTCATACCGGTCTGTGCCTTATAGTTGTACGCATTATTCCATTCTAAATCAAAAATTACAAAGTTCATGTTCGTTCTCGTTCATTCATTGGGGTGACTGCAAAAAAAATAACCTTGCACGCGGCAAGGTTATCTTTGCGTTTGCTTATCCGACAAACAGGAAGATGAGAAATGCAGCAAGCACAATCACAAAGAAAGCCACGATCAGCCATTTTGTGATTTTTTCTAACTTAGCCTCAATCGTTCTGCCCTTGGATTTGCCCAAAAAGGTCTCTGCACCGCCGGCGATAGCACCGGACAGGTTCTGGGAACGACCCTCCTGCATCAATACAACGATAGTTATAATAATCGACGCCAAAATCAGCACTGCGCCGAAAACATAATGATACCAAAGCATGAAAACTTCCTCCGCTCATAATTTACTTCAGCATTATAGCATAGCACTACGAGAAATGCAACCCCTTTTTACCAACAATTTACTGGCATACAAAGGCGCGGCGGCACGCACACTATAAACGGCAACAAAGAGAGTGCGTTTGCCTTTGCTGCCTCCGCTGCCTTGCAGCGGGTTTACATAGAGCGTTTGCCGCCGGTTTTTACAGGTCGATGGAAGATCGACCTGTTTTTTATGCAATCACGCCGGATCAAAAGGTCAGCTGCTCGCCAATGTCAGCCGCCGAGGGCAGTGCGCCCGCTGCCGGCAGATTTTTGGCACGGTAGCGCCAAGGCTTTTCAAACTCGCCTTCTTTGTACAGGTACATACCGGTGACCTTTTTATTTTTCTTTAAGGTCATGGCAGAAATACCGATGGTGTCCTTCGTGGATTTGGCCAGCACGCCGCCGGTATTCAGCAGCAGCTTGCGCCCGCTGTCAGAGCACAGCACCACTTCCGTATCCTCCGGAATATACATAGCCGCCGCCAAGGGTGACTTGGCGGAATAGGCATTCAAGAGCTTCTTGCGGTTGGTCTTGGTCTGGTAGGCAGCCACATCCACTTTGGCGAATTTGCCGTTCTCAAAGGCAAAGAGCATATAGCCCTTGTATGCATGGAGCAGCGCCATATATACCGGCTGCTCGTCCTCTTCCATTTCCAATTTACCGGCCACATACTCGCCCAGCTGGGACGCTTTGCCGTCCTCAAAATCAGATAAGCGGGACTTGTACACCTGGTGGTGGTTGGTAAAGAACAGCAGTTCATCCCTGTTGGAGGCTTCCTCCTCCCGGAGCATGGTGTCCCCCTCCTTGAGCTTTTGCTCGCCGCTCAAGCGCAGGTTGGCGGTCTTGATCTTCTTCAAATACCCCTCGGCAGAAAGGAACACGGTCACCGGGTAGTCCGGCGCCTCCTGCTCCGTCTCCGGCGCAGCCTCCTGCACATCGTAAAGAATTTCCGAACGGCGGCCGGTGTCGTACTTCTGGGCTACCGCCTGCAACTCGCCCACGATTACTTTTTTCATCTTGTTTTGGCTGGAAAGCACTTCCTCCAGCTGGGCGATCTCATTCTCCAAATTCTCAATATCTTGAATGCGCTTAAGGATATACTCCCGATTCAAGTGGCGCAGCTTGATCTCCGCCACATATTCCGCCTGGGTCTCGTCAATGCCAAAGCCGATCATCAAATTGGGCACCACATCGACCTCTGCCTTGGTCTCCCGGACGATCTTAATCGCCTTGTCAATATCCAACAGAATCTTGGACAGACCCTTGAGTAAATGCAGCTGGTCCCGCTTTTTGTTCAGCATAAAGGTCAGGCGGCGGCGCACACATTCCAGGCGGAAGTCGATCCACGCCATCAACAGCTCCCGTACGCCGTAGACCTTGGGCTTGCCGTCCACCAGCACATTGAAGTTGCAGCTGAAGCTGTCCTCTAAGGGCGTCATCTTATAAAGCCGCAGCATCAGGTCGTCTGCATGCACACCCCGCTTCAGGTCAATGGTGATCTTCAGACCGGTCAGATCCGTTTCGTCTCGAATATCGCTGATCTCCCGCACTTTGTTGGTCTTGACCAGCTCCACGATCTTGTCAATGATCGCTTCGGCGGTGGTGGTTGGCGGAATCTCCGTTACATCAATACAGTTGTATTTTTTGTCATAGGTGTACTTGGCACGCACCCGCACAGAGCCGCGGCCGGTGTCGTAAATTTTGTCCAGCTCTGGCTTATTATAGAGAATATAGCCGCCGCCTACAAAATCCGGCGCCAGCAGGGTGTCTGCGATTACATGCGCCGGGTTTTTGATTAGGGCAATGGTGGTGTCGCACACTTCCTTTAAGTTAAAAGAAGCGATGGATGAGGCCATACCTACGGCGATGCCGGTGGTCACATTACAGAGAATGGACGGAAAGGTCACCGGCAGCAAAGTCGGCTCTTTCATGGTATTGTCGTAGTTGTCTACAAAGTCCACCGTGTCCTTGTTAATGTCGTCAAACAGCTCCCGGCAGATGGGCGCCAGCTTAGCCTCTGTGTAACGGGAGGCAGCGTACATCATATTTTTGCTGTAAGCTTTACCAAAGTTACCTTTAGACTCCACATAGGGATACAGCAGGCTCTCATTGCCCCGGGACAGGCGGATCATGGTGTCATAAATGGCCGCGTCCCCGTGGGGGTTCAGCTGCATCGTGCGCCCCACAATGTTGGCGCTCTTAATAAAGCCGCCGGTAAGCAGCTTCATATTGTACATAGTGTAAAGCAGCTTGCGGTGGGAGGGCTTAAAGCCGTCAATCTCCGGCAAGGCGCGGGAGAGGATCACGCTCATGGCGTAGGGCATATAGTTGCTCTTCAGGGTGTCCACAATGGGCTCCGTCTGCACGGTGCCGGCACCTTTGATATGCACATTTTCGTCCAGCTTCCCGGCAACCGGGCGCTGGTCCTTTTTCTTCTTTGGCAATGAACGCCCCTCCTTAGCTTACATCTGCGGCGTCCAGGTACAGGTAGCCGTAGTCTGCAATATATTCTTTGCGACCCTCCAGGTTGTCTCCCAGCAGCAGGTCAAAGAACTTAGAGGTCTCCTCTGCATCCGACGGAGTCACCTGGATAATGCGGCGGGTGGCCGGGTTCATGGTGGTCAGAGCCATCATCTCTGCCTCGTTTTCACCAAGACCTTTGGACCGCTGCACAGTATAGGGCGCGTCGCCGATCTCGGCCTTGATCTGGTCCATCTCCACTTCATTGTAGGCAAAATAGGTCTGGCCCTTGCAGGTCACCTCGTACAGCGGAGACTCGGCGATATACACCTTGCCTGCCTGGATCAGCTTGGGCATCAGGCGATAGATCATCGTCAAAATCAAGGTACGGATCTGAAAACCGTCCACATCCGCATCGGTGCAAATAAGCACTTTGTTCCACCGTAGGTTGTCCATATCAAAGGCGGACAGATCCTTGGCAGCCTTGGAGCGCACTTCCACGCCGCAGCCCAGCACCTTGATCAGGTCGGTAATAATGTCGTTCTTAAAGATCTTGTCATACTCAGACTTTAAGCAGTTGAGGATCTTGCCGCGCACCGGGATCACCGCCTGGAACCGGGCGTCCCGGGCCTGCTTGCAGGCACCCAATGCAGAGTCGCCCTCTACAATAAACACCTCTCGCTCGCTTACATCCTTGGAGCGGCAGTCCACAAACTTTTGAATGCGGTTGGTCATGTCCATCTTGGACTGCAAGGTGGTTTTTAAGGTTTTGCGGGTGTTCTCCGCCTTTACCCGGGCGCGCATATTTACCAACACCTGGTTGGCGATCTTCTCCGCCTCCATCTTGTTCTCAATAAAGTACACTTCCAGGGATCTGCGGAAGAAGTCAGTCATCGCCTCCTGAATAAACTTATTGGTGATCGCCTTTTTGGTTTGGTTCTCGTAAGAAGTGTTGGTGGAGAAGGAGGACACCACAAAGATCACGCAGTCCTCCACATCCTGAATGTTGATCTGACCATCTGATTTGGCGTACTTGTTATTGGCTTTCAGATAGGCATTGATCTGGCTCACAAAGGCACTGCGAAAGGCCTTTTCCGGCGAACCGCCGTGCTCCAAAAAGCTGGAGTTGTGGTAATACTCTTTCAGCTGGGTTTTCAGCGAAAAGCACACCGCCGCCTTGATCTTCAACTTATAGTCATTCAGATCCGCTCGGTCGCGGCCCACCCGCTCGCACTCCCAGTATTGGGGTGTGGTAAAAGCGGTGTCCCCTGCCAGCTCCGCCACATAGTCCTGAATACCGTTTTGGTAACAAAATTCGGTGGTGTCGAACTTGCCGCCGGCGGTCTCCTCCTTGAGTACAAAGTGCACGCCGTCATTAACAATGGCCTGGCGCTTCATGGTAGATACAAACCAATCTCTGGGAATATTAATATCCGTAAACACCTGAATATCCGGCTTCCAGCGAATGCGGGAGCCGGTATCGCGCTTTTGGTACGGTTCCTTGTGCAGGCCGCCGATGTTCTCGCCCTTTTCAAAATGGAGGGTGTAGCAGTAGCCGTCCCGGTGAATTTCCGCATCCATATATTCCGACGCATACTGGGTGGCGCAAAGCCCCAGGCCGTTGAGGCCCAGAGAGAACTCATAACTGCCTGCGCCGCCGGCGTTATCATATTTGGACCCGGCGTACATCTCGCAAAACAGCAGCTCCCAGTTCTCTCGCTGCTCATTCTTGTTGTAATCCACAGGAATACCGCTGCCGAAGTCCTGCACCTCATAGGAGCCGTCCAGGTAGCGGGTCACCACAATCCGATTGCCGCGCCCCTCTCTGGCCTCGTCTATGGAGTTGCTCATAATTTCAAAGATGGAATGCTCACAGCCCTCCAACCCGTCCGAGCCGAAAATCACAGCCGGGCGCTTTCGCACACGGTCTGCACCACGCAGGGACTTAATGCTTTCGTTGCCGTAGGTGGCTTTTTTCGCCATGCTTTTCCCTCCGATAAATTGTCTTTTGTCGTTGATATTATACAATATCTTGTGGAAATGTCAAGAAATGAAAAAAGACAGCTACCGGTCAGTAACTGTCTTTTCTTAGGGTTATCGGTCGGATTTGGGCGCGTCCGGTGCAGGGTCTGCCGGGGCATTTGCCGCTTCCGCTGCCGGTGCGTCTCCGTCCTCCGGCGCAGGCACCGGGGCTGTGTCCGCGGCAGTCTGTGTTTCTGCCGCAGGGGCTTCCGGTTCTTCTGTCGGTTGGGCTTCCGGTTCGTCCAGCTTGCCGTTTTCCATCAGCTGGGCAAACATCTCGCCGGTAACCTTCTCTTTTTGCAGCAGAGTCTCCGCCACCAGCTCCAGCTTCTCGTAATGGGTCTTTAAGATCTCTTCCGTCTGGCTGTAAGCGTGGCGCATCATCCGCTCAATCTCTGCGTCAATCTTGGCAGAGGTAGCCTCGCTGTAATTGTTTACATGGCCAAAGTCCTTGCCAAGGAATACCTCGTCGTTCTCATCGCTGAATACAGCCGGACCCAGCACTTCGCTCATGCCGTACTTGGCCACCATGTCCCGACAAATTTGGGTGGCGCGCTGCAAGTCGTTGGACGCACCGGTGGAAATATCCCCCAGCGCCAACGCCTCGGCCACACGACCGCCCAACATGGAGATCAGGTCGTCCAGCATCTCCTTTTTGGAATTGTAATTTTCCTCTTGCGGGGTGTACCATGTATAGCCGCCGGCACCCAGACCCCGGGGAATAATGGAAATTTCCTTCACCGGGTCGTGGCCCTCTACATAGTAGGCTGCCACAGCGTGACCCGCCTCGTGGTAAGCAGTCAGGCGCTTGGCCTTCTTGGAATATTTATGGCTCTTTTTCTCCGTGCCCATTTGCACACGGGAGGAGGCGTCGTTAATTTCCGCCATAGTCAGCGCTTTCTTCTTGCGGCGCACAGCCAGCAAAGCCGCCTCGTTGAGCAGGTTTTCCAAGTCCGCACCGGTAAAGCCGATAGTGTCCTTAGCCACTTCTTTCAAATCCACATCCGGACCCAAAGGCTTGTTGCGGGAATGGACTTTCAAAATGTCCTCACGGCCCTGTGCATCCGGTCGATTCACGGTAATTTGGCGGTCAAAACGACCGGGGCGCAGCAGCGCCGGATCCAGTACATCCGGCCGGTTGGTGGCAGCCATCACGATAATACCGCTGTTGGTGCCAAAGCCGTCCATCTCTACCAGCAACTGGTTCAAGGTCTGCTCCCGCTCATCATTACCGCCGCCGGTGCCGGCACCTCTGTGACGACCCACAGCATCAATCTCATCAATAAATACAATGGCCGGTGCCTTCTTCTTGGCCTGCTCAAACAGGTCGCGCACACGAGAAGCACCCACGCCCACATACATCTCTACAAAGTCAGAGCCGGAAATGGACAAAAACGGTGCGCCGGCCTCACCGGCCACAGCACGGGCCAGCAAAGTTTTACCGGTACCGGGAGGACCCACCAGCAGCACGCCTCGGGGAATACGGGCGCCCAGTGCGGTAAAGCTGTCCGGGTTCTTTAAGAACTCCACGATCTCCTCCAGCTCGCCCTTTTCCTCATCACAACCGGCCACATCCTGAAATGTGGTCTTGCGTTTTTCGTCCTCCACCAAGGTCTTGGTGCGGATCTTGCCAAAGCCCAGCGTCTTGTTGGTGTCGTTCATCATGGCGTTGTTCATCCGCCGGAACGCATAGAACCCAAGACCTACAATAGCAATAAGCATTATAAGCGACGGCAGCATACTGGTGAACCAGTTGCCGGAAGCGCCCTTTTTGTAGTTATAAGTAATGCGGTTCTTATTATTGGTCTGCTTGGCGTTATACGCGTCTACATTATCCTTCACATCGTCCAAAAAGAGCGACACATTGGGCACGGTGTAGCGCTGCTCCTTCTCCGGGTCCTTAAAGGTCTTGTAGGTCAGTGCGCCGCTGGACAGATCCAGGGAAAAGTCCTTTATCTGGTTCTCTTCAAACATCTGCACCACTTGGGAGTATTGCACCTCTGTGCCGGATTGGTTAGAAGACAAATACCATACTGCCCCGATCAAAAGCACCGGGATCAGGATATAAAACAGAATGGACTTCCAATTTTTTGCCATATTATTCATCTATCAGTCCTCCGTATGGGAAACTACATAAAGCACGCTCCGGGTGGTGGCGTCCACCCCGACGCGCTGATCGCAGCAGCAGCCTGCCACGGCGATGATCCCCAAATCGTCCTCCGCCACCAGGGGCAGAGCGCGCCGACTGTGGGGCACGCGGTATTCGCAATAGAGCTTCTTCAGCGATTTGCTGCACCCGCGACCGGCGGGAGAAATGCGATCCCCTGCCTGCCGCTGCCGAAAGCGAACACTGCCTGTTATTTTATCATAGTCGCAATAAAAATCAATTTTTATTTGCGATAATTCACGAATCGTTAAAAATTCCGCAACAGATACCACGATCTGTTCATAAGCAATGGCTGCCGCCGGTGGCGCACCTGCCGCTTCCAGAGTCAGCACCCCACGCTGTACATGGGCAAATCCGCCGGGCAGCTGCAGCCGTCCGTCGGTTTGCAGCACATCATCCAGCTGCGCCAGGTGCAGCGCATCCACGCCAAACCGGTTTTGCTCTAAAAACGCCGTCAGTGCCCGACGGCGCAACGGCAGCGGTGCGGCAGTAAGTACCGCCGTTTGCAAACCGTTTAAAGTTCTTGCCGCCTGTAAAAGTTCGGCAGTCTGCGCCTGCAAATAGGCTTCATCCGCTTGCAAATGCGCCATGGTACGGGCGGCATTTTGCATAAAGCCCGGGTGCACCCGGTCAAAATCCGGCACCAGCGTATGGCGAATGGCATTGCGGCTGTACCGCTCGTCGGCGTTACTCTCGTCGATCCGATAGTCGATATGCAGCGCCGTGCATGCCGCCCGCACTTCCTCTCCGGTGCAGTCCAGCAACGGACGAATAATCTTGCCCCGCACCGGCGCAATGCCGGTGAGTCCCCGCAGCCCGGTTCCCCGAGCCAAGCGGAACAGCATGGTCTCCACAGAATCCGAAAGCGTGTGCGCCGTGGCGATCCGATCACAGTCCAGCGACTGAAAAAAGGCGTACCGCGTTTGCCGGGCATACGCCTCAACGCCCATACCGGCAGCCTTGGCCTCTCCGGGTGCGTCGATTGCTTTTTCAAAATAAGACAAATGCTGCCGGGCGCAAAAATCCCGCACAAAGGCAGCGTCCGCCCGGGAGCTTTCGCCCCGAATGCCGTGCTCCACATGGGCAACGGCGATCTGCAGCTGCCACCGTTCCCTGCGGCTGAGCAGGTAGTGAAGCAATAACATGGAGTCCGCCCCACCGGACACAGCTGCCACCACCCGGTCCTCCGGGCACAGCATATTGTGTTCCGTTACCGTCCGGTCAATCCGGTCAAACAAATCAGAATGCATTGGCTGTCTTGTCCACCGCACGGAAACGGGTGAATTCCTTATCAAAGGTCATCTCAATGGAGCCGGTAGCGCCGTGGCGGTTCTTTGCCACAATCAGCTCCGTATGGTTCTCGTCAATGTCGTCCTGCTTGTCCTCATCCACCTCGCTGCGATAGTAGTCCTCACGGTAGAGGAACATCACAATATCTGCATCCTGCTCAATGGAGCCGGACTCTCGCAGGTCGGACAGCTGGGGTTTATGGCTCTTGCCTCGCCCCTCGGTACTACGGGCCAACTGGGCACAGCAGATCACCGGGATCATCAGGTCCTTAGCCAGCATTTTCAGCTGGCGGGTAATCTCGGACACCTCCTGCACACGGTTCTCCTTGCGGGTGGCGGATTTGATCAATCCCAGATAGTCGATCATAATCACATCCACATCTTTCATGCGCCGCACCCGGGACTTGATCTCCGGCACGGTGATAGAAGAAGTATCATCTAAATACAACTCTACATCATTAAACTGACCGGCAGCATTGCCCAGGCGCACCCACTCGTCGTTGTCCAGCTCGCCGGTGCGCAGCTTATGGCTGGGCACACCTGCCTGAGACGCCAGCAAACGCTCCGCCAGCTGCTCCTTGGTCATCTCCAAGCTAAAGAACACGCACTTTTTGCGCGCCATCATGGACACATTGGACGCCAGGTTCAGGGCAAAACTGGTCTTACCCATAGCCGGTCGGGCGCCGATCAGGATAAAGTCCGACTTATTCAAGCCGGTAATGTAAGTATCCAGCAGACCGAAGCCGGTGGGAATGCCCTTATATTTTTCTTTGTCCTCGCCGGTGAGCTTGCCCAGGCGGTCATACACGCCGTTGACGATCACCTCGCTGACCTTGGTGGGGCCGCCGGTGTCCTTACCCTGGCGAATATCATAGATCTTCTGCTCTGCCGCGTCTAAGATAGAGGAGGCGTCGCCCTCACCGCTGGCCGCATCGTCCATGATCTCCCGAGCCGTTTGGATCAGGGTTCGAAGATAAAACTGCTCCTTCACGATCTTGGCATAGCTGGCTACATTGGCCGTAGAGGGCACACTGTTTGCCAGCTGCACCAGGTATTCCCTGCCGCCTGCCACATCGTAATGTCCCTCTTTGGCCAGCACATCGGCAATCAGTACCGGGTCAATATTGGCCTGGGAAGAGGTGTACATGGACAGCATGGCGCCAAAGATGGCTCGGTGCTGAGGCAGATAAAAGCTCTCTGCCTTTAGGTGCATCAGCACCTCCTCCATACAGCCGGAATTCAGCAGAATACAGCCCAATACGCTTTGTTCCGCCTCTAAATTGTACGGCAGCGCCACGCCGCCGGTCGTTGTTGCTTCCGCCATTTTCATCACCGTTTATGTTGGTTGGATTTCTCTTATGCCTCGGTCACCTGTACAAAGATCTTTGCCGTAATTCCGGCATAGACTTTCACTTCTGCCTGTACGGTACCAAAGGTCTTGATATCGTCCATCACGATCTTACGCTTGTCGATCTCCACGCCCAGATCCTTTTTGATCTGCGCCGCCACATCCTTAGAGGTGACGGAGCCGAACAGTTTGCCGTTGGCACCGGCCTTGGCTTTCAGCCGAAAGGTCTTGCCCTCCAGCTTCTGTGCGTCGGCGGTGGCTGCTTTCACTTCCTCGGCTTTATGGAACTTCTTGGCCGTTTCCTTAGAGTTAAACTCGTTCATAGCGGTGGCATTGGCCTCTACCGCCAACCCCTTGGGAAAGAGAAAGTTGCGGGCGTAGCCGTCCGAGGCATTTACTAAATCGCCTTTTTTGCCCAGCGCTTTTACATCTTGTTTCAAAATGACTTTCATACGCTTCTCCTTAAATCTCCATCAAAATGGGCAGCACCATGGGGCTGCGCTTGGTCTTTTCATACATCAGGTGGGAGATTTCATCCCGCAGCTTGGACTTAACGGTGTTCCAATCCCGACCCTTCACATCATAGTAATCGTAGATCACATGGCAAGCCAAATCGCGAGCCTTGTTCATCAGATCTTCGTTCTCCTTCACATAGACAAACCCGCGGGACACCACATCCGGACCGCTGACCACATCGCCGGTCTCCGCATCCAAAGTGGCCACCACAATGATAATGCCGTCCTGGGACAGGTGCTTACGGTCGTTCAAAACAATATTGCCCACATCGCCCACGCCCAAGCCGTCTACATACACTTCGCCGGCAGGCACAGTCTCGATCTGCTTCATCTCCGTCTTGCTTAGAGAGATTTTTTCGCCGATATTGCCCAGGTAAATGTGCTTCATATCATAGCCCATGGACATAGCCAGCCCGGCGTGCTTTTGCAGGTGCTTTTGCTCGCCGTGCACGGGAATGAAATACTGAGGCTTAACAATACCCATCATCAATTTTAGCTCTTCCTGACAGGCGTGGCCGCTGACATGCACCTCGTACATCTTTTCGTAGATCACCTCTACATTGTGCTTCATCAGCTCGTTGACCACATTGCCCACCATCTTCTCGTTGCCGGGTATGGGCGTGGCGGAAATGATCACATAGTCGTTGGGACCGATATTCACCTTGCGGTGCTCACCAAAGGCAATCCGAGTCAAGGCGGACATAGGCTCGCCCTGGCTACCGGTGGTAATAATCACCAGTTTATCGTCCGGATAACGCTTAATGGCGTCAATGGGAATGAGAATATTCTCCGGCACATTCAGGTAACCCAGATCCTGGCCCACCTGAACCAGATTTTCCAAGCTACGGCCGGTCACGGCCACCTTACGCCCTCTGGACTGGGCCACATCAATAATCTGCTGCACCCGGTGGATATTGGAAGCAAAGGTCGCCACCACAATGCGCTTATTGTGTGCCTTGCGGAACAGCTGCTCAAAGCTCTCGCCCACCTTGCGCTCGCTCATGGTATAGCCGGGGCGCTCTGCATTTGTGGAATCGGAAAGCAGTGCCAAAACGCCCTTTTTGCCATACTCGGCGAAGCGAGCCAGATCGATCATATCTCCGTCTACCGGGGTGGTGTCAATCTTAAAGTCGCCGGTTTGGATAATCACACCTGCCGGGCAGCGGATGGCAAGACCTACTGCATCCGGAATGGAGTGATTCACATGGATAAATTCAATATTAAAGGCACCCAGAGTGATGTTGTCCCGGGGGCGAATTTCCACCAGCTTGGCCTTGTTCAGCAGGCCGTGCTCCTTGAGCTTGCCCTGGATCAGGCCGATGGTCAGCTTAGTGGCATAGATGGGCACATTGATCCGCTTAAGCAGGAATGCCAGGCCGCCGATATGATCCTCGTGGCCGTGGGTCACCAATACGCCCTTGATTTTGTGTCTGTTTTTTTCTACATAGGTAAAGTCCGGGATCACCAAGTCCACGCCCGGCAGATCCGATGTAGGGAATGCCAGACCGCAGTCCACAATGAACATATCGTCCTTGTATTCATAAAGCGTCATGTTCTTGCCGATCTCATTCATACCGCCTAAAAATGCAATATGAACAGACTCCTCCGGCTTTTTCTGCCGCGGAGCGCCTTTCTTTACCGGTCTGCGGTATGTGTAGCGCTTCTTGGAATTCCGTTTTCCGGAAGCAGCCTTACCGTCAGACTTATTCTGATTGATCATTCGATTTGATTCCTCCTGTTAAATATAGTTTTCCGAACATCACAAATTGCATATATCATAAAATAAATAACGCCAAATGTCAAGTGGCCCCGGACCGGTGTACGGATTTTGCCACGCTGTATTGATTATTGCCACAAAGCGTGCTAAAATATCCCGGCGAGGTAATATTTATGAAAAAAGTGAGCATTTATACCGACGGTGCCTGCTCTGGCAACCCGGGCAAAGGCGGCTGGGGCGCTGTACTGGTGTATAACGGTACGGAAAAAGAAATGAGCGGCTACGAGGCAGAAACCACCAACAACCGTATGGAACTGACGGCGGTGATCCGTGCCCTGGCAGCCTTGCGGGAGCCTTGCCTGGTGACCCTGACCACCGACTCCAAATATGTGTGCGACGCGGTAACCAAGGGCTGGGTCTACGGCTGGCAGCGCAAGGGCTGGCGCAAGGCTGACGGCAAACCGGCGCTGAATGTTGACCTGTGGCAGCAGCTGCTACCCCTATTGCAGACCCACACCGTCACCTTTAACTGGGTCAAGGGTCACGCCGGCCACCCCTATAATGAGCGGTGCGATGCCTTGGCGGTGCAGGAATACACCAAACACAAATAATCGCGCCCCTATTCTACTACGAACAGGCGGACGAAAAAACGGCTATACCGACGAAAAATCGGTATAGCCGTTTTTTATTTAGTATTTAGATTTGGCAGTGTAATTCACCTTGCCGCCTACATACCGGCGCAAGGTAAAGTTTTTGCCGCGCTGGCTCACTTTCAGTCTCACCTTTTTGGGCTTTGCCTCCTTGCTGGTGTAGAACTTGCAGGAGATGGTACCGTCCTTTACGCTCATTTTGATCTTAATGGGCATACCGGTATTGTTCTTCCAGCGAAAGTTCTGAGAGCCCCACATAATGGCTGCGTCCCGACCCAGGGGCACATAGGTAACCCGCTGGCTGTGCTGGTGCCGCTCCACAATAGACACATTGGCAAGCAGTGCAGTATTAAACATGGTGGAAGCCACCTGGCAGATACCGCCGCCAACGCCCATAACCGTGCCGCTGCCGCTGAACACATAGGCCTCTTTATAACCACGGCTCTTGGTGCGCTTACCTACAACTTTATTAAAGGAAAAGGTCTGTCCCGGCTGGATCACGGTGCCGTCAATGGCCTTGCTGGCAATGCGCAGATTGGTGGTGCGGTTCTTATTGTTCACATACTTGGAAGAAAAGCTGGCATACAGGTTGGAGTAGCTGGAGCTGGTCACCTTGCTGTAACTGCCGTTGTACACCTTGTTGGGAAAGGACAGGTACGCCCGTACCTGGGCATAGTATGTACTGCCCTTTTTGATTTTCTTGATGGTAGTGGAAGTGGCGGAGGACTTGGTGATCTTCACCGTCTTAACGCCCTTTTTCATCTTCTTATCCGTGCTGTAACGCACTTCATAACCGGAGCAGGTTACCTTGTTCCACCGGATCTTCAAATTCGTGCCGGACTTGGTCACGCTCTTCATGGACACGGTGGAGGGACGGGTGCCGGTATTCAGTACCGCGCTAAGGGGACCGGCGTAGGAGCCGTCCTTTTTGCCGCAGGCAGCAATCTTGAAGTAGTATTTTTTACCGGCAGACAGCTTGCTGATTTTGGCCTTGGTGCCGCTGACAGTGGCAACCTTGCTGTAATTGCCGTTTGCAGAGGCAGACTGATACACCCGATACACGGCAGCGCCGGGTACCTGCTTCCAGTTAATTGTAATGGTGGTGGTGGTCCGGCTGGTGGACATACCGGTCACCCGACCGGGCAGGATCTTAAAGCTGCGGCTCACTGCGCCGGTATAATCGCCGGTGCCGGTCAACTTCACCTGAGCGGTGCCGCAGGCAGTATTGGCGCTGTACTGCACCTTGTAATCCTGCCCCTGGACCAGGGCAATATCGTTATAACGCACCTTCACCGTGGGGCGCAGAGCCTTACCGGTGTAGGTAGTAGAAGCGTACTGCAAGGTCACAGTGCAATCCCGCAGGTCCACGGGGGTCGGCTCCTCTCCCTCTGCCGCAAAGGCAGACACCGTACCCAGGGAGCAGGCAATGAGCATCAGTAGGCTCAAGGTCAGGCTAAACAGTTTTTTCATAAGAACTCTCCTCTTTTCTGTTATTTTTTCTGTCCGTAATAAGCATTGGCGCCGTGCTTGCGCAGATAATGCTTATCCAGCAGGTAAGATTCAATTCCAATGGGCCGCTCCCCGGCAATGCACTCGGTGCGACTGGCCATTTTGGCGATTTCTTCCAAGATCAGCGCGTTCTCCACAGAGGCGGCCGCGCTCTTGCCCCAGGTAAAGGGGCCGTGGCGCTGCACCAGCACACCGGGGAACGCCCCCGGGTCCAGTCCGCGCCGGCGGAACTCTTCCACAATCACCCCACCGGTATTGGCCTCATACGCCGTGTTGACCTCATCCTCTGTCAGACCACGGGCACAGGGTATGTCGCCGTAGGCAAAATCCGCATGGGTAGTGCCGTAGGCCGGTATGTCCCGCCCGGCTTGTGCCCACGCACAGGCCCAGGAAGAATGGGTGTGGGTAATGCCCCCGATCTCCGGGAACGCCTGATATAACGCCAAATGGGTGGGGGTGTCAGACGAGGGATTCAACTCCCCTTCTACCCGGTTGCCGGCCAGGTCCATGACCACCATATCCGCCGGGGTCAATTCACTATATGGCACGCCGGAGGGTTTTATGACAAACAGCCCCTGTTCCCGGTCGATGGCCGACACATTGCCCCAGGTGAGCACCACCAAATTGTAGCGCACCAGATCCATATTGGCTCGGTAAACTTGTTCTTTTAATGCTTCTAACATCTGCTTTTATTCTCCCTCCGCCGCCCGGCGCTCTAAGTCCAGGGCTGCGTGAAATGCTTGCATATAGGCGTCAAAATCCGCCACATCCTGCGCCGTAGGCTCCACCGTCACCGTTTGACAGCAGGCAAATACCTGCCGCTCCAGGAAGGCAGCCAAACGCTCTCCGTTCTGCCGCTGCAGCATATATGCCGCCAGCAGCGCCATACCCCAGGGGCCGCCGGAACCGGCTGTCTCCATCACAGTAACCGGTGCCGCCAAAGCGGAGGCCAGCAGCCGCTGCCCCACCTGCGGGGTGGTAAAGAACCCGCCGTGGCCGTAAATTCGCTGCAAGGGCACCTGCTCGTCCCGAGTCAGAATATCCATACCCACTTTCAGCGCCGCCAAGGCACCGCACAGGTTGCTGCGCATCAGATTGGGCCAATTCACCGTGCTGTCCGCCCGACGCACCGTCAACGGTCGCCCGGCGTCCAAATTCAAAATACTCTCGCCGGAGGTGTAGCCGTAGGTAACAATCCCGTCACAATCCGGCGCACCGTCCACAGCGCTGTTAAACAAAAAATCATAGATCTTGCCGTCCGGCACAGGCTGCCCCATAGCAGCGGCAAAATTCCGCAGCAAACCGGCAATCACATTCACCTGGGACGAACAGTTATTGGCGTGCACCATTGCCACCGGGTGACCGCAAGGGGTGGTAACCATATCAATTTCCCGGTGCACCCGGGCAAGAGGCCGATCCAGAACCACCATAGCAAAAACAGAAGTGCCGGCAGACACATTGCCGGTGCCGGGCGCCACGCTGTTGGTGGCCACCATACCGGTGCCCGCGTCCCCCTCCGGGGGGCAAAAGACCGCGCCGGGCTGCAAGGTACCGCTAGGATCCAGCAGCGCCGCCCCTGCCGGGGTCAGGGTGCCTGCGGGCGTACCCACCGGCAAAATCTCCGGCAGCAAATCTGCCAAAGTCCAAGGGTAGTTCTTGTCCGCCACCAGCCGGTCAAAGGCTGCCAGCATTTTTGCGTCATACTGCCCGGTAGCCGGGTCTATGGGAAACATACCGGCAGCATCGCCCACACCCAATACCCGCCGACCGGTAAGCAAGTAGTGCACATACCCGGCCAAGGTATTCATGGATGAAAGCTGCTGCAAATGCGACTCTCCGTCCAGCACGCACTGGTACAAATGAGCCACACTCCACCGCAGGGGAATATTAAAGTTGAACAGCGCCGTCAGCTTTTCCGCCGCAGCGCCGGTATTGGTGTTGCGCCAGGTGCGAAAGGGCACCAGCAGCCGATCGCTACTGTCAAAGGCCAAATAGCCGTGCATCATGGCACTGATCCCCGCCCCTGCCAGATGGGTCAGTTCCGCGCCGCAAACCGCCTTTACATCTGCTGCCAAGGCGGCATAGCAGTCCTGCATACCGGCGATTATATCCGCCTGGCTGTAAGACCACAAACCGTCCACCATTTGATTCTCCCACAGGTGGTGACCCTGGGCAATGATCCGATTATGCGCATCCAGCAGCACAGCCTTAATGCGGGTGGAGCCGAACTCCATACCCAATACGGCCTTGCCTGCGGTCACAGTTTGTGCGATCTCCTTTTGTCTGGCGATATCCATAGGCAGCTCCTTCATCTTTTCTGTCTTAATTTTACAGTATTCCCCTATTATTTGCAATACGCACGCAGCAGAAAAATCAAAAAAAATACGACAAACTGTTCGTACAGCTTGCCGCACTTTTTGTGCATTATTCCTGTGGCTGCGCCTCATCTTTTTCCTTGAGCGTCAAAATGCAGGAAGCCACCGTGTGCTTACGCACATCCAGCACCTGAATTTCCAGATCCTCCGTCTCCACATCAAACTTGCTGCCATCCTTGGGAATGGTGCAGTACAGGCCGAAAATGTAGCCGCTGAGGGTTTCGTAAGTATCCACCGGCAGCTCCAGCCCGGTCAGCTCCGCCACATCGTCCAGGGACACACTGCCCTTGATCTTCCAGGACCGGTCAGTCAGAGGCACCACATCCGGCTGGGCGTTGGGCAGCTCCTGGTCGTTATCCAGGTCGCCTACCAGCTGTTCCAGCAGGTCGTTCATGGTGATAATACCCACGGTGCCGCCGTACTCATCCAGCACTACGGCAAAGTGATTGTGGCTCTTTTGCATCAGCTCAAAGAGCACATCGATCTTCATGGTCTCCGGCACATAAATAGGCTGCACAAAAGCGTCCTTTTTCACCGCAGCGCGAGTCTTGTCGGCAATACGGAAGAACTTTTTGGAATCCAGCACGGCCACCACATTATCGATAGAGCCCTTGAACACCGGGTACAGACTATGGGTACTGGCGGAGATCACTTTTTCCCAGGTGGTCACATCGTCGTCAATATCCAGCGCCTGAATGTCCTTGCGATGGGTAGAAAACTCACCGGCGTCCTTGTCGTCAAACTCAAAAACATTGACGATCATCTTCTGCTCGGTCTTGTCAAAAATACCCTTTTGACCGCCCACATCTACCAGCATACGGATCTCTTCTTCCGACACCTCTTCATCGTCCCCATTCGGGTCAATGCGCAGAATGCGCAGCACCAGGTTGGTAGAGGCAGTGAGCAACCACACCAGCGGGGCAAAGAATTTAGAGGACACATAGATCAGCCCGGACACACCCAGGGAGATCTGCTGGGTCTTTTTCATTGCCACCCGCTTGGGCACCAGTTCGCCAAATACCAGCGTCACATAAGACAGAATGATGGTAATGACGATCACGGCAATGGTATTCAGCGTGCTTTCTTTGATCTGCACACCCAAATCGTCCACCAACCAGCGCACAATCACATCGGAAAAGTTGTCCGCCGCAAAGGCGCTGCCCAAAAAGCCGGACAGGGTAATGGCGATCTGAATGGTGGCGAGAAAGCCCGCCGGCTTTTCCGTCAGCTTACGCAGCCGCTTCGCTCTGCGGTTGCCGTCCTCTGCCAGCTTTTCCAGCTTCAACTCGTTCATAGAAACGATGGCGATCTCCGCGCTGGCAAAAATGGCGTTGACCGCAATCAAAATAACCTGAATAAAAAGTTGCCACCCAAGGGGTATGTCCAAAGAGAATTCCTCCAGTTAATAAATAATCTAAAATTTATGGTTAAACAACCAAATTTACTTCACTATATCAAATCCGGCGCAGATTGTCAATGCAAATCGTACCGGCCGCCCGACTGCACGGTAAACCGCGCCTTTTGCGCATGATCCGGACTACGCAATAGCCACCGTTGCCGCATATACCGCCTTGGCGCCGTGCATACGCAGCATTTTGGCGCATTCGTTCAGCGTAGCGCCGGTGGTCTTTACATCGTCAATAAGCAGAACAGTCTTGTCCCATAGCGCGCTGTCGTCGATCACCGCATACGCGCCGTACACATTCACCCGCCGACTGCGGGCGTTCTGCTTGCGTTGCGCCGGATTGTTGCGCACCTTCTCCAGCAGATCCGCATAGGGAATGTGCAACGCCCCTGCCACTCGGCGAGCCAGCAGTTCCGCTTGATTATAACCGCGTTTTCTGCGGCGGCGCCTGCCCAAGGGCACAGCTGCCACATAGTCAAAGGCCACATCGGCGAAATCCACGCGCACAGCGGCAGCCATACAGTCGCCCATATAATCCGCCAGCATGGGAAAATCGTAAAACTTCAAGTTATGAATAGCCGTCACCAAGCTGTCCCGATACACAAAGGGCGCGGTGACCCCGGCGTATTCATGGTGCTTACCCTTGCAGGTACAGTCTTTCTTGGAGCGACCGCACAGCAGGCACTTGGGCCGGGCAATGGGACGCACCTTTTGGCAATCCGGGCAAAGGGGTTCATCCAGCGCCACCACCGTGCCGCACAGAGCGCAACGACGAGGAAAGAACCACCGCAGCACCCGCTCCAGCGCCGGGTTCATACGGTCAGGTACGGTGCGATCTTGGCATACAGCCCGTCACCGATACCGCGAATATCTTTGATCTGTTCCACAGAAGTATATTTGCCAATCTGCTCCCGATAGGCCAAAATCGCCGCCGCTCTTTGGTCACCGATACCTTGAATGGCGGTCAATTCCTCAAAAGTAGCCGTGTTCAGGTTCACCGGGTAGCTGACTGTGCCCGCGTTGCCGGAAGCGGTGGTTTGTGCAGCCGTTGCCGTTATGCTTGCAGCGGATCGACCAACGGTGGCGGCAGCCGACCGCGTCGTGGTACCGGACTGCACCGCTGTCGTCGGTGTTTCAACCAGCACGCCGGAGGAGATCTTCGGCTGGGATAAACCGAGATACAGGCACAGCCCTGCCAGTAAAAACAGCGCCACGCCCACCATCACCAGGCTTTGGCCTTTCTCACTTTTCATATTGCTTCCTCTTCTCTCTTTTTACACACCCGGTCAAGGCGTCACTTGCCGGGTTTTTCGTTTATTCCAAAGGCTCTTAAGCCACAACCAGATTCCCGCAGCCAGCAGCGCCAGCGCCAAGGTCAGTACCGGCAACAGCCAATCTGCCGCCATGCCGCGCACACCCCACCAGGGCAGCAGTTGCCGCTGGGCCAGGTTCCGCAGCGCCGGGTGCAAAATGTAGATCGCCAACGCAGACCCCTCGGCGTACAGCACAAAGGGATTTTCCCAGGTGCAAGTCACATTCTGGGCCAGCAAAAACAAGCTGACCGCAGCCACCAAAGGACCTAAATACAAATCGGCGCTATCGTTCAAATACCGATATTCCAAAACAGACAGTACTAAGCCCACCAACACACCAAGCGCCGGCCACTTGCGACCCAGGCGCTTGATCTGCGTCTCTGCTTCCTTAAACAGCAGACCCAACGCAAAACAGGGCAAACCGGTAAACCAAGCATTTCGGCTGTACTGGGCAGCCACCTCCCGGTGGAGCATACCCACCACCACTTCACCAAGCACCAGCGGCACCAACAGCAGCAGCGGCGCCCACCGCAACCAGCGGGTTTTGTGCATTTTCATCAAAAGCAGCACCACGCCGTAGCAGTAAATCAGCGCCGGAATAAACCACAGGTGCGGCTTGGATTGGGTGTTGTTCAGCAGCAAGAACGAAACCACATTTTTCATCGCATAATGGCTCTTAAAAAAGGCCGCCGGGGTTTTGTCGCTAAGCAAAAAGCAACACCAAAGCGCGTAAAATCCGGCCGCCGGAACAAAAATACTCAAAAGTCGCCGTATGCGACGCACCAGCCGACCGACATCCTCTCGCTGCACCGCACCGTATGTAAAATAGCCGGATACCATAAAGAAAAACGGCACCGCCCACCGGGCAAACATACGCACCGTGCCACCCACATCGCCGGGAAACGGCACATGGAGCAGCAGCACAAACAGCGCCGCTGCCCATTTGAACAGGTCAAATGTTCTGTTCCGCAAAACACATCGTCCTTTATCTCCAAATATGAAGAAACCGTCTTGCAGTGCAAGACGGTTATATGGTAGAGATAGAGGGATTCGAACCCACGACCTCTCGCATGTGAAGCGAGCGCTCTAACCAACTGAGCTATACCTCTATATTTTCCGTGGAGCAGGTGAAGGGAATCGAACCCTCGTGTTCAGCTTGGGAAGCTGACATTCTACCATTGAACTACACCTGCGCATGTGCCTGAACGGCTTTCTCATCGCGTGCAAATACTATAACACATCTGTTTGGAAATTTCAACACCCTTTTTCACTTTTTTGAAAAAACTTTTCTGCCCTGTCACAAACGGTGTTTTTTCACTTTTTTGCTTGACAAGGCCCGCCCGGGTATGCTATTATATCAAAGCACAAACGGAGAGGTACCGAAGTGGTCATAACGGAGCGGTCTTGAAAACCGTCGTGTCGCAAGGCACCGTGGGTTCGAATCCCACTCTCTCCGCCATTCGGTATCACACAAGGAGCATGGCTCTTTGATGATAAAACTTGACAGCGGTTTAGCACAAGTTACAACACAGTATGCAGAAGTACTCAAGTTGGTGACGAGGCGCCCCTGCTAAGGGCGTAGGTCGGGCAACCGGCGCGAGAGTTCGAGTCTCTCCTTCTGCGCCAAAAGACACTGAGGTTTTTTCCTTAGTGTCTTTTCTTTTTGTTTGCAACTTCTCACCCGGTAGCGACGAGAACGCTACCGTCCATCTTTTTGCGCAGCACTTCCCCGCTTTCCAAATAAAAGCAGAAAATCCCGGCACAGGTGTACCGGGAAAGTGAAAACAGACAGATGAAATTGCAAAGAAAAAGCGGCAGGTCTCATAAAGACTTGCCGCTTTATTGGAGGCACCACCCAGATTTGAACTGGGGCATAAAGGCTTTGCAGGCCTCTGCCTTACCACTTGGCTATGGTGCCGGGAAAAGAATGGGCACAATGTAGAATACAAAGTGCCCGATGGAGCGGATTACGAGACTCGAACTCGCTACCTCCACCTTGGCAAGGTGGCGCTCTACCAGATGAGCTAAATCCGCAGATATGGTGCTTCCGGACGGAATCGAACCATCGACACGAGGATTTTCAGTCCTCTGCTCTACCGACTGAGCTACAGAAGCACAAATGGCGACCCGGAACGGGCTCGAACCGTCGACCTCCAGCGTGACAGGCTGGCGTTCTAACCAGCTGAACTACCGGGCCATCTGTGGTGGAAGTTACAGGGCTCGAACCTGTGACCCTCTGCTTGTAAGGCAGATGCTCTCCCAGCTGAGCTAAACTTCCACAAGGTGTCGCCATCAGCGACGGGTTATATAATACAATAACTTTCCCGAAAAGTCAACACCTTTTTTCAATTTTATTTGGATTTTTTTAGCAGGTCGTTTAACTGCTCCGGTGTGAAGCTGTAAGTCTTGTCGCAGAAGTGGCATTCCACCTGAATATCCTCCCCTGCGTCGATCATCTGGCGCAGTTCTTCTTCCCCTGCGGTGAGCAGCGCCGTCTCCACCCGCTCCCGGGTGCAGTTGCAGCGATAGGCAATGGGATATTCGTCCAGTTTGTCAATTTTCAAGGTGCCCATAGCCTTGGCGGCAATCTCGTCTACCGTCAGCCCCTGTGCCAGCATGGTGGTTACCGGCGGGATAGAGTCAATGGCTGTCTCAATCGCGGAGATGGTCTCCTCCGGGCAGCCGGGCAACAACTGGATCAAAAAACCGCCGGCGCACTGCACGGTCAGGTCCGGGTTCACCAGCACACCCAAGGCGCACACAGAAGGAGTCTGCTCGGACACGGCAAAATAATTGGTAATATCCTCAGCGATCTCGCCGCTGACAATGGCGGTCTGACCCACATACGGCTCCTTTAGCCCCACATCTTTCATTACATACAGATAGCCGTCCGTACCTACGGCGCCTCGCACATCCAGCTTACCCTTATCGTTCAGCGGCAGCTCCACCACCGGGTTTTGCACATAGCCCCGGGGATTGCCCTTGCTGTCCGACACAGCGATCAGCGAGCCTGCCGGTCCACCGCCGTTCAGGCGCAGGGTCACACTGTCGTCCGCGCCCTTGAGCATATCGCCCATCATAGACGCCGCCGTCAGCAGGCGACCTAAAGCCGCTGTGGTTACGGCAGAGGTGTGGTGAATCTGCTCCGCCCGAGCGGCAATATCCGTGGTATCCGCCGCCAAAATAAAGGCGCTGCCGTCCTCTGTGATATATCTTACGATCTTGCCCATGGCATTATTCCTTTCTCTTGCAAACATAAAACACCCGCTGGGTCTCCGGCCCGGGGGCGTCTGTGGTCAGCTCCGCATAGCGACCTAAAATCTCAAATTCCGAGAGTACCGCCGTTAGCTTCCGATGGGTATAGGCCCGCTCGATAAAGCTGTGGCCTCATGTTTATATACACAAATCCCTGAAAGCCGCATAAACACTGAACTTTTTAACCATCATCAAAAAACAGAATATCCCTATAACCACACTGAAAACGCCTTTTGACGGCTTCCCAGCCGATCACGGGGCGTTTTCTGGTGTCCGGCGTATCGTTTCCACGGTACGCCATTTTTTATGCCCAAAACCAGAAAGGAGGCGACGCCATGTATTTTACATCCGGCAGCAACCGCGCCTTTGAAAGCCTCATGCAAGGCAAGCCCGGTTTCGACCACTACGACAGCGGCGACGCCGGAGCGCCGGAGGATTGCGGCGACTGCCGTTTCTACCGTCCCGACTGGAAATACCAGTTTTGCGTGTATGCAGAGTGTCCCTACCAGCCGGGCAAGCTCACCGCCTATGACGCGGTTCTATTCCAAGTGAAAGGAGTTGACGACGAGATGGCAGTTTTTCGTGTGGAGAAAAACCGGGGCTACACGGTGATGTCCAACCACCACCTGCGGAACAAAGACCTGTCCCTGAAAGCCAAAGGGCTGCTTTCGCAAATGCTGTCCCTGCCGGAAAATTGGGACTATACCTTGAAAGGCTTGTCCCTTATCAACCGGGAAAGCATCGACGCCATACGGACGGCGGTGTGGGAACTGGAAAAGGCCGGGTATATCACCCGCCAGCAGAACCGGGACGGCAAGGGCAAGATGGCCGACATGGTTTATACCATCTACGAACAGCCGCAGCCCCGGCCAGAGGATGAAGAACAGCCGGGATTGGAAAACCCGGTGTTGGAAAATCCAACATCGGATAATCCAACGTCGGAAAACCCGGTATCGGGAAATCCAATGCAATTAAATAAAGATATACCAAGTAAAGAAAAATCAAATACTGATCTATCAAGTACCCAATCCATTCCTATCCATTCCCCAACCCCCTCTCCTGCGGAGGGCAAGGCGGCACAGCCGCCGGAACGGAAGCGAAAGGATGCGAATGAGGCATACCGGGTGTATGAGGAAATTATCAAGGACAATATCAGCTATGACATTCTGAAAGCCGATCTGCCCTATGACGGCGACCGTCTGGACGAGATTGTAGACTTGATCCTTGAAACCGTCTGCACCCGGCGCAAGACCATCCGTGTTGCCGGTGACGACTACCCGGCGGAACTGGTGAAATCCAAGTTTATGAAGCTGGACAGCGAACACATCCGCTTTGTGCTGGATTGCCTGAACAAGAACACCACGGAAATCCGAAACATCAAGCAGTATCTACGGGCGGCGCTGTTCAATGCCCCGTCCACGATTGGGAATTACTATTCTTCCCTTGTGGCCCATGATATGGCGACCGGGAAAATCTGAAAGGAGGACGGCCCTATGAAACAGGGTGCATTGATCTTTGATGAGCAGGCAGACCGCTACGACATCCGCTTTGATCTGGCAGACTACTACGGCGGGCTGCACTGTGGAGAAACCTTTGACGTGATGGTGGGCGGCAGGTGGAAGCCCACCCGCATTGAAATGGCCGAGGACTGGTATCTGGTGGGCATCCGCGCCGACGACCTTTCCGGCCTGCGGGTGCGGATTTAAGCCATCCCGCCGCCTGCCTGCTGGACTTCCAAAGGAGGGATAGCAGTTGCAGGAAGAAGTAGACCAGAAAACCATAGCGTTAGCGATGAAAACCGGGAAGCTGACCGGCCAAGTGTTGCAGGCGGCCATGAAGAAATTTCTGGCCGCCCGGCAAAAGGGCAAAACCAAGCTGCACCACGGCCAACAAAGCCTGCGGCAGCTCAAAAAGGACGGTTCGGCACTCTCTAACATCGAGATCACCGACGCGAATATTGGCCTGTTCCGGCCCTGCGCCAAGAAATACGATATTGACTACACGCTGCGGAAAGACAGTTCCACCCACCCGCCGCGCTATATCGTGATTTTCAAGACCAAGCAGGCCGACAATCTGGAACAGGCGTTCAAGGAGTTCACCGCCAAGAAGCTGAACCGTGAGAAACGGCCCTCTATCCGCAAGGCCCTGTCTGCCCTGAAACAAAAAGCTGCGGCCAAGACCCAGCAACGGGCCAAGGAGAAAGTCAAGGAAAGGGGGCTGTCGCTATGAAACCAGAGGTAAAAAAGCTGATCCTGTCCAATCTCCCGTACCTGATTTTCGTTTACCTGTTCGGGAAGCTGGGGCAGGCATACCGGCTGGCGGCAGGCGTGGACTTGTCGGAAAAGCTGCTGCATTTCATGGACGGCTGTTCGGCGGCCTTTGCCAATGCTGCCCCCAGCATCCACCCCTTTGACCTGCTGATCGGCGTTGCCGGTGCCGCTGCCCTGCGGCTGATGGTGTATTTCAAGGGGAAAAATGCCAAGAAATACCGCAAAGGCGAGGAATACGGCAGCGCCCGTTGGGGGACGGCCAAGGATATTGCGCCGTACATCGACCCCAATTTTGACAATAACATTTTGCTGACGCAGACGGAACGGCTGACGATGAATAACCGTCCGAAAGACCCGAAAACGGCGAGAAATAAAAATGTGCTGGTAATCGGCGGTTCCGGCTCCGGCAAGACGAGATTTTTTGTAAAACCCAACCTTATGCAATGCGTGTCCAAGGACTACCCGACCTCATTTGTGATAACCGACCCCAAGGGCAGCCTGATCGGTGAGGTGGGCCAGCTTCTTGTCCGCAGCGGCTACCGGGTGAAAGTGCTGAATACCATTAACTTTTCCAAGAGTATGCGGTATAACCCGTTCCGCTACATTCATAGCGAGAAAGACATTTTGAAGCTGGTAAACACGCTGATCTGCAATACCAAGGGCGAGGGCGAAAAATCCGCCGAGGATTTTTGGGTGAAATCGGAACGGCTGCTGTATTCGGCCCTGATCGGCTATATCTGGTACGAAGCGCCGGACGAGGAAATGAACTTCACGACGTTACTTGAGATGATAAATGCGTCGGAGGCCCGCGAGGACGACCCGGAATTTCAGTCACCGGTAGACCAGATGTTTGAACGGCTGGAAGCAAAAGACCCGGATCACTTCGCTGTCAGACAGTACAAGAAATTTCTCTTATCTGCTGGCAAGACCCGTTCCTCTATCCTGATTAGCTGCGGCGCACGTTTAGCGCCATTTGACATCCGCGAGGTACGGGAGCTGATGGAGGACGACGAGCTGGAACTTGACACCATCGGGGACGAGAAAACGGCGCTGTTTTTGATAATGAGCGACACAGACACCACTTTCAATTTTATTCTGGCAATGGTACAGAGCCAGCTTATCAACCTGCTTTGTGACCGTGCCGATGATAAATACGGCGGGCGGCTGCCCGTCCATGTTCGGATGATACTGGACGAGTTTGCCAATATCGGCCAGATACCGAACTTTGACAAGCTCATTGCCACCATCCGAAGCCGGGAAATCTCGGCATCTATTATTCTGCAAAGCCAATCGCAGTTAAAGGCGATTTACAAGGACGCTGCGGAAATCATTTCCGACAACTGCGATTGTACGCTTTTCCTTAGTGGGCGAGGCAAGAACGCCAAGGAGATCGCTGACGTGCTGGGCAAGGAAACCATCGACAGCTACAATCAGAGCGAGAACCGGGGCGCACAGACTTCCCACGGACTGAACTATCAAAAATTGGGAAAGGAGTTGATGTCACAGGACGAAATCGCAACAATGGACGGAGGCAAGTGTATTTTGCAGGTGCGCGGCGTGAGGCCGTTTTTCAGTGAGAAATACGACATCACCAAGCATCCCCGGTATAAATACCTTTCCGACGCCGACAAGAAGAACACCTTTGACGTGGACAGATATTTGTCGTCCATGCGCCGGAAAAAGCAGCGCGTGGTATCAGAGGCGGAAACCTTTGAGCTGTACGATATTGACCTGTCGGATGAAGATATAGCCGCTGAATAAGGCGGCAGGCATAGAAAGGAGCCTGACCTTATGGAACACTCGGACGAACTGACTTTTGCGGACTATTTCAATGCGGAGAAAGAAATCTATCGGAATATCACCTGCGCCGCCCTTGCTGCGCGGTGGCTGCTCGACCATGGTTTCGTAATGCCGACTGACGCCGAAATAAAAGAGCTGGTGGCAGAGGCAAACCGCAAAGTGCTGGAAGCATGGGGCGAAATTTACGCGCTTGCCATGCTGAAATGGCTGGACGGCCAATAACTCCGGGCCGCCTGCGGATTGTGACGTGCTGCTGGATATGACCGGCAGCTTTTTTGTACCCAAAACCACATCACAATCTGAATTTATGGAGGTAAATGTATGGAATTTTTCAACTCTGCTGTTGACACTTTACAGACTATCGTGATCGGCCTCGGCGGTGCCCTTTGCGTGTGGGGCGGCGTGAACCTGCTGGAAGGTTACGGGCAGGATAACCCGGCATCCAAATCGCAGGGCGTCAAGCAGCTTGTCGCGGGAGGTGGTGTCGCCCTGATCGGCCTGACCCTTGTTCCCCTGCTGTCCGGGCTGCTGGGCTGATGGCCCCATCCCTGTCCGAACCGTAACTTCTGACGCTGCATGAAACCTGAAATAATCCCCGCCGCGCCCTCTCGTTTGAACCGGGAGGGCGCGGGAAAGGAGGTGTACCCACATGATAGGTGATCTCATTGGGGATTGGCTGAAAGGCATTTTAATTGACGGCATTATGGGCAACCTCTCCGGCCTGTTCAACACGGTAAATACCAAAGTCGGGGAAATCGCTTCCGACGTGGGGACGACGCCGCAGGACTGGAACGGCGGCATTTTTAGTATGCTGCAATCCCTGTCCGAAACGGTGATTGTCCCCATAGCGGCAGCCATCCTTGCCCTTGTCATGTGCTATGAGCTGATCGAGATGATTGTCGAGAAAAACAATATGCACGACTTCGACAGCTCTATGTTCTTTCGCTGGATGTTCAAATCTGCCTTTGCCATCCTCATTGTGACGAACACATGGAATATCGTCATGGGCGTTTTCGACGCCACACAAGCCGTCGTCAACCAGAGCGCCGGGGTAATCATCGGAGAAACCAGCATTGACTTTGACACGCTGCTCCCCGATCTGGAAAGCCGCCTTGAAGCAATGGACATCGGGCCGTTGCTGGGCTTATGGTTCCAGACCCTTGTTGTGGGGCTGACGATGAACATTCTATCCATCTGCATTTTCCTTGTGACCTACGGGAGAATGATTGAAATATACGCCGTGACCGCGCTGGGGCCGATCCCCCTTGCCACGCTGGGAAACGCGGAGTGGCGCGGCATGGGCCAAAACTATCTGAAATCCCTTTTGGCGCTGGGCTTCCAAGCGTTCCTGATTATGGTTGTCGTCGGCATCTATGCGGTGCTGATACAGGAAATCGGGACGGCGGAGGATATTTCCGGCGCGATCTGGGGCTGCATGGGCTACACGGTGCTTTTGTGTTTCTGCCTGTTTAAGACCGGCAGCATCAGTAAGGCAGTTTTCACAGCCCATTGACGTTGAAATTTTTACGCAGGAGGAAAAAGACTTATCGAGGAACCGCAGAAATATCACATCATATACGCCGATCCGCCGTGGCGGTATGAGTGTAAACGAACAGGGGCGGCGGAGCATCACTATCCCACCATGAGCATTGACGAACTGTGCGCCCTGCCAGTGGGAAAGCTGGCGGAAAAGGACTGCCTGCTGTTTTTGTGGGCCACGTTCCCGCAGCTTCCAGAGGCTTTGCAGCTTATCAAGGCATGGGGCTTCCAGTTTAAGACCGTGGCCTTTGTCTGGCTCAAACGGAACAAGAAAAGCCCTACATGGTTTTACGGGCTGGGCTACTGGACGCGGGGCAATGCGGAAATCTGTCTGCTTGCCAAACGCGGCAAGCCCAAACGCCACAGCGCCGGTGTCCACCAGTTCATTATCTCCCCGGTGGAGGAACACAGCAAAAAGCCGGACGTGACCCGTGACAAGATCGTGGAGCTGGCGGGCGACCTCTCCCGCGTGGAGCTGTTTGCCCGGCAGAAAACGCCGGGCTGGGATGTGTGGGGCAACGAGGTAACAAGCGACCTGACCCTGACATGACTTTTGAAAGAAACGAGGTGATTTGATTGGCTTATGTGACTGTTCCCAAGGATTTAACCCGTGTGAAATCCAAGGTGGTACTGGGACTGACGAAACGGCAACTGATCTGTTTTGGCGGTGCGCTTCTTGTAGGCGTCCCGCTTTTTTTATTGATCCGGGGGCGCGTCCCCACCAGCGCCGCCGCGCTGATTATGGTATTCGCCATGCTCCCCGGCTTCCTGCTGGCCCTGTATGAACGCCACGGCCAGCCCCTTGAAGTGGTGGTATGGCAGATTATCCAGTGCAGCTTCATCCAGCCAAAGGAGAGGCCCTACCAGACCAACAACGCTTACTCTGCCCTTGTGCGGCAGCATCAAATGGAAAAGGAGGTAAATGCCATTGTCCAAAAAGCAAAAGCAAGAGCCGCAGGCAAAGACGCCGGTAAAACTCACCCGCGCCGAAAAGAAAGAAATTCAGGCCATCATCCGCAAATATAAGGGCGACGGCAGGCCCCATTCGGCGCAGGACAGCATCCCCTATGAGGCCATGTATCAGGACGGCGTGTGCCGGGTGACGGCCAACACGTTCAGCAAGTGCATCGAGTTTGCCGACATCAGCTATCAGCTCGCGCAGGCCGACACGAAAACCGCTGTCTTTGAAAACCTGTGCGACCTTTACAACTATCTGGACGCTTCCATCCACGTCCAGTTTTCCTTTGTCAACCGCAAGATCGACCCCAAGCAGTACGCCAAGAGCTTTGAGATCAGGGCGCAGGGGGACGACTTCGACGACATCCGGGCCGAGTACACCGGCATCCTGCAAGACCAGCTTGTGAAAGGCAACAACGGCCTGCAAAAGCGTAAGTTCCTGACGTTCACCATTGAGGCCGACAACCTGAAAATGGCCCGCGCCCGCTTGCGCCGGATTGAAACCGACCTGCTGGGGTACTTCCGCACGATGGGGGCCGTGGCATGGGTGCTGGACGCGAAAGAACGGCTGGAAGTCATGCACAGCATCTTCCACCCGGACGGGGAACCGTTTCATTTTGACTGGAAGTGGCTGGCCCCGTCGGGGCTTTCCACCAAGGATTTCATTGCCCCGTCCTCGTTCCGCTTCGGCAACGCCCGGATGTTCGGGCTGGGCGGCAAGTATGGGGCCGTGAGCTTCCTGAACATCCTGTCCCCGGAGCTGTCGGACGAAATGCTGGCCGATTTCCTCAACACGGAGAACGGCATTGTTGTCAATCTCCATGTGCAGGCCATCGACCAAGGCGAGGCCATTAAAACCGTCAAGCGGAAAATCACCGACCTTGACGCCATGAAAATACAGGAGCAGAAACGTGCTGTCCGCAGCGGCTATGACATGGATATACTTCCCAGCGACCTTGCCACCTACGGGCAGGACGCCAAGGAGCTGTTAAAGACCCTGCAAAGCCGCAATGAACGGATGTTCCAGCTCACCTTTCTGGTGCTGAACACCGCCGACACCCGGCAGAAGTTGGAGAACGATGTGTTTTGGGCCGCTGGCGTGGCGCAGAAGTACAACAACGCCCTTGTCCGGCTGGACTACCAGCAGGAACAGGGCCTTATGAGCAGCCTGCCGCTGGGGGCCAGCCATATCAAAATCGAGCGTTCCCTTACCACGTCCAGCGTGGCCGTGTTCGTCCCGTTTGTGACGCAGGAGCTTTTTCAGGGCGGCAACGCCATGTATTACGGCATCAACGCCAAGACCGGCAACATGATTATGCTGGACAGAAAAAGGGCGCGCTGCCCCAACGGATTGAAGCTGGGGACGCCCGGCAGCGGCAAGTCCATGAGCTGCAAATCCGAGATTTTGAGCGTGTTCCTCTGTACGCAGGACGACGTGTATATCTGTGACCCGGAGGCAGAGTATTATCCCCTTGTGCAGCGGCTCCACGGTCAAGTTGTCCGGCTGTCCCCAACCAGCAAATCCTATGTGAACCCTTTGGACATCAACCTGAATTACAGCGAAGATGAAAACCCGCTGGCCCTGAAATCCGACTTTGTGCTGTCGTTCTGTGAGCTTGTCATGGGCGGCAAGAACGGGCTGGAAGCCATTGAAAAGACGGTGATTGACCGCGCCGTGCAGGTGATCTACCGGCCCTATCTGGCAGACCCACGCCCGGAAAATATGCCCATCCTTTCGGATTTGCACAAAGCCCTGTTAGACCAGCATATCCCGGAGGCCGACCGGGTGGCGCAGGCCCTTGACCTGTATGTAAATGGCTCCCTGAACGTCTTTAACCACCGCACCAACGTCAACATCGAAAACCGCATTGTGGCCTTTGATATTAAAGAGCTGGGCAAACAACTGAAAAAGCTGGGGATGCTCATTGTCCAAGACCAGATTTGGGGCCGCGTGACGCAGAACCGCAGCCAAGGCAAGGCGACGTGGTACTTTTGCGACGAGTTCCACCTGCTTTTGCGGGAGGAACAGACGGCGGCCTTTTCCTGTGAGATTTGGAAGCGTTTCAGAAAATGGGGCGGCGTCCCGACAGGTGCCACGCAGAACGTGAAAGACCTGCTTTCTTCCCCGGAGATTGAGAACATTTTGGAGAACAGCGACTTTATCTGCCTGTTAAATCAGGCGTCCGGCGACCGAAAAATCCTTGCGGAGCGATTGAACATTTCCCCGCAGCAGCTACGGTATGTGGACAATTCGGAACCCGGCGAGGGGCTTTTGATTTATGAGAACGTGATCCTGCCCTTTAAGAACCCCATCCCGCAGAACACCCAGCTTTACAGGATTATGACGACCCGGTTAGGCGAGGGGGCCACGGTATGAGGCGCGGGGCCGAAAAAAGGAGGTGATTTGCCATGAAGCCACTGAAACCCCGTGACAAGGTGACGCAGCGCATGACCCGCGACGGCCTGACGCTGGATAACCAGACCACCGGCGAGAGCGTCAACGTGTCCAGCCGGGAGGCCGAGCAGGAATATTCTGCCGCCGAGCCGGGCGGCGCTGCGGAAAAGGTACTGGAACGGGCCGGGGACATCCGCGACCGCCGCAAGGCGAAACGGGCGGCCAAGGACGCCGGGGACGTGGTGACGGAGGCAGGCGAAGCCCTGCACCGGCCATCTTCCCGGCTGCAATTTACCGCCGAGGAACGGGCTGACCCCCAGCTTTCCAAGTACATCCACAAGGCAGAGAAAAAGGCGGATAAGCTGGACGCCGCCAAAGACGCGCTGCCCAAAAAGCGCGTTGTCACCACCGAAACCGTCTACGACGAGGCATCCGGCAGGGCCAAGACCAAGCTGCGCTTTGACAAGGTGGAGAAACCGGCCCCCAAGCTAAAGCCCAATCCCATAAGCCGCCCGGTTCAGGAAGCCGGGCTGTTCGTCCACGGCAAAATCCATGAAGTCGAGGGCGAAAACGTGGGCGTTGAGGGCGGCCACAAGGGGGAGGAACTTGCCGAACGGCAGGCTGGCAAGGCCATCCGCAGCGGCATCCGGCACCATAAGCTCAAACCCTACCGGGCCGCAGCCAAGGCGGAACGGAAATCCATTGCCGCCAACGCCGAGTATATCTACCAGAAATCCCTGCGGGATAACCCGGAGCTGGCGCAGGCGGTGAGCAACCCCGTTTCCCGGTTCTGGCAGAAGCAGAAAATCAAGCGTGACTACGCCAGAGCAGCGAGGGCCGCAGGCCAGACGGCACAGGGCGCGGCGGGAGCCGCCACCAAGACGGCACAGGCCAGCGCCGCAGCCGCCAAGAAAGCCGCCAAGGAAAGCAAAAAGGGGGCATCGTTCCTTGTCCGTCACTGGAAAGGGGCGCTGCTGATCGGCGGCGTGGGCCTCATGCTCCTGTTGATTATGGGCGGCCTGCAATCCTGCACCGCTATGTTTGGCAGCGCCGGGACGGGGCTTGCGGCCACGTCCTATCTGTCCGAGGACGACGATATGCTGGGGGCCGAAGCCGCCTACGCGGATTTGGAGGCTGACTTGCAGCATGAGCTTGACAACTACGAAAGCCTGCACCCCGGCTATGACGAATACCGCTATGATCTGGACGACATCAGCCATGACCCCTATGTGCTGACTTCTATCCTGTCGGCGCTTCATGGCGGGGCCTATACGCTGGGTGAAGTACAGGGCGACCTTGACCGGCTGTTTGGGATGCAATACACCCTGACGCAGACCATTGAAACGGAAACCCGCTACCGCACCGAAACCCGGACGGGGACGCGCACCGTCACCGACCCGGAAACCGGCGAAACCACCACGGAGGAATACGAGTACGAGGTGGAAGTGCCGTACACCTATTACATTTGCAACGTGGAGCTGGTAAACAACGACCTGTCCCACCTGCCCGTTTCCATTATGAGCGAGGAACAGTTGAGCTTGTATGCCGCCTATATGCAGACATTGGGAAACCGGCCCGACCTGTTCCCCTCTGGCAGCTACCCCAACGCTTCCACCGTCAAGGAGCCGACCTACTATGAAATCCCGCCGGAGGCTTTGGAGGATGAAACCTTTGCGGCCATGATTGCGGAGGCAGATAAATACGTCGGCTATCCCTATGTGTGGGGCGGTTCCAGCCCGTCTACTTCCTTTGATTGCAGCGGCTTTATCAGTTGGGTAATCAATCATTCCGGCTGGAACGTGGGACGCCTGACGGCGCAGGGACTTTACAACATCTGCACCCCCGTTACGGCGGAGCAGGCCAAGCCCGGCGACCTTGTGTTTTTCGTCGGCACCTACGACACCCCCGGCGTGTCCCACGTCGGGCTGTATGTGGGCAATTCCGTCATGTTGCATTGCGGCGATCCCATCAGTTACACGAACCTTAATTCAAGCTACTGGCAATCTCACCTGTACTGCTACGGCAGATTGCCATAATGGGGAAAGCTATGTTGAGCCTGACCCCTGTTTCACTCTCCGAGGCCAATGCCTTTGTCGCCCGCTGCCACCGGCACCATAAGCCGGTTGTCGGGCATAAATTTTCCATCGGCTGCATGGCAGACGGGCGGCTGGTAGGCGTCGCCATTGTGGGACGGCCTGTAAGCCGCTATCTGGACAACGGCCTGACGCTGGAAGTCAACCGGCTTTGCACAGACGGCACCAAGAACGCTTGCAGTTTTCTTTACGCTGCCGCATGGCGGGCGGCGCGGGCTATGGGCTATCGGAAAATCGTCACCTACATTCTCGACACGGAAAGCGGTGCAAGCCTGCGGGCCGCCGGATGGAAATGCGCGGGGCTGGCTGGCGGCAAACGCTGGACGGGAAGCCGCCGCCCTGCCGCTGACCTTTACCCCGCGCAGATGAAATATCGCTATGAACAATCCATTGACGAAAGGAGCTTTTGACTATGGCAAACAAACTTGACCGTATCGAACGGGATATTCAGAAAACCAAGACCAAGATCGCGGAACTGCAAAAGCAGCTAAGGGAGCTGGAAGCGGCAAAGACCGAACAGGAGAATTTGCAGATCGTCCAGCTTGTGCGGGGCCTGAACATGACGCCGGAAGAATTTGCCGCCTTTGTGCGCGGCGGCGCGTTGCAGGCACCCCCGGCACCGCAGCCGGATTTTGAACAGGACGAACAGGAGGACAACGCCGATGAAGAATAAGTTTTTCCGCACCTTTGCCGTGACGCTGGCCGCTGTGCTGTGCTTCACGGCCTTTTCCACCACCGCCTTTGCCGGGGGCGCTGATCCTGCACCGGCACCGCTGCCGGAGGAAACGGGAACCCCCACCACCGGCGGCATTGAGCTGGACACCGAGGACGCCGAGGGCGACAACAATACGTCCAGCACCACCGAGGACACCGACGCCAGCGACAAAGAAAGCACCGGCGCGGCGGAAACCATGACCGACGAGGAAATGGCCGACCTGCTTTCTTCCCTGCTGGGATCGCAGGTGGATGTCACTGTCACCGACGAGGGCATCCAGCTCACCAATAAGGACGACGGCACCCCCAACCAGACCGGCACTGTCGTCACGAATGGGGGCAATCTCAACGTCCGTACCGGCGCGGGGACAGATAACCAAGCCTTTACCCAGCTTCCCAACGGGACGCAGGTGGAAGTGATCGGCACCGAGGATAACGGCTGGGTGAAAATTCTCCTACCGGAGCGCGAGGGCTACGTCTGCGGCGACTATCTGACGGTAAGCGACGCCGCTACCGGCGACGGGGATTTTTCCCTTACCCTGAATGGGGACGAACTTTCCGCCCTGCTGGAACAGTTTGGCGGATCGGCTGGCGGCAGCGCCGCCCTGACCCCGGACGGCAACCTGTCGCTGATTGACGACATCGGCACCACCGGCGGCAAGCAGTTTATCACGCTGCAAACCAAGGCGGGCAACACCTTTTACCTGATTATCGACCGGGACGACGAGGGCGAGGAAACCGTGCATTTCCTGAACCAAGTGGATGAAGCTGACCTGATGGCCTTGACCGAGGACGGCGAAACCGCCCCGGCGACCTGTACCTGTACGGAGAAATGCGAGGCCGGGGCCGTCAACACCGCCTGCCCGGTCTGCAAAAATAACCTGACCGCCTGTGTGGGCGCAGCGACAGAGAACGAGGAACCGGCAGAAACCGCCGAGCCGGAAGAAGCCGGAAACAGCATGGGCGGCCTGATTGTGTTCCTTGTGGTGCTGCTCATTGGCGGCGGCGCGGCCCTTTACTTCTTCAAGTTTAAGAAGCCGAAAGCCAGCACCAAGGGCAATGACGATCTGGACGAATACGACTTCGGGGAGGACGAGGACGACGAGGACGACGAGGACGAACCGACCCCGGAGGTGGACGACGGCACCGGCGAGGTGGAGGCCAGACCGTTAGACGACTATTTGCTGGATGAAGATGAACAGAAAAAGGAGGATGAATAATTATGACTTCACATATTCTTGTAATTGCAGAGAAACCGAGCGTCGCCCGCAGCATTGCGGGCGTCATCGGAGCCAACAAGAAACAGGACGGCTACATGGAGGGGAACGGCTATCTGGTGAGCTGGTGCATCGGCCACCTTGTTTCCCTTGCCGACGCCGGAGCCTACGACCCCCGCTATAAGAAATGGGCCTATGACGACCTGCCGATTTTGCCGCAGGAATGGCAGTACATCATCCCGGACGAGAAGAAAAAGCAGTTTGACATCCTGCGTTCCCTGATGGAACGTCCCGACGTGGACGGCCTTGTATGCGCCACCGACGCCGGGCGCGAGGGAGAGTTGATTTTCCGTTTCGTCTACCAGATGGCGGGCTGTAAAAAGCCGTTCAAGCGGCTGTGGATTTCCAGCATGGAGGACGCCGCCATTCGGGAAGGCTTTGCCAATCTGAAACCGGGGGCCGACTATGACAACCTGTATCAATCGGCCCTGTGCCGGGCGCAGGCCGATTGGCTGGTGGGGATCAACGCCACAAGGCTTTTCTCCATCCTCTACCACAAGACCCTGACCGTGGGCCGGGTGCAGACGCCGACCTTAAAAATGCTGGTTGACCGGGAGGCCAAGATCAGCGATTTCAAAAAAGAAAAATATCACATCGTCCATATCGCGGCGGGCGGCATGGAGGCGGCCAGCGACCGCGTTTCCAGTACTGCCGACGCTGACGCCATCAAGACGGCCTGTGCAGGAGCGCAGGCCGTTTGTGTAACAGTGAAGCGGGAGAAAAAGACAGAGCAGCCGCCCCGCATCTACGACCTTACGACGTTGCAGCGGGAGGCCAACCGCCTGTTTGGATTTACCGCCAAGCAGACCCTTGACTATGCCCAGCAGCTTTATGAAAAGAAGCTGCTGACCTATCCCCGCACCGACAGCCAGTACCTTACCGACGATATGCAGCCCACGGCGGAAGGCATTGTGTCCGGCCTGTGGCCTCTGCTCCCCTTTGCGGCGGGGATGGACATTTCCCCGCAGTTTGGCCGGGTGCTGAACAGCAAAAAGGTATCGGATCACCACGCCATTATCCCCACGATGGAGTTTGTGCAGAAAGGCTTTGACGGGCTGACCGAGGGCGAAAAGAAACTGCTGTCCCTTGTGTGCTGCAAGCTGCTGTGTGCTGTGGCCGCGCCCCATGTGTTTGAGGCTGTCACCGCCACTATCACCTGCGCCGGAAAAGAATTTACCGCCAAGGGAAAAACCATCCTGACGCCGGGCTGGAAAGAGATTGACCGCCGTTTCCGCGCTTCCTTTAAGGCCGACGCCGACGAGGACGCGCCGGAGCTGGTGCGGGAACTGCCGGAGCTGGCCGAGGGCCAGACCTTTGACAAGGTGGAGGCTTCCGCCACCGAGCATTTTACCACGCCCCCGAAGCCCTACACCGAAGATACGCTTCTGTCGGCTATGGAACGGGCCGGGGCCGAGGATATGCCGGAGGACGCCGAGCGCCAAGGTTTGGGAACCCCGGCCACCCGCGCTTCCATTCTGGAAAAGCTGGTACAGATGGGATTTGTGGAACGGAAAGGCAAGCAGCTTCTTCCCACCAAGGACGGCCACAACCTTGCCTGCGTCCTGCCGGATGTGCTGACTTCTCCCCAGCTCACCGCTGAATGGGAAAATACGTTGACGGCCATTGCCAAGGGCGAGGCTGACCCGGACGGCTTCATGGCTGGCATTGAGGAAATGACGCGGGGCCTGATTTCCGGCTATTCGCAGATCAGCGAGGACGCGCAGAAATTGTTTCAGAAAGAGCGCGTGTCTATCGGCAAATGTCCCCGCTGCGGCGAAGCCGTCTACGAGGGCAAGAAGAACTACTACTGCGGAAACCGGGCCTGCCAGTTTGTCATGTGGAAGAATGACCGATTTTTTGAGGAACGGGGTAAGGCGTTCACGCCGAAAATCGCCGCTACGCTGCTCAAAGACGGAAAGGCAAAGGTAAAGGGCCTGCGCTCCATGAAAACCGGGAAAACCTATGACGGGACGGTGCTTCTGGCCGATACCGGCGGGAAATACGTCAACTATCGCATTGAACGGAGGGACAAAAACTAAAAAACAGCAAGCATAGGAAGTGTAGCCACACTTCCGGCAAATCCCTGACCCGGCCACCCCTGCCGGGCCGGGGATTTTGCTTGTTGGGGCATATCCCCAAACCCCTGTTCTTGTCCGGCAAGTTTATAATTCCTCTATTCCTAAGAGTGGCCGATTATGGTATAATAAAGTCAACGGCAAATGGGAATTTGGAGGAGAAAATATGAAGAAACATAGAAAATACAAAAAAGTAATAATGGCTTTTGTAACAGTGTTGCTCATAGCACTTGTTGCTGCGATTGGATTATATAAAACAGGAATTTATCGTTTTGATTTTTTTAAGGATGTCTATAAAAAAATTGATTTTCAACTGAATACGAATGAGCTTAATATTCCGCAGGACGCTCTTTCATTTTCTGTTTATGATATTGAACAGGGGGAATATCTATTTTACGAGGGCGATAGCCAATTACCCACAGTAGCAAGTTTAGCAAAATTATTTGTCATTGATTATGCTCTGGAAAAAGTTGATTTGGACGATGTTGTCGAAGTAAATCAAGAGGTATTGGAGCTTGTGCCAGCGGGATCATCTTTAGCAAATCTGACAGCCGGGGAATACACAGTTAAGCAAATAATGGAGGCTATGCTTGTTCCTTCGGGAAATGATGCAGCCTATGCACTGGCTTATTATATTGCTAAAAACGAATTGGGAGAAGGTTATGCGGTAACTGAATATATTGATTATTTTATGACAGAACTTAGTGAGTATTTAATCGAAGAAGGCTATTCCAAAACAAATTTGTATAATGACCCAAGTGGAGCTTCTATGCAAGCTGATACTCATTTAGACGACATTAACCGTGTAGCTTTGAAACTTCTTGATTACGATTTTGTTAGAGAATGTATTGGGAAAAGCTCCTTCTCAATTCAAACTCCGCAAGGCGAATTTACATGGAAAAATACCAATGAGTTTTTAGACAAAAATTCACCATACTATAATGCAAACGTAAAAGGAATGAAAACGGGAACTATGGCATCTTCCTATAGCATTGTTGTTCTTTATGAAAAAGATGGAAAGGAATATTTGATAACCTGCTTAGCTGCGTTATCAAATGAAGGAAGATATAAAGCGGTGCAGTCTGCTATAAATACGATTATTGAATGATGATAGAGTATATTTTGAGTGGAGCGTTAAAGTAATAGGAACAAGATAACTCCTAATTTGTCGGGCCAACCTGACCTGAACTTTCAAAACTGAATACCCGCCGCCCACCGGCGGCACCACCGAGCAGGAAATCTTTGAAAGGTTTCCTGCTTTTCTTATGCCATTTTTCAGAAAGGAGGGCTGCCGATGGCAAGTCTTAGGGACATGGTATCAGAGTATCAAGACGACCTGCGAAACGGCATTGCATGGCTGGCGTTCTGGCGTGAGGGCCGGAGCTGGCAGGCGGAGGCGTTTCACCTTGATCTGGACGACACCCTTTATCCAGAGGACAGGGCGCGGCTTGTAGAGATACAGACCGCTGATCCACGGGCCGTTGTAGTAAACGGCTACTATTCCGGCTATCTGGGCGAGGAAATGAACGTGGCGGAGTTGGCTGCCGGTGTGCGCCACCACTACGACAACGGCCTGAACAATATTGCCCCATTTATAGAGGCCCACAGCGACGAGCTGCCGCCGGATGCGTTAGAGGAAGCACGGGAGAAAGCCCATGCTGCCGGACTGCCGTTCTATGAACGCCCCTACCGTGGGGACGACATCGACCCGTACACCTATGACGGCCACATGAGCATTGAGGACTATGAGTTGATGCAGAAATTGATGGAGCAAGACCAAGAAAGGAGGGAACCCGTGAGCGAAGTATTTTCTATTCTTCTTCACAACCGCCAGCTTTATGAGCAAGGCAAAGAGGGCCTTTGGCTTTCCCTGCCGACCACAACCGAAAAGCTGCAAGCAGCCCTGCGGGAAATCGGCATCAGTACCGACAATCCGCAGGACTTTTTCTTGTACGACTATCGAAGCCCACAGGAACAACCAATTAAACTGCCCCGCGATCTGGTGCTGTCTGCCGACATGGACGAACTGAATTTCCTTGCCGCAAGGCTGGAAAAGCTGGACGCCGCCGAGCTTTCGGAGCTGAACGCCGCCCTGACAAATCCGCAGAGCGATTTTCACAGCATCGGCCAGATCACCGACTATCCCGACAACATGGACTTCTATGTGCATTTGCCGGATGTCACCGGCACGGGCCAGTTGGGGGACTATTACCTGAACCGTTCCGGCATGGTGGATATGCCGGAGGAATGGAAAGCGGGAATTTTCCTGCCCCGCTTTGGCCTACACATTGCCAACACCGAGCATGGCGTTTTTACCGATTACGGCTATCTGGTGAAAAGCGGCGACGAATGGCAGCGCGTCCATGAGGGACAGCCGGTGCCGGAGGAATACCGAGTGATGGCCTATCCCCAGCCGGAGGCCGACCGGGAAGCCTTTCGCACCGAACCGACAGCCCCCGCCGCCGTACTGCCGGAGGCAGGCCCGATTATCCTAAAGGGCAAGACCAAAGACGAATACATGAAAGAAATCACCGACAAGCTGGAAGCCGGTGTGCGCGGCGTTCTGGACAGCGAGAATTATAAATCCTATCTCACTTCAATGTCCAAGTTCCACACATACAGTTTCCGAAATACCATGCTGATTTTCCTGCAAAAGCCGGACGCTTCCCTTGTGGCCGGGGCCGGGAAATGGCAATCGGAATTTGAGCGCACCCGCAAACAGGGAGAACGGGGCCTGAAAATCTTAGCCCCTAACTTCTATAAAGTCAAAAAGCGCGTTCCCAAGAAAGACCCTGATACCGGCGAACCGATCAAGGACAAAGACGGCAAGACGGTGATGGACGAACAGGAAATCACCGTGCCGGACTATCGCGTGGTATCGGTGTATGACGTAAGCCAGACTGAGGGCAAGGAGCTTCCAGAGGCCCATGTGGATATGCTGTCCGGCGACGTGGAGCAGTTTCAGGATTTGCAGGCGGCTTTGGAAAGATCGTCCCCCTATGCCATTTCCATTGAGCCGATTTTGGACGGAGCCAAGGGCCGCTGCTTCTATCTGGAACAGCGGATCGCCGTCAATGAGGGCATGGGCGAATTGCAGACCCTAAAGACCGCCATCCATGAAGTTGCCCACGCCCGCCTGTATGAGAAAAACAGCCATCTTGCGGAGGATAAACAGCCGGATAAGGCCACCCGCGAGGTACAGGCCGAGAGCGTGGCCTATGCAGTATGCCAGTATTGGGGGCTTGACACGTCCGACTATTCCTTTGGGTATATCGCAAATTGGAGTTCCGGCAGGGATTTGAAAGAATTGCAGGCGTCCCTTGAAACGATCCGGGCCGCAGCCAATGACCTTATCAATGAAATGGAAATCCACCTGTTAGAGCTTCAGCAGGAACGGCAGGCCCAGCAGGAACACACTTCCCCGGAACAGGCCGCCGAGCAGCCAGCGCCGGACAGTGTGTTTTCTACGCTTCCCCCGGAGCAGCAACAGGAAATGACCGACAGTGTGAAAGCCATGCTGCAAACCCTGATTGACGCCGATGTGAAATCCACCGGCGAGGTGACGCAAGGCACGTTGGACGCCATTCAGATACAGGGCTTTGTCCTTTCCGACGACGGGACGCTGCAACAGGCCGAACCCCAGCAGGAGCCGCAGGCGTGGAATGGGATTGACGGCCTCTTGAATGAAAAGCCGATGATGCCGGAGGCGTCCCCGGCTGAACGGGCCGCTGCGCTGATGGAGCTGGCCGAAAAGGACGGCCCGCGTTTGGGTGACGGGGAACGCCGCCTGATTATGGAGTATGCCGAGGCCGTGGGCGACAAAGATAAGGTGGTAGAGCTTATCAACCGTCTGTGTGAACAGGGCTACGAAATGCAGCACGGCTACATGGACGATTTTATGAAAAGCCAGATGGAAAGCGAGATTGCCGTTGCAAGGGCGGAACAGACCATTGCCCATGATCCGGCAGCCGAGCCGATTGTCACAATTATATGGAGTGAAAGCCCCCACCTGAAAGACGGCCAGCAAATGCCGCTGCATGAAGCCGACGCCGTTTTTGAGGCGCTGGACAGTTCCAAACGCTTTGAACGGGAACAGCCAGACCATGCGGGGAGCTGGTACGACAAAACCAAGTTCCGCATTGACTTCTCTTTTCAGGGGCAGCCGGACAACTACGAGGGGCGGCAGGATTTTGGCGACGGCGACGGTTCCCTGATCGAGCATATCCGGGGCTATCACGAATACTACGCACAGGATGAAAGCTGGAAAAACCATGTGCTGCACCACGACGGCCCGGAGGCATGGGAGGCAGACAAGGCCCAGCGGGAAATGCTTCTGACGGAATTTGTCCCCTATATGCAGCAGCATTGCAACCTGTCCCGGCTGGAACAGGAGGCGCAAATCCGGCTGGCGTCCGGCGATACCCTGACGCCGGAGGAAACGGCCTATTATGGGGCGCTGGTGGACTACGCCAAGGAGTGCCGCCCGCTTCTCAATCAGGGACAGTATCAGTTGCCGGAGCCGCCGAAACTGTCTGACTTCGACCAGAGCTTGCAGGACTATAAAGCGCAGGTTCAGGCCGAGATTGAGCAGGAAGCCGCTGCCGCCGGTATGACCGTGGAGGAATATGCGGCGGCTGGCTACGAGGCCCCGGCAACGCCAGATCCGGAGCCTGCCCCGGAACAGGAAGCCGGGCCGCAGGCCAAAGCCCCGGAACCGCCGACAAAAGAGCCTGCGGCGTCCGACTATTATTATTCCATCAACGAGGGCGCGGCCCGCCGAGCAAAGGAAATGAACAGTTTTTCCGACTACAAGCCCGGCAGCGCCACGGCGGAGTACCGGCATTATGTGGATAATGCCTTTGAGATCGCACAGGCACAGAAAAAGCGGGTTGACCCCATGTACCATGAGAAAATCGACAGCCTGCTTGATACCTACGCCCGGAAACTGGCCGCCAACATGAACCACAGCTTTGCCATTGACGCCCGTGTTCCCTCGATCCTGATTGCCGGTGGTTCCAATTTCCCGGTGCGACAGAAAGAAAAACAAAACGCGGCCCGCGACAGCAATATGCAGGAATGGCAGTATATCCAAGGGCTGCTTGATAAAATCCGCAGCACTGGCATGGGCGGCATCCGGCAGGACGACCCGCAGGCCATCCCCAAGCTGCAAAAGAAGCTGGACGGGCTGGTAAAGGCGCAGGAAACCATGAAAGCCGTGAACGCCTACTACCGAAAGCACGGCACTTTGGACGGCTGCCCGCACCTTTCACCTGACAACATCGAAAACCTGAAAGCGGATATGGCATCCAGCTGGCACTATGAAAAGAAACCCTTTCAGAGCTGGGAGCTGTCCAATAACAACGCGGAAATCCACCGCGTCCGGCAGCGGATCGAAAGCCTGACCCGCGCAAAGGAAACCGTCTATGTGGGCTGGGAGTTTGACGGCGGCCATGTGGAGGCCAACCGGGAACAGAGCCGTTTGCAGGTATTCTTTGAAGATAAGCCGGACGCAGAGGCCCGCCAGCAGTTGAAAGAACACGGCTTCCGCTGGGCACCAAGCGTCGGGGCATGGCAGCGGCTTTTGAACGGGAACGCCTATTACGCCGCCGACCGCATTTCAAGTATTCAGCCCCTTACCGGCGAGAAGCCCACGGAGCTGCAACGCAGCAGCATCCGGGAACAGCAGGCGCAGATGGCGCAGGCCCAAACCGAGCCGGAGGAATATGTCTACCGGGTACACGCCGCCACCCGCAGAGACAGCCCGGAAAACCTGTATTTGCTGCAAGCCTATGTCCCGCAGGAGGACGGCACGGTAAAAATCGGGGCGGTTCTTTATGCCGGGACGGAAGAAAAATGCCGGGAACTGCTGGATCAGCTCAATACCGGGGAACTGACACAGGAGGCCGTCAAGGAGCTGTACGCCAAGGAACAGGAGCAGCCGCAGGAAGCGGCCCCCGAACAGGAGGCAGCACCAGAGCCGGAGCCTGCCCCGGAACAGGAAGCCACGCCGGAACCTGAAACGGCGCAGGAAGATGTTTCTGCCGCCGAGCCGCAGGAAAAGCCAGCCGATAAGCCCCTGACTGATTTGCAGAAAAAGGCGGTGGAAATCGCTGACCGCTACAAAGACCTGCCCCTGCAAGGCAAGATTGATATAATGGCGCAGGCGTTTGGCTGCAAGACCGGCGAAATCCGCACTTCCCCCTGTACCGGCAAATGGCGCGGCACCAGCGATATGTCCATCCACTTTGACAACGGTGCGTCCCTGTTCATCGGCAACCACCTGACGCCAAAGGCCAAAACCGTAAAGGTACAGACGGAATGTGTCAACAGTGCGTTGGTACGGTATAACCCGGAAATCGTGCAAGCCACCAAGGAAGCGGCCCTGCCCGTGCTGTTGCAACGGGAGGCCAAGGACAACGAGATTGCCGCCCAAAAGGGATTGAAGCCCTACACGCTGCTGAACGTGGAATTTCACGACGGAGCTGACGAGCAGACCGGCGGCTATATGGGCTGGTACTATGTGACGCTGGCCGTGGACGGGAAAATCTGCACCCATCTGGAAACAGGATTGAACTATGACATTGCCGACGGCAAGGTGAGCGACACCCCCACGCGGGCAGACTACTATCCGGCAGGAGCCTTGAAAGAAACCGATGTGGACTATGTTTTCAACAACGTGGGCTTTTCCTCTGCATCCACCCTTTATACGGTGCCGCTGCGGGAGGACGTGCGGGAACGGGCGGAAAAGACGCTGGCGGAACGTACTGCCGCCGAGCCGCAGGCAGGCCGGGAATGGGGCTTCTATGTGATTGCCGACCTGAAAACATGGGCTACCAACGCCGAACAGCAAAGCCCCATTGAACACTTTGCCACCTTTGAGGAAGCCAAGGCCCGGTTTGACGAGCTGCGGGGCCAGCCCTACAACAAGGAAGCCGAGGACTTGAACGCCGATGGCCGTCCCTACGCTCATTTGACGCTGGGCATGGAAAGCAAGGACGGCATGAGCGCCGCCGATATTCTCCAAGTGCGGGCGGGCCAAAACTATCTTGTGGAGGACTTCACCCGCATGGAACGGCTGCGGGACGATCCCGTGGTACTGGAAAGCCTCTCCCGCGTGACAAAGGAAATCGGCTTTGACCGGGTACGGCCCTATGTGCAGGAAAATGGCAGCTACAAGGCCATGCCGGATATGCCGTTTTCCCAATGGGAGAACCCCTATTTTGCCGTTGATCCCCCGGAGCCGGGCGACAGCTTTTCCATCTACCAAGTGCCTGCTGGCCCGGAGGGGCGCGATTTCCGTTTCCGTTCCTATGAGGAATTGCAGGCCGCAGGGCTGGCCGTGGACAGAAAAAACTATGAGCTTGTCTACACGGCCCCGCTGGACGGAAAGACCACATTAGAGAATATTTACCGCACGTTTAATACCGACGACCGACCTGCCGACTTCCGGGGCCACAGCCTATCCGTTTCGGATGTTGTTGTGATAAATCGTGGCGGTAAGGAGGAAGCCCATTACTGTGACAGCATTGGTTTTACCCCTGTGCCGGAGTTTATGCGGGAAAACCCGATCAAGACCGCCGAAATGTCCACCGAGCAGAATTACAACATGATTGACGGCACCCTGAACAATGCCCCGTCGATGGGCGAGCTGGAAGCCAAGGCAAAGGCCGGGGAACAGATTTCCCTTTTCGATGTGGCCGAGGCAGCCAAAGCGGAGGACAAGAAGCCGAAGCAGACCCGCCCGGCGTCCAAGACCGCCCAGCGCCAGAAAAAGCCGTCCATCCGGGCGCAGCTCAAAGCCGCCAAGGAGGAACAGGCCAAAAAGCCACCGGCACGGGAAAAATCTAAGGAATTGGAGGTGTAGGCCGTGAACAGATTTGAAAATGTGGATGTGCTGGCCGCGCTGGAACAGCTTATGCGGCAGAACACCGCCTTTTACCGCAATGATTTTGAGATTGACAAAGAAATCATCCGGCAGGCCGCCGTCAGCGACAGGGCCGAGGACAAAACGCTGCTGTGGATGTCCCGTCCATCCGGGACGTACTGTTTCCGAGAACGCGACGTTTTCCTGCAAGATACCCGACAGCATAACACATGGCGCTTTTATGGAGAGCAGACCCGTGACCGTATTCTGGCCTACGCCGTGGAGCTGACCGGCAAGGTGGGCGGAAAAATACGGGGCAATCTCTATGAGCTGGACTATCCCCGGCATTTCCAGCACGTCGCAGCCGAGGCGGTACAGGCCGACACCATCATCCTGCACTATGAAAAGGGCGACCGGGAACAGCCCGCCAGCCTGTATTTTGACGGACGGCCTGACCCCAAGCTGGGGGCGTTCCTGCGGTATGAGGCAAAAGCCAATGAGCCGGAAAACCTGCGGGAAGTGCTGCGGCAGGAGCAGAAAGGCCGGGAGCAGCTTGCCCCCGGCGACTTCAAAGCCCACGTCACGGCGCTGCATGACCGCCTGATCCGGGACGAGGCCCAGCGTATCGTTGCGGGAATGAAAGAGCTGTCCACCCCGAACAGCCCCAACAAGACGCATTTCATGGTGGAGCTATCCCCCTATTTTACGCAGATTGCGTCCAGCAAGGATACTGACCGCCTCTTTTCCATGCTGCCTTATAAATCTCTGGTTTTTACCGGCATCAAGGACAGGCACGGGATATATGCCATGATCGGCAAAGACGAGAGCCGGGACAAGGAAGTACGGCGGCTCCGCGCTTCCATCCGAAAGCAGCTATCCGAAACCAAACAGGCCCAAGCCCCGAAAAAGGCCCCGGCCCGCACCAAGAAAAACGAATTGGAGGTATGACAATGCAGTTTAATGTGGAGGAAGAAAACCTGATCTGCCTGTATCACAATGCCGACCGGCGCAGGACGATGGCGAAGCTCCATGCCGCGCTGCCGGATATGGACGGGAAAATGGCGGCGCTGGCCCGCCAGACCCTTGCCAAGCTGGACACCATGACCGACGCCGACTTTGAGGCGTACCAGTTTCATTTCACAGACGAATAAGTAAAGCATAACGAAGCGCCGGGCGCAAGGGCTGTATGGCCTCTGCGTCCGGCGCTGTTTTTTTATGCCTGCTCCATTGGGAAATTCGGCAGGGCTTCCAACAGTTTCATAATCAAGTGCTGCTTCATATCCTCGTCCACGGCCAGCTCGTCGATCATGGGGGCATAGTGTTCAATCACCTTTTCCGTGGCCCACTTCTCACCCGCGACGGCGGCTTTGATCGTGGCGCTGTCCAGCAACATTTCCTGTTCGACCATCCCTTAAACACTCCTGTCATAGTTTTACTATGAGCATACCACAGAAGCGCCGGGAATACCACCATCAGAAGAATTTTCCTACGCATTTAGAAGCCTGTTCTGGCGGGGATCGGATAATCTGTCCTGCCTGCCCACCGACCATGCCGGAAAACCCTGAAATAGCTGGCGTTTCGGCGGCCTAAATGCGTAGGCAACAGGTGCTTTTGCGATTGTTTTCAGCTTTTTTGAGAACTTCTTAATATATTTTTGTATATCGTATGGTACTATTTGAACGTGGTATATCTCATGGCATGGTTTTTCGTGCCTATTTGATGAACGCAGAAAAAATTGAAATCTTAAATCCTTTTGGGTAGTATAGTTGTTAATATTATGTAAGGTACTTTACAGCAGAAAGTAGGTGATGAACATAGAAGATTATATTTTGATACGTCGCATACAAAACGGCGATCCCGAAGCCTTTGAAACATTGGTACGGAAATATTATCAGAATATCTATCAATTTTGTGTTCGTCGCTGTAATGGAGATACGGCACTTGCCGCCGATTTGACGCAGGACACTTTCTTGAAGTTGATAGAGCATATTCAGCAATACAGATTGACGGGAAAGTTTATTAACTTCCTGCTCACGATTGCGGTGAACACCTGCAACAATCACTTCAAAAAGAAATCTCCCGATATGGTGGACATGGACACGCTTTCTGCCGTTCCAAGCAATCTAAATATTTCGGAAGAAGTTTTGCGGCAAGAGGACGCTAAAATCTTACAGCAAGCCATTGACCGGCTCCCCGATATGCAAAAAGAGGTTGTTATTTTACGATTTTACCATGACAGAAAACTAAAAGAGATTGCGGCCATTACGGGGGTAAGTCTGCCAACAGCAAAATCGCGGTTGAAGCAAGGGCTTGATAAACTGAAACGATATTTAGACAAGGAGGATTTTAAGGCGTGAAAGATCAAGATAGATTTTTTCAGAAGATATTAGGCGCATATACGGTTGCGCCCGCCGATGAAACGGATATGCAAAAGACCATTTTGGCCGGGAAGCAGCTTTTAATGAAAAATCCGGTGCAAGAATTACGCTGGTACAGGAGAATTGTCAATCAGTTCAAGTATATATCCCCGCTTTTGTGGTTTTCTCAATTATTGGCGATTGGGATATGTATGCTGCTTATTAGTCAAATTAGCAGCGACACCGATATGACCGCTATCCTATCTGCCATTTCATTTATTGTGGCATTACTCGGTGTTGTCGGTTTTCCAGAAGTATGCAAAAGTTTCTCCTATCAAATGTGGGAATTGGAGCAAAGCTGCAAATATAATCTCCGGCAGATCGTAGCCATTAAACTTTCTATCATTGGGACGATAGATTTGATTATCATTTTGGCAATTACTCTATTCACAAGCCTACAAACGGAATTGCCTATGTGGGAAATGGCCTTGTATTTATTTGTACCCTTTAACTTGGCCTGTATTGTATCTTTTTTTGTTACAAGCCTTGCGAGAAATAAAAACTTGGTATTCCCCATATTTCCCGCAGGCTTTGGGCTTGCCTTTCTTATGCTACTTTGTATCAATCGGTTTTCTCCATATCAAAGCATTTCTATTCCGATTTGGCTTATCCTCTGCTTTGGCACTTTCGCTATTCTCATTTGGAAAGCCGCGCAGTTTATAAAAGGCATGGACGAAGGAGGTTTGGCTATATGCAACTGACATTAGATCGGCTGACAAAGCAATATGGCAGCAAAATAGCGTTAGATCGGATTGACGCAACTTTTGAGCCGGGGATTTATGGCTTGCTTGGGGCAAATGGCGCGGGAAAAACAACCATGATGAGGTTGATTTGCGATATATTGAAGCCCACTTCGGGAGAAGTAACCTTTAACGGCACAAATATTCGTGAAATGGGAGAAAGTTATCGCGCTGCAATCGGCTATCTCCCGCAGGACTTTGGGTATTATCCAAACTTTACGGCTATGAATTTTCTCCTTTACATGGCTTCCCTAAAAGGGCTGAACGCCAGATATGCAAAGGAGAAATCTTTAGAACTCTTGGAAACGGTCAATCTTTCAGAAGTAAAGGACAAAAAAATCAAGACCTTTTCGGGCGGCATGAAACAGCGTTTAGGGATTGCACAGGCATTTTTGAATAACCCGCAGATTTTAATTCTTGACGAGCCGACAGCCGGACTTGACCCAAAAGAACGGGTAAAGTTTCGCAACTTGATTAGTTCTTTTGCCGAAAATAAAATTGTCATATTGTCCACCCATATTGTTACAGATGTTGAATATATCGCAGATGAAATCCTTGTAATAAAGGGTGGTACGCTTCTCAAAAAAGGGGCAGAGAGTACGATTATACAAGAAATATCCGGCAAGGTGTGGGAGTGCCGCGTAACAAAGCAGGAAGCAGCACGGCTTGAACATTGCTTTACCGTATGCAACAGCAAAACAGAGAATGGCGAAGCCGTTTTAAGGATTGTTTCAGACAGTAAACCTTGCGATACAGCGGTATCGGTGTCCCCATGCTTGGAAGATTTGTATTTGTATTACTTTCATGGGGAGGTGTAATCCATGCTCCGTATGATAAGATTTGAACTCAAAAAGATGTACTATAACTCGGTTGTGATAGGTTCCCTTGCGGTATTACTGCTTGTCTCCTTTCTCATTTTGCAAGCGTACTGTTTCAATAACTCGGCCACCTCTGCCATTACACCGGACGGTACGCAATTATCCGGCAGAGAAGCAATTATGTTCAATCAGAACATTGCAGAGAGATATACCGGGGACTTTACCGATGATACGATTGCAAAAATGGTTTTAGACTATTCAACAGATTATCCCGCTGAATATGCTGAAACGGTTGAAAGCGGCGCGATCAACTCATTAGTTCCCACAAGCTACTTATACCTTGCCATGTTTATCCCACCAGCAAACTATGATGAAATCGCGCAAGACGCGCTTGCACATGGCACTTCTATCCCGCCTTTGACGGAAGCCGGGCTGGTGAGTATTCGGGACTATGGAACGGCTTATGTTGATAAGCCCCTGCAATATGGGTACAACGATAGTTGGGCATACTTTTTTTCGGGATTTTGCGGTCAAACGATTGCAATAGCGTTTCCCGCACTCATCGTTATCATTATCGCTGTATCAACCATATTTTCAAGCGAGTACAGCACAAAAATGGACGCGCTCATATTGACAACCCGTTACGGGAAAAATCGACAGATCATAGCAAAATTGTTTGCCAGCATGATTTTTACAACTATGATTATTGGCGGCCTGTTCCTTCTCTTTTGTGTTGCTTTCGGAGTACAATACGGTGTTCTCGGCTGGAACGCAGATATACAAGCAAATTTGGGGCTTTCTCTTATGGGAGTAAATTTGCCCCTAAATAATCTGCAACTTATCCTCTTTGGTTTGGGTATCGTATGGTTGGCCGGGATTTTTGCAGCCACAGTTACGGCTATGATTTCAGCAGTTACAAAAACTCCCTTTTCCTCGTTGATAGTGGCTTTTGCGGTTTTTATGGCACCGTGGATTATTCGGCAGTTACTACCGGAAAGCACTTTGCGCGACCTATTGATTGTATTTCCTGCTAATGCGGTCAATGCACATGAGGTACTCCTAATGCCTGTTGATGTTCAATCCATTTTTTACAATCAGCCTTTAGCCCCTGCATTGTGTATCGCATTTGCTACAATCATTGTGTTGCTTGTTTCAAGTGCCATAACATACAAAGCCTTTAGAAATCACCAAGCCGTAGGCTAAATACAGAATAGCAATTAAAGCTCAAACCAAATAATCAAATTCTGCCGGACGACGGCAAAGAAAAAAAGCCGTCGTGCAGCAGCCCTTTTCCCGTGCCTGACTAAAACGCGGCGGCTTTGAACACATCAAGGCCGCCGTACTCTTTGCCCTCATACAGAACGACGCCCTGACGCTGGCGGGATCGGTGGCCCACGGAGGGAGCCGCCATGAAGCAAAGAGCGTTTCGACAAATTCAGACAGGCTATGTACTGTCAAAAAAAGCCTGTTCCTAAAGGCGGGGAAAAGCGCCTATCAATATGTATTATACCATGTAAATCAAGTGCATAGCACTTCCTGTTTCGCCCGGTGGGTCTGCGACCTGCCGGGCGAAATTTGTTGTTTCCTGCGGTTTTTCGGTGCGGGCCGGGGCCGCCATGTTGCTGCCAATGAAAGGAGTGGTTTAAGCAGCTTTATCTTCTCACTCTCCCGCAGATCGGGGGTGAGAAGATGAACGAATACACCTTTGACTATGTGGAACGGAACCGGCTGGACGCTTTCTGCAAGACAGTTCTCCGCAACGAAGCCATCAACTACCTGTCGGAGCTGGCCCGCCGCCGTGACCGGGAAAAATCGCTGGACACCTTGCCGCAGGCAGAAATGGACAAGCTCTGTACGCTGGACGAATATCCCAGCGACAGCTTTATATTCTCGGCCTTTGGATATGACCTACATATCCGGGACGAGCTGGTGGCCGGGGCTTTTGCCGCCTTGCCGGAACAGGAGCAGCAGATTTTAATTCTGCACAGTGTCGCGGCTATGGCGGACGGCGAAATCGGCGGCCTTGTGGGGATGTCCCGTAGCGCCGTCCAGCGCCACCGCACAAAGACTTTGAACGAACTGCGGCAGAGATTGGAGGACAACGGAGGGAGGAAACAGGCATGAAGCAGCCCACATTCCACGGCAGGGTGCTTCTGCCCCTGTCTGTCTTTGCAGAGGCCCGCGCTGGTGATCCGCTGGCAATGGGGCGCATCTTGCGGTACTATGACGGCTACATGAATAAGCTGTGTACCCGGACGCTCTACGAGCTGGACGGTACGCCTCATGTGCGGGTGG